>Ga0065165_1000470_pt1 | contig 62866 bp, 49 predicted proteins | sample AraplaMF_Cvi_mMF_FD_63813 | JGI IMG/M metagenome (GOLD analysis project Ga0065165, IMG submission 63813) | Arabidopsis root microbial communities from the University of North Carolina, USA - plate scrape MF_Cvi_mMF (version 2) (version 3) | ecosystem: Host-associated > Plants > Roots >...
CGCGAGAAGGTGAGCCGTAAAGAAAGACTTCGCATTCGTTACTACGATGCCGACTGGAAACGGCACGAAGAAGAGTACGATGGGATGCAGGCCCGCATCATACAGCACGAGTACGACCACATCGAAGGTAAGATGTTTGTTGACTACCTGCCGGCGCTTAAGAAACGCCTGCTCAAGGGGAAGCTGGCCGATATATCCAAAGGTAAAGTCGATACCGACTACCGAATCGTCGCGCCACAAAAGAAATAACACTAAAAAACAAACGCCGGGAAATGTCCCGGCGTTTGTTTTTAGGCACATCTGCTAAAGACGATCTGTAAATCTGCGAACTGGAATTTGCCGGTTCGCTGCGGGGTGTTATCTTTTCCTATTCATTTGCTTCATCGCTATGGCTATAAACATCTCTTCTCGTCTGCCCGAGGTCGGCACCTCCATATTTTCTGTGATGTCTAAAATGGCACTGGAAGAAGGAGCGATAAACCTCTCGCAGGGCTTCCCGGATTTTACGATTGATGAGCATCTTATACATATGGTGCATCGCTATATGTTGGAGGGGCACAACCAATATGCGCCCATGCCTGGCGCCGCAGCCCTGCGCACCATATTACGCGATGTAATTCGCGATACCTATAACCATACGGTTGATCCGGAAACGGAAATAACTATAACCGCCGGCGCTACCGAAGCCCTGTTCTCGGTGATCGCCGCATTCGTGAGCCCGGGCGACGAGGTGATTGTATTCGATCCGTCGTACGATTCATACGATCCAGCCATACGCCTTAACGGCGGTGTACCCATACATATTAACTTAACGTATCCCGATTTCTCGATCGACTGGGAAAGAGTCCGCGCCAGCATCACACCGCGGACACGCATGATTATGATCAACACACCTCATAATCCATGTGGCTCGGTTATGAGCGCTGCCGATATGCAGACTTTGCAAACGCTGGCCGAACAGCACAACCTGCTGGTGTTAAGCGACGAGGTATACGAGCGCCTTATCTTCGATGGGGCAGAGCACCAAAGCGTGCTACGTTTTCCCGGCCTGGCTGCCCGTAGTCTGGCCGTATTCTCGTTTGGCAAAACCTTCCATGCAACCGGGTGGAAAGTAGGTTATCTGGTAGGGCCCGAGGCACTGATGAAAGAAGTCCGGAAAACACATCAGTTTATCGTATTCAGCGTGAACACCCCGGTGCAACTTGCTTTGGCTGAATACCTGCACGACGCAAACCACTACCGCTGCCTCGGCAGCTTCTATCAGCAGAAGCGCGACTTCTTCTTAAAACAACTCGAAGGTTCCGTATTCGAACCGCTGCCCTCTCGTGGCTCATACTTCCAGCTGGTGTCCTATCGCCGTCTGTCAGACCAGGGCGATGTAGCCGTGGCCGAAGCACTCACCCGGAAGTTTAAAATAGCAGCTATTCCGGTATCCGTGTTCTATAAAGACAAAACCGATCATCGGCTCCTTCGCTTCTGCTTTGCCAAAAAAGAAGATACGCTCGAACGCGCGGGGACTATTCTGCGGGGTGTGCAGCAGTTATGATATAGACTTCTTTTTGGGACATGGGTGTAATCAGTATATTTATTTCCGCTCTATACTTATATAAATGATACGAAAACGAATTTGCCTGTTGGTACTGGCTCTGCTCGGTTTGGCTTCGGGCTATGCACAGTCTAAAAAAGTAACGGCCCTGAAGATCAGGTTGGACTCTTTGTACAGGGCCGACCAGCTCTACCGCAGTGCCGAAGCGCAGCGGGCTGGTGGTACTGCCGAAGAGCAGGCTGACAAATCGCGCAAGCAGGCAGTGATAGACGTTTCCAATCTTGCGGCAATTGAAAAAATAATCGCCGTTCACGGCTATCCGGGCAGATCACTGGTAGGCAAACAATATGAAACCGTAGCCCTGATGATCATTCAGCACAACGACCCCGACGCACGAGAAAAGTATTTGCCATTGCTGACAGTGGCGGCAGAAAAAGGTGAACTCCCCGGATCATCACTGGCATTGGTAATCGATCGCTCGAAAACAGATAAAGGCGAAAAGCAGATCTATGGCACGCAGTTGCACGAAACCAACAGCGGCGTTAAGCTGATGCCGATTGAAGATGAACCTAACGTAAATGTGCGGCGTAAAAAGATGGGGCTTTCACCGCTCGAAGATTACCTGAAACAGTGGAACATAACCTATCGGGTGCCCACGGCAACCTATCAGAATCCACCAGAGCTTTATTACGTTCCGGAAGTCAGAACAGAATCGCCGGTCGAACTTATCGGCGGTTATGAAGCATTCTATCGTACACTGGCCTATCCCGCAAAGGCGAAGGATAATAGCATATCGGGCTTCGTAACGGTCGAGCTGACGGTTGACAAAAACGGCGTTCCACAAAACGCTCAGGTAGTGAAGCCGCTCGGCTATGGTTGTGATGAAGAAGCCGTGCGGGCAATCCGTTCCGCCAGGTTTATCAACCGAAGCGGCGAAGACCATGAGATGCGGATACGGGTTCCTTTTCCGTATAGCGATTAAGTATCCTTGGCTGGATTTTGTCAGGAACGAGTTTTTAATATCCCTTCAACGCGAAATCCCTCCCGAACGGGTAATAAAAAATCAGACGCGCGGGCAAAAAACAAAGTTTAGCTTTAGAATTGTTAGCTGAATGCGTTTCTTTGCGGGTTCAACGAACGGCATATGCAGGACTTAAAGATCACAATAATACAAACCGACCCCCACTGGGAAGATGTGGAGGCAAATCTGGCCATGTTTGAAGAGAAAATCTGGCAGGTGCGGGGGAATACCGATGTGATTGTATTGCCTGAAATGTTTACAACTGGCTTCACCATGGCTGCAAGCCGCTATGCCGAACACATGAACATGCGCACCTTTAAGTGGATGCGCCAGATGGCAGACCAGACCGGCGCCCTCATTTTGGGTAGCTACATCGTTACTGTTCACGAACGTTACTACAACCGCCTGTTGTGGATGGAGCCGGGCGGCAACTTCAAAACATACGATAAACGCCACCTGTTTCGTATGGGCAATGAGCATAGAACCTATTCTCCCGGGGAAAGTCTGCTCATCGGTACCTGGAAAGGATGGCGCATTTGCCCGTTGATCTGCTACGACCTGCGTTTCCCGGTGTGGAGCCGCAACCGTTGGGATAAAGAAAACGAACGCCTCGACTACGATCTGGCCGTTTACGTAGCCAACTGGCCCGTTGCACGCATCGGTGCCTGGGAAACGCTTCTTCGCGCCCGCGCCATCGAGAACCTGAGCTATGTGGTAGGTGTAAACCGCCTGGGCCAGGATGGAAATGGTCTGGAACACAACGGAAACTCAGCCGTGATCAGCCCGAAAGGTGAGCCCATCTTCATGAATGAAGGCGACGAACTCGTGCATACTGTGGCACTTAGCGCCAACTCACTCGATGCCTTCCGCGATCGCTTCCCGGCGTATAAAGACGGTGACGAGTTTTCGATCGAGTTCGACTCCTACGACGACGATTCGGGATTCCTGGATTAATCTTCATTCTTAACATTACGCTGCTAAAATCTATCAGGCTGCCGGTTACCGGTAGCCACGGGTGGTGTGTGTCTGTCCACAGACGCGTTTTGCCCCAGAAATCGTTCGCGGTCTGTCAGTCAGGCCGCAGGAGTAAAATATTTCCGCAAATTTTGGTAGCTCCTGACTGTCTTGATTTTAGTTTTGCACCTCATTTTAAATTCCTGAAACATCATGTCCAGACGCAAGATCACCCGTGCTTTAATTTCTGTATTCTATAAAGATAACCTGGCGCCCATCGTCGAGCTGCTGGGCAAACAAGGGGTTGAGTTTGTGTCTACAGGCGGTACACAGGAGTTTATTGAGAAACTGGGTTATCCCGTAACACCGGTAGAAAAGCTCACGGGCTATCCGTCTATCTTCGGTGGTCGCGTAAAAACGCTTCACCCGGCCGTGTTTGGCGGCATTCTGTACCGTCGCGACGACGCCGGCGATGTAAAGCAAGCTGCTGAATTCAACATCGGGCCGTTGGACCTGGTTATTGTAGACCTGTATCCCTTCGAAGAAACTGTAGCCAAAGGTGGCTCAGAAGAAGATATTATCGAGAAGATCGACATCGGAGGCATCTCCCTTATCCGTGGCGCAGCCAAGAACTTTAACGATGTGCTCATCGTGGCCTCGCGTAACCAATATGGCGACCTGCTGTCGCTGCTGTCGGAAAAAGACGGTGGTTCGGAACTGGCCGACCGCAAGCGTTTTGCAGCCATGGCGTTCGACGTTACCTCACACTACGATGCCGCCATCTTCCAGTACTTCAATAACGAATTTGAAATTCCAACCTTTAAGAAGAGCATCGCACAAGGGCGTACATTACGCTATGGGGAGAATCCGCACCAGAAAGGTATGTATTATGGTGACCTCGATGGACTGTTTGAGCAATTGAACGGCAAAGAACTTTCGTATAATAATCTTGTAGACGTTGATGCAGCGGTAAGCCTTATTCAGGAGTTTACGGGCGAAACAGCCTTTGTCATTATCAAGCATACCAACGCCTGCGGTGTGGCAACAGCCACAACCGTAAAAGACGCTTACCTCAAGGCTTTTCAGGCCGATACCTTGTCAGCCTTCGGTGGTGTACTGGCCACAACAAAGACGATAGACCTGGCTGCTGCTGAAGAAATCAACAAGCTGTTCTTCGAAATTCTGATTGCGCCAGGATACGATGCCGATGCGCTGGAACTGCTGCGCAGCAAGAAGAACCGCATGTTGCTACTGCAAAAGAAGCCGCTAACAGAAACCGTACAATATAAGAGCATCCTGAACGGAGCCATCGTTCAGGATCTTGACCTCAAGACCGATTCACGCGATGACCTGAAGGTTGTAACGAAGCGTACCCCTAGTGAGGCAGAAGTAAATGCGCTGCTGTTTGCCAGCAAAATCTGTAAGCACACGAAGTCGAACACCATTATCCTGGCGGTTGAAGGACAACTGTTGGCCAGTGGGGTAGGGCAGACGTCGCGTGTCGATGCATTGAAGCAGGCCATCGAAAAAGCCGGGGCATTTGGTTTTAATCTAAAAGGAGCGGTTATGGCATCAGATGCTTTCTTCCCGTTCCCGGATTGTGTGGAGATTGCCAGCCAGCATGGCATTGAAGCTGTCATTCAACCTGGTGGCTCCGTGAAAGACCAGGACTCTATAGCCTTCTGTGATACGCACAGTATGGCGATGGTGTTTACAGGAATACGCCACTTTAAGCACTAAGAATTCGCTTGGTCAGACAAGCGACCGGAACAAGAGATAACTCGTGAAGTGTGTCGATGAATAGCAACAGTGTCGCCGCTACATACGCGGCAGCGGTTCATTCATCGACAAATTTCCAGGGCCGGCTAAAAAACTTACATTTTTGGAGGGAGGCGCTATATTTTGGTAAATTAAATGCAATTTTACGACAAAGTTTTTTGGCTAACTTAAAGCAGATTTTAAACCTTTTGGCAATACATATACATGGCATTTTTTGATTTTTTCACCAGCGACATAGCGATTGACTTAGGGACGGCGAATACACTTATCATACACAAGGACAAGATTGTGGTGGATGAGCCCTCGATAGTGGCGCTAGACAAAGTAAACAACAAGGTGCTGGCGATAGGCCGTGAAGCCATGCAGATGCATGAAAAAACACACGAGCATATCAAGACCATCCGTCCCTTAAAAGAGGGTGTTATTGCCGACTTCCAGGCTGCTGAGCTTATGCTCCGTGGTTTGATCAAGATGGTAGACACAGGCAAGCGTCTGTTTCCACCGTCCTACCGCATGGTAATCTGTATCCCCTCGGGTATCACTGAGGTAGAGAAGCGTGCCGTGCGCGACTCTGCAGAACATGCCGGTGCCAAAGAAGTGTATATGATTTACGAACCGATTGCTGCGGCCATCGGTACAGGTATAGACATCGAACAACCTATCGGTAACATGATTGTTGACATTGGTGGTGGAACAACCGATATCGCGGTAATCGCGCTCTCGGGTATTGTTTGCGACCAGTCTATCCGCATCGCGGGTGATACCTTTAACCGCGATATTCTCGATTACATGCGCCGCCAGCACAATCTGCTGATCGGCGAGCGTTCTGCCGAAAAGGTGAAGATCGAGGTAGGATCTGCGCTTACGGAGCTTGATGACGGACCAGATGATTACGAAATCCGTGGTCGTGACCTCATGACTGGTATTCCCAAGACTATCAAAATATCGTATTCTGAAGTAGCCTTCGCACTTGACAAATCGGTATCCAAACTGGAAGAAGCTGTGCTCAAAGCACTTGAAACTTCACCTCCGGAATTGTCGGCCGATATCTATGAGCGCGGTATCTACCTTACCGGTGGTGGTGCATTGCTGCGCGGTCTCGACAAGCGCCTTGCGCTCAAGACCAAACTGCCAATACACGTAGCGGACGATCCACTCCGCGCCGTTGTACGCGGTACCGGTCAGGCACTTAAGAATCTTCCGCAATTCCGGGCTGTGTTGATGACGTAAGCCCATGGATCGGCTATTTTTATTCATCTATCAATATCGGGCTTTTTTCACCTTCCTGGTTTTGGAGGTCGTAAGCGCATGGCTTATTGTCTCGAATAATCAATATCAGGGAGCTAAATTCTATAATTCATCCAACAGCGTGGTTGCCTCGCTCAACAACGTATCGCAGGGAATCCGCGATTACTTTCTGCTGAGTGAAGTAAACCGCGTGCTTGCGGAAGAAAATGCCACGCTTCGCCGTCAGGTAGAGCGCGGCAATCAACTCTTCCAGTCGTTCGATACCCTGGCACTTCGCGATTCATCGCTCATTCGGCGGTTTGATTTCGTGAGTGTAAAAGTCGTGAACAACCAGGTTGATCGCTTTACGAACTTCATTACTATCAATAAAGGCAAAGATGCCGGGCTCGCACCCGGTATGGCCGTTATCAGCCCGCAAGGCGTTGTGGGCAAGGTTAAGGCGGTTTCCAGTCACTACGGTGTGGTTACATCGTTGCTCAATATCGACGTCATGGTATCGGCCGTGTTGAAGCGCACCGGCTACTTCGGTACCGTGCAGTGGGACGGCCACAGCGCAGATGTCGTTAAGTTCAATTTTATTCCACGCCACGTAAAGCCTACCGTAGGCGATACGGTAATGACATCGGGCTACAATGCCATCTTCCCCGAAGGGATCATGATCGGAACCATTTCCGAGGTGAACCTCAGCGATGAGGCACTTTTTTACGATCTGAACATCCGGCTGTCGCAAGACTTCCGGAAGCTTTCTTTTTTAACGGTAATCAAGAGCGCCCTAAAGCACGAGCAGGATTCACTTGAAAACGTCGTGCAGGCAGCAAAACGATGAGCAGAGTCAGTATTCTACAGGTAATATCATTTTTTGTGTACTTGTTCTATCAGGTGTTAATCCTGCAGAACGTAGTACTGTTCCATGCTGCCTTCTGTTTTCTGTACGTCGTCTACCTACTGTTACTGCCTGTTGACTCCAACCCCATCGCGTTGATGGCAGTCGGATTTGTTATGGGCTTTGCGGTAGATATGTTTTACGAAAGTATCGGTTTGCACGCTTTTGCCTGTGTACTCGTAATGTATGCCCGGAATTATTGGCTTAATTCGCTTACCCCGCAAGGCGGGTATGACACCAGCTCAACCCCATCCATGGCGTTTAACGGAACGCAATGGTTCCTGATATACGTAACACCGCTGGTGTTTTTGCACCACGCGTTCCTGTTCTTCCTGGAAGCGGGTGGTTTCGGCATGTTCTGGTTCACCTTATGGAAGGTAATTGCCAGCACACTATTTACGATTCTGGCAATTTTAATTGCCCAACTTTTGTTTCCTGGCCGGAGGCGGTAGCGAAGAGGCTTACAGCCTGCCAAAACGTAATGCGATATGAATGAGGGAAGGCGAGAGATAATTCAATTTGTTTTCATCCTGATAGCAGTGGTCTTTCTGATCAAGCTATTCTTTATTCAGGTAATCGAAGACAGTTATAAAAACCTGGCGGGCATCAACGCCATCCGCAAGGAAATTCAATATCCTGTGCGGGGATTGATCTATGATCGTAACGGTAAGCTTATCGTTTACAACAGTCCCGAATACGACTTACTGGTAATTCTGCGCGAAGTAGAAGATTTTGACAGTGCGCGTTTCCGCACCGTGTTCAACCTTACACAGGTTGAATTGAAGCAGCGCTTCAAAGACCTCTATACGGCCATCCGTTCGCGTAAAGCGTCAGAGCTGCAACCCACGCCCTTCATCCGTCAGCTTTCAAACGAAGACCTGGCCCGTATTCAGGACAACATCGACGAATTTCCAGGATTCTACGTGCAGGCGCGTACCACGCGGGCCTACGCCAGCAAAGCCGCGGCCAATGCGATGGGTTATGTAAGCGAAATTTCGAAAGGCCAGTTAGCCCGCGATAGTAACCAGACCTATCGTCAGGGTGACTACATTGGCCAAAGCGGTATTGAATCCTACTACGAGAAATACCTTCGCGGTCAGCGTGGCGTTAAATTCCTCATGCGCAATAAAGACGGCGTAATCAAAGGCTCGTATGCTGATGAAAAGTATGATACGCTCTCGTTGCCCGGGCAGGACCTCATGTCTACTATAGACCTCAAGCTTCAGGAGTATGGTGAATATCTGCTAAACGGGAAGTCTGGCAGTATCATCGCCATTGAGCCCGCAAGCGGCGAGGTGCTGGCCATGGTATCCGGTCCGTCATACGACCCCAACCTGCTAACCGGTAAGAACTACAGCTCGAACTTTGTCATGATCAGCAATGACACCAACAAGCCGTTGTTTAATCGTCCGCTTATGGCAGGATATCGCCCGGGCTCCATTTTCAAGATTGCTCAGGCCATGGTGGCTTTACAGGAGGGTGTTATTACGCCGGAAACACGCGTGCGTTGTGATCGTTCCATCATCAACTGCCACGGTCCTCACTCTAACGAAGACCTTCGCGGTGCCATTGCAAACTCGTGTAACCCATACTTCCATGCCACGCTGCGCCGCATGCTTAACCAGGGCAAATCCAACAGCCCGTTTGACGATACACGCATAGGCCTTGCTGAATGGGATAAACACATCATGAGCTTTGGTTTTGGCTCCAAGTTGGGCATAGATTTACCAAACGAAAAATCAGGCCTTGTGCCAAGCCCGGCATATTACGATCGGGCGTATCGCGGGCGACCGTGGAAGTTCTCGAATATATACTCCATAGCAATCGGTGAGGGTGAGAATCTCGTAGTACCCTTACAGATGGCCAACTTTGCGGCCACCATTGCTAATCGCGGTTATTACATCACGCCACACCTTATTAAATCCATCGGTACTTCGGGTAAGCCCCTGCCGCAATATTTGCAAAAGCACTATACAACCATCGACTCCGCTAACTTTCGCATAGCGGCCGATGCTATGGCAACGGTGGTAGAGTCTGGTACTGCGCAGTACAGAGCGAAGCTAAAAGATATTGTTGTTTGTGGTAAAACTGGTACTGTGCAAAATAAACCCCGGTCAGACCACTCTGTATTTATAGCCTTCGCACCCAAGGACAATCCGAAGATCGCGGTTTCGGTATATGTAGAATACTCCGGTCAGGGCGCCCGCGCGGCAGCGTCAATCGCCAGCTTGATGATCGAAAAATATCTGCTGGGCGCTACACAACGACCGCAGATTGAAGAATATGTATTGAAGGGCAAATTTGAATAATAACGATAGTGAGGCGTAACGAGATCTTAACAAACAATGTAGACTGGGTAACCGTACTTATTTACGGTATCATGGTATTGTGGGGGTGGATCAACATCTATTCGGCCACATACGATGAAGAAATAAACCAGTCCATTTTCAGCCTGCACATCAACTCAGGCCGACAGATGATGTTCATCATCACGTCGTTCCTGCTTATCGCCGCGATACTTATTATGGACATGCGGTTCTACGAAACGTTTGCCTACATTATCTACGGTGGTATCATGTTTCTGCTTTTGCTTGTGCCGTTTGTCGGTAAGGAAGTGGGGGGTAACCGCAACTGGCTGGGCGTTGGCTCATTTGGTGTGCAGCCATCAGAGTTCGCCAAGTTTGCCACGGCGCTGGTAGTAGCCAAGGTTGTAGGCTCTATCGGGTTCCGTATGGACAATCTAAGAAATCAGCTTATGCTGTTTGGTGTGATTGGCCTGCCGATTATCCTTATTCTTTTACAAAAAGACTATGGTACTGCCATGGTGTTCCTGGTGTTCATTGTCGTGTTTTATCGCGAGGGCATGTCGCCATTCCTCATACTGGTAGGTCTGGGGGTAGCCATAATCTTCATCCTTACATTGCTTGTTGAGAACAACTGGATTCTGTTTGGGTCGATCGGTGTAATATGGGCGCTCGTTATTATCTACAACCGCCGTAAGAAATTCAAGCGGCTCATGTTCATTACCGGGGCGGCAGCCGCGCTTATTGTAACCATTGTCAGTGTAGACTTCATCTTCGAAAACCTGCTGGAACCTCACCACCAGAAACGTATTCGTGTACTGATTAACCCTGATCTTGACCAGCTTGGAGCAGGGTATCACGTATATCAGTCTAAAGTGGCCATCGGTAGCGGTGGCTTTATAGGCAAAGGATTTCTGAACGGAACACAGACCAAACTGAAGTTTGTGCCTGAACAGTATACCGACTTTATTTTCTGTACTATTGGCGAAGAACAGGGTTGGATCGGTAGTCTGCTGATTATGGCATTGTTTGTAGGCTTGTTGCTGCGGATAATTTTCCTGGCCGAGCGACAGAAGAATCGCTTTGCGCGGGTATACGGCTACTCGGTGGCGTGTATTTTCTTCTTCCACTTTGCCACCAACATTGCCATGACGATCGGTCTCTTCCCGGTTATTGGTATCCCACTACCGTTTTTTAGCTACGGTGGTTCATCGCTTTGGAGCTTCACAATATTGCTGTTCATCTTGTTAAAGCTCGATGCTCACCGTATGCACGTACTTCAGCGCATTTAAGCTGAAGTGACTATTTAATCAACGCATCATTATCGCCCGTTGCCTGGTTCCCGAAAGGGATCAGGCGAACCGGCGCTCAACAAGCTCCATAAACTCATGGAATTCCTCGCTCTCGTTATCCCAGGTCGAGGCGTACTCGTCTTCAATATACCGTAATGCCGTGTTGATGTTATTGAACTGATCAATGCGGTCTATAGCCTTGCTAAACAGTTCAAAGTCGCCGTGGAACAGCACTTTGGTAAACATGAACTTCTGATTAATAGTCAGATTATCCTTGATCTTATCGATCTTCAGATTGCTGGCGATAGACGACGGCTTGTTTTCGCGGGCCGAACTGTTTTGCGAAATGGGCAAACTTTGTTGCGCGGAGTTACTGGTCCGTGGCTGGTTGGTCCGGGCGGTTTGCTCGTTGCGTATAGCCGAAGGAACAAATTCCTGCTCGGGTGGTTGTGTCCTGGCCGGGCTAGGGGGTAACTCCTGTCGGGGTTGTTGCCGCTTGGGTGGTGGCGGAGCCGACGTTGTAGGTGGCGCAACCGGGGTGGGCGGTGGGGTAGGAGGTGTTGGCGGCGTTTGAGGGACTACCGGCGGAGCCTTGTATTCCGGGTTTTTGGAAACGAAAAAGCGTGAGGGATTGAGCGGTACAACCTCCGAGAATTTGTCGATGTATTGCTCAACGTCTTCTGGATTAAAGTTTACTTCTTCCAGAATGATATCGAGTACGGCAAAAGCCTCATTTCCTGAAATTTCGGTCAGGTGCTTCTCATCCAGCTTCTGAAGCATCCGCTCAAGCGGAGCCTTGTTGATTTTCAGGTACTTTATCTCCTCACGAAACGGCGCTACATCCAGCTTGTTGTTTTTGCCCGTAATAATCATCGTAAAGAAATCATACGGATCAAAGATCACCATAAGCGTTTGGCTCACCGCTTTTTTAAGCAATGGGCTGAAGTGGGCCTGATCGATCTGAATATGTTGCGAGAGGATTGCCATGAAGTTCTCAAGCGCCTCTTTTACCTCTTCATTGTCGAAATCAAAATAGGGACTTTTGAGTTTTTTGGTTTCTTCTTTCCAGGCACGGAACAATTCTTTTACGATGAACAGGTTCACCTGCTGCACGTTGCAGAGTTTCAGGATTTCCGCACCGGTGATTTTGTCTTTCGAAGAAAAAAATCCCTTCAGCACTTTATCCGCATACGAATCCCCGTAGAGTGCGATTGCTTCGAGACTGATCTTTTCGTCCATGATGGTAATCTCCGTGTTTATGATTTATTTGGCAGGCCTAAAGTTAATGGATATTGTTAAAAGTTTTGTGTGCCGGACGGCTTCACGGTGTGGTAAATGATGTGTGGTTGATTTGAGTAGGTAGTGTACCATTTTGGTAAGGCATGCTTTGGAATATGTACTAAAAATAACGCTGCCTGTATACGGGGAAACGGGTAGCTCTGAAAAATGAACGATGATTAAGCTTGAGATACAGAATTTGAAAGGTCGTGTGCTGGAATTGCGGGACGAAAGTCTGGCCCGCCCGCTGTTGGGACATTTTCAAAGCGCGGGATTGGATTGGATGCACGCCTGTGGAGCGAAGGGCCGCTGCACCACCTGTAAGGTAATGGTAGTTACCGGGATGGATAATTTTGAATCGCTTACTGATGCCGAAGTGCGCTATAGGCTCCGTGGTCAACTGCGATCCAACGAGCGGCTTTCGTGTCAGGCCCGGATAACGGGCGACGTTGTCGTTGCTGTTCCACCCGAGTGTATGCTGCCTCACGTGCAATATGGTCGGGCCGAAAGCGGGCAGAACAACGCCGGCTGATTGCCCGCCCCGGCGACTGATATTTGTGTGGTAACCCTTACCTTTGATGCTATGTTTATTGAACCACATCTGGGACGGCCTCGGAAAGATCGCGCGGGATGGATTGAGGTAATTGCAGGCTGCATGTTTTCGGGCAAAACAGAAGAGCTTATCCGCAGGCTCAACCGGGCAATCATCGCCAAACAACGGGTAGAAATCTTTAAACCGGTGATAGACACGCGCTACCACCAGGAAAATATTGTATCGCACAATGAAACGGCTATACGGTCAACCCCCGTCCATTTTGCGAGCGATATTCTGCTGTTGGCTGGAAATTGCGACGTTGTTGGAATAGACGAAGCCCAGTTTTTTGACGAAGCCGTTACGGATGTATGCAACACACTGGCCAATAGCGGCAAACGCGTTATTGTAGCCGGCCTCGATATGGATTACGAAGGTAAACCGTTTGGCTCCATGCCTTTTTTACTGGCCAGGGCCGAATTTGTTACCAAGGTCCACGCCATCTGCGCACAAACCGGCGAGCTCGCATCGTTCTCATACCGACTGGTACAAAGCGACCAGCAGGTTATGCTCGGCGAGCGTCGCGAATACGAGGCCCGCAGCCGCTGGGCATTTAACGAAGGAATGAAAGGACGATCATGATCGGTATTGGTTTTCCAAGTATTCGGTATAGCGCAGCGTGCATGGTGCTGATGCTCCTGGCAATAAACGTACATGCCCAGTCGGATATACCGATGGGTACGTGGCGCGGTCACTTCTCGTACAGCCGCATCAATCATGTGGCAGTAACCGCCCAGGCAGTTTACGGAGCCAGCGATAACGGAGTAGTGGTAATTGATCGAACCGACGGCAACAGCCTTTCAACGTTAACCAAACTTAACGGCCTTGGCGGTGCAGGCATTACGGCACTTGGTGCCGAGCCGGCATCGGGTAAACTGATTATAGCATACGACGATGGTACGTTCGACTTCGTTTCCAGCCGTACCATAACCCGTTTCAATCCCTTTCAGAACTCTTCACTGGCCGGTGCACGCATCATCCACAACATTTCTATCAACGGCTCCACCGCTTACCTGTCGGCAGACTATGGTGTGCTGTTGTTCGATCTGAACCGTGCCGCCATACAAGAAACGTGGCGCGACCTGGGGAGCAGCGGCGAGACCCTGAAAATCCATCAAAGTGTATTTCAGGGCGACAGTGTTTTTCTGGCCACCGAAAAAGGTGTACTTGCCGGTAATCTGGGCGACAACCTGCTCGACTATCGCTTCTGGAAACGTTACACCACCGGCGACATGGCAGCTGCCATTCAGTCCATAGCTTCGTTTCAGGATAAGGTCTACGCCGCTATAAACAACCAGGGTATTTATGAACATGGTTCCGGTGCCTGGGTAAAAACATCCGTGCTACAGGGATCTGCATTTGCAACGCTATCCGCATCGCCAACGTCGCTGTACCTGGCAACCACCAATGGCCTCTTCAGTATGAACGGCAGCGGCACCGTTACGCCGATAACCGACGCTTCGTTTACAACGCCACTGGCAGTGGTCGAAGATGCCAGCGGTAAACTGTGGATTGGCGATTCGCAGAACGGACTCGTATCCAATGCCGGCGGAAGCTTCGCGGTATATCGCCCTAACAGCCCGAACGGCCTGGCTAACGGCCGAGTACGATATGCAGGAGGCAAAATATATTTACTCGGCGGTGGCTATACCACAGGCTTTATCGCGTTAGGCGAAGCCGGCAATATCAATGTCTTCGACAAGGGCTCGTGGCAGACACAACAATCAACCATACCAAACCTTACTGACATTGCCGTAGTGGGTGATAGGCAATATGTATCTTCTTTCGGATCGGGGGTAGAGGCACGCACGGCTTCGGGAACAACCCTATATACAGAAAAAAACAGCACCCTGGTAAACGTAAGTGCGCCGGCAAACGGTGTAAATACAACGGGCGTCATCGCATCGGCCGACGATGGATTGTGGGTACTTAACTATGGCACACCGCAGTCGCTGCACCTGCTAAAGACCGACGGCAACTGGCAGGCGTTTTCATTTCCCTATTCGGCATCGCGATACCCCACCACAATAATTGCCGATCCTTACGGCTATGTATGGATGGCACTCAATCCTACGCAAGGGGGAGGCATGCTGGCCTTTAACCGTAGAACCAACAAGTACCACTATATAACCAATGCGCCGGGCGCTGGTGAATTACCGTCTACAGCCGTGCGCTCGATAGCCGTAGACCGAGAGGGGTTGGTATGGGTAGGTACCGATCAGGGCATAGGCTACTTCTTCGATCCGACTGACGATATGATCCGGCCAATTTATGAAAACCGCTTCCTGCTTCGCGACGACAAGATAACGGCCATTGCCGTAGACGGAGGAAACCGTAAATGGATTGGTACCGAACGTGGCGTGTGGTTGTTCAATGCCACTGGCGAAACGCTGATCCATACCTTTACCACGAGCAACAGCCCATTGCCCTCTAACCGTATTCAGGACATTGCTATTCACGGCGAAACAGGTGAAGTATTCTTCAGTACCGACCACGGTGTGGTGTCCTTTCGGGCAGATGCCACCGATGGTGAAGATAGCTTCAGCACCATAAAGATCTTTCCGAACCCTGTGACCGCACGCTTTACGGGCATGGTCGGCATAAGCGGGCTGGCAACCGATGCGATTATAAAGATAACCGACGTAAGCGGAGCACTTGTATGGCAGACACAAGCCAACGGAGGTGCCGCTTCCTGGGATGTACGCGATTACCGCGGCCGTCGTGCAACGACCGGGGTATACCTTGTATTTGCAGCAACGCCCGATGGCGGTGAACGTGTGGTGGGTAAAATCGCTGTAATAGACTAACGCTATGCTACACAAAACGCGCGGTATCGTGTTCCGCTTAACCAAGTACGGCGAAACGTCAATCATCGTAAGCATCTTTACAGAAGCCTTCGGATTGCAGAGCTATATTGTAAACGGTGTGCGTAGCAAGGCCAGTAAGAATAAGATTGCGCTCTACCAGCCACTTACTCTGTTAGACCTGGTAGTATACCACCGCGAGCATGGCGATATCATGCGCATTAAAGAGATCCGTTGTGCGCATCCCTATCATAGCCTGCCAATGGATGTGCGCAAGACATCGATGGCTATGTTCATCAATGAAATTGTAAACAAAACGGTAAAAGATCAATCGCATGCTCACGAGTTGTGTGACTTCATGTTTTACTCGTTAATGTCTCTCGATGAACAAACTGCCGGAGTAGAAAACTTCCATCTTATCTTTCTGCTAAAGCTTGCCCGCTTTCTGGGCTTTGGTGCACAGCAGGTCAACGAAGTAATGGGTTTTCGTGTAGCCAGCGATATACTTGAAGCGCTTATGGAACAATTGCTGGCTGCTGATTATGGTGATGTGTTGGTTATTACCAACGAACAACGGCGCGAGTTGCTGGAGTTACTGCTAAAGTTCTATGCTGAGCACATTGAGACGCTGGGCGAAATCCGTTCCATACAGGTTTTGCGTGAAGTGTTAGGTTAATAGAACAGCATTCTTAATAAATGAAAAGGCAGACCGGTTTGAGTCTGCCTTTTGTATTTGATGTCTAGAGGTTTTTGGCTACCTGTTCCCAGTTTACCACATTCCACCAGTTTGTGATATAATCGGGGCGTTTGTTCTGATACTTCAGGTAGTAAGCATGCTCCCATACGTCCAGTGCCAGAAGGGGTGTGCCTTTCAGGTCGCTGGAATCCATTAACGGATTGTCCTGATTAGCGGTAGAGCCTACCTTAAGCTTGCCGCTGCTATCCTTCACAAGCCATGCCCATCCTGAGCCGAAGCGTGTAGTGGCTTCTTTGGCAAACTGCTCCTTGAACTTATCGACGGATCCAAAAGCGCCGTTAATTGCATCGGCTACCTTGCCGGTAGGAGTACCACCACCATTCGGTTTCATAACCTGCCAGAAAAAGTTGTGGTTCCATGCGCCGCCGCCGTTGTTACGCGCTTTGGCGCTGAGTTTGGAGGCATTGGCGAAGAACTCCTTCTCTGTGGCGTAGTTTATCTTTTGTGCGGCGATCTCTTCGTTTACGTTTTTGATATACGTTGTATGGTGCTTGTTGTAGTGAATGTCCATCGTAGCAGAGTCGATGTGCGGCTCCAGCGCATCATATTTATAGGGTAGGGCCACCTGAGAAAACTGCAGGGCTCCTGCCGCGGTTGTTGCAGGTCTGGCGGCATTACGGCTCACGGTGTTGGCTGCCTGAAGAAGGGAAGGAGTGGCAACCGAGGTTATCACGGCCGAAGCTTTAAAGGCCTGTTCGAGGAATTGTCTGCGCGATGTTTTCATGTTTTTCAATGGGTGTTTAAGTTACCAGTGTACCTATATAGTTTAGGAGAGTAAACGATATTGACCTGTTGCGGCGACTTTGTCGTTAAAAAATTATGCCTTGCCGGTCTGGGGGGAGGAGAACGGAGTGGCTTTCGGTGAAGTAAATTTAGCTAAAAATATTTAGCTTGCGGCAAACCGCCAATCACGGCGATATACCTATGGAAAAAGAAATATTATATAACGAAATCCCCTCGCTCGACCTCGCGGACTTTTACGAAGGCGATGTAGCCAAAAAGCAGGCCTTTGTAGCGGCGCTGGGAGCGGCTTACCATAATATCGGCTTCGTAGCCATACGTCACCACTTTCTTACCGATGGCATGCAGGATCGACTGTACTCGGCCATCAAAAAGTTCTTCGCACTGCCTGACGATATAAAGAAAAAGTACGAGCGTGCTGAGCTTGCAGGTCAACGTGGTTATGTGGGCAAAGGTAAAGAGCATGCCAAAGGCCGTAACACCGGCGACCTGAAAGAGTTCTATCATGTAGGTCAGGAGTTACCTCCGGCTGAACTTGCGCTTGATCATTATCCGCATAACATATGGCCCGTAGAAGTGGCCGAATTCGAAGAAATAGCAATCGAAGTATACCGCGCTCTTGAGAAGACCGGCTTGTATATGCTGAAAGCAATAGCCCTGTATCTCGGCCTGCCGGAAGGATACTTTGAAGATAAAGCGAAGAATGGCAACAGTATTCTCCGCGCCATTCACTACTACCCGATCGAGAATCCCGATGCTGTTCCCGAAGATGCCGTACGCGCGGCCGAACACGGCGACATTAACCTTATAACATTGCTCATGGGCGCCAGTGCAGATGGCTTACAAGTACTGCGTCGCGATGGCAAGTGGATTCCCATTACCGCATTGCCGGACCAACTCGTGGTTAACGTAGGTGATATGCTGGAGCGCCTTACGAATAAAAAACTCAAGTCTACCATACACCGTGTGGTTAATCCGCCACGCGAGCTTATGAATACCCCTCGTTACTCCATTCCCTTCTTCATGCACCCGCGCTCTGAAATGAGTCTTGCTGCGCTTCCCTCATGCATTGACGCAGAGAACCCGAAGCAGTGGGCGGATATCACGGCCGGCGAATTTTTGGATCAACGTCTGCGGGAGATCGGTTTGAAGAAATGATGTTCACCCGAATTCTGCTCTCAGGAACAGCCTATAATCGTTTACCGCTTTGATGATCCAACGCGTTCGATATTATATCTTCTTACGCGATGTGTTCATGCTTGCGCTCACCACATTTGGTGGGCCACAGGCACATATTGCTCATTTTCAAAAAGTGCTTGTCGATAAGAGGAAGTATCTGTCCGAAGATGATCTCATGGAGATCAACTCCTTGTGTCAGATTCTTCCCGGCCCGGCATCAACGCAAACGCTCACAGCCATCGGTTTCAAGATCGGTGGTCCTAATCTTGCATACCTGACCCTGCTGGTATGGATACTGCCCGCGGTTAGTTTAATGACGCTCGCTGCCGTGGTCATGTCCAGCATACAAGACAAGAACTGGTCGCTTGCTTTTACACGATTTATCCAGCCCATCGCGGTAGGCTTCGTAAGTTATGGGGCGTACTCCATAAGTCTTAAAACCGTACGTACCCGAACGGGCATCATCCTGATGGTCCTTGCTGCGGTAACGTCATATCTCGTACAGACTCCGTTCGTTTTTCCGGCGGTGTTGTTATGTGCCGGGCTGGTAACGGCCCTTAACTACAAGGCACATCCTAAAGAAGAGAAGAAGAAAATCGTTGTGCCATGGTCTAACTTCTTGCTGTGGGCGGGTGTCTTGATCTTTGCTGCCTTGCTCGGTGGTGTTACCAAAGCGCTGCCCGTGCGTTTGTTCGAGAACTTCTATCGTAACGGTAGTCTGATCTTTGGTGGTGGCCAGGTACTCACGCCGCTGCTCTATACTGAGTTTGTACAATATGCCCCCAAGCATTACCTGTCGTCAGAGGAATTTCTTTCAGGCTATGCGGTAGCACAATCACTACCCGGTCCTGTGTTTGCGTTCAGTTCCTATATCGGGGCATTATCCATGCGTGAATATGGCATTGGAGGAGAAATACTTGGCGCGATGATGTCTGCATTCGGAATTTTCCTTCCAGGCACATTTCTCATTTTCTTTGTTATACGATTCTGGGACAGTCTCAAATCGTACCGCGCGGTACGGGCCTCTCTTGAAGGCATTACTGCTGCCAGCGCCGGTCTAGTTGCCGCTGCCGCCGTGATCCTCTTCCAGCCCCTCGAAAACTCGTTGCTGAACTACAGCGCCTGCGTAATAACTTTCTGCCTTTTAACGTTTACAAAAATTCCTTCCCCCCTCATCATCCTCGGTGGGCTGATACTCGGTTTAGTCCTTCGCTAAAATGTATTATGAGTAGCGTATTGAAATTGTATCTGCATTCAATCCCTGGAATCAAGCAGCACGCAATTTGAACAAAGAATTAAACGTAGCTATCCTATGCATTATCGTGTTCATCATGAACATCCTCCGAACATCCTGTTCACTTACGCGATCCGTAGAACAGCGTCACAAATAGGGTGGGAAAAACAGAGTAATTTTTAGAAGACGGCATCAGATCGATGGTCTTTGAATAGGCGTCCAGCAGGAAACCGGCTTCGAAACCTGTTACCTGGCTTTTGATAGTGCCAAGCTCGAAGTTAAGGGCGGCTTTCAGGTTTCCGCCGGGTACAATTTTCGATTCTCCAACGCCTTCAAAAAGGCGACCGGTTCCGGCTATGTTATCAGGGCTAATCCGGTTGGTGTATGGGCCGCGCACTGTAAAGCCGCCGCTGTTGTCTGGAAAATACTCCACGTAATATGGCGCAACCACGCCAAGTGTAGGTCCGGCGGCGAAAATGGCTTTAATTTCCACCCCTTGCTGAGGCGCTTTTTTGAAGAGAATAAAGTCACGACCATACTGCAGACGCACAGCATATAGGTAATTCGCTTTACCAAAAATGTAGAAGTTACCGGTACGTGCAGAATTGCGGCGTACCTCCTGCGGATGCTTTACATTCATGAGCTCCAGGCCGAAGGTCTCCAGCTGGCGGTCGCTCACTTTACGCGCTTTTTTGAAAACGAGACCGCCTATCAGGCCGCCAGAGGTATTTTTATTGATGCCCCAGGTAAATTCAGATTGATATTCATAGCTGTCCTGAGTTTGGGCAGAGGCTATGGTAACGAGGCATGCCAGGATAACTGTGAGGCAAGAAATCTTTTCAAAACGCTGCATCCAGACCAAAATCTTTAGGATAAATTTAGACTTTAAAATACCTAACGCAAATATTAACCTTAACTTATTCTTTATGGTGTCGATGACGGGAATTTATTTGGGCGGACTAAGAACGGAGGCCACGCACTTGAAATCTGGCAACCGTATTATTACCGATGCTCCCCCGGATAATAACGGAAAAGGAGAGGCCTTTAGCCCTACAGACCTCACATGTGCGTCATTAAACAGCTGCATGATGACCCTTATGGGAATTCTGGCTGAACGCGAAAATATAGATCTTACCGGTCTGCGCTCCGAAATCGTAAAGGTTATGGCCGCCAATCCCCGTAAAATCAGTGAAATCCAGATCGTTTTTACACATGACAACCTGGTAGCCACCGATGTCCAGAAAGAAAAGCTTAAACGCGCCGCACTGACGTGCCCGGTAGCCCTAAGCCTTTCAGACTCCATTAAACAAGACGTGACTTTTAATTTTTAGCCGCGTTCCGGATCTGCTGGTAATCAATATCAAAGTGGGAAGAGTCGTAAACGGCCTTCCCATTTTCTATAATAAGAACCTGGGGCGATTCGTGTACTACGCCAAACTGCGATTCGATAAGGTTCGATACATTACGATATGAAATAAGATCCAGGTAATACGGCTTTATATGGGCCATCTCCTCGGCCTTCCAGTTCCGTTCCAGACGATCCAGCGCCGCGCGGCTGATGTTGCAACGGGTGCTGTGTTTGAAAATAAGAATCCGTTTCTCTTTAGATTCTTCCTGAAGACGCCGCAAATCATCAGCGGCACTGAGCGTATTCCATTCCATAGTCATAAAGCTTTGTGACAGATAAACCCGTACGCAGCCTTAATCGTTCCACATGCCTTGCTCGCCCTTGTCGTAGCGCGGCTTGCGGCCTTTCTCTTTCAGGTGGTCAGGTTGGGTCTCCTGTTTCTTAAACAAACGTGCCCACCACAACTTCAGGTTTGTTAACGCATCGCGTTCCGAGTCTACGTTGTTCTTGTTGATTTTTACAAAGCGCGAATCGGGATGCAGGTGGCGATTCTTATCATAAAGCCGGAATTTCTGCATCTTGATATTACCCTGGTAGTCCGTGGCACGAGCAAAGGCTTTACCCGGTTCGCGAACACGCAAGGCCTCCTCAGCACTGCTGCGGTTACGCACATACTTGTATTGTTTAACCCTGGCGGTAATGTCGTTGGTATGGTTTGTTGTCTCGGTAGGTTTAAGCTTCAGTTGGCCCTCTTCTGCTGTGTTCGGGTTCTTCACATAGCTTCTGCGCTTAAGGGGTGTTTGCAGCTTGTCTACCGCATACGTGCCCTTCACCGGACGTCGCTTCAGGATCGATTCCTCCGAAGCCTTTTCGTTCTGGATATAGTTCTTACGCTTGCGGGCAAGTTTTACATTGCCATGGTAGGTGCCTGCATCAAGTCCGGGCCCACGTGCTGGCGGTTTGCCGTCAAGCGGTGTTTCGTTGTTGTTCCATAGTTTGCCGCTCACGCTTCCGCCGCCTTTAAGTGGTCTGCGGGCACGGGTGCGTCCCTGAAAGGTACCGGCTGCAAGACCGGGACCACGACGTGGTGCACGGCCCAGGATTGGGCTCTCGTCGTTGTTCCATAGTTTGCCGCTCACGCTTCCGCCGCCTTTCAGCGGTCTGCCAGCGCGGGTTCTTCCCTGGAAAGTACCGGCCGCGAGACCGGGACCACGGCGGGGTGCACGACCCATAACCGCTGTTTCGTTATTGTTCCACAGTTTACCGCTCACGCTTCCACCACCTTTCAGCGGTCTGCCTGCGCGGGTGCGTCCCTGGAAAGTACCGGCTGCAAGGCCAGGACCACGGCGGGGTGCACGACCCAATACAGGCTTCCCGTCGTTATTCCACATGCCGCTTACGCTGCCGCCACCCTTTTGAGGACGGCCTCCACGCATGCGGCCGGCATAATTAATATTTGCGCTCGACTTGGGCGTGCGTACACCCAGCGGCTGTCGGTCATTATTCCAGAGTTTACCGCTTACGCTGCCGCCACCTTTCATTGGACGGCCACCGCGCATACGCCCGGCGTAGTTAATATTGGCGCTCGATCTGGGCGTGCGCACGCCGAGCGGCTGCCGGTTGTTATTCCAGAGTTTACCACTTACGCTGCCACCACCTTTCATTGGTCGACCACCACGCATACGCCCGGCATAGTTGATATTGGCGCCCGATCGTGGTGTGCGTACACCCAATGGCTGCCGGCCATTGTTCCACAACCCACCGCTTACACTGCCACCACCTTTAGGACCACGTTTTCCGCGCATGCGCTGCCCTTTGGCCATGGAACTGGCTCCAATGCCAGGGACACGTGCAGCCAACGCCGAAATGCCCGGGCGTTTTTCGCCGGGGCGTGTTTTACTACGGTAGCGTTTAGCCAATGTAGGCATACCTTCTACACGGCGTTTGCTCGAACGGTTTGCATGATGCAAACGACGTTTTGCAATATCGCCTGTCCAGGCACGTTCGCCCGGTTTAGTGGCCGAAGGGAATGCCCCGCGGGTAGGTCGTGTGCCGGTATACGGTCTGTCGCCCACGCGGCGTCTGCGTTGTGCTTTTACCGTCGATGTCGAGATGGCTGGACGCGGTGTTTCGTAATTTCGGCCACGTACCGGTTTACCGGCCAGGTCGCGTGTAGTAGCTTGTTCCGTTTTATGTTTCGGACGTTTGAAGTTCGCGTATACGTTTATGCTCTTGCGGGCTGTGAACGAGCGTGATGCTGAACGTGGTACAACCTTCCGTTTTTTACCGGGCGGTGTAGATGCATTCGCGCCGCTTTGCTGTCGGCGCAGACGCGATACCGTGCCACCGTTGGAAACAACGCGCGATCCACCACTGGGGCCACGGCGGTAGTTGCCTGCCCGGTTGCCAAACTGGGGATATACGTTCTTGGTTTTGCCGGTAGCGCTGGGTGCTGCTGATGATCGGGTAACCCCTCCGCCACCACCGCGACGGCCGCCACGATCGGGCGATTTGGTTACATAAGGACCTTTTTGGCGGTATACGTTCCGTCCGGCAGCGCTGCTGGACGACGAGTAATTCTTTGTGCGGATACGGCGGCCAGAGATATCACCACTCCATGCTTTTTGCGTGCTGGGTTTTGAGTTTGAGCGATAGGTAGGGCGAATGGGTTTGCCGGCACGTTCGCGCCCGCGGGCACTGCGGCGTGTTGATGTGTTGTTGCTGGCACTGGCAGAACCTGCGCGCTCTTTGGGACGTACGCGGCGGTTTTTGCCTTTGTTACGTTTGGAGCCGCCTTTCTTAAAAGGCGTTTTGAAACGGCTTTCGCGGTTTGAAGAGGGGCGGTCGCCTTTGGCGTTTTGCGCCATAGTCGGTATGCCCGCCACAAGCGCCAGAAAAAGAATCAGGCAAAGCGGTTTTATGGCTCTTGCAAAAAAAGTCGCGGTATTTGTATGTAAAGCGTTCAAAAAATAGTCAAGAAAACAGGCCAAGATAAGTATTTTTTCCCTGACGTCGCCGCAGCCCCCAGTCGGACGTAGGTTTATTCCTGCCAACCGGGGATATGCGCTGTTTATCAGAACTTTAATAACGCTTCGATGCGGTTTTTCAGTCTATCCTTAGGTAAGAAATTGTTCTCTAATGTCGGGGCAAAGGGTATCGGCGTGTCAAGGCTGGCCTCGCGCAGTACTGGGGCATCGAGGTATTCAAAACAATGTTCGCTTATCCAGGCGCTTATTTCGGCTCCCACGCCACCCATCAGTGTGTCTTCGTGCAGAATTAAAACGCGTCCGGTTTTCTTTACACTTTGGGCTACTGCCTCCTGGTCCCATGGCAGCAGTGTGCGCAGGTCGATCAGGTCGGCGCTTACGTGATTCATGGCGGTCAATGCTTCTTTTGCCCAATGCACACCCATGCCATACGTTACAATTGTAAGGTCGGTGCCTTCGTCCACCAGACGCGCCTTGCCGAGCGGCAGCGTATAGTAGTCGTCAGGAATGACCTCTTTGGTCGATCGGTATAGCAGTTTGTGCTCGAAGTATAGCACCGGATTAGGATCTTCAAAAGCCGCGCACAGCAAGCCTTTGGCCTCGTACGGCGTAGACGGATAAACGATTTTAAGGCCTGGTGTATGGAAGAACCATGCCTCGTTACTTTGTGAGTGGAATGGTCCCGCGGCAGTGCCTGCACCGGTAGGCATTCGAATCACCACGTCAGCGTGTTGCCCCCAGCGCCAGTGAATCTTGGCGAGGTTGTTTACAATCTGGTTGAAGCCTTCTGAAACAAAGTCGGCAAACTGCATTTCCACCATGGCTTTCATGTTCTTGATGGATAGGCCAAGTGCGGCACCTACAATGGCCGACTCGCAGATGGGGGTATTGCGTACGCGTTCGCGGCCAAACTTTTCAACAAAGCCTTCGGTAATTTTGAACACGCCGCCGTATTCGGCAATGTCCTGCCCCATAAGTACCAGGTTGTCAAATTTCTCCATGCTTTGCCGCATGCCATCGCTTATCGCATCGATAAACCGACGCTCCGATTGTTTGTCAGAAGCAGGGGAAGTAACGGTCTGCACGTAGGGAGCATACACATCGTGAAGTTCAAGCGCGGTGCTCGGTTCCGGATGGCTTTCGCGGAAAGCAATCTCCAGGCCGGCGTCTATTTCCTGGCGGATTTTTTGACGCAGGTTTGTTATATAGGCTTCGTCAATGATCTTTTCCGTCAGCAGAAATTTTTCATAATTCTCTACCGGATCTTTTTTCGCCCATGTATCCATGAGCTCTTTGGGAACGTACTTGGTGCCCGAAGCCTCTTCATGGCCGCGCATGCGAAATGTAATACACTCCAGGATGACGGGGCGCGGCTTTTCGCGAAGACTTTCCGCCAGCGTAGAGACCGTGCTGTAAACGTCAAGAATGTTATTGCCGTCTACCTGTATACCTTCAATGCCGTAGCCAACGGCCTTATCGACAAAACTTTTGCAGCGAAATTGTTCGTGCGATGGCGTAGAGAGGCCATAGCCATTATTTTCAATGACAAAAATAACCGGTAGGTCCCATACGGCAGCCACGTTTACAGCTTCGTGAAAGTCGCCTTCACTTGTGCCTCCATCGCCATTAAACACTACCGTTACTTTTTTCTCGTTTTTCAGTTTCGAGGCAAGGGCAATCCCATCGGCCACACCATTTTGCGGGCCAAGGTGAGAGATCATGCCCACAATATGATGCTTGTTGGTGCCGAAGTGAAACGACCGGTCGCGGCCTTTGGTGTAGCCTGTGGGAGTGCCCTGCCATTGAGCAAAAAGTCGTTCAAAAGGCATGTTGCGGCCGGTAAACACACCGAGGTTACGGTGCATTGGCAAGATGTATTCGTCGGCTTGTAACGCCTGCGTTATACCGACGGAGATAGCCTCCTGGCCAATACCGCTAAACCATTTACTGATACGGTTCTGGCGCAAAAGAATGAGCATTTTCTCTTCGATAATGCGGGGGCGAACCAGTGCCTCAAAGAGATCTTTGAGCAGGGATTCCGGGTAGTCTTTTCTGTTGAAGTTCATGTAAAAGAAAAACGAAGGCAATTTAAAACGTTTACATAACCTTCCTACACCCGTTGTGGGTTGGTATTTATGATTATTTTTGACCCCCATGATCACGTTTAAAGAGTTTACCTTAGAAAACGGCCTGCGCGTTATTGTTCACGAAGACGCTACCGTACAGATCGCCGTTATGAATATTTTATATGACGTAGGCTCGCGCGATGAGCATCCCGATAAAACCGGGTTTGCGCACTTGTTTGAGCACCTTATGTTTGGCGGCTCTAAAAACATTCCGAACTACGATGAGCCCTTGCAGCGTGTAGGCGGCGAGAACAATGCCTTCACGAATACCGATATAACCAATTACTACCTTACCGTGCCGGCGGCCAACCTGGAGACCGGATTCTGGCTCGAAAGCGACCGGATGCTGAGCTTATCGTTCGATCCCAAAGTTCTCGACGTGCAGCAGAAGGTGGTAATCGAAGAATTTAAGCAGCGCTACTACAACCAGCCGTATGGCGACGTCTGGCTTAAGCTGCGGCCACTGGCTTATACCACGCATCCGTATAAGTGGGCTACCATCGGCAAAGAGATAAGCCACATCGAGCAGGCTACCATGGACGATGTGAAAGCGTTCTTCTTTAAACACTATGTGCCAGACAATGCTATCCTTGTAGTAGCGGGTAATGTTACCGTAGATCAGGTAAAGACCTTAGCTGAAAAATGGTTTGGTCCTATTCCGCGTGGCACAAACGGTCCGCGTCAACTTCCGGTAGAACCACGACAGGAAGCAAAACGATTCCTTGAAGTCGAAGCCAAAGTACCGGCAGATGCCTTCTACAAGGCGTGGCACATGCCAGGACGTTTTCATGCCGACTATTACGCCATAGACTTGTTAAGCGATATCCTGAGTCGCGGTCAATCAAGCCGCCTGTATCAGGCATTGGTAAAAGAAAAAGAGATCTTTGTGTCCATCTCGTCATTCGTCATGGGCACCATCGATCCGGGGCTGCTTGTTGTAAGTGGACGTGTGAAAGAAGGAATTTCACTGGCTGATGCTGAACGCGAAGTCAGTGCGATACTCGATGAGATATTGCTCAACGGTGTTTCTGAAGATGAGCTCGATAAAGTAAAAACACAGGCAGAGTCAACACTTGAGTTTGGCGAAGTGGAAGTGATGAACCGGGCGATGAACCTGGCGTTTGCAAAACTGCTGGGCGATGCCAACCTCGTGAACGAAGAAACACGTCTTCTGGCGGCGGTTACCACTACCGACATACAACGTGTTGCAAAAGAAACTCTGGCAGAAAACAACGCCAGCGTGTTGTACTACCGCGCGGCAAAATAGATTGAATCAGTAAACGACTTTAATATCAGTATGGGAAAAATACGTGTAGGCATGGGGTTCGATGTGCACCCGTTGGAAGAGGGACGTGATATGTTTTTGGGCGGCGTAAAGCTTGTGTCGCTCAAAGGTGCCGTAGGACATTCCGATGCCGATGTACTCATTCATGCCATATGCGACGCCCTGCTGGGTGCCGCGGACTTACGCGATATCGGTTTTCACTTCTCGAATACCGACGATCGCTGGAAGGGCATGGACAGCAAATTCTTCTTACAGGAAGTAACACGCCTGCTTACCGAGCAGGGTTGGAAAATCGGTAACGTAGACTGCACCGTCTGCTCTGAAAAGCCGAAAATAAATCCTTATATCCCACAGATGAAAAAAGTTATGGCACCGCTCATGCAGATCGAAGAAGGCGACGTGTCGATTAAGGCAACTACATCCGAAAAGCTGGGGTTTGTGGGGCGCGAAGAGGGTATCACAGCCTACGCTGTGGCGCTGATAACCAAGGATTAGTCATGGCTGTTGAGATTATTACCACCGGCGATGGTTCACACTCGCTGTTGAACCGTGAATTGAATGAAACCTATCATTCTGTTCACGGCGCCTTACGCGAATCGCTGCACGTATTCATTGAGCACGGTCTTTCATTCTTTCATAATCGGAGCCAGGCAAGTCACGTGGCGGTATTCGAAGTGGGCTTTGGTACCGGGCTCAATGCATTTCTTACGGCAGAGGAAGCTATTCCCAAAAACCTTACTGTTCATTATACGTCCATCGAGGCGTATCCACTGGAAGAGTCGGTATGGCGGAATCTCAATTACGCACCACAGCCAGAGCAACAGGATCGTTTTGCTCGTTTACACCAGGCAGCCTGGGGAGCGTGGGTAGAGCCGCTGCCGAACTTTCATTTAAAAAAATTGCATACATCGCTTCAGGCATTAGAAATCCATCCGGGTACGTTTGATGTGGTATACTTTGATGCTTTCGCTCCGAGCAAGCAACCCGAAATGTGGGAACTGCCTGTACTGGAGAAAGTAGCTTCCGGATTGAAACCGGGAGGGGTATTTGTTACGTATTGTGCCAAAGGTCAGCTTAAACGCGATCTGAAAAGTTTGGGTCTTACGGTAGAAACGCTCGATGGCCCGCCCGGAAAAAAGGAGATGGTTCGCGCAGTTTGTTAGTAATTCAGTTTTGATGGCTTTATAATTACCCTTTACGCGTGTTTTTTAATGCTATTTTTCATTTTAAGGGTTATAATTTAACTATGTATTGATAAAAATTATATATTTTTGTGATGTAATGCTTAAATATAAGGCAGGTGTCTCCGAGAACTGTCTTCGTTAGTGGTCAACTGGGTTTAGAGTATTTATTAAATGTTTGTTAAAACACGCATTAAGCTGTTTTTTCTCAAACGTTTTCGCTATCCGTCTGAAAAATCAAAATTGCGAAGCCTGCAATCGTATTCGTTTTTTACTTTTTAAACTATTTGGGACTAATTCTGAAAAGTCTTTAAAAATTTGGCAATGGACCGGTGTTGCCGAAATTTCCTTCTGTGAATTCCGTAATTTCAAAAAACCGTTTCGCCCCTGAGCGGTAATTTTTTTAAGCATATACAACTCAAACCCGAAGATCTTAACGGCGCAATTGCAGCTCGGTAACTGCGTACGCCTTATAAACCGATTAAGCCGATGAAGAAGAAATCCACCACAAGTTTGTACACACCAGAGCTTGAGCACGACGCCTGTGGAATTGGTTTTGTTGCCAATATTAACGGAACCAAAACCAATCAGACATTACGCGACGCGTTGTCGATGCTTGAAAATATGGAGCACCGTGGCGGAAGAGGGAGTAGCCCTAAAACCGGCGATGGCGCCGGTGTGCTGATCCAGATTCCGCATGATTTTTTTGTTGAAGAAAGTTCGCGGTTGGGTTTTGAACTTCCCAAGTTTGGCAAATACGGTGTGGGGATGGTTTTCTTTCCGCGCGATAAAAAGGTATCCAACGCCTGCCGCGAAGTACTCCGCAAAGCCATGCGTGAACTTGGTCTTGAACTTATCGGCTACCGCGTTGTACCCGTAGATCATAGCGTGCCCGGTCCCGGTGCTGCCGAAGTAGAACCCCTCATTGAACAAGTATTTGTAAAACCTGTAGACGATACGCTAACAGGTGATGCGTTGGAACGTAAATTCTTTGTATTACGCAATTATGCGTCGCACTCCATCACGGGCAATGTAAAAGGGAGCAACAAAGAATTTTACATTACCAGTTTCTCAGCACGCACTATAATATATAAAGGACAGCTGCGTACCGAACAGCTTCGTCAATACTTCTTCGACCTTCAGGATCCGCGCCTTCGCACAGCACTTGCGCTGGTGCACTCGCGTTTCTCTACTAATACATTCCCCAACTGGAAACTCGCACAGCCGTTCCGGTATCTCGCCCATAATGGCGAGATCAACACCATACGGGGGAACGTAAACAAAATGAAATCCAAAGAGGCACTTTTTAAATCTACGCTCTTTACCGACGAAGAATTGAAAATGCTTCTTCCTATAACAAATCCCGAGTTGTCGGATTCCGCCAACCTGGATGCGCTGGTAGAAATGCTCGTATTGTCGGGCCGCTCATTGCCACACGTGTTGATGATGCTGGTACCTGAAGCATGGCAGGATAACAAACTCATGGATCCGCACCGTAAGGCATTCTATAAATTCCATGCATCAATGATGGAGCCGTGGGATGGACCTGCCGCGCTCGTGTTTACCGATGGTACACGTATCGGTGCCACATTAGATCGTAACGGGCTGCGTCCATTGCGCTACTGTGTAACACGCTCGGGCCGTCTGGTCGCGGCGTCGGAAGCGGGTGCATTGCCGGTAGATCCGAAAGATGTGCTTGAAAAAGGCCGCATCACACCGGGCAAAATGCTTATGGTGGACCTTGAGCAAGGTAAGGTGCTGGATGATGAGAAAGTAAAACGCTCTGTATACGAAGGCAAGTCATACTATAACTGGATTATCCAGAATCGTTTGAAGCTTCGTCTTGAGCCCGAATCGCAGTGGCATGATAACAGCTTCGATGAAAAGACGCTGGCGCAACGCCAGAATGCATACGGCTACACCGCCGAAGATGTAAAAACACTGTTATTGCCCATGGCCGAGAAAGGCTACGAAGCCATAGGCTCGATGGGCGACGATACACCGATTGCCATCCTTTCGAAAGAAAGCCGCCACATCTCCAATTACTTCAAGCAATTCTTTGCGCAGGTAAGTAACCCGCCAATCGATCCTATTCGTGAGCGCCTTGTTATGTCGCTGTTTACCCGCGTGGGCGCCAGTCTTAACGTGCTTTCTGAATCTGCCGAACATACGCATCAGGTACACATTTCACAGCCGGTGTTGTTAAATGCCGATCTTGAAAAATTCAAACACCTGCAGGATCAGGGCTTCGAGTTCGCTGTAATACAATGTGTATTCAATGCCGACGGGCAACCCGGTCGCCTGGAGGAAAGCCTTACCCGCATCTGTTGCGAGGCCGAGAAGGCCGTTCGCGCAGGTAAGAAAGTACTCATACTCTCTGATCGTAAGATCAGCGAGGAGCACGCGCCTATCCCTTCCATGCTATCTGTTGGTGCTGTGCACCAGTGGCTGGTAGAGAAACGCATTCGCACACAGGCCGGACTTATTGTAGAAGCCGGCGATGTTTGGGAAGTACATCACTTCGCTACCATCGTAGGCTATGGAGCCAGTGCGATTAACCCATACATGGCGCTCGAAACCATACACTTCATGAACAAGCAAGGTATGTTCTACAAGCCGCTAGGTGATGAAGAGGCCTACGCCAACTATCAGAAAGCTATTGGTAATGGCTTGCTGAAAGTAATGTCCAAGATGGGTATCAGCACGCTGCAGTCATATCAATCAGCGCAGATCTTTGAAGCGCTTGGTCTGGGCAGCGATGTAATCGAGAAATGTTTCAAAGGAACAACCAGCCGTATTGAAGGCCTTTCTTTCGACGACCTGGCCCGCGAAGTACTCACGCGCCACGATCTGGCTTTCAAACACCATAGCAAGGAACTGCAGGTTGGCGGTATTTACCAGTGGAAGCGCCGTGGTGAGAAACACATGTTCAGCCCCGAAGTAATTCACCTGCTGCAACATGCTACCAAAACCAACAGCTACGAACTGTATAAAAAGTATACACAGAAAATCAACGACCAAACGAAAGATCAGCTTACCATTCGTGGGTTGTTTGAATTCAAGAAACGTAAATCTGTTCCGCTTAGCGAAGTAGAACCGGTAGAAGAAATATTCAAACGTTTTGCTACGGGCGCCATGTCGTTCGGCTCCATCTCTCACGAAGCCCACAGCACGCTGGCCATTGCCATGAACCGCATTGGCGGTAAGAGCAACAGCGGTGAAGGGGGAGAAGACGATGTACGTTTCGAAAAGAAAGCCAATGGCGATTGGGAACGTTCAGCTATAAAGCAGGTGGCTTCGGGCCGCTTTGGTGTAACGAGCTACTACCTCGCCAATGCGGAAGAACTGCAAATCAAGATGGCTCAGGGGGCCAAGCCTGGAGAAGGTGGTCAGCTGCCCGGTCATAAAGTAGACGAATGGATCGGTCGTGTGCGTCACTCTACACCGGGTGTGGGGCTCATATCGCCGCCGCCTCACCACGATATATATTCCATCGAAGATCTGGCACAGCTCATCTTCGATTTGAAGAATGCCAACCGTCAGGCACGTATTAATGTTAAGCTCGTGTCGCAAGCCGGTGTTGGTACTGTTGCAGCGGGTGTTGCCAAAGCCAAGGCCGATGCCATTCTGGTATCGGGTGCTGATGGTGGTACCGGTGCATCGCCGCTCAGCTCGGTACGCCACGCAGGGTTACCCTGGGAGCTTGGCCTGGCCGAAGCACACCAGACGCTCGTAAAGAATAACCTCAGAAGCCGTGTAACGTTACAGACGGACGGACAGATCCGTACGGGTCGCGATATAGCCATAGCAGCCCTGTTGGGTGCAGAAGAGTGGGGTGTTGCTACAGCCGCCCTTGTTATCGAAGGTTGTATCATGATGCGTAAGTGTCACCTCAATACATGTCCTGTAGGTATTGCCACACAAGACCCTGACCTGCGCAAGCTGTTCACTGGTGATCCTGATCATGTGGTTAACTTCTTCGGCTTCCTCGCGCAAGATTTACGCGAAGTAATGGCAGAGCTTGGCTTCCGCACCGTGAACGAAATGGTAGGCCGTGCCGATATGCTGCGCGTTCGTCAGGATATCGATCACTGGAAAGTGAAAAAACTCGACCTCTCGCCTATACTGCATTGCGAGCCAGTGCGCGAACATGTGGGCCTGTACAAACAGATCGAGCAAGACTTCGAACTCGAAAAAGTACTGGATTGGAAGCTTGTAGAAGCCGCACGTCCGGCACTGGACGATTGTGAGCCGGTACAGGAACGATTCAACATCCGTAACATCGATCGTTCAACCGGAGCACTGCTCTCCAACGAAATCTCTAAGAAATACAAAGGCAAAGGATTGCCTGAAGATACCATCCGTTTCAACTTCAAAGGCTCGGCAGGGCAAAGCTTTGCAGCCTTCGTGGCGCCTGGCGTTACCTTCGAGCTTGAAGGCGAAGCCAATGATTACTTCGGTAAAGGACTTTCAGGTGGTAAGCTTATCGTATATCCTGATAAAGAAGCATCGTTCAAGCCCGAAGATAACATCATCATCGGTAACGTGGCCTTCTATGGTGCCACTTCCGGCGAAGCCTTCATCCGTGGTCAGGCAGGCGAACGTTTCTGCGTGCGTAACTCAGGCGTTAAAGCTGTGGTAGAAGGCGTGGGTGACCATGCATGTGAGTACATGACTGGCGGTCGCGTAATCGTACTCGGTAAAACCGGTAAGAACTTCGCCGCAGGTATGAGCGGAGGTATCGCTTATGTGTTCGATCCGGAGCATGCTCTTGAGCGCCTTTGCAATCGCGAAATGGTTGAACTTGAAGCGATGGAAGTCGAGGACAAGATAGAAGTAAAAGAAATGATCGAGCGTCATTTTAAATATACCGGTAGTGATCCCGCTGAGTGGATCCTTGAGAACTGGGATGTAGCCGCGGAGCTCTTCGTAAAAGTGATGCCGCAGGACTACAAGGCAGTGCTGCAAAAGCAGAAAGCAGAGAAGGCCTCTGTTGTAAAGGCAGCCGCAGCGGTAGTGAAATAATAGCCGCCATCGTGTATTTAAAATGAAGTAAGGAACCTCAAACAGAGTTAACGCTATGGGACAAGTTGATGGATTTATGAAGTTCGATCGTGAAATGCCAAAGTCGCGCGACCCGAAAGAACGTCTCAATGATTATAAAGAAGTATATCACTCACTCGATAAAGAAAAAGTAAAGCAACAGGCTGCACGTTGCATGGACTGTGGTGTTCCGTTTTGCCACAACGGCTGCCCGCTAGGCAACAACATTCCCGATTTTAACGATGCCGTGTATCATGGTAAGTGGGAAGAGGCTATCAAAATTCTGAGCAGCACCAATAACTTCCCCGAGTTTACCGGGCGTATCTGCCCTGCGCCGTGTGAAGCGAGTTGTGTGTTGAACATCAACAGTAAGCCCATCACCATCGAATACATCGAGAAGACCATTGCTGAGCAGGCATTCGAGAAAGGCTACATCAAAGCCAATCCTCCGCGCCTGCGTACCGACAAGCGTGTTGCCATCATCGGCTCGGGACCTTCGGGCCTCGCTGCGGCCGCGCAGTTAAACAAAGCCGGCCACTGGGTTACTGTATTTGAACGCAGCGATCGGATCGGTGGACTGCTGCGCTATGGTATTCCCGATTTCAAACTCGAAAAAACAGTATTAGATCGCCGTATCCGGCTTATGGAGCAGGAGGGCATCACCTTCCGCACGAACGCGCACGTGGGTGTAAACATCAGCGCCAAACACCTGCGCGAAGAATTCGACGCCGTAGTGGTGTGTGGTGGTGCATCGGCGCCGCGCGACCTCCCTATTCCAGGCCGCCACTTTAAAGGTGTACACTTCGCGATGGATTTCCTTTCGCAACAGAATAAACGTGTAGCCGGCGATCGCATCTTCTCAGGCGAGATCATGGCTACCAACAAGAATGTACTGGTAATTGGTGGTGGCGATACAGGTTCCGACTGTGTGGGTACCTCGAACCGCCACGGCGCAAAAAGTGTATCGCAGATCGAGCTGTTGGCCAAGCCGCCGGTAAAGCGCAATGACATGACCAATCCCTGGCCGTTGTGGCCTATGGTGTTGATGACCTCGTCGTCGCACGAAGAAGGTGTTGATCGTAACTGGGCCATTCTCACAAAAGAATTCCTGGGCGACAACAATGGTATGCTCACCGGCCTCAAAGTCGTAGACATCAAGTGGGGCGTTAATGCGCAAGGCAAGATGGGCTTCGAAGAAATTGCCGGTACCGAGCGTGTATTGCCATGCGAGCTGGCGTTTCTGGCCATAGGCTTCCTTGGAGCTGAAAAAGGCGGCCTTGTAGAAGAACTTAATCTTACACTCGACGAGCGTGGTAACATTCGCACAGAAAACTATATGACTTCTGAAGAAGGCATCTTCGCTGCAGGCGATATGCGCCGTGGACAGTCACTCGTAGTATGGGCAATTTCAGAAGGCCGCGAAGCCGCGCGTGCTGTCGATACATGGTTGATGGGCACGTCAAACCTGGAAGCTAAAGATGAGTCGTTTGTACACATCAGCCAGGAAGCGTAGCCGCGTGTTACGTTAACATTACGAATCTCCTCCGTTTTTGCATACCAGGTCTCCGGTTTAGGTTCCGGGGACCTTTTTTTATTGTTTTGCTGTTGGTGATTCGGGTTTTAACAAACCGGAATAACTTTTTAATTTTGCGCACTTAAAAAAAATTAAGAACACCGTGGCGAAAAAAATGGTAAATGTCGGGATCGTACAGATGACCTGTACGTCAAACCCGGATGAGAATCTGAACAAAGCAATAGCGCGTGTCCGCGAGGCCGCAGCAAAAGGCGCACAGATTATTTGTCTGCAGGAGCTTTTCCGTTCACTTTACTTCTGCGATGTAGAAGATTACGACAATTTTAAACTGGCAGAACCTATACCCGGTCCTTCTACCGAGGCATTATCGGCGCTGGCAAAAGAACTTGGCGTAGTAATCATTGCTTCGCTTTTCGAGAAGCGTGCCGAAGGTTTGTACCACAACACCACCGCTGTGCTCGATGCAGACGGTGCGTACCTGGGTAAATACCGGAAGATGCACATTCCCGACGATCCCGCGTACTACGAGAAATTTTACTTCACACCCGGCGATCTGGGCTATAAAGTATTCAAAACAAAGTTTGCTACCATCGGTGTGCTCATCTGCTGGGATCAATGGTACCCCGAAGGCGCGCGTATCACATCGCTCATGGGCGCTGAAATTTTGTTCTACCCTACAGCTATTGGTTGGGCAACATCGCAGGATGAGTCAACAAACGTTGAGCAATACAACGCATGGCAAACCATACAGCGTAGCCACTCGGTGGCCAACGGTGTGCCGGTAGTGAGCGTAAACCGTGTAGGCCTGGAGCAGAACGGTGCTATGAAATTCTGGGGTGGTTCGTTTATAACCAACGCTTTCGGTGCTATACAGTACCTCGCTTCCCATGACAAAGAAGAAGTGCATGTAGAGAAGATCGACATGGAGCAGGCAGACCGCTATCGCACACACTGGCCTTTCCTGCGCGACCGTCGCATCGACTCGTACCAACCCATTACAAAACGTTTCATAGACGAAGATTAATCGTATACATAGGTTCATGACACAGGCATCAGGCGCATCAGCAGGACTCTTTCAAGCGAAGACACCGCGGGAGTTGGGATATTACTTTCCGGCTGAATTTGCACGGCATACCGCTACGTGGCTCAGCTGGCCACACAAGGAGGCTTCATGGCCGGGAAAGATCGATACAGTCTTTCCTATATATGCACAGTTTATCAAGCTGGTGGCAGAAGGCGAGAAAGTAAACATAAACGTAGCCAACGAGGCTATGAAACAGTTTGCGCTTAAGCATCTGGAGAAGGCAGGGGCAGACCTGAACAACGTTCAGTTCTTCATGCATCCTACCAACGATGCCTGGTGCCGCGACCACGGCCCCGCATTCCTGGTTAACCCGAAGGCTGACATCAAGAAGGTAATCGTTGACTGGGGCTATAATGCATGGGGTGGAAAATATCCTCCATTCGACCTGGACGATAACATACCCACACGCATTGCTGAACATTATGGTCTGCCGGTAGTATATCCCGGCATTGTCATGGAAGGCGGTTCGGTGGAGTTCAACGGCAAGGGTACGGTGTTAACAACAACCTCGTGTCTACTAAATACCAACCGTAACCCACACCTTAACCAGGAACAGATCGAGAACTACCTGCGCACATACTATGGTGCCGAGAATATCCTCTGGCTTGGCGATGGTATTGTTGGTGACGATACCGATGGTCACATCGACGATCTTACACGCTTCGTAAACGAAGACACCGTAGTAACCGTCGTTGAAACCGACAAGAGTGATGAGAACTATGAGCCGCTGCAGGAGAATCTGAAACTGCTCAACACGCATCGTCTGGAGAACGGTAAACAAATGAACGTTATCGAATTGCCTATGCCTGCGGCTGTAGTGCACGAAGATATGCGCCTCCCTGCATCGTATGCTAACTTCTATATCAGCAATAAATACGTAGTAGTGCCCACGTTCCGCGACAAGCAAGACGATCGTGCTCTCAGCATACTGCAACAAAGCTTCCCTGACCGCAAGGTTGTGGGGCTGGATTCGTACGATGTTATCTGGGGGCTAGGTTCATTCCACTGCCTGAGCCAGCAGGAACCTGCGATATAAGATTTAAAAGCTATAAACCTGCGTGGGTGTAACGCACCCATGCAGGGGTATATCGAATGGATTAAGATCGTCTATCTGCTCTACCGCTTCTGTTAATGAAAGGCCGATGCGTTTGCATTCCGGTTTACAGTGAACCAGAAATTTATCGTAGAAGCCTTTACCATAGCCCACCCGCTGGCCTTGCAGATCGAACGCCAGCAATGGTATCAATACCATATCGATTTTTTCAATCTCCGCAGGCACACCCTGTTTTGGTTCCAATATGTTCCAGTTGTTCTTCTGCAATTGGTGTATACCCTCGTAAAAGAAATTTTCCAGCAGGCCTGTGTCACTGTTTACACGGGGCAGCACAAGTCGTATGTGTGGATATTCACGACGAATCCGGTCGATGATCAACCATGTATTCGGTTCACGCTTCTGCTCTATGGGAATGAAGATGTGCAGCACCTTTATAAAGGCTACATCGATACCCATGAAGAAATTGTCGGCTATTTGCCGCGAGTACTGTAGGTATACGGCTTCTGTCAGAGCAGACCGTTCGGCAAGGTTTTTCTTTCGGAGCTCTGCTTTGGTCATGCCTTCAGTAATGTATTAAACAAACAGAATATAGAACTGGAAGTCGAACGGGTCGAACACGCGCATTACCTTCTCGATAAACTGTGGATCCTGTTGCAGGAAATTCAGTACGTTGTCGGTACGCTCTTGCAGGCTCCCGTTCGGGAAGAGAATCTCTTTTAGCTCTTCAATCTGACGCAGCCGGTCGTTATGTGTGCGCTTCTCGGCGCGCAGGAACTTGCGCTCGATATGTTCAAGGCTGTTCAGTGCCCGTTTACCCTCGGCGCCAACAAAGGCGGCCAGCGTGACATCGATCTGTTCAGCGCGTGCTTTGAGCTGATCGAATAAATCGCTCACCGCACTGCGTTCAACACCCACCGTGAGATTGCGGTTGCTGTGCTTAAGCACCCAGTGGTTAAATATATAGTTCTTCTCTTCAAAAATGTCTTTCCACTCCAGTTCGGTTTTCTCGAATTTACGCAGCACGTGTGCCGGCACCGCCATGCCGAAGTTACGCGGCATAAGCATGGGGAAGGGTATATTTACGGTTTTAAAAAGATCGTGGAGTTGTAGCCAGTAGATTACTTCGGCGGGACCACCGGCATATGCCAGGTTGGGCAGTATAGTTTCCTGGTACAGCGGACGAAGAATTACGTTGGGGCTAAGCTTTTCAGGTTCTTCGCTAATGATGCGGCTAAGTTCTTCGGTGGTAAACGTAATGTCTGTATCGACTACGGTAAACTGATCGCCGGTTTTTTCAATACGGGCCCGAAGGTTGGTGTCCAGGTAGAAAAAGTTTATGTCTCTACAATAGATCTGCGTCTTATAACCCAGCGATTCCAGTTTCTGCGAGGTAGCGTCAACAATAGGTTTGCTCTCTTGTCGCAGCACGTCCATCTCCATTACCGGGCGGAAGAGGTTCTTCAGGCTACGATCGTCAGCGTCAAGTACTACCAGGCCGTACTGTGCAAACATCGTATTAACGTAATGCCGTACAGCGTCGCTCAGTTTTTTGTTTTTGGTATAGGCCGTCTTGAAGAGTTCGATGTCGCCGGGTACTTCGGCCAGCAGCGCTTTCATATCGGCGGTGCTGAACCGGCCTACAGCGCCTTGCTGGTCAGTACTCCAGACGTATTTTTTGCCATAGAGGCGGAAGTATTTTATCTCATCGTAGTCGTGGTCTTCTGAAGCCATCCAGTATACCGGCACGAATGTGTGCTGCGGGTACTGTGCTTTAAGTTCCTTACACGTATTGATAACGGTGACGATCTTATAAATAAAATAGAGCGGGCCGGTAAAGATGTTAAGCTGGTGCCCCGTGGTTACCGTGAATGTGGTAGGGCTTGTCAGTGCTTCAATGTTGACGCGTACCGCTTCCGTGGTATCTGTGGTTTTGTATTGTTCACGCAGCGCGTTAACCAGTACCGTGCGGTTCTCTTGCGGAAAAGATTTTTGTTTTTCCTGAAGTTGTCCTGCAATAGCGTCACGGTCGGGGTAACGGTTATAGAAAGGTTTCAGCGTTTCTTTTTGCTGAATGTAGTCGAGGAAGAAAGAACTAAAGGCATGGGTATCCGCGAAGGCTACTTTCTTAGTCTGCATGGTTGGCGGGCACTGGTTGGTGGAACAGTGTAGTTATAAATTGTACACCGAATAACGGCAAGTTACTGTGTAAAGTTTGAATCCTTCTGCGGGAAATTGCCAATTCTACCGCACAGAGGCTGATTTTGGCCCATAAACCGCGTTGCGTCCGGGCATGTGTCACGACTTTAACATATCATTAACACGTGCCCGGGGCGCTCAAGGTTTATGATACCACTTCGCCGGTAAGGTCGAACTCAGAAGCTGAATTTATTTTTACCTGTACAAAGTCGCCAATGCGCAGGTAATTGTCGGTGCTCTCAATGATAACCTCGTTATCTACTTCAGGAGAGTCTGACTCCGTACGGCCAATGTAATTGCCGCCTTCTTTCCGGTCTACTATAACTTTATAGGTGTTACCTACTTTTTGCTGGTTTATTTCGAGCGATATACCCTGCTGCAGCTCCATCACGGCCTCTGCACGTTCTTGCTTTACTTCTTCCGGCACATCGTCTTCAAAAGTATGCGAGTGTGTATTCTCTTCGTGTGAATAGTTGAAAATGCCGAGACGTTCAAAACGTGAGCGCTCAATAAAGCCCATCATTTCTTCAAAGTCTGCCTCAGTTTCGCCGGGGTGGCCGGAAATCATTGTGGTGCGTATGGCAATACCGGGCACTTTTTCGCGGATGGTATCGAGAAGTTGCTCGGTCTTTTCACGGGTAATACCCCGGCGCATCATCTGAAGCATGCGGGTAGAGCCGTGCTGCAACGGTATGTCCAGGTACTTGCAGATGTTTGGCCGTTCGGCCATAACGTCGAGCACGTCCATCGGGAAGCCTGCAGGAAACGCATAGTGCAGACGTATCCAGTCGATTCCCTCCACGTCGGAAAGATTGCGGAGCAGGTCGGCCAGGTTACGTTTTTTATAAAGGTCCAGTCCGTAATAGGTGGAGTCCTGAGCGATGATAAGGAGTTCTTTTGTGCCGGTTTTAGCCAGGTTTTTAGCTTCGGTAACCAGTTCCTCGATAGGGCGCGAAATGTGTTTGCCGCGCATGAGGGGTATTGCACAGAATGAACAGGGGCGGTCGCAGCCTTCTGCTATTTTAAGGTAGGCAAAATGGCTGGGGTTTGTCAGAATACGCTCGCCTACAAGCTCGTGTTTGTAGTCGGCTTTAAATACTTTGAGGATTCGCGAAAGGTCGCGGGTACCAAACCAGGCGTCAACCTCTGGAATTTCCTTTTCCAGGTCGTCTTTATACCGTTGCGAAAGACAGCCCGTTACGTAAACCTTGTCCACAACGCCCTCTTCCTTGGCGTCTACGTAGCGCAAAATCGTGTCAATAGACTCCTGCTTGGCGTTGTCTATAAAACCGCAGGTGTTGATGACCACCACGCTGGAATCATCGTCATTTGATTCGTGAACCGCCTCAATGCCGTTTCCGCGAAGCTGGGTGAGCAGCACCTCGGAGTCTACCAGGTTTTTCGAACAACCCAGTGTTACAATGTTTACCTTGGTTTTTTTATTTCCTTTCGTTTTCAAAATCGTATCCTCTTCAATTTCGGGTGCAAAAATACTAAAAATAAACGGGCACGAAATTTGGCCTATCGGGCGTTAAATTATCTTTACAGCGCAAATTAAAACCGTGAAAAAGACATCCTGGTTCATATTTCTGGCACTAATTGTTTTCTCCTGTCTCGATGAACCCGATTGTTTCCGGTTAAATAATAATATTGTCGGTATATCTTTTAAGGTTCTGGGCAGCACCCGTGCCGATACTGTCAGGCTCACCAAACTCGACCTGGGTACAGCCAATGGTGATTACATTGCCGATACCGCATCTTACGTTGCTTTTCCTCTGAATTACCTGGCCAGTAGCATGGAGCTCACGTTCACGGGAGGAGAGATTGGTACAAAAAACCTTCATCTGGATTACCGGGTACAAACGCAATACGTTTCAGAAGAATGCGGCTCCCGGTTCGTGCTTTCTGCGTTAGATGCACCCTGGAACCGGAACACGTTTGACTCTGTAAGGGTTGTTAACGCGACACCCGGCAACACTGGCGGAGGTGTTAACATCGAGGTTTACCGGTGCCCGGATCCGAAGAAAATAGGCGTTGCCTTTCACGAATTGTATATGGAAGGCGATGTTATCGCTCCGGCTAACCGCAGAAGCAAAGCCATCAATGCGGATGTTAAAGATATTTTGTTAAATAACGGCGTGGTCTATACCGGAACAACTGGTAAATCTGTCGCATCTGCCTATTTACCGATAAATGTCGATTCAACGGCTTCCACTTACGCATTCAATTTCCAACAAAACCAGTTTTCGCCCGAATCCAAGAACCTGCGGGTTACCTATACGAATATCGAACAGCAGCCATTCGGGAACGCATGTCCTGCCAGGAACTACATAACGAAGATGATGGTCGATATCGAGAAGACTTCGTTCGACTCTGTCGGCTTTGTAATCCGCACCAATACTTCGAACGGTATACCTGATACACTTAAACGTGTGCTCGACCCGGTAGAAATTAACATGAACCTATACCGTTGTCCGAAGACCAATCTTGTTCAGATTGGTTTCAGAAAACGTAATTCATCCAATTCCAGTACCCTGGCCGATACCGTAGCGTTGGCAAGCGTTACCGCAGACTATACGGATCAGGTGCTTCTATCCAACACGTCTACTTTGGAATATGTGCAACTTCCATTGAATCCGGATGCCGATGAAACGACATTCTATATCCAATATAAGAGGGCGACACTGACACGTGTCGATACTGTCACGATACGCTATGCCCGGGCGCGAAATACACTGTTCCGCGCGTGCGGAATCCAAACATTATTCAGCGGTTTGAATCTGGTCAGTCCGGCGTCAAATATCCGGTCGACAGTAAATACAAGTGTTAAATTTCCTGCTGTTACCAACATTGAGATCATTCATTAACATATTCTTTCTTCTGGTCATCAGCACCACAAGTTTACTGGCGCAGCAGGATTCTGTAAAGAAACCTGTAGATTCCCTGCGTTGGAAAAAGTTTAGACCTACCGGGGTAAGGTTTGGTACCGATGTTATTTCCATCATAAAAAGCTCCTCTGTAAAGACCTTTTCCGGATGGGAAGCAAATATGGACGTGGATTTTAACCGCTATTATCTGGCGGTTGATTACGGCAAATGGGCACGCACGTACGACAGTGACGCTGGTTCTTATAGTAATGATGGAAGCTACTGGCGCGCCGGTATAGATGTTAACTTCCTAACCAAAGATCCTGAGAAGAACATGTTCTTTTTCGGAGCGCGATACGCGAACAGTTCATTTTCAGAAGATGCAATAGTTGTTGTAAATGACGAACTCTGGGGGGGCAATACAGAAGCCCTTAGCAATCCAGGTATGAAAGCGCATTGGTTCGAACTTACTACCGGATTGAGAGTTAAAATGTGGCGGTTTTTCTGGATGGGCTATACCGCACGGTTCAAATTCGGATTAAAGACCGACGAATCGGGTGTCATGCTTGCCAGCGATGTTCCTGGCTATGGCCGCGCAGACGGACAATCGTATTGGGGTTTCAATTACCAGCTTCTCTTCCGCATTCCAATCATGAAAGATCGTGCGGTTCAAACAACCGATACCAAAGCCAAATAAGCAGTCCATTCCGGACTGCTGTTAATATCCTATCGCTTAGATTTTCTTGAAAAGAGAGTCAACGAACTCGGTTTTATTGAAAACCTGGAGATCGTCTACTTTTTCACCTACACCGATGTATCGTACGGGGATTTTGAACTCGTCGGAAATACCGATTACTACACCACCTTTGGCGGTGCCATCAAGTTTGGTGATTGCCAGTGCGGTTACTTCAGTTGCCTTTGTGAATTCGCGGGCCTGAATTACCGCGTTTTGCCCTGTACTGCCATCAAGTACCAGGAGTACTTCGTGCGGGGCATCGGGAATAACCTTTTGCATAACGCGCTTTATTTTCGAAAGCTCCGTCATCAGGTTGATTTTAGTATGAAGACGGCCCGCAGTGTCGACAATAACAACATCGGCCTGGCGGTCGGCGCCTTCTTTTACCGCGTCGAATGCTACGGCCGAAGGATCCGTATTCATCCCACGCGATACTACAGGAACGCCCACGCGGTCGCCCCACAATTTTAATTGGTCTACGGCAGCAGCGCGAAATGTATCGGCAGCACCCAGAACAACGTTTTTACCTTTCTTTTTGTATTGGGCAGACAGTTTGCCGATGGTCGTGGTTTTACCCACGCCGTTTACGCCCACCACCATAATAACATACGGCTTTTTGCCAGCGGGAACGTCGAACTCAGCCTGATCGCTACTGTTGTTTTCAGAGAGTAACGCAGCAACCTCCTCTTTCAGAATCCGATCCAGTTCGGTTGTGCCCATGTATTTATCGCGGGCTACCCGTTGCTGAATGCGTTCAATGATCTTCAAGGTAGTCTCGACACCAACGTCAGACGAAACGAGGATTTCTTCAAGGTTGTCGAGGACTTCATCGTCTACTGTTGATTTTCCGACAATAGCTTTTCCGAGCTTGGAGAAGAAGCTTTCTTTGGACTTCTCCAGCCCTTTGTCGAGAGATTCTTTCTTCTCTTTTGAGAAGAGCCCGAATAATGCCATAGGTTTTGCGTTTTTAAGTCCTGGAAATCGCGCCAACAGTACCAGGATTTTGTAAAGAAAACAAAAAAAGTCCCTTGTGGGGGACTTTTTCTGCTGAATATTGCAGCCTGCTTATTTTTTGGCGAGAGTTTCTTTCACCAGGTCAGCAGGAACGATTTCTTCCTTGAAGGTGTAAGCACCTGTTTTTTCAGATTTTACGGCACGGATTACTTTCGCGAAGCTTTTTCCGTCTGTCTTTTTAAGTGACGCAACTACTTTCTTAGCCATTGTATTACTTCGTTAAGGTTTAAACGATATGTTTTGTTGTTTGCTCAGGCTCTCCAACTCTCCATAGAACCTACGAAAAGACAGAAGCTTGCGCCGAACAAATTACTTAATTTCTTTGTGTACCGTTACCTTCTTCAGGATAGAATTGTATTTCTTCAATTCTAATCTTTCAGTGGTATTCTTACGGTTTTTAGTGGTGATGTAGCGGCTCATGCCGGGCTGGCCGGTTGCTCTGTGCTCGGTACACTCAAGGATCACCTGAATTCTGTTACCTTTCTTTGCCATGTCTTGATTCCTTTATGTTGTTAAACAGGATATTTCTACTAGAGAACCAGGTTACCGTTAGCCTGAGCTTCCTTCAGAACAGCGGTAATACCGTGTTTGTTAATGGTCTTGATAGCCTTGGCAGACACTTTTAACGTGATCCACTTGTCTTCTTCGGGTATATAGAAGCGCTTTTTCTGAAGGTTCGGATAGAATCTTCTTTTGGTTTTGTTGTTCGCGTGTGATACGCTGTTACCAACCTGAGGTCTTTTACCTGTTATTTGACAAACTCGTGCCATATCTTCAATTAGATTTAACCGCTTTTTTAAAGGGACTGCAAATATCGTTAAAACTCAACGAATTATCCAAAGCGAACGCTAAATAATCCGGGAACATTCATTAAAAAAGCCTGGAAATCAGCGTTAACGGCTCCAGGACGCTAAAATCAGGAACTGTAATATCTGCCTGACTCAATTCTTCCGGCGTATGCGTTGTCGTAATTCCCACCACTTTACAGCCTGCCGCCTTGCCCGACGCCACACCCGCCAGCGAATCTTCGAACACCACGCACTGCTTCGGATCAATTTTCAATGCCGCCGCGGCCTTCAGGTAAATCTCCGGATCGGGTTTGCCCTTGTTGACAAACGACTCATCCAGTATTGTTGTGAAAAATTTACCGGTGTGTGTTTTGTCCAGTGTGAAATCTACATTCGAGCGTGGCGCTGATGTGCCAATGGCGCGCGGTATGCCCGCGGCATCCATCTGCTCCAGAAACGCGATCAATCCTTTTAAAGGCTCAATGTCGTTCTTATACATTTCACGGAAGAGGGCTTCTTTTTCTTCGCCGTACTGAGCTACCTGCGCGGCATCGATGTTGCCAAACACCGCAGGAATCCAGTCCTTGTTAGTGCGACCGTATATTTTCTCGCGTAGTTGCTCGTCGGTCAGGTCGTGACCGTGTTGCTGGCAAAATTGGCGAAGTGATATTTTATGAAATGGATTGCTGTCGATAATGACGCCGTCCATGTCGAATAGGAATGCGTAAGTCATAAGGATAAAATAGTTTTTTGCCGGGCAAGACATACGAACACCGGCGTACAGGGCAACAAAGATGCAGGTAAAGTTTTAATAAACCACCAGACGTTTGGTATACGACCGGTTGCGCGTCGTAAAACGGAGAAGGTATACGCCCGGTGCAAGGTTGGGAAGTTTCAATGCAAACGTTTCATTGCCCTCTAACGCAATAGGTCCCGGCTCATACAACGCACGACCCGTTACCGAATAAATTTGCAGTGTGGCTGCGCGGTCAATGTGCAGATTGAGCGTTCCGGTCTTCGAAACCGGGTTCGGGAATATTTCAATGTGCGGTTCCGAGGGTAACGACTGGCCATTGTCATTACGAAGAATGGCCAGACCCCCAAGTGTATTGCCCACTACAATCGCGGGCTTATCCATGTTAAAGAGGTTGACAATAACCGGCCATACACGTCCACCCATATTCCGCGGCTGATATTCATTTGTCAGCTGATTATAAATGATATTCGTTTCGGGTGTTGGCGTGCCTGTGGCTTCGAGAAAGTTGCTGTACAGATAAATTTCGCCGGTCTGGTCGCCAAGTACCAGATCTGTTTTGCCATCGGCGTTCAGGTCGCCCGTTGCAATCGAAAGATTCTGGCGTGTTACGTTAGAGCCAATGCCGAGATACTTGTTATTCGACAGTGTAAACGATGGGTTCGCCACAGGCCCGGTGTTTCGCCAGTACTCCAGCGCACCATCGTCGGTGCCGGCCAGTATGTCGAGTAAGCCATCGCCATTAATGTCTATGAAGTGTACGTTCTCGTCTACGTTCAGCGAGAAGTTCACCTGCTGAATGTCCTGTCCCGAGAAATTCAGACCAGAGCCTGACTGGTTCGCTATATAATAAAGACGTGTGCGATTGTCCTGGCGACTGGTGGCTGTAAATACCAGGTCCTGTCTACCGTCATTGTTCAGGTCTACTATTCGGATTTTGAGATTATAATATACCGATGACGAGAACCCCAGAAAGTCCTCGTCATCCAGGCGAAAGGCTGGGTGAGCCGGAGTGCCCGTGTTTCGGTAGAGATAAATTCGTGAGCTTATACGGTCAGACGTAAAGTGGCTGAGGAGCATATCCATGTCGCCATCATTGTCGATGTCGTAAAAAACAGGCACAGCATTCTCGCCCACATCGATCATGTGATCTTGCAGGAAGTTGGTCTTGGTGAGATTGAACACGGGCTTCTCATTGGTGCCGGTATTCTTATAAAGCCAGTTCGAGTGGTTGAAGTCGGCGTTATAAAAATTGTTGAGATACACATTCGGTGTCATCATCAAATCTTTCACGCCGTCAAAGTCCAGGTCTTCATAATATGCCGCCGGGTAGATCACAAGGCCTACGGGCCGACTGGCTGGAAAGAGGGATGACGAAGTGATAACCGGTGCGGCAAGTGTGCCGCTGTTTGGTAGCAACGACATGGTGGTACAGGTGGCCTCCGAAAGCATAATATCGATCTGGCCGTCGCCTGTGGCATCAATGGCCAGCAGGCTTTTGCCGCCGGCATGTTCCGTACGGGTAGGGCAGGGGCTGCCGTTAAACGAGAAGACTCCACAGGTACACTCCGTAACATTGCCCCAGGTGTTAGTCTTTCGGTCAAACGCCAGCGAGTCCAGGCTCTTACTGATATTCTCGTGATATTCGATCGTGCCGTTGCTGGCATACTGTATCGAGAAGATGTCCAGGTCGCCATCACCATCGGCATCAACAATCGCCGGAAGGTCGTCGAACTGAAGCTGGAGGTTGATCAATTTGGTTTTATCGGCACCACGGGTCAGCACCACCTGGCTTTTCGACTGGCCACCGGTGTAGAACAGCAGCTGTTCCCAGCGGGGTAGCGTTGGGCCGTCGGTGCCCGGTGTCGTCACGTTTGTATAGACTTTCATCCCGAGATTGTCGCCGGTAAAAATATCCTTCTTACCATCGCCGTTATAATCGCGCAGCAGCATCCAGTTGGTAATGCCGGCGGGGAAAGAGTTCTCGTATTGCGGGGCGTAATGGTACTGGCTATTCTTATTAAGGAACGTAATCACCTTGTTGGCCATCCGGTCGTACACCACAATATCGTCGGCACCGTCAAGATTTATATCCATCGTACTGTACTGGGCGGCATTGAGGCCACCGGCCCAGGGCATGGCCAGCGTTCCTGAGGCGTTCTCGACCGCTACCGAGTCGTAAAGTACATACGTGAATTGAGCCTTCGCAGACGAAAGTATCAGGAGGGAGAGGACAAGCAGGTAAAGACGGGTGGCCATCGAACAATTTTTTCGTTGAAGGGATAACGCAGGCAGGTAATGCGCTGTTATCTTTCCTGCAAGATAATTCAGCTTTACCGGAAATCCGGAGCGTGCTGGGCTATTCAGCACCCTCTGGGACAAAACTTTTGCTTTATTTTACACCATGGAGATCAACGCGCTTTACGTACGCTATCGCGAATCGGGTAAGGTATCTACAGATACACGGCAGATTACCCCGGGTTCGGTATTTTTTGCCCTCAAAGGCGATCGTTTTAATGCCAACGCTTTTGCCGCCGAGGCCCTTGCCAAAGGGGCAAGCTATGCCGTGGTAGACGAGGCTGCCTATGCCACCGACGACCGCTGCATCCTTGTAGACGATGTACTGGAAACCCTCCAGAAACTGGCGCGTTACCACCGCGACCAACTCACCATACCCGTCATTGGCCTCACCGGGTCAAACGGTAAAACCACCAGCAAAGAACTGGTTAACGCCGTGCTGAGCCGTAAGTATAAAACATACGCCACCAAAGGCAACCTCAATAACCACATCGGCGTTCCCCTCACCATACTTAACATCGACAACACCTATGAAATGGCTGTAGTCGAAATGGGAGCCAATCACCTTGGAGAGATCGCCCTTCTGTGCTCCATTGCCAATCCTACGCATGGATTTATCACCAATATCGGCAGGGCACACATTGGTATGTTTGGTGGTGTAGAGAATATCATCCGCGCAAAGTCAGAGCTGTACCAGCACCTGATTACCACTGGCGGTACTGTGTTCATCAACTCACAAAATCCCATTCTGGCCAACATGGCAAAGCGTTTCCGCGACCCTATCTTTTATCCTGCTCCTGGCGACTATTACACGTGTTCCCTCGCCAGTGCTGATCCCTACGTCGTTGTCACGGCAGAGAATGGCAAGCGTGTAGACACAAACCTCATCGGCGGGTATAACTTTGAGAACATTGCCGCCGCATTGTGTATTGGCAAATTCTTTGGCGTGGAATCCACCGCAGCCAATGAAGCAATAACCGCCTACACCCCGGGCAATATGCGCTCGCAGGTAGTAAAGAAAGGCTCTAACACCATCATACTCGATGCCTATAACGCCAACCCGAGCTCTATGGAAGCAGCCGTAGAAAATCTGTCGGCTATGGATGCCTCCAATAAAGTCGTTATTCTCGGCGATATGTTTGAACTGGGCGACGATGCCGAAAAAGAACACCGGCAACTTGGTGAGCTTATCCAATCAAAGGGCTTTCGTGCCGTATACCTCTGTGGTGAACTTATGGGTGCTGCAGCCAACGTTATTCCCGGCGTGCAGCACTTCACTAAGAAAGACGCGCTGATAGACGCACTCAAACAGGCCCCGGTAACCGATGCCACCATTCTTGTAAAAGCGTCGCGTGGCATTGGCCTCGAAACCGTTGTCGACGTACTATAGCCCGGCCGTCATACTTTCAAGCCATAGACTCTCTCTATCTTAAACTACGATACCCCGTATGGATTTTTCGCTGATACTGAAATTCCTGAAAGACCTCGCCAAACACAATGACCGCGAATGGTTCGAAAAGAACAAACCCCGCTTTGTTGAAGCCAAAGAAAACTTCGAAGTATTCGTGGCCAAACTGCTCGATGAAATGATAACGTTCGATGAGTCACTGGCAGGTCTTGATCCCAAGAAACTCACCTTTCGCATTTACCGCGACGTACGCTTTAGTAAAGACAAGCGTCCCTATAAAACCAACTTTGCCGCCGGCTTCTCGTCGGCCGGTAAAGGCATGGGCAAACCATCGTATTATCTGCAGGTAGAGCCGGGCGGGGAGAGTTTCGTTGCCGTAGGGCTGTTCGGTCCTGAACCCGAACCGCTGGCCAAAGTGCGCCAGGAAATAGACTACAATGGCGATAAGCTCAAGAAAGTACTGACCGAAAAGAAATTCAAAGCCAACTTCGATGGATTCTGGGAAGAAGGCGCGTTGAAAAACGCACCGAAGGGATATCCCAAAGATCATCCTTATGTAGACTGGCTCCGGCTCAAAAACTTCGTCGTTATCCGCAACTTTACTGACGCCGAGGTTACCGAGGGCAAATTCCTGAAGCTGGCCGCTGCAGTGATCCGTTCCGGAAAGCCTCTGAATGACTTCCTGACCGAGGCAGTGGCCTGATCTCAGTCTTAGGGTTTGGCCGTGCTGTCGCTACCCCATTCAAAGTATTCGTCCTGTTCTAACTCCAGTTCTTTTTTCTTACGGGTGCCTTTATTCTTAAAGGCATCCTTAAGCTCCTGCACTTCTTTCTTGAGGTCGTTAATGATCTTCTTCTTCACTGCCTCTGTATCGTACAGTATCCGGTAGTTGTCTGTCGTGCCGACTATTTTGAGGAATAGTTTGCTGCGACCGGTACCGTCATCTTCCACCGCTCCTTGTGCCTCCTGGTCGTTTATCTTTTTACGCGCACGTAACGGCGTTACCAATCGGTAGTCGATTTGCTGGTCGAAGGTATGTGTACCACTTACCTTAATATCGGTGACGTTACTACGAATCTCCATCTGCGGTATATAGATGGTCTTCTTCTCAATGTGTATGTCGTTTTTTAAGTCAGAGAAGCGCAGTTTACTCAGGCCTTCGTCGTCAAGAAACTTGTTGAGCTTCTTCATCGGCTCGAAGTTGTTCAGCTCACCATTGCGTATACTGGCACTGATGTCGGCCACCAGTGTTTCCGGAAACAGTCTTAGGTTTTGATTCAGCGCAAGCTCGAAGTTCACATCGGCAAATACCTTGCCCTTCAGGTGCCGGTCTTCAATAAAGCTCTGGTTGAAATTATCGAACACATAAAACACGCTGTCGGCGTTAATGCCGTTAAGGTTGCATGTGCTTACCACGTCTATAGCCTTTCGGTTGTTGGCATCCACAATAGCAGACAGTGTTAGGTCGCCGCCCATTGTATTCAGCGAAAGCTTGCGCGATACCGCCACCTGATTCTTTACAAGCAGGTCCCCCTTGAGTCGGCGAGCTTTGAACTTTTTGTATCGCAGTGCCTTCACATCGCAGTTAAAGTTAAGGTACACCTGCGGCGAAATACTGAATTCGTAATCCTGTTGTGGGCCGGCAGAAGGTTTACCGAAGCCAATGGCGAACAGCTCGTCCAGGTCTATAAAGTTGGCGCGCAGGTCGGTCTCAATCCCGATGGGCTGGTTCTCGAACAGCACAAACGTGATAATGTTCTTAAAGAATCCGTTAAACAGGAAATCGCTATTGCCTACTGTAGCGGCCACGTTGCTCAGGGCAAGATCGTTGTTGTTGAACTGCAGACTGCCGTTGAGGTTTCGCAGTGGGATTTTATCTTCGCCGTAAGCAAGGTTGATATTCTGCAAATCGATCGTGCCCTGTGTAGACACACGTTGCGCGGTAGATTTCTTTTTGAGTAACCCAAGTCGCCCTTCGAACGATACATCGGCCTTCAGGTACCCCGTTACGTCTTTAATCTGCGGCACCGGGTAGAAGTCCAGCAACGACCGGGCATCTACACGTCCCTTGAAATCGCATATTACCTCTGGATTTTTAAAGTCATGGATCACAAAATTGGCAGAGAACGGTTCTGTGTTGAGCTTACCCTGTATATTCTTGAGCACCAGCGTTGCCGCTGCCATGTCCGAGAGGTTGTCGGTAGCGAAAGATCCCTGTAGGGTAGCGTCCTCAATCCGGGTCTTGTAGTCGGGGTGATAGATTGTGGCCTTGCTGAACCCAAAGTCGATCGAGAAGACCGGAGTCCTGGTTTTGCTGATCTCTCCCTTAAACGTCGATTTGAAATAGATATCTCCCTTGCTGCGGTACTTTTCCAGGTTGTGCGTAGATGATTCGGGCAACAACGAGAACAGCGTCTGTATGTCGGTATCTTTTCCTTCCGTTTTCAGATCAATCAGCGTTCGGTCTTTCCAGGTGTAGCTGCCGGCAATGGCAAAGGCCGAATTTTTCAGTTTAAAGGTAGATGGGTTTATAACGACACTTTTCTGCTCGTCGTCATACGAAATGTCGCTGTCGATTGTGAAGGCCTTGCCGTTCAGGAACGCGTCGCCTTCAATATTGATCTTGTCGGTGGTCAGCTGTCCTTTTGCTCGTATATGATATACGTTGCGGTCAGAGTTTATCGAGGCGGCCAGTTCGCTACTGGTAAAGGCCAGGTCCTGCTGGCTGGACAGGTTAAGATAGTGTACCCGGGTGTTTATCAGCGTCACGTTATCCAGCTTGAACGACACGGTACCGGTACTGTCGCCACTGGTTTGTTTGGTTACCGTGTAATTATTCTGTCCCTTGCTGTTGATTTTAAGGTTGGTTTCGCTGTTCTCGATGCGAAGGCCCTTGATCGTGTATATACCCCGGTATACTTCGATGGGGTTCAGCACGAACGATATTTTGGAGGCGGTAAGCAGCGGATATTGACCCTCGTGGCTGTCTTCCACATAAACGTCATTGAATACGATAGACAGCTGCGGGAAGTGCTCGAAGATCGAAACGTCTATTTTGCGAATGTTTACCGGCGTGCTCAGTTGCTTGTTGGCTTCGCGGATGAACTGGTTTATGATCTTGTCTTTAAACAGGAACACAGCGGTAGCCAGCACGATGGTAAGAGCACCGGCGGTGATGGCGATGTACAGGAGTATCTTCCGGAAAACTTTCAAAGCGTATAAAGCAAGTCCGCAAAAGTACGTGTCAAAATTCAAACCAGGATCATTCCGCCTGGAGAAGCCGACAATTATGGGGCGAAATGGTTAAAAAGCGGATCAGTTTTTCACTTATTTCTACCTCGCAACCGCAACGGCCGTCCATTAAACCGGTTTCGATGGGCGAGTAGCGGTCCTGGCTACGGTATTCACCCGCTGGCCGAAGAAGTCGGGCATAGATTCTGTATATTGAAGTCCTTATATTCTAATGCCTATGTCGTATTTCCGTATGCTGTTGATGGTTTTTGCACTGTCGTGTGTTAGCGCGGGGCAGATTCCTGCTCCTGGGTTTGTTGCCGCCGTGCCGGTGCCGGGTGCTGACCAACTGGACCTGTACCTGCCGCTGCTGGCCGGCAAGCGGGTGGGCATGTTGGTTAATCAAACATCGGTTATTGGGCGAGTGTTGAGTGTCGACAGTCTGCGGGCACGCGGTGTAAATATCACGGCAATCTTCGGCCCGGAGCACGGCTTCCGGGGTAACGCCAGTAACGGTGCGAAAGTGGGTGACGAAGTCGACCCTAAAACCGGTATACCGGTTATTTCCCTGTATGGCAAGAAACGCAAGCCCACGCCCGAAGACCTTTCGCGTACCGACATTATGCTGTTCGATATTCAGGACGTAGGCTGCCGGTTCTATACCAATATCAATACCCTATACGATGTAATGGAAGCTTGCGCGGAAAATAACCGTGAGCTTATTATACTCGACCGTCCCAATCCCAATGGCTATGTAGACGGCCCCGTGCTGGACATGAGCCTAAAGTCGGGTATCGGCAAATTTCCAATTCCCATTACACATGGCATGACCATCGGCGAATTTGCCCAGATGATTAACGGGGAAGGCTGGCTGCCCGGAGCGGCCAAATGCCGCATCCGCATTATTCCCGTAAAGGGCTACAATCATACCATGGATTATGAACTGCCTGTAAAGCCATCGCCTAACCTCAACACACAACAGTCGGTGTGGTTGTACCCATCGCTGTGCCTGTTCGAGGGTACGGTTATCAGTCAGGGTCGTGGCACACAAATGCCTTTTACCGTATTGGGCAATCCAGCCTTGCAGGGCAAGTATACATTCTCTTTTACGCCTGTGAGTATTCGCGGCATGAGCGAAACGCCGCTGCACCAGGATAAAATCTGTTACGGTCTTGACCTTCGTCAGTACGAAATCGCCAAACTGCGACGCTCCGGTCAGATCGACCTCCACTGGCTGATTGAACTCTATAATGCCTATCCCGACAAAGCCCGTTTCTTTGACCGTACCCAAAGCGCTCAAATTGGCGAGTTCGACAAACTGGCCGGTACGACCCAACTGCGCCAGCAAATCATAAGCGGCACAGATGAACAAACCATCCGTAAAAGCTGGGAGCCACAGCTCTCCGCCTACAAAAACATGCGGAAAAAATACCTTTTGTATCCATAACCGAGCGATGATTTGTTTGCCGTTTAGATACGAGCTTGCGCAATACCATACATGGAGCCAGCCACTACCGATGCGAATATTTTATCGATTTGATTTACATTGAACTGTGTGATAAGGTGTTGTTGCCGTATAGAAATACATAACGCGATACTTATTTACGATAAGGTGAACGACGGGCCATAGCATACTCTTTCAAAATACCGTTACGTAAGCGACTTACTAATCACTAGCGAGCAGTCATTATTTTCTGCTGTCGCTCTCCTCATTGCACCCGCCATCGCTGCCTCAGCGACGAAGGGCTCGCACCGATTCTAATCCTGGATCTTCATTGAATGCGGCGAAGCGTCGGAAAGCGACGATGAATACGATTGGGCGAGTATTAGGATTACAGGTGTAAATCCGTACATTTGGTTAGGATGAGTATTGTGACCCCAGGGGATGACAACGTTTCCCGTTTAGAATGGAACTCCTTTCGGGAAGGGGACTGGGATGCTTATGCAAAGCTGTATGATCGTTATTACGATCTGCTCAATAACTACGGTCATAAGTTTACACGCGACGTAAGCCTGATCGAGGATACGGTTCACGATTTGTTTGTGAAGCTCTGGAATAACCGCGCACGGTTGGGGCAGCCTGAGTCGGTAAAAAATTACCTCTACAAATCATTACGTCATATTTTATTCCGTAAGCTCAAGTGGCAGTCGCGTTTCGCATTGATGCCCGAAGATGACTATACCTTTACTGTAGAGGTGTCGCCGGATAGTCAACTTATTCTGGCTGAAGAGGAGCGGGAAATCCAACAAAATATCAAAGCGGTATTGGGTAAGTTGCCTGCACGGCAGCAGGAAGTTGTTTACCTGCGTTTTTATGAAGGACTATCATATGAAGAGATAGCCGAGGTTATGTCTATATCGATTAAATCGGTTTATAAGGTTTGGTATAAGGCGCTGGAGAGTCTGCGCAACGAGCTGGATTACCTGGTAAGCTGCGTTCTGGTGCTCTTTTTCTGGTTTTCGCCTGATTTGGATCGTTAATACGATTGCAGTGTGTTTGGTGTGTTATTCCATTTAATTCTTTTATAAAATTCTGAAAAAATATTAAAAACCGAGGGATAATTCCGCAGGGTAGCGGTGTAATAGGAATAGTTTAACGTACCTGTTTTTAACCTAAACCTATTGCGCATGCGTGATTATTCCCGCTATTCGCTGGCCGATTTTTTGGACGATGATTCGTTTATCCGTTGGGTAATAGCGTCAGAACATGCGGATGAAGCGTTCTGGTCATCGTTTTTAGAGAAGCATCCGGAGCAAACTGATGTTGTTCATCAGGCTTCGTCCATTATACGAGTCTATTGCCTTCAGAGTAGAGTAACGAATGCGGCGCGTAAGGACGAAGTTTGGAATCGCATTGGGGATACGGTTCGCGATCAGCGGCCGGTGCGTCGTCTCTCTTCTTTCTATAGTCTATATTATAAGGTTGCTGCGACGGTGGCGCTACTCGTGGTGAGTGGCGTAGTGTTGTGGCTTACCGTATACAGCGATCATGTTATACAAACCGCGTACGGCGAAGTACGTACGGTTATTCTTCCCGATAATTCAACGGTTACCCTTAATGGAAATTCTACCCTGCGGTATGCGCGACATTGGCGTCGTGATGCTGCACGCGAGGTGTGGCTGGAGGGTGAGGCTTACTTTGATGTAGTGCACGTTAATCGCGATACTACAAACATTACATCCGGCGACCGGTTCTTTGTGCATAGCGCAGATATGAACCTGGAAGTTCTTGGCACCACGTTCAATGTGGCGAAGCGGCACGACCAAACCAATGTTACACTTATCTCTGGTAAGGTTCGGGTACATGCCGCAACGGAGGTGTCTCCGTCTGACGCCGGAAATGTTTTACGTCCGGGAGATCACCTGGAATATGTTCAAAAGAAATTGGTGAAGCGTGAGCGGGTGGAGAAGTTCAACACCGTTACGGCATGGATGAGTCATTCGTTCGCGTATTCTAACCCTCAGCTATCGGATATCGTGCGATCGCTGAAGAATGATTATGGCTATACTGTGGCGGCCGATGAGGCATTGCTACAATTACGGATAGAGGGCGAGATCAGTGTGTCGGGTATACCGGAGCTTTTGTCTACGGTGGAGGTTGCGTTGGGGCTGCGTATTGAGAAGTCGGAGCAGCACATCGTGATTTCACGCCGGTAGTTTGATGTGAACCTAAACCTATGACCTATGATAAAGTTTTACCTATTTCCTCTGCGGCGGCTTTGGTTGGCATTGCCGTTGAGTCTGATTGCTTCGGGTAGTATCGGGCAGCACTTTGCCAGTGCCGGGCTACACCGAACGAGCCTGGTACCAGCCGGCTCGTACGATAAAGCCGGTCAGATGATTACTTTGAAAGAAGCGTTGTGGAACCTGAAGAAACGTTTCGGCTTCACGTTCGCCTACCAGCAGGGTTTGCTGAACGACAGGTATGTATCGCATGCATTGCTTACCAACGAGCAGCTTGCGCCTGAAGTTATTGTGGGGCGTATGCTACAGAGCTGTCACCTGGAGTATAAGCAGATTAGTGCAAAACAGTTTTCAATATTTATTGCTCCTGTTACCTCATCGGCTGTGCCTCCCGCAGCAGTTTTTGTAACCGATGCTACCGCCGATGAAACGACTGCTGTAGACTTTGTTATTACCGGCCAGGTTACAGGTTCCGACGACGGTCAGCCGTTGCCCGGCGTCAGCATTTTACTAAAGGGTACAAGTAAAGGCACCAGCGCCGATGCGCAAGGTAACTTCAGTATCAGTGTGCCGGATGAAGGCGGTGTGTTGGTGTTTTCATTTATAGGTTTTGTATCGCAGGAGATAGCGGTGACCAGCGCAACGACTTCCTTACAAGTATCATTGCAGTCTGACGCCGAGACGTTGGGTGAAGTTGTAGTCACAGCGTTGGGTATCGAGAAGAGTAAGAAGTCTGTATCGTATTCGGTGACCGAAGTAAAGGGCGACGAGTTTACGCAAGCCCGCGAAACCAACGTGGCCAATGCGCTTACGGGTAAGATTGCCGGTGTAAACGCATCGGGTATGGCCACCGGCCCCGGTGGTTCGAGTCGTGTAACGATCCGCGGTAACGGCTCGTTGAGTGGTAACAACCAGCCCCTTTACGTTATTAACGGTATGCCTATGGATAACAGTGTGCCGGGCGGCATGAATGCTTCAGACGGTATGGGCAATAACGTAGACCGTGGCGACGGTATCGGTGGTATCAACCCTGACGATATAGAATCGATCAGTGTTTTAAAAGGCGGTCCCGCTGCGGCATTGTATGGCGCCCGTGCGTCGAACGGTGTTATCCTCATTACAACCAAAAAGGGTAAGGCGCAGAAAGGTGTAGGTGTTGAAGTGAACAGCAACTTCACCGCCGAAGACATCGCAATCATTCCCGACTGGCAATATGAGTATGGCCAGGGCGTTGACGGCGTGCGGCCAACGACGCCAGCTGCCGCTAAAAGCTCCGGACGTCTGTCGTTCGGAGAGCGGATGGATGGCCAGCCTTATGTTCAGTTCGACGGCCAGACGCGGCCGTACTCACCACAGAAAGATAATCTGAAACATTTCTATCGTACCGGTACGAATTATATCAACTCGATTGCCTTTACGGGCGGTAACGAAAATGTGAACTTCCGTTTTGGTCTTAACAATACAAAGTCTAACAGCATCGTCCCCAACTCTTCGTTTACACGCCGCATAGCCAACCTCAATATGAATGCTTTTCTGGGTGAGCGGCTTACTGTAGAAGCGGTAGCACAGTATAATATAGAAGAAGGGCACAACCGCCCCAAAGTAGGCTATGCCGATCAGAACCCGCATTGGGCCACTTACCTTGTAGCCAACACGGTAGACATTCGAAGCATGGCCCCCGGCTATGATCCGGTTACCGGCAAAGAAGTAGAGTGGAATCCGGTGGCAGCTGCGCCCAATCCCTACTTCGTTATCAACCGGTTTAAAAATTCAGATACGAAGAATCGTTTTCTGGGACAAGCCAGTGTTCGTTTCGATATTCTCGACAACCTGTTCATTAAAGGCAGTGTAAGCCGCGATTACTATGACTTCAAGTCAGAGTTCATACAGCCTACGAACAATGCCGCGGTACCGCTGGGAACATACGAAGGAAAGAATGCCTTTTCATCAGAGACAAACGGTATGTTAACGTTGAATTATAATAAGACGTTTTCAGACTTTAGTCTCTCTGGTCTTTTGGGAGGTAATATGCAGCGTAATGAGTATGACCAAACGGCCATTACCGGCGCGGAGTTTACAATCCCGTATTTCTACAGTTATACCAACCTGGCTACGAGCACTACGGTACCAACGTATACCAAGAGTGCGATCAACTCGGTGTTTGCATCGGCAGACATTGGCTATAAAGATATGATCTACCTTACGGTATCGGGCCGTCAGGACTGGTTCTCGGTGTTGAACATTGTCAATAACAATATCTTCTATCCGGCTGTGGGTGGTACATTCATTCTCTCGGATGCCGTGCAGTTGCCACGGGCATTCAGTTTTGTCAAACTGCGTGGTTCATGGGCGCAGGTGGGTGGTGCTACGGTATCGCCTTACCAGATTACCCAAAGCTATACTATGGTTCCGGGTGGTCACAATGGCAGACCGGTACAAAGCCTTACCGCTACGGCAACAGGCGCTACCGTTGTGCCGAATGCCGATCTGAGACCACTTACTTCGACTACAGCGGAGGCTGGTTTCGAAGCGCGGTTCCTGAATAACCGGTTAGGCTTAGACTTTACGTTGTATGATCGTAAGACTACGGACGATATCGTACAGGGTAATATAGCCCTTTCATCGGGCTACAGCGCTGCATTGCTGAACGTGGGCGAGCTAAGCAACAGAGGCGTGGAGGTGTTGGTGACCGGAACCCCGATCAAGTCTGAAGGAAACGGGCTGACGTGGGATGTGAGCTATAACGTGGCATACAATAAAAGCGAGGTCATCAAGCTTGCGCCCGGTCTGGATAACTTAACCGTGGGCGATGGTGTTGGTGGTGGAACAATCCGTAACCAGGTTGGTGGAACCTATGGCGAAGTATGGGGTTACCGTAAGCGCACGGATGCAAACGGAAATGTTGTATATAATACGAACAGTGGTTATGCCATTCGTGGCGATATCGAAAAGATCGGTCGTGGTGTACCGCCACTGACAATGGGTTTGACTAATACGTTTAACTATAAACGTTTCTCGCTGAATGTTCTGATCGATGGTAAGTTCGGCAGTGTGGTATACTCCAACCTGTACCAGTATGCGTATCGTTTCGGGTTGCCGAAGGAAACGTTGCCCGGTCGTGACGAAGGGCTGACCGTTACCGGTGTTACACCCGAAGGTTCGCCGTACGCTAAAACCTGGGCAAAAGCGGATGTGGATACCTATTACGACAACGATAAGAATTATACCGCGATGTTCGTATTCAATAACGATTTCGTGAAGCTGCGTCAGGTAGTGTTCTCGTACAGCCTGCCGGTTAGTAAGCTTCAGTTCTTAAGGTTGCAGTCGGCGTCTATCTCTTTGGTAGCGCGTAACCTGGCCATCCTGTATAAGGATAAGCGTAACAATTACTTCGATCCGGAGTCGGGCTATACCAATGGTAACGCCCAGGGCCTTGAGGCATTTGGTGTTCCCCGTACCCGGAGTATCGGTGTTAATCTAACGGCAAAATTCTAATCCTTAAACGCTTCACGACAATGAGAAAATTTTCAGGAATATTCTTCGCGACGGCTGCAGCGGTAGCGCTGGCGGCGTGCGATCATGGGTTTGAAGAGATGAATGTAAATCCTAATGCGTCAGGCGAGGTAACTCCGGGCTATCTGTTTACCAATGCGCAGCTCGATGCTGTGTCGGTAAACTATGTAGGCGGGGCCTATCTTACCATCGGTGGTTCGATGCAGCACTTTGCTACGTATAAGGAAGTGCCGGCCGCGGGCGATAAGTATTTTAACTACACATATTCGAATGGTAACTGGAATGCCTACGCGGGTGTTGATGCTTCCGGGACAACCGGAGCGGTTATCGAAATTGAACAGGTAATCGACGCAGTGGCCGGCTCCGCTACCGATGTGAACAAGCTTGCGGTGGCCCGCATCTGGCGCGCATACATCTTCCATCACCTCACAGATCTGTACGGTGATATACCGTATACAGATGCCGGCAAGGCGCTGACCGAAAGAAACTACGCACCCAAGTACGACCGTCAGCAGGATATCTATGCCGATATGTTCAAGGAGCTTGAAGAGGCCGTTGCGCAGTTCGACGCAAGCAAGCCTACGTTTGCTACCGCCGACCTGATTTATGGCGGCGATATTACCAAGTGGAAGAAGTTTGCGTATTCCCTTATGCTGCGGTTGGGCATGCGCCTCTCGTCGCGCCCCGCCACGGAAGCATTGGCCAGAACGTGGGTGGAGAAAGCTATTGCAGGAGGAGTAATTACCGAAGATGTTGATATCGCCACGATTGCTTATGTAGACGGATCGATCACCACTAGCCGTAACTTTGTTGCTACCGGACTGATGAATAACGATTATATAGCGCCGGGCGATGATAACGTGGAGGGAGGCAAGTTTGCCCAAACACTGATAGACTATTTAAAGACCACGCGCGATCCCCGTCTGAATGTAATATCGATTGTATGGGTGCCGAATGGTGGCTCGTTCAAAGCCGATACAACAACATCCTTGCAAAAGGGTATGCCCAATGCGGCGTTTAATAAAAGGCCGGATGAATTCAATTCATACTCAGAGCCTAACCCCAATACCATCCTGAAGTACAGTGCACCGTTTCTGGTGTTTACAGCCGCAGAGGGTAACCTGTTGCTGGCCGAGGCCGCGGTTCGCGGTTGGTACGCCGGCCCAACGGCAGAGGTATTGTATAACAAGGCGGTTACGTCGGCCATGAAGCAATGGACATTGTTTGGAAGCGCGGGTGTCATCTCCGATACGAAGATCACCCGATATCTTCAAAACAATCCGTATAACGCTGCGGCATCGGTCGATGAGCAGGTTGGACAGATTCAGACACAGAAGTGGGTATCGCTGGTATTTGAAGATGAGTACGAGATTTTCGCAGGCTGGCGACGTACCGGATACCCCAGGCTTACACCAACCAACTACCCGGGGAACCTTACCGGCGGCCAGATTCCGCGCCGGTTCGTGATACCCGACTCGGAGGGCATTTATAACGCAGAGCACTTTATCGAGGCGCGCGACCGCCAGGATGGTACAAATACGCTTTCGAGCTATGTATGGTGGGACAAACCGTAAAAACTGGACGAGACGATTGTTTTTAAGATAACTATAACTGTATGAAAGTAGAACGCAGATCAATGTTAAAGCGCATAGCCGCTTCTATTGCCGGTATCACAGGACTTGGCGTTGCCGCCAAGGCAGCAGCACCTGATGAATCAGGCAAGCAAGTGTTCAACGTTGTGAACGACCAGGAAGTACCGTTGTTCTCGGGTTCCGTAAAGCACGGCAACCTGATTTTTGTAGCGGGCAAAGGTGCTCACTTTGAAGGCGACATTACCGCGCATACAAAACATGTGCTGAACGAGATCGAAGCCGAGTTAAAGAAGGCCGGCTCGTCGATGGACAAGGTTTTGAAGGTAAATGTGTACCTGAGCGATTTGCGCGATTACAAGGCGATGAATGAGGCTTACCGTGGCCGCTTCGGCAAGAATCCGCCGGTGCGTACAACGGTGGCTGTATACGGAGGTGTACCGGGCGATTCGCTCGTAGAGATGGACTGCATCGCCGCGGTTTAATACGGCTTGTTTTTTGGGTTAATAACTCCCTTTGGTTAGGGTGATGTGGACTCCCCGGCTCTTCTTACGTGTAAGAAGAGCTTCGGGGGGAACCGCACAGGAATTGCTATGCCTTTACTTTTCGATATACAAACAAACTGAACCTATTGTTTATGCTTAACCGCAGAGATCTTATAAAACGTCTTACCGCAGTGCCCCTGTTAGGTGGTGTTGCCGGTAGTTTTGCTTTCACACGCGTCATGGCTTCAGCTCCGCAGCGCGATTACTTCAAGGAGCTCGGTGTTCGCACGTTTATCAATGCGGCGGGTACCTATACGGCAATGACCGGTTCGCTGATGCATGAAGATGTGTTGGCTGCTGTGCAGTACGCGTCAAAAGAATTTGTTTTTCTCGATGAACTTCAGGATCGCGTGGGCGAGCGTATAGCCTCATTATTGCAATGTGAGGCGGCAATGGTTACCTCGGGTGCGGCCTCGGCCATTACGTTGGCAACGGCAGGTGTGCTTACCGGTCTGGACGAAAAGAAAGCGGCGGCATTACCCCGGCTGGAAGGCTCGGGCATGAAGACTGATGTAATTATGCAGAAGTCACATGCAATAGCCTACGACCACGCCCTGAAGAATTGCGGCGTGAACGTTATCCTGGTGGAGACTCGTGCCGAACTGGAAAAAGCTATTACCGATAAAACGGCATTGATGTTTTTTGTAAATTTCTGTAACCCCGATGGTAAGATTCAGGCCGAGGAGTTTGTGCAGATCGGTAAGAAGTACAAGATCCCTACGCTGAACGATTGTGCTGCCGACGTGCCGCCGGTAGAGAACTTGTGGAAGTATACGAAGATGGGTTTCGATGCCGTGTGTTTTTCAGGGGGTAAAGGTATCCACGGGCCGCAGAGTGCAGGCTTGTTGTTGGGGCGTAAAGATATTATTGCGGCTGCCCGGCTTAATGCGCCACCGCGTGGTAACACCATTGGCCGCGGTATGAAGGTGAACAAAGAGGAGGTCCTGGGTATGCTTGCCGCCCTGGAGGCTTATCTGAACCGGAACCATG
>Ga0065165_1000472_pt1 | contig 62746 bp, 56 predicted proteins | sample AraplaMF_Cvi_mMF_FD_63813 | JGI IMG/M metagenome (GOLD analysis project Ga0065165, IMG submission 63813) | Arabidopsis root microbial communities from the University of North Carolina, USA - plate scrape MF_Cvi_mMF (version 2) (version 3) | ecosystem: Host-associated > Plants > Roots >...
CGTCGTGCCGTCGGCCTTCGTCCACGTGGCGCGCGGAAACTGGCCGCGGTGGCGCTTCAGGTCCGCGAAGACCCGGTAGCGTCCCTCCGAACGAACGCGCTCCAGAGCGGTGCGGAAAGCTTCCCTGTAATCCATCGACTTGTTCCCGGTGCGCGTTCTTGTGGGAAGCGCGCTTCGCCCGGCCCCTGAAATACGTCCGCCTTTTGGCGCCGCGATTTCACGTTGTCCATAAATTCAGAGGTCGCAGCCGCTGCAACTTTCGTGAACCGATCTGCAGAATTCGTGAGTGGGGCGGTCGGCTTGCGAACGGTTCGCACGTCCTGCGGTAAAGGAGCACCACGATGAGCATTCACGGAAGCTGTCACTGCGGGGCGATCGCCTTCGCGTTCAACCAGAAGCCGGCGACGGCGATCACGTGCAACTGTTCGATCTGCCGCAAGCGCGGCGCGCTGCTTGCCGCGATGCCTGCGGACGAGTTCACGCTGGAGACGGACCGCGCGGCGCTGTCGACCTACACCTTCAACAGCCACGCCATCCGGCATCGATTCTGCGCCACGTGCGGCTGCGCCCCGTTCTCGGAAGGCGAGTTCCAGGGCGCGGCGACGGTGATGGTGAACCTGCGCTGCACGGAGATCGACCTGGATAGCGTCGAGGTGATGAACTTCGACGGCGCGGCGCTCTAGCTCCAAGCCTGGATTCACCCACCCCCTCGTCGTGGCCGGGCTTGACCCGGCCATCCATGAGGCGGTTCCGGGAGTGGCGCGAGCTTGGCGACGCACTGGAATGGATCCCCGGGTCAAGCCCGGGGATGACGAGCCGAAGGGGTCAGACCGAGCGGCCGCGCAGCATCTCCAGGATGGCCGAGAAGTCCTTGCCGCCGCCGCCCAGGCGGTCGAACAGGGCGTAGAGGCCCTCGGCGGTGGAGCCCAGCGGCGTCGCGGCGCCGGCCTTGGCGGCGGCCTCCTGGGCCAGCTTGAGGTCCTTCAGCATCATGGCGGTGGCGAACCCGCCCTCGTAGTTGCGGTTCGAGGGGGCGGTCGGCACGGGGCCCGGGAACGGGCAGTAGCTGGTGAGGCTCCAGCACTGGCCCGAGGACTTCGAGGCGATCTCGAAGAACCGCTCGCCTTCCAGGCCCAGCTTCTCGGCCAGCGCGAAGGCCTCGCAGACGCCGATCATCGAGATGCCGAGGACCATGTTGTTGCAGATCTTGGCCGCCTGCCCTGCCCCGTGCTCGCCGGCGCGCATGGTGACGCGCGACATGGGGGCGATCGCGGCCTCGACGTCGGCGAAGTCGGCCTCGTCGCAGCCGACCATGAAGGCGAGCGTGCCGGCGTCGGCCGCCGCCGTGCCGCCCGAGACGGGGGCGTCGGCGAAGCGGAAGCCCGCCGCCTTGGCCTGGACCGCCACGGCGCGGGCGCTCTCGACGTCGATGGTCGACGAGTCGATCAGCAGCGCCGACTTGGGCGCGTTGGGCAGGATCTGCTCGGCGTAGACCTGGCGCACGTGCGGGCCGGCCGGCAGCATGGTGACGACGATGTCGGCCGTCTTCACCGCCTCGGCCACCGAGGCCGCCTTGACGCAGCCCGCGCCGGCGGCCTTGTCGAGCGCCGCCGCCGACAGGTCGAAGGCCATGACCTCGCGCCCCGCTTTCGCCTGGTTGGCGGCCATCCCGCCGCCCATGTTGCCCAGGCCGATGAACGCAACGCGGGTCATGGATACCTCTCCTGGTCTGCCTATTTCGGCTTGCGGAACTTGTAGATGAACTGGTCGGTGTGGCCGCGGATCGACGGGTCGAACACGGTCTTGGTGTGGTCGTCGGCGGGGTTGCGCAGCAGCGTGCTCTCGCCCTCGAACTTGAAGCCCGAGCTCTCCAGCTGCTTGCGCACCTGCGCGGGGTCGATCCGGTGCAGCTTGTCGTCGGGGTCGATGGGCGTGCCGGCCGCCGCCGCGTGGTCCAGCACGATGAACACGCCACCGGGCTTGATGGCGTCGTAGATCAGCTTGTCGACCTTGGAGATGTCGAGGCCGCGGGCCCGGGCGAAGAGGTCGTGGTAGTTCTGGGAGGTCCAGAACACGTCCACCTGCTCAGGCAGGACGAAGCTGCCGATGCCCGTCGAGACGACTGTGATGTTGCCGTAGGCCGGGTCGGCCGCGATCGCTAGGACCGGCGGCGGGTTGGCGGCGTTGGGCGCCGGCGGGTTCATGACCGCGAACACCCTGCCCTTGGGGCCGACCGCCTTGGCGAAGATGCGAGTGAAGTAGCCACCGCCGGGAATGTAGTCGGCCACCTTGTCGCCCGGCTTCACGCCGGCGAACTCGAGCACCTCGGCGGGCTTACGATCGGCGTCGCGCTTGGTGTCGGCCTCGGGGCGGGCCTTGTCGGCGACGGCGGCCTTCACGGCGGCCGACGGCGCGGCCTGCGCCAGGCAGGGCGAGAGCGCGACAGCGGCCACGGCCGCAAGCAGAAGGCTGGTCTTCATCTGAATTCCCTCCGCGGCCGGACTAGCCGCCTCCGGTCAAGGTAGAGGCGACCATTCCTGATCGGAAGGCAGCGGGGCGAAAATGGCGTCGAGCGTTGCGTCGTCGACCTCGGCGGGCGTCGGCGGACGCCATTTCGGCGCGTTGTCCTTCTCGACGATCACAGCGCGGACGCCTTCCAGGAAGTCGTGGCGTTGAACCACGCGGGCGCCGATCCGGTACTCCATGGCCATGTTCTCGGCGAAGTCCTTCGCCTTGCCGCCCAGCTGGAGCTGGCGGAAGGCCACCTTCATGGTCTGGGGCGACTTCGCAGCCAGCACCTTGAGCTGCTCGCGGGCCCAGTCGGTGTCGGCCTTCTCCAGAGCCGAGAGGATCGCCTCGACGCTGGGGCCGGCGAACAGGCGGGCGATCTCGTCCTGGTGCTGGGCCAGGGCCGGGCGGCCGGCGTCGCCCTCGAACTCGGTGAGGATCGCCTCGACCCGGTGTGGCTCGGCCAGGATCGCGGCCTTGAGGTCGGGGATCTTGGCGCTCTCCACGAAGTCGGTGGCGAGCTGCAGCAGCTCGCAGTCGGCGGCCTTGATCCGCGCCCCGGTGAGCGCCAGCCACAGGCCCATGTGGTCGGGCATCCGGCTGAGGTACCAGCCGCCGCCGACGTCGGGGAACAGGCCGATCCCGGTCTCGGGCATCGCGAAGGTAGTCCGCTCGGTCGCCACCCGGAATCGGCACGGCCGCGACAGGCCCACGCCGCCGCCCATGGTGACGCCGTCCATGATCGCCACGCGCGGCTTGGCGTAGTTGAACAGCAGGTGATTCAGCCGGTACTCGACGAAGAAGAACTCGCGCGCCAGCCGGCCGTCGCCCGCGCCGCTCTCGGCCAGCATGCGGATGTCGCCGCCGGCGCAGAAGCCGCGCTCGCCAGAGTGGTCGATCAGCACCAGCTCCACGTTCGGATCGTCGCGCCAGGCCACGAGCGCGTCGGTCATCAGGCGGCACATGTTGGTGGTCAGGGCGTGGATCGCCTGGGGCCGGTTCAGGGTGATGCGCCCGACCTTGCCTTCGACGCGGCAGAGGACTTCCGGTTCAGACATTCGCACGCTCCTCCTCTCCCCCACGCGAAGCGTAGAGGGGAGAGGGTCGGGAGAGGGGCGGCGCTGCCTCGGCCGCCGCCGCTCCGGTTTCAGCCATGACCCGCTCGATCGCAGGACGGGTCCTTGAGGGGCCGGGAGCGATGGGCCCGCGTCCTGCGCCGCCCCTCTCCCTGCCCTCTCCCCCCGCACTTCGTGTCGGGGGAGAGGAGAACTGGGTGCTCATGGCCGGAACAGCTCCCGCGCGGTGATCACGCGCATGATCTCGTTGGTGCCTTCGAGGATCTGGTGGACGCGCAGGTCGCGCACGATGCGCTCCAGCGGGTAGTCACGCAGGTAGCCGTAGCCGCCGTGCAGCTGCAGCGCCTGATTGGCGACCTCGAAGCCGGCGTCGGTGGCGAACCGCTTGGCCATCGCGCAGTACTGGGTCGCCTTGGGATTCTTCCGGTCCAGGGCATGGGCGGCGCGGCGGACCATCAGGCGCGCGGCGTCCAGCTCGGTGGCCATGTCCGCGAGGCGCCACTGCAGCCCCTGGAACTCCTTCAGCGCCTGGCCGAACTGCTTGCGGGTGGCGAGGTACTCGCGGGCGGTGTTCAGCGCCAGGCCCGCGCCGCCCAGCGAGCACGAGGCGATATTGATGCGGCCGCCATCCAGGCCGGCCATGGCGAACTTGAAGCCCTCGCCCTCCCCGCCGATGCGATTGGCCTCGGACACGCGGCAGTCGTCGAAGTTCACCTGGGCGGTCGGCTGGGCGTTCCAGCCCATCTTCTTCTCCTGGGCGCCGAACGACAGGCCCGGCGTCCCATTCTCGACCACGAAGGCCGAGACGCCCTTGGCGCCCTCGCCGCCCGTGCGCGCCATCACGACGTAGACGTCCGAGAAGCCGGCGCCCGAAATGAAAGCCTTGGAGCCGTTCAGGACGTAGCCATCTCCGTCCTTGCGGGCCGTGGTCTTCATGGCCGCGGCGTCGGAACCAGAGCCCGGTTCGGTCAGGCAGTAGGACGCGACCAGCTCCATGGTCGTCAGCTTCGGCAGGAAACGGCGGCGCAGGTCGTCCGAGCCGAACCGGTCGATCATCCACGAGGCCATGTTGTGGATCGAGATGAAGGCCGCGGTGGAGACGTCGCCGTAGCTGAGCTGTTCGAAGACGATCGAGGCGTCGAGGCGGGAGAGCGCCGAGCCGCCCACGTCCTCCTGGACGTAGAGGCCGGCGAATCCCAGCTCGGCGGCGGCGCGCAGCACGTCGCGGTCGAGGGCCTTCTCCTCGTCCCAGCGGGCCGAGTGGGGTGCGAGCTCAGCGGCGGCGAAGGCGCGGGCGGCGTCCTCGATGGCGCGCTGGTCCTCGTTGAGGTCGAAATCCATGACGCCGGGGTTGAGCGCGCGACGCAGGGGCTGTCAATCGTGCGCCGCAGCACCGCCACATGGCGGACGCTTTCCCCGGCTCTGCTTTGACCGGGAGGACGTGAGATGGGGGCCGTAGCCGGACGGGCGTCGCCGTGGTGGGCGGGCCGCAGCCGCACATCCGCAGCGCTCCTGCTGTCGGCGGCGCTGCATCTCGTCGTGCTGGGCTGGTTCGCGCTGAAGCGGGCCGTCGAGGAATTCCGGGCCGATGTCCCTGCCGTGAACGTGGAGCTGGTGCGCGTGCGCCCGCCGCCGCCACTGGCCAACGCGCCGTCGCAGGCCGCGACCTCCAGCCTGCCGGCCGCCCGGCCCACGCCGACGCCTCCGCCCGACACCACGGTTGCGCCACGCCCGGCAGGCCCCAGCGGCCCGGCGCCTGCCGCGCCAGGCACGGGCGTCGACCCGCGATGGGCCGTGGACCTGAACGGGCCGGTGTTCGCCGATGGACGCTGGCCCAGGCCGATCCCCGAGCTCCAGCGCTGCGACCCGCTGAAGGACCCGAACCGCGAGTCGCGCGCCTGCCGCCGGGTGGACGCCATCGCCCGAGGCGTCACCCAGGCCAACGATCCGCGCGAGGGCAAGGACGACTTCGCCCGCGAGGCGCGGCGCAACGAGGCGGTCAGGACGTACCGTGACGCGCCGGGCATGTCGGGCTATCCGGGCATCGGCTGCGCCATCTTCCATCGCTGCTAAGGCTTGCGCAGGCCCGGCCTACGGGTGCAAACGCGCGGCCATGACCAGAGCGCCCCTCGCCGCCTATCCCGCCCTTCGCATGCGCCGCCTGCGCCAGGCCGACTGGATCCGCCGCATGGTGCGCGAGACGGTGCTGACGCCGAACGACCTGATCTGGTCGATGGTGGTGCACGAGGGCGAAGGCCAGGTCCCCGTGGGCTCGATGCCGGGCGTGAGCCGGCTGTCGGTGAAGGACTGCGCGGCGGCCGCCAAGGAGGCCAGGGCGCTGGGCATCCCCTGCATCGCCGTCTTCCCGCACATCGATGGCGCCAAGAAGGACGCCACGGGCAGGCTGGCGCACGACCCGAACGGCATCGTCGCGACGGCGGTGAAGGCCATGAAGGACGCCGCGCCCGAGGTCGGGATCATGTGCGACGTGGCGCTGGACCCGTTCACCGACCACGGCCACGACGGGCTGCTGGAGAACGGCAAGATCGTCAACGACGCCACCATCGAGGCGCTGGTGAAGCAGGGCCTGGTCCAGGCCAAGGCCGGCTGCGACATTCTCGCGCCCTCGGACATGATGGACGGCCGGTGCGGGGCGCTGCGCACGGCGCTGGAAGCCGAAGGCCTCCAGGACGTGATGATCATGTCCTATGCGGCGAAGTACGCCTCGGCGTTCTACGGGCCGTACCGCGAGGCCATCGGCTCGGGGAAGCTGGGCACGGGCTCGGTGGACAATCCCGGCGACAAGAAGACCTACCAGATGGACTCGGCCAACCACGCCGAGGCGCTGCGCGAGGTGGCCCTAGACATCGCCGAGGGCGCCGACATGGTGATGGTGAAGCCGGGGATGCCGTACCTCGACATCGTCCGCCAGGTGGTCGACGCCTTCGCCATGCCGACCTACGCGTTCCAGGTCTCGGGCGAGTACGCGATGATCATGGCCGCCGCCCAGAACGGCTGGCTGGACGAGGAGCGCTCGATCCTGGAGAGCCTGGGCGCCTTCAAGCGCGCCGGCGCGGCGGGGATCATCAGCTACTTCGCGCCGCGCGCGGCCCGGCTGCTGGGGGCGTAGGCCGGTCGTCTGCGGGCGCGTCAGCGCCCGGAAGGTCGAACACGAAGACCACAAAGATCACGAAGACCACCAAGGGTTTCGTGTTCGCCCGGTGACGCCAAGGCATCGGGCCTTCGTGGTCTTCGTGTCGAAAGACAGCGCCTGCGGCGCGCTACGGCCGCCCCGCGCGCGGACTGTCGACCTCGGCGACCAGGATCTGGCCCGTTTGCGCAGCGGCGGCGGCTTCGTGGTCGGAGCTGGCGGCGGTGAGCATGAAGAGCGTCTTGCCGTCGTCGCCGCCCAGCATGCAGGCGTAGCACGGCTGGCCGGTGTCGATGGTCTCCAGCACCTCGCCGCCCTCGGCGATCCGCACGCACTGCGGGGCGATGGGGTTGGCGATCCAGATGGCGCCGTCTGCGTCCAGGCAGATGCCGTCGGGGACGGCCGGCAGCGTCGGCGCCCAGACCCGACGGTTGGAGAGCGCGCCGTCGGGGCCGATGTCGAAGGCGGTCAGCACGCCGCCCAGGGTCTCGCCCAGGATCAGGGTCTTGCCGTCGGGCGCGATCACCGGGCCGTTCGGGAAGTGCATGTCCTCGGCCGCGACGCTGACGGCCCCATCGGGCGCCACATAGGCCAGCTTCGCCGTGGGGTGGTTGGCCAGGACGTCGGGGACGCCGCGGGCATGGATCTCGGCGTCGAGGTCGAAGCCGAAGTTGCCGACGTAGGCCCCGCCGGCGGAATCGACGACCATGTCGTTGCAATGGAACGCCGCGATCTGGCCGAGGTCCGCATGCACGCCGATCCGTCCGTCGGGCGTGCGGCGCAGCACCTGGCGCTTCGTCATCGAGACGATGAGCATCGAGCCGTCCGGCGCCCAGCCCAGGCCCGACGGCCGGTCGTCGATCTCGAACTCGGTGCGCAGGTCGCCCGCCAGCGAGACCGACTTCACCGCGTGGGCGTAGAAGTCGCTGAACCACAGCCGGCCGTCGCGCCAGCGCGGGCCCTCGCCGAAGTAGATGCCGCCCGTCAGTACCCGCGTCGTCCGTCCCATGGTCCCTCTCTCTGGAAGGTGATCGGGCGATGATCGTCGAGGTGGTGGGCGCTGTCATCCTTGACGCCGCGGGAAGGCTGCTGACCGTCCGCAAGCGCGGCACGCAGCGGTTCATGCTGGCCGGCGGCAAGCGCGAGCCGGGCGAGGACGACCGGGCGGCCCTGGCGCGGGAGCTCGACGAGGAGCTGGGCGTGCGGCTGGTCTCGGCGACGCTGCTGGGCCGGTTCGAGGCGCCGGCGGCCAACGAGCCCGGTGCGATCGTGAAATCGTCGGCCTACCGGGTTGAAATCGCGGGTGACATTGCGATCGCGGCCGAGATCGAAGAGCTGCGCTGGATCGACCCGGCCGCGCCGGACGTAGAGCTCGCGCCGCTGCTCGTCGCCCACATCCTGCCGGCGCTGAAGTCCCTCCCTTAATGGGGAGGGACAGACCGCGGAGCGGTCAGGGTGGGGAATCCACGATCCGCCCCGCAGCCGCATTCCAGTCCGCACAGCCCCACCCTGCTCGCCTCCGGCGAGCTGTCCCTCCCCATTAAGGTAGGGACGGCAGCCACGCCTTCAGGATGGCGTTGACCTTCTCTGGCGCCTCCTGCTGCACCCAATGCGAGACGCGCGGGAGACGCTTGATGGTCAGGTCGCGGACGTGCTTGTCGGTGCCGTCCAGCAGTTCCAGGCCGAGGGCGGCGTCCTCCTCGCCCCAGACGATCAGGGTGGGCGTCTCGATCATCGGCCAGGGGCCGGCCAGCTTGCCCTGCAGGCGGAAGGCGGCGCGGTACCAGTTGACCATGCCCGTCATGGCGCCGGGGCGCTGGGCATCCTTGGCGTAGCGGTCCAAGACGTCGGGCGTGAAGTGGGTCTTGTCGACCGCCATCTCGTAGAAGGCGCGGCGGACGCCCCGGGCGTCGCGGGCGGTCAGCGCCCGCTCGGGCAGGCCCGGGATCTGGAAGAAGAACATGTACCAGCTCTTGCGCAGTTGGGCCCAATTGCCCTTGCGCAGGTGCTCGCTCATCACGCCCGGGTGCGGCACGTTCATGATCACCAGCCGCTCCAGCGGCCGCGGCGCATTGGCGGCGAAGGTCCAGGCGAGGCCCGCGCCCCAGTCGTGGCCGATCAGGGTGACCTTCTTGGCCCCGCTGGCGTCGATCAGGGCGGCCACGTCCTCCATCAGCCGGTCGATGAGGTAGGACGGCACGTCCCTGGGCTTGGGCTCGGTCTCGCCGTAGCCGCGCAGGTCGGGCGCCCAGGCGCGGTAGCCCATCTCGGCCAGCAGCGGCAGCTGGTAGCGCCAGGAGAAGCGGCTCTCGGGGAAGCCGTGCAGACAGAGCGCGAGGTGATCGCCCTCGCCCGCCTCGTCCACCGCGAACCGGAACCCGTTGGCCTCGACGAACCGCGTCTGCATCGCGCCCTCCCCCGTTTGCCCAAGAGGTAGGGCGTTGCCGTGGCGGCGGGAAAGCCTTTTAGCCCACCGTGAAGTAGGTGTTCTCGCGCTCGATGCCCGGGAGCTGGATCGTGCCCTCGTAGGTGAAGCCGATCTTCCGCAGCACGGCCATGGAGGCGAAGTTCTCCAGGGTGGTGATGGCCGCCAGCTTCGGGATGCCCATGGGCCCCTGGGCGTGGGACAGCACGGCCCCGGCCGCCTCCTGGGCATAGCCCTGGCCCCAGGCGCGCTGGGCGAAGGCGTAGCCGACGTCGGGGACGTCGAGGCCGTCGCGCTTGACCAGGCCGGCTAGGCCCACGGGCGTATGGTCCAGCTTCTGGATCGTCAGCCACATGCCGAAGCCGTGCTGCTGGTAGCTGCCGATCACCCGCTCGCGGATGTAGGCGCGGGCCTCGTCCTCGGTGCGCACGCCGCGGTCGCCGATGTTCTCGAGGAAGCCGGGCGAGTTCAGCAGCGCGAGCACGAAGGCGGCGTCGGCCTCCTCCACCTCGCGCAGGATCAGCCGCTCGGTCTCCAATACTGTCGCCAAGGTCCCCTCCGTTCGCACCCGCGAAACGTCATCTTAACGCGCCCGCCGCAGTTTGCTGGGGAATCAGCGTTAAGCCGGGTGAACCATGGCGGTCGGCGACCAGCCCATCGTAATCAAGAAGGTCAAGAAGGGCGGAGGGGCCGGCCACCATGGCGGCGCCTGGAAAGTCGCGTACGCCGACTTCGTGACCGCCATGATGGCGTTCTTCCTCCTGATGTGGCTGATCAACACGACCAGCCCCGAGCAGAAGCGCGGCATCGCCGACTATTTCGCCCCGGCCAGCGTCTCGCAGACCATGTCGGGCGCCGGCGGCATCCTGGCCGGCTCGGCCCTTGGCAACGACGGCTCGAAGAGCGCCGGCTCCAGCGACGTGATCGAGGAACTGGCCCCCTCGTCGGAAAACCCGAACGACGGCGACTCCAAGGACGGCTCCAAGCCCAAGAACCCGGAACAAGGCCTGGCCGCCGCCCAGGCGCAGGCCGAGTCCGACCAGGCGAAGGAAGAGGCGATGTTCGCCTCGGCCGCCCAGTCGCTGCGCCAGGCGCTGCAGTCGATGCCGGAACTCGCCGAGCTGTCGAAGAACATCATCATCGACGAGACGCCCGAGGGCCTGCGCATCCAGCTGGTCGACCAGGAAGGTCGCTCGATGTTCAACCAGGGCTCCGCTCAGCCGAACGACCGCGCCAAACTGCTGCTGCGCGCGATCTCGAAGGTGATCAACCAGCTGCCCAACCGCATCAGCATCTACGGCCACACCAGCGCCAGCCCCGGCGGGGCCAAGCCGGCCGGCGACTGGCAGCTTTCGGCCGCCCGCGCGGATTCATCGCGGGGCGTGCTGCAGAGCGCCGGCGTCGACGGCGACCGCGTCTACCAGGTCTCGGGCAAGGCCAGTTCCGAGCCGCTGTACCCCGACGATCCCATGCTGCCGGGCAACCGGCGGATCGCCATCGTGTTGTTGCGTGAGGCGCCCGTGCTGCCGCCGAACCCGGGGCTCTAAAGGACGCCTTGCGTAGCGGCGCGGCATGACGCCTAATCCATCCAGGCGTTTTGTTTCGAAAGCGACATCCGGTCCGTGACGCAGCACTTTCCGACCCGACAGCTCCGGTTCTTCCTGACCGCGCCGTCGCCGTGTCCGTACCTGCCTGAGCGGTTCGAGCGGAAGGTCTTCGCGCACCTGCCGCTGTCGGACGGCGCGTCGGTCAACGACAGCCTGACCCAGGTGGGCTTCCGCCGGTCGCAGAACATCGCCTATCGCCCGGCCTGCGAGGCCTGCTCGGCCTGCGTCTCGGCGCGGATCCCGGTGACCGACTACGTCTTCTCGCGCTCGGAGCGGAAGATCCTGTCGCGCAACGAGGACGTCGAGCGCCACCTGGTCGAGGCCGAGGCGACGATGGAGCAGTTCGACCTGCTGCGCCGCTACCTGCTGGCCCGCCACGCCGACGGCGGCATGGCCGAGATGACCTGGCCCGACTATGTCGCCATGGTCGAGGACACCGCGGTCCGCACCCACATCATCGAATACCGCGTCCGCTCGAAGGACGGCGGCCCCGGCGACCTGATCGCCTGCGCCCTGGTCGACCTGATGAGCGACGGCCTGTCGCTGGTCTACAGCTTCTACGACCCGACCCTGTCGCGGCGCAGCCTGGGCTCGTTCGCGATCCTGGACCATGTGATCCAGGCCGGGCTGACGCAGCTGCCCTACGTCTACCTGGGCTACTGGGTCCGGGGATCGGAGAAGATGGACTACAAGGTCCGCTTCAGCCCCATCGAGCTGCTGAAGGCCGACGGCTGGACGCTGGCGGCGGCGCGCGAGCTGACCGGGCTGAACGGCGGCGCCTGAGCTGGGGATGGGCCGCCAAGGCCTGTGGCGCTCGGCGCCGGAGCGGCCTAAAACGCGACTGTGATCCCACCTGCTTCCAAATACCCATGGCGCGACAGCTCCGGCTGAGCCTGGGACGCGAAGGCCTCAACTCCTTCGACGATTTCGCGCGCGGGCCGTCCAACGCCGACGCGGTCGAGGCCGTGCGCGCCTGGCCGGCCTGGCGGGACGGCTGCCTGGCGCTCGTGGGGCCGAAGGGCGTGGGCAAGAGCCACCTGGCGCGGGCCTGGGCCGAGGCGGCCGACGCCCTGGTGCTCGATCCCGAGGCTCCGGATGTAGAGGCGGCGGCCGGGCGGCCGGTGCTGCTGGAAGACGCCGACCGCGGGGTCTCCACCGAGGGCCTGTTCCACCTGATCAACCTGGCGGCGCGGCCCGGCGGCGGCCTGCTGCTGACCGGGCGGACGCTGCCCGCGACGTGGCCGACCGCCCTGCCCGACCTGCGCTCGCGGCTCAACGCCCTGCCGGTCGTGGAGATCGGGCCGCCCGACGACACGGTGCTGGAAGGCGTGCTCCGCAAGTTCTTCCGCGAACGCAACATCAAGCCGCCCGAGGAGGTCTATCCCTATCTGCTGGCCCGGATGGCGCGGTCGATCCCCGACGCGGCCGAGATCGTGCGCCGCCTGGACGAGGCCGGCGACGAGGGGTTCCGGCCGGTGACCCGTGTTCTGGCCCGGCAGATCCTGGACGGCTGAGCCGCCCGGATTCAGGCTCCCAAACCCCTATGGCGATAATTCTTTTCCGGGCGCGGTAGACAAAGCGAATCGTTTTCCGGCAGTGGTGGCGGCGCGTGGCGCACCGGCCACGTTCCCGAGACCCGCCGCATGCTCGCGCGGAACCCGGCCAAGGCCGCCTCGGAGCTGGAGCTCAAGTTCCAGCTCGGCGCCGGCGCCCTCGAGGCGCTGCAGGGAGAGCTTTTCCCCCTCGCCAAGGCCAGCGTCTCGCAGCTCCACGCGATCTACTATGACACCGCCGCGCATGCCCTGCGCGATGCGGCCTTCAGCCTGCGCGTCCGGCGCAAGGGCGACACCTTCGTCCAGACCTTGAAGCATCGCGGCGCCGGCGGCCTGTTCGCGCGTGACGAGTGGGAGACCAAGGTCGCTGGGCCCGACCTCGACCTCACGGTGCTCGCGGAGACGCCGGCCCGCGCCGTGGTCGGCGAGGCCAGCGTGTCTCCGGCGTTCACGGTCGAAGTCGAGCGCCGCGCGCATATCTGGACCCGCGGCGAGACGCGGATCGAGGTGGTGTTCGACACCGGCCTGATCGTCGCCGGCGATCGCCAGGAACCGATCTGCGAGATGGAGCTGGAGCTCCTGGCCGGCCCGCCGCAGGCGCTGTTCGACCTCGCCCGCGAGCTCCAGGCCAAGGCCGCCATCACCCTCTCGTTCGAGAGCAAGGCCGAGCGCGGCTATCGGCTGGCGGGCCACGACGGCGTCGCGGCGCTGAGGGCCCAGGGCGCGGCCATCCGGCCGGACACGACCGGCGCCCAGGCCTTTCAGCTCATCGCCCGCGACGCCCTGGTGCAGATCGCCGGCAACGCGCGCCTGCTGGTCCGCGCCCACAATCCGGACGTGCTGCACCAGCTCCGCGTCGGCCTGCGGCGGCTGCGAGCGGCCTTGTCGGTGTTCAAGGGCATGCTGGACGCCGAAGGGCTGAATACCGCCCGGACCGAGACGCGGTGGCTGGCCGGCGAACTCTCGGAGGCGCGCGACATCGACGTCTTCCTGCAGAAGGCCGCCACGCCTGACGAGATCGAGGAAAGCCCGGGCCGCGCCGCGTTCTTCCGCGCCCTGCGCATCGCCCAGGCCGACGCCTATGAGCGGGCCCTGGCCGCCGTGCGCTCGGACCGGTTCCGCGCGCTGCTCTTCATGCTGGGCGAATGGATCGAGGTGGGCGGCTGGCGCCGCCTGGCCAACGACGAGCAGCGGGCGCTGCGCGAAGGGCCGGCCACCGCCCTGGCCGCGCCCATCATGGACAAATTCGACCGCCGGCTGCGCCGCGGCGCGAAGAAGTTCCTGGAGATCGACGCCGGCGCCCGCCACGACCTGCGCAAGCAGGCCAAGAAGCTGCGCTACGCCGCCGCCTTCTTCGGAGAGGCCTTCCCAAAGCATCCGAAGCGCCGCCAGCGGTTCGTCACCGCGCTCAAGGCGCTGCAGGACCAGCTGGGCGAGCTCAATGACATGAACGTGGCCCGCGCCGTGGCCATGCGCGCCGTGGGCCGCCGCTCGGGCGAGCTGGCCTTCGCCGCGGGGCTCGAGGTGGGGCGGCTGACCAACGACGAAGAGACCGTGATCGACGAGGCCCACCGGGCGCTTCAGGCGTTCCGGAAGATGAAACCGTTCTGGTCGTCGTCAGACGGTCGCAATGACGACCTTAACCTTTCCCGCGCACGCTTGCGCAGCGTGTGACGCAGACAGGGAATCAAGATGCCTCCGCCGAACGACGTCGCCCCGCTCAGTGCGCCCGTTCCGGCGCCCGCGGAGACGGCGCCGGCCGCGTATGAGGACCTGACGGGGTCGCCGACGCGGTTCTTCAACCGTGAGCTCTCGTGGTTGGCCTTCAATCGCCGCGTGCTGGCCGAGAGCATGAACACCCGCCACCCACTGTTCGAGCGGCTGCGGTTCCTGGCGATCAGCGCCAACAACCTCGACGAATTCTACATGGTGCGCGTGGCCGGCTTGAAGGCGCAGGTGCGCGAGGGCGTCCGCGCCGTCAGCCAGGACGGCCTGACCGCCGCCGAGCAGTTGCTGCGCGTGAACGAGGCCGCCGGCGAGCTGATGGGCGACCAGCAGACCCGCTGGCGCGAACTGTGCGCCGAAATGGCGGGCGAAGGGCTGCGCTATGTGTCGGCCGCAGAGGTCACCCCTGCCGAGCGGGCCGGCCTGGAAGAGCGGTTCCTGTCCGAGCTGTTCCCGGTCCTGACCCCGCTGGCCATCGACCCGGCCCACCCGTTCCCGTTCATCCCGAACCTGGCCTTCTCGCTCGTGCTGAAGATCCGGCGCATCTCCGACGGCCGCCAGCTCTACGCCCTGGCCCCGCTGCCGGCGCAGGTGGCGCGCTTCTGGGATGTGGCCCCCGGCCGCCAGAGCACGCGGCGCAAGTCCCAGCGGCGGGTGATCTCGCTGGAGGGCATGGTCACCCTCTTCCTCGATCACCTGTTCCCGGGCTGCGAGGTGGAGGAACAGGGCGTCTTCCGCCTGATCCGCGACTCCGACGTGGAAATCGAGGAAGAGGCCGAGGACCTGGTGCGTGAGTTCGAGGCGCGGCTGAAGCAGCGGCGCCTGGGTTCGGTCGTGCGCGTGGAGCTGGAGGCTTCGACGCCTGAGGAGCTGCGCGGCTTCATCTCGGCCAGCCTGCACGCCAATCCGGAAGACATCATCGTCATGGACGGCCTGCTGGGCCTGGACGAGCTGACCCAGCTCATCCCGTCCGACCGTCCGGACCTGAAGTTCAAGCCCTTCGAGCCGCGCTTCCCCGAGCGCATCCGCGACCACGGTGGCGACTGTTTCGCCGCGATCCGCGAGAAGGACATACTGGTCCACCACCCGTTCGAGAGCTTCGACGTGGTGGTGCAGTTCCTGCGCCAGGCCGCCCGCGACCCGAACGTGTTGGCCATCAAGCAGACGCTGTACCGCACCTCGAAGGACAGCCCGATCGTGGCGGCCCTGATCGAGGCGGCCGAGAACGGCAAGAACGTCACCGCCCTCATCGAGATCAAGGCGCGGTTCGACGAGGAGGCCAACCTGAAGTGGGCCCGCGACCTGGAGCGGGCCGGTGTGCATGTGGTCTACGGCTTCATCGAGTGGAAGACCCACGCGAAGCTCTCGACCGTGGTCCGCAAGGAAGGCGAGACGCTGCGTAGCTACTGCCACTTCGGCACGGGCAACTACCACCCGGTCACGGCGCGCATCTACACCGACCTGTCGCTGTTCACGACCGAGGCGCCCTACGGCCGCGACGCGGCCAAGCTGTTCAACTTCGTCACCGGCTATGCGCAGCCGGTGGGCCTGGAACGGCTGTCGTTCTCGCCCGTCACCATGAAGCGCGACCTGCTGCGGCTCATCGCGCAGGAGGCGGAGAACGCGAAGGCCGGCAAGCCGGCCGCCATCTGGGCCAAGATGAACTCGCTGGTCGATCCCGAGATCATCGACGGCCTCTACGCCGCCAGCCAGGCCGGCGTGCCGATCGACCTCGTCATCCGCGGTATCTGCTGCCTGCGGCCCGGCGTGCCGGGGCTCTCGGAGAACATCCGGGTGAAGTCGATCGTCGGCCGTTACCTGGAGCACGGCCGGATCGTGGCGTTCGCCAACGGCCATGCCATGCCGTCGCAGCACGCGCGCCTCTACATGTCTTCCGCCGACTGGATGCCGCGCAATCTCGACCGCCGCGTCGAGGTGATGACGCCCATCGAGAACCCGACGGTGCACCAGCAGGTTCTCCAGCAGATCATGCTGGCGAACCTCAAGGACGAAGCACAAAGCTGGACCCTCGACGCCGACGGCCGCTATAGGCGTGATCCTGCCTGGGACCACCCGAACGCCTTCTCGGCGCATGAGTATTTCATGACGAATCCCAGCCTTTCCGGTCGCGGGCAGAAAGTGAAGGACATGCCGCGCGCGATCGAAAATGTGGCCTCGCGGGGATAGCGCCGGGCGCCAGGAGGGCCACCAGGCGGCCGTCATCGATGTCGGATCCAATTCCGTCCGCCTGGTGATCTACCGGGTGGATGGCCGTGCGCTCTGGACGATCTACAACGAGAAGGTGGTCGCGGGGTTGGGCAAGGACCTGACCGCGACGCGCCGGCTGTCGCCCGAGGGGGTGGAGGCCGCGGTGGGCGCGCTGCGCCGGTTCCGCGCCGCCCTGGACGGCTGGCGGGCCGACGAGGTCACCGCCTGCGCCACCGCCGCCGTGCGCGACGCCGCCGACGGCAAGGCCTTCCTGAAGCGGGTGAAGGACGAGACCGGGCTCGACGTCCGGGTGCTCTCCGGCGAGGAGGAGGCGCGGTACGCCGCCCTGGGCGTGGTCTGCGGCCAGCCCGACGCCGAGGGCGTGGTGGGCGACCTGGGCGGCTCCAGCCTGGAGCTGGTGCGCCTGAACGGCTTTTCCAACATCGAGGGCGCGACCCTGCCCCTCGGGCCGTTCGCCCTGGGCGCGCCGAAGCCGCTGAACCTGGACCGCACGCGCCGGCTGATCGACGACCACCTGACGCCGCTGGCGCCGCGCTATTCCAGCCCGGAATTCCATGCCGTCGGCGGCGCCTGGCGCAACCTGGCCCTGCTGCACATGCAGCTGGCCGACTATCCGCTGCACGTGGCCCACCAGTACGAGATCGGCCGCACCGACGGCCTGGAGCTGGCGCGGTTCGTCCAGCGCCAGTCGCGCTCGTCGCTGGAGGGCATCGAGGGATTGTCGAAGAAGCGCTTCGACACCCTGCCCTACGCCGCCACCGTGCTGGAGCGGGTGATCGAACGGCTGGGCGTCGAGCGGCTGGTGATCTCGGCCTACGGCGTGCGCGAGGGCCTGCTGCTGGAAGCGATGCCGCCGGAGGTGCGCCAGCTCGACCCGCTCATCGAGGGCTGCGAGGCCCTCGCCGCCCACCGCGGCGTGGCTCCGGGCCTGGGTCAGGCGCTGGAGGCCTGGATCGGTCCGCTGTTCGAGAAGCTGCCGGCGCTGTTCGGCGGACGCGACGGCGTGCTGCTGGCCGCCGCCTGCCGGCTGGCCGACCTGGGCGCGTTCCTGCACCCCGACCACAGGGCCGACCTGGCCTTCGAGCAGGTGCTGCGCGCGCCGCTGGCCGGGATGAACCATCCCGAGCGGGCGTTCTTGGCCAATGTCGCCTTCGCCCGGCACTCGGCCGCACCGCAGCCGCCGGACGCGGGCGCCATCGGCCGCATCCTGACGCCGGAGCGGCGGCAGCGGGCCCGCGCGCTGGGCTCGGCGATCCGGCTGGGCTGCGACCTGTCGGCGCGCAATCCGACGCTGCTGGAGAAATCCAGCGTCACGATCCGCGGCGACCGGCTGTCGGTGACCGCGCTCGGCGACTGGGGCGACATGCTGCTGGGCGAGCAGACGACGCGCCGGGCCCAGGCGCTGGCGAGCGCGCTGAAGCTGAAGCTGGAGATGGGCTGAGGCAAAGCAGGGATCGCCGGCCGGCGATCCCCACCTACAAGCCTTCGGCATCGGCCGGATCGACCGCAGCCTTAGGGCCCATATGAAGAGGGCGGCGTCCCGGTCGCCCGGAACACCGCCCTCTAAAACAGATCCGTTGGGGGATCTGCGCCTGCTGGTGGAAGGGGGTCCTCGGTCCCGCTGGCAAGCCAGCTCGACTTCGTTCCGTCTCCCGTGCCGCCCCGTCGTGAGGACCCCGGGTTTCCCCGGAACCATCCACTCTGGAGAGCCTCCTGCCCGCTTCGCCTCCCGGTCGCCCGGTCCGCCGCGCCGCAGTCCCTCTCGGCAAGGAGAGGTTCGCGCAGACCCGGCCGGCCCGCAACGTTGTCTTGCGACCGCCCTGTGAACGTTCCGTGGCGCCTTCGGTGCAGAACCTGTGGACAGGCTGAGAACGGCGTTCGAAACCGCCGTTCGATCAAGCGGTTGGAGTTATCCCAAGGATCGCGCGGCCTAGCCGGCCGCGGCGGCCTTCGGCGCCCGGCGCACCTCGACGACCCGCACGCGCGCGCCGTCCAGCACCAGGGCCAGTTCGCCGCGCTTCAGCTTCAGGGCGTCCTCGCCGAACGCCTCGCGGCGCCAGCCCTTGAGCGCGCCGACGTCGGCCTCGTCGTCGTTGGCGATCTGCTCCAGGTCGGACACCGTGGCGATCAGCTTGGAGGCGACGTTGGCCTCCTCGGCGCGCGCCTTCAGCAGCACCTTGAGCAACTCGACCACGGCGCCGGCGGCCGGCGAGGCCTGCTGGCGGGTCTTCTCGATCACCGGAGCGTAGCCTTCCGGGTCCTTCAGCGCCTCGCGGATGGCCGAGACCAGGTCCGGCCCGAAGCGCGAGCCCGAGAAGCCCTTGGGCACCGAGCGCAGGCGGTCCAGCGCATCGGCGTCGGTCGGCGCCTGCGTGGCGATCTCGTCGATCGCCTCGTCCTTCAGGATGCGGCCGCGCGGCTGGTCGCGGGTCTGCGCCATCCGTTCGCGCCACGCGGCGACGGCCTTGTAGACCGCCAGGTACTTGGCCGTGTGCCGGCGCGGCCGCAGCCGCTTCCAGGCGTTCTCCGGCTCGACGTCGTAGTTCGCCGGGTCGGTCAGGTCGTTCATCTCGTCCTGGACCCAGGCGAGGCGCCCTTCCCGCTCCAGCCGCTCGCGCAGCATGGGGAACAGCTTCGCCAAGTGCGTCACGTCGGCCAGCGCATAGGTGAGCTGGTTGTCGGTCAGCGGCCGGCGCGCCCAGTCGGTGAACCGGCTCGACTTGTCGAGCTCGATCTTCAGCATCTGGCGCACCAGGGCGTCATAGGCGATCTGCTCGCCGTAGCCCGCCGCCATGCCGGCCACCTGGGTGTCGAACAGCGGCCGCGGCATGGCCTGCAGGTTGTTGAAGATTTCCACGTCCTGGCGCGCGGCGTGGAAGACCTTCAGGATCTTCGCGTCGCGCATGATCGCCAGGAACGGCTCAAGGTCGATCCCGTCGGCCAGCGGATCGATCACCGCCTCGGCGTTTGGCGCTGCGGCCTGGATCAGGCACAGCTTCGGCCAGTAAGTGGTCTCGCGCATGAACTCGGTGTCCACGGCGACGAACGGCTGGCCCTTGATCTTGTCGCAGAACGCCGCGAGTTCGGCGGTGGTAGTGATAGGCGTCATAAATCAGCTATAGCCCCGCGCGCGGACGACTCCAGTCCGCAAGCGCGTCTCTCTGCACTTCCAGTCCGGGTTCGTAAATGTCCGAACGGCCAAACGGTCTCACCTATGCGCAAGCCGGCGTCTCCATCGACGCCGGAAACGAGCTCGTCGAGCGGATCAAACCGCTGGCGAAATCCACCCGCCGGTCGGGGTCGGAGCCGTCGCTGGGCGGGTTCGGGGCGCTCTTCGATCTCAAGGCCGCCGGCTACGACGACCCGCTGCTGGTCACGACCACGGACGGCGTCGGCACCAAGTTGAAGGTGGCCATCGAGACCGGGCTGCATGGCACGGTCGGCATCGACCTCGTGGGCATGTGCGTCAACGACCTGCTGGCCCAGGGCGCCGAGCCCCTGATGTTCCTGGACTACTACGCCACCGGGAAGCTGGACGTGGAGGCGGCCGCCTCGGTCGTCGCCGGCATCGCCGAGGGCTGCCGCCAGGCCGGCTGCGCCCTGGTGGGCGGCGAGACGGCCGAGATGCCCGGCATGTACGCCGAGGGCGACTACGACATGGCAGGGTTCTGTGTCGGGGCGGTCGACCGCGACAAGGTGATCCCGCGCCTCTCCGACCAGAAGGAAGGCGACATCCTGGTGGGCCTGGCCTCGTCCGGCCCGCACTCGAACGGCTATTCGCTGATCCGCCGCATCGTCGAGCGCTCCGGCCTGGCGTGGGACGCGCCCGCGCCGTTCACCGAGGGCAAGACCCTGGCCGAGGCGTTGCTGGAGCCGACGCGGATCTACATCAAGACCGTGCTGCCCCACCTGAAGGCCGGCCGGATCAAGGGGCTGGCCCACATCACCGGCGGCGGCCTGGTCGAGAACCCGCCGCGCGCCATCGCCGAGGGCCTCGTCCCGCGCTTCGACTGGAACGCCTGGGCCCTGCCGCCGGTGTTCGACTGGCTCGCCAAGACGGGCGGCATCTCGGAGCACGAGATGCGCCGCACCTTCAACTGCGGGATCGGCCTGGTGCTGATCGTCGATCCGCACGACCTGCCCGACGTGCTGGAGGGCCTGGTCCGCGACGGTGAGGACGCCTTCGTGGTTGGCGAGCTGGCCAAGGCCTGACGCAGGCTTCGCGGCCACAAGCCTCGACTGCATTCTTGCGGACCCGCGTTTTGCGGTTGTAGCCTCCCCCGGGGCGCGCGGAGACGCGCGGGAACGGGGCGGACCATGGCGCGCGCAGCGAAGGGCGGGGCGAACGGCCCGGGCTCGTACACCACCACAGTACCCGCGGCGCAGAAGGCCGTGCCGGTCGGGCCGGTGACGAAGGGCGAGACCTGGCGCTTCGAGGCCACCGGGACCTGGCGCGACTGGTTCATCACCTGCGGGCCCGACGGCTACCGCAACTTCTTCTTCCACGTGCTGGACGTCTGGGGCCGGCTCTGGAACGCGCCGCTGTTCTGTCTCGTCGGCATGATCGACGGCAAGCCGGAGACGATGTTCCGCATCGGCCTGGGCGTGGACTGGGTGGCGCCGGAGAGCGGCGACCTGGTGGTGTTCGCCAACGACCTGGACGCCTTCTACGGCAACAATTCCGGCGCGATCGAGCTCGTCTCGACGCGGCTGCCGCAGGGCTCGCCGCCCTCCCCGCCGCCCCCACCGCCGCAGTATCCGGGCGGCTGGGCGCTGTTCCGGCTGATCGCCGACAAGCTGCAGGGCGGACCCTTCGTGGCGGTGATGGCGCTGCTGGTCAGCTCCCTGCTGGCGGTCCTGCCCCAGGGCCAGGACGTGGTGCGGGCGGTCAGCGAGGACCCGCTGGGCGCGCAGCAGATCGCCTTCGCCGTGGCGGTCCTGTTACTGGCCCTGCAGGTCTGGTTCTGGCCGCGGGTGATCATCAACTTCAACTTCGGCTCGGACCCGAAGGCCTGGCCCGCGCCACGCATCCTGGAGTGGGCGCCGCGGCTGGCCGGCCTGTTGATCTATGTGATCGTGATCTATGCGGTGATCTGGAACCGCACCGAGAACTGGGGCATCGCGGTGGTGCTGGCGGCGCTGGGCCTGGGCTTCTTCGTCTTCATCGTGCGGCGGCAGGACATCGTGCGGTTCGCCAAGTCGAAGGCGAAGCCGCGCCTGCCGCACCAGCCGCCGGCCCGCGTGGGTCGCGCCTGGGTCGGGTTCGTGCTGGCGAGCAGCCTGGCCGTCGTCCTGATCCTGTGGTTCGCCCCGGTGCATCCCGCCCGCTGGATCGGGCCGCCGGCCGTGGTGTTCCTGGCGGTCAGCATGATGATCCCGTCGATCGCGATCCTGGTGCAGCTGGGCGCGAACGTCCGCTTCCCGGTGCTGCCGACGCTGCTCGCCGCAGCGGTGGTGTTCAGCCTCTGGCTCGACAACCACGCCGTCGGCCGCCGGGGATGGAGCCGGCCCGAACCGACGTCGATCGAGCGCGCGACCCTCGACCAGGCCTACGACCGCTGGCGCGCCCAGTTCACCCGCGACCCGGCGGGCCAGAGCCTGCCGCTGGTGATCGTGGTGTCCGAGGGCGGCGCCTCGCGCGCGGGCTTCTGGACCGGCCAGGTGCTGGCCGCCCTGGACCAGGAGGTCGGCCCCGACTTCCGAAAGCGCCTGTTCGCCATCAGCTCGGTCTCGGGCGGCAGCGTGGGCTCGCTGGGCTATGTGGCGGCGATCCGCGAGCAGCCGGCGACCCCGCAGGCCCTGCAGGAGCGGATTACGAAGTTCACCGGCGACGACGCCCTCAGCCCCGTGGCGGCCAGCCTGTTCGCCAACGACCTGATCCAGCGCTTCATCCCCTTCCCCATGCCGTGGCCCGACCGCGCCGAGGCCCTGGAGCGGGCGTGGCAGACGAGCTGGTCGCGCGACTGTCCCGGCTGCGACCGCGAGACCATGAGCCGGCCCTTCCTCGACATCTGGCGCACCTCGCCCCTGCCCTGGACGCCGCTGGTGGTGATCAACGGGGCCAGCGAGGAGACCGGCCGGCGGATCCTGACCTCGGCGGTCGACGTCACGGTCACCCCGCCGGGCGGCGGCACGCACGTCGACGCCGACGACTTCCACACCCTGGCGCGGAAGGACGTCCTGGCCTCCACGGCGATCCACAACGGCGCGCGCTTTCCGTACGTGAGCCCGGCGGGCACCCTGCCGAAGAACCCCACGGATTCGCGCCACATCCTGGACGGCGGCTATTTCGACGCCGTCGGCGTGGAGACGGCCCGCGAGCTGGCCTGGACGCTGAAGCTGGGCCCGGCGAAGCGGCACGGCGACACCCTGGACCTCGTCATCGTCACCATCCGCTATGGCGGCGTGCCGAAGGAGAGCGGCTGGCTGGCGGCCAACGAGCTCTTGGCGCCGCCCATCGGGGCGCTGAACTCGGGCAAGGGCCACGGCCAGCACCTGGCCGAGCTGCTCTACGCCGACACCCGCCCCGGCGGCGGCCTGGGCGGCCGGTTCATATCGTTCTGGCTGTGCGACAACCCGCGGGGGGCGCCCGAGCAGCCGTTCGCCCAGCCCTTCACGATGCCGATGGACTGGGCGCTGTCGGCCTACGCCCAGGACCGCATGCAGGCGGCCATCGGCTTCACCGACCGGCCGGCCTATTGCGCGGCGAACAGGAAGGCGCTCGACGACGTCGCCGCGGCGCTGAAGCCTGCGGTCGTGGCGGCGGTTCCGGTGTCGGGGGCGGCGCCAGAGGTTTCGGCGAGCGCCGCGCCGCGCTGACGCAGCGGGCGGCGGGTTCAGGCCGAGCTTTCCCAGTCGGGGACTTCGACGTGGGTGTCGAGGGCGGCCTGCGGCGGGTCCGGCAGGTCGCGCCAGCGGGCGATGGCCTCGGGCAGGAAGCCCAGGCGCAGGCTCAGCCGCGCGACCTCGTCGTCCAGGGGCGCGGCGGCGAAGTCGGGGGTGACGCAGGCGTCCGAGATGGTCGCCTCGGCGTCGACGCGCCGCCAGGCGAACTCCAGGCAGGCGGCGTCGGAGGGCCCGTCGGCGGCGTCCGTCTCAGGGCGCTCCGTCTCCAGGCGCTCGGCCTCGTCCCAGCTCAGCCGCAGGAGAGCGGTGCGCAGCTCGCCGATCCGGCGCGCGACGGCCGCGCCGCCGGGCTTGCGCGCCGGCGTGTCGGCCTGGGCCCGGGCGGCCAGCGCCAGGTCGCGCTTCAGCCGCGCCTTGACGGCGAGCGTCTGCCGATACGACCGCGCCGCGCGCTGGTAGCTGCGCCCGAGCCGGGCGGCCTCGTCGTTGTCCTCGGCCGCCAATGCCCGGCGCGCAAAGTCCCGCGCCAGCTCCAGGTCATGCCGCGCGATCTCCGCGAGCCCGGCGGCTTCCTCTTCGGTGATGTCGAGGGCATCCCACATGTCGGGGGGGAATGTAGGGGTGGGGTACGTCAGAAGCGGACGTGCAACGTGGGTTCGGGGCCGTTCTTGCGCGAGGCTGTGTCGAAACTCGCCGGTCGGTTTGCCGGCATCGGCGGTTTCCCGTAGCAAGTGTGCATGAGCAACAAGCCTCCTCGAACGCCCCAGGAGAAGAAGGCGCTGAGCTACGCCAACGATCGGCGGAACAGTTACGGCGAGAACGACAAGGCTTCTCGAAAAGCCATTCCGGCGCGGAAGGCAGGTGAGAACCGGAAGGTTCGTAGAAAGACGAACCATTCGCTCAAGGCGGTGGAACAGGCGGACGAGGACGCGGCTGCCGTCATCGAAAGTTCGCTACGGCACGACGTCGAGCGCGTTGGCGGGTGGACCAAGTCGCCGGATGTCCCACTCAAAGAGTACATGGACCTTCAAGCGCGTAGGCGTTCATGGCGCGGCCTGACGCCAACACGGCAGAGCGAGTCCGAACAAGAAGACAGCTGAACGCCCGGGCGCTCGTCTCTCCGCCGCTCCGTCCTTTGAGGAGGGAAAGAGGCGCCGCCGCTCTGAGCCATTCAATCCATGGACGGAGGTAGCCTTGGGGTCCGGCGATCTCAAGGGCGGGCCGGAGGCCCGCCGCGGGGCGGCGACGCCAGAGGCGTCGTCCCCCGGGACCGACCGCAGGTCGGCCCGAGGGCAGGCTGCACATCGCCGGACCCCAAGGCTCGCATCAACCATGGATTTCAGGGCGGGGAGTATCCGCTGTGGGATAGGCGTCGAAGGCCCGGTCGGCCTGTGCTTAACCTGCGCTGATGAGATCCACGTTCTGCGCTCCGCTCGCCCTGGCCTTGCTCGTGGGTGGCCCTGTGGCCGCGACGATCGAGCCCGCGGAGCTTGTGTATGGTTGCGACGAACTCGTCGTCATCGGGCGCGTGAGGATGACCGGCGAGAAGCTGCTGCCCGGCGGCGGCCCGCTTGGCCAGAGCCGCTATGACATGGATGTCCGCATCAAGCGGGTCCTGCGCGGCAAGGCGCCCGCTCGGGTCATTTCCGCCGGTGGCGTTTCGCACGCCCGAATGCGGGAGGATAAGGACCTCTGGATCATCCTGCGGCCGATCTCGGAGGGGGAATATTTCATCCGTACGGCTGGGTTAGCCGCCGACCGCCCAAGGCTGGCGGCAGAGTGCAACTGAGGTCGGATCGCACGAGACGGCTCTAGAGCGGCCGATCATCTTCGCAGCGTGGGTTGGAAGTGGTGACAGGGTATCCTGTCCCGAGTTATCCGCCGGGAATTCCACTCGTCCAGCGGTCAGCGCGACGAGCGGTCGGGGCGTGCCAACTGTCGGCTAGGTTGCAGCTTGACAATGAGTACCTGCGTCGGCTCGGTGCAATTCCTGGTGGGGATGCTCTATGGCCAATAGAGAGGGTGAGTTCGCGCTCGTGATCGAGCCGGACAACGACGCGCATATCATTCGCTTCAGCGCGGTCAGGCTGATCATTGAGGCTCTTCACCTATCTATCGGCCGTGGTGTCTGGCTGCGACTGGGCGACGAGAGGTTCGACCTCTATCTGAGCTCCTCGCCCGAGTTCGGTAGCATCCGATTCAACCTCTTTGCGGGCGTAACGTTAGCTAGTGCATTGGCGATTGCCGCGGATGCTTCGCAGATTACCGGGGTCGAGCTAGGCGACATATTCAAGGCCATGCAACACCTCGTGGCCCCGTCGGCCTCGGCTGCGCCACCCCAAGAGGTTGATCAGTTCGTCCGAGACCAGGGCTTCCGCGAATTGTTCGGGATGGTTCTCTCGGAGGCCGTTCGTTCGGGCTACCCGTCGGTGAAGATAAAGGCTGGCGACGTCGAAATCGAACTCACCCGTCCGGCCGCGCCCCTCGCCGTCGAGACTGAGATCGAACGTCTGCACAGCGAGATCGCAGGGCTCCAAGAGGAGATCGACCGGTTGCAGAAAGAGCAAGACCGATACGACAATCCTCGGAGAAAGCAGTTCCCGGGTCGCGCTTCACTTGAGCAGGATATGAAGCAGGCAACCCAACGTCGCCTCGAATTGGATCGCGCTCTCGCGAGACTCAATGCTCACAAGGAAAGCCACCAGGTTACCCAGGCCAAGCCGTGACGGCTCGCCGGAAACGGCGCCACACAAGGGCAGGCGAGACAGCCGATCGACGAAGCCATAGCTGCCGTCGCGCCACCGGCCTCGCGGCCATCCCCCACTCCCCCACCCTGCTCGCCTGTGGCGAGCTGTCCCTCCCCATTAAGGGAGGGACTTACCGCAGCGCCGCGTTGATCCGGTCCAGCGCCGCCGAGCCCGGCACCAGCTCGGCCTCGCCCAGGGCGTTCAGCGGCGTCTCCACCGTCCCCACGGCGTCGTGCAAATCCCCCGCCTCCGGGTCCACGAACAGCAGGCCCGTGACGATCTGGCCCCTCGCCTGCCGGGCCTGGAGGTAGCCCAGGGCCTGGGCGCGGCTCGCGGGGTTGTAGAGCTCGTTCAGCTTGTGGAGGGAGAGGATCGAGCCGTCGTGCTGCTGCACGCGGACGGTCTCGCCGGGCTTGTAGTCCACGTGGATCGGGTCGCGCGGGGTGATGACGTCGAGGCGGTTCACGGCCTCGTTGTGCTCGCGCACATAGTCGAAGCTCTTGGTCGAGCCGTTGTGGTTGTTGAACTGCACGCACGGGCTGATGCAGTCGATGAAGGCGGCGCCCTTGTGGGCCAGGCCGGCCTTGATGAGGGGGACGAGCTGGGCCTTGTCGCCCGAGAAGCTGCGGCCGACGAAGGTGGCGCCCATCTGCAGGGCCAGGCTGACCATGTCGATGCCGGCGTCGTGGTTGACCACGCCGCGCTTGGACTTGCTGCCCTTGTCGGAGGTGGCCGAGAACTGGCCCTTGGTGAGGCCATACACGCCGTTGTTCTCGACGATGTAGAGCATGTTCACGCCGCGGCGGATGGCGTGGGCGAACTGGCCGAGGCCGATGGAGGCGCTGTCGCCGTCGCCCGAGACGCCCAGGTAGATCAGGTCGCGGTTGGCGAGGTTGGCGCCGGTCAGCACCGAGGGCATGCGGCCGTGGACGGTGTTGAAGCCGTGGCTGGCGCCCAGGAAGTAGTCCGGCGTCTTCGACGAGCAGCCGATGCCGGAGAGCTTGGCCACCCGGTGGGGCGGCAGCTCCAGCTCGAAACAGGCCTGGATGATCGCCGAGGAGATGCTGTCGTGGCCGCAGCCGGCGCAGAGGGTGGAGACCGAGCCCTCGTAGTCGCGGCGCGTGTAGCCCAGGCTGTTGGTCGGCAGGCTGGGGTGATGCAGCTGGGGCTTCAGGATGTAGGTCATTCCGCCGCCTCGATTTGGGCCATCTGCATCCGCTGGCCGATGGCGCCGGCGATGAACCGGGCCGTGATGGGGGTCCCGTCGTAGTGGAGGACCGAGACCAGCTTGGCCGGGTCGACGTCGCCCTCGGTCATCACCAGCGTGCGCAGCTGGGCGTCCCGGTTCTGCTCGACCAGGTAGACCCGCTCATGCTGGGCGATGAAGTTGAAGACCTCGTCGGCGAAGGGGAAGCCGCGGACGCGCAGCGCGTTCAGGCGGCGGCCTTGAGCCTCCAGCATCTCCAGCGCCTCGTGCATGGCGGGCGTGGTGGAGCCGAAGTAGATGACGCCTTCCTTGGCCTTGCCCTTGGCCGCGCGCAGCACGGGCGCCGGGACCAGGGTCTTGGCCGTCTCGAACTTGCGGAGCAGGCGCTCCATGTTGTCGACATAGACCGCGCCCTCCTCCGAGTAGCGGGCGTAGGGGTTGCGCGAGGTGCCGCGGGTGAAGTAGCCGCCCTTGGTGGGGTGGGTTCCGGGATAGGTGCGGTACGGGATGCCGTCGCCGTCCACCTCCTTGTAGCGCCCGAAGTCGGCGCCGGCCTCGAGCTCAGCGGCGGTCATCACCTTGCCGCGGTCGAGGCGGCGGCTGTCGTCCCACTGGAAGGGCCGGGTCAGCCACTCGTTCATGCCGATGTCGAGGTCGAGCATGACGAAGACGGTGGTCTGCAGCCGGTCGGCTAGGTCGAACGCCTGGGCGCCCATCTCGAAGCATTCGCCGGGGTCGGCCGGCAGCAGCATGGGGTGCTTGGTGTCGCCGTGGCCGGAATAGGCGGCGGCCAGCAGATCGGCCTGCTGGGTGCGGGTGGGCATGCCGGTGGACGGGCCGCCGCGCTGGACGTCGAAGATCACCGCGGGGATCTCGGCGAAGTAGGAAAGGCCGATGAACTCGGTCATCAGCGAGACGCCCGGCCCCGAGGTGGCCGTGAAGGCGCGGCAGCCGTTCCACCCGGCGCCGACGACCATGCCGATGGAGGCGATCTCGTCCTCGCCCTGGATGATGGCGTAGCGGGCCTTGCCGGTCTCAGGATCCGTCCGCAAGTCCTGGCAATAGCTGGTGAAAGCCTCGGCGAGCGACGTCGACGGCGTGATCGGGTACCAGGCGCAGACGGTGGCCCCGCCATAGACCGCGCCCAGGGCGGCGGCCTGGTTGCCCTCGACGTAGATCCGGTCGCCGACAGCGTCGGCCTTGCGCACCTGCAGCGGCAGCGTGGCCAGGTTGGCGCGGACATAGTCGAGGCCCATCCGCAGCGCCTCGATATTGGCGGCGATCAGGCGCTCCTTGCCCTTGAAGTCCTCGACCAGCAGTTCCTCGATGGCCAGCGGATCGATGCCAAGAAGTCCGGCCAAGGCCCCGACATAGATGGTGTTCTTGAAGAGCTGGCGTTCGCGCGGCAGCTCGTAGGCCTCGTTGCACATGGCCGTCAGCGGCGCGCCGATGACGGTGATGTCGTCGCGGAACCTGGAGGCCGGCATCGGCTTGGTGGAGTCGTAGAACAGGAAGCCCCCGCTCTCGATCTCGGCGACGTCGCGATCCCAGGTCTGCGGGTTCATGGCGACCATGAGGTCCACCCCGCCGCGCCTCCCCAAGTGCCCCGCCTCGGTGATCCGCACCTCGTACCAGGTGGGCAGGCCCTGGATGTTCGACGGGAAGATGTTGCGGGCGGCCACCGGCACGCCCATCCGCATCACCGAGCGGGCGAAGAGGCCGTTGGCGCTGGCCGAGCCCGAGCCGTTCACATTGGCGAACTTGACGACGAAGTCGTTGATCCGGGACTCACGCATGGCTGGAGCCCCCCGCGTGGGTCATCTCGAGATAGAACTTCTGCATGTCCCAGGCGCCGGTCGGGCACCGCTCGGCGCAGAGGCCGCAGTGCAGGCAGACGTCCTCGTCCTTGGCCATCACCCGGCCGGTGGGCAGCTTGCCCGAGACGTAGAGGTCCTGGGTCAGGTTGGTCGCCGGCGCCTTCAGGCGGCCGCGGAGGTCAGCCTCCTCCCCGTCGTCGGTGAAGGTGATGCAGTCCATCGGGCAGATGTCGACGCAGGCGTCGCACTCGATGCACAGCTTGTCGGCGAAGACGGTCTGGACGTCGCAGTTCAGGCAGCGCTGGGCTTCCTTGAGGCCCAGCTCGCGGTCGAAGCCCAGCTCGACCTCCAGCCGCACGTCCTTCAGCGCCTCGCCCTTGTCGCGCATCGGCACGCGGTAGCGCAGGTCGTTGGAGACGTCGTTGTCGTAGCTCCACTCGTGGATGCCCATCTTCTGGCTCACGAGGGTGACGCCCGGCGCGGGGCGTTGGCTCACGTCCTCGCCGCTGCAGAACTTGTGGATCGAGATCGCCGCCTCGTGCCCTTGGGCCACCGCCCAGATGATGTTCTTGGGCCCGAAGGCGGCGTCACCGCCGAAGAAGACGTTGGGGATCGTCGACTGGAAGGTCGCCGGATCGACCTTGGGCATATGCCACTCGTCGAATTCCAGGCCGATGTCGCCCTCGATCCAGGGGAAGGCGTTCTCCTGGCCCACGGCCACCAGCACGTCGTCGCATTCGTAGTGCTCGTCCGGCTCGCCCGAGGGGACGAGCCGGCGTCGACCCCGCGGGTCGGTCTCCGCCTTCACCACTTCGAACAGCACGCCGGTCAGCCGCCCGCCCTCGTGGGTGAAGGCCTTGGGCACGCGCATGTTGAGGATCGGGATGTCCTCGTGCATGGCGTCCTCCTTCTCCCAGGGGGACGCCTTCATCTCCTCGAAGCCCGAGCGGACGATCACCTTCACGTCCTCGCCGCCCAGGCGGCGCGAGGTGCGGCAGCAGTCCATGGCGGTGTTGCCGCCGCCCAGGACGATGACGCGCTTGCCGATCGTCTCGATGTGGCCGAACGAGACCGACGACAGCCAGTCGATGCCGATGTGGATGTTGGCCGCGGCCTCCTGGCGGCCCGGCAGGTCCAGGTCGCGGCCGCGCGGGGCGCCCGAGCCCACGAACACGGCGTCATAGTCCTCGTTCAGCAGGTCGCGCAGGCTGTCGACGCGATGGCCGAAGCGCATCTCGATGCCGCCCAGGCCGTGGATGTAGCCGACCTCCTCGTCGATCACCTCTTCCGGCAGTCGGAAGCGCGGAATCTGGCTGCGGATCATCCCGGCCGACTTGGCCTCGGCGTCGAAGATGGTGATGGCGTAGCCCAGCGGGGCCAGGTCGCGCGCCACGGTCAGCGAGGCCGGCCCGCAGCCCACCATGGCGATGCGGCGGCCGTTCGGCGCGGCGGCCGGCGGCGGCATGCGGCCCGAGACGTCGGACTTGTTGTCGGCCGCCACGCGCTTCAGCCGGCAGATGGCCACCGGTTCGTCCTCGACCCGGCCGCGGCGGCACGCCGGCTCGCACGGGCGGTCGCAGGTCCGCCCCAGCACGCCGGGGAAGACGTTGGACTTCCAGTTGATCATGTAGGCGTCGGAGTATCGGCCGTCGGCGATCAGGCGGATGTACTCGGGGACGGGGGTATGGGCCGGACAGGCCCACTGGCAGTCTACGACCTTGTGGAAGTAGTCGGACTCAAGCTCACGCGTGCGCTGCAAAACTCGCTTCCTTCCCGGAACGCTCTACTCCCAGGGTCAAGAAGACGAACTCTGCGGCGTGCAGAGAAGGCTCCGCGCCCCGACGCGGCGTTGAGAGAGCACGTTACGTCCGCGCCGCTAGGGAAGCCAACCGATTCCTGATCGCAGTTCACCGATTTCTGGTGGGTCAATCCTGAAGACCAGCGTTCATTTGGAAATCGCCGGGGCATGAACTTCCACACCAGAGTGTGATCGCAGGCGCCTCGTTTCGGGGCGCGCGGCCGTTGGCGTGTGTGACAGGTAAATGATACCTTAAATGCGGGAGAGGGTTCCGCCGAGGCGGAGCTGATGGGAGACGACCTTATGGACATGCCGCAAGACCGCGTGCCCGAAACCGTGGCCGCCGCCTTCGAAGACATCGACGCCGCCTTCGCGCCGCTCGACCCGGCCGAGGCGCTGGACCTGCACCGCGCCATCAACGAACGCCGCGCCCAGGTGGAGAACGGCGAGATGCTGCGGCATCTGCGGTCGCTGTAGAGGCTCGCTAGACGCTCGACAGATCGGCCTGCGCCGGCGCGCTCGAAGCCGGTGGACGGCCACTGGTGACTCGTTGATGGCTTCTGAAGGCCCGCTTCTGGAACTGGATGCACGAGCCGGATCGGTCGCGACCGAGAGCTCGTAACGCGGAGTCATTCCGGGAAGACGCGCAGACTCGCATTGTCGCCGCATAGGCCCGCGCGCAAACCTTCGACACACTTCGATACCGGCTGCACATCGATGTGCGCTCGGCCGGCCTGAGGGTCTCGCTCCCCAATAGTTTGAGGAGTTCCCCGAGATGGTCTTCCGAGTTCCCGCCCGAGCGTTCGTCGGGCTCGCCGCCCTGGTCGCGGCCGAGCCGGCCGCCGCCCAGGAGGCGTCGCCCTATGCCCGCGTGATCGTCTTCGGCGACAGCATCTCGGATGGCGGGGCCTATGCCGACAAGGCGCCGCCGGGCGCGGGTCGCTTCACCACCAATCCCGACCCGGTGTGGGTGGAGAGCGTGGCGTCCGGGCTTGGGCTGGCGCTCAAGCCGCGTGCGAACGGCGGAACGAACTATGCGGAAGGCGGAGCGCGGGTGGCGACCCCGCGGCCGGGCGCGCCCGGCGATCTGTCGCGCACGCCGGTGACCACCCAGGTCGACGCCTTCCTGGCAGGCGGCGGAAGCTTCCGTGCGGACGACCTGGTGATCCTGCAGGGGGGCGGCAACGACGTGTTCGCGACCCAGACCAACGGCCTGTCGTTCACGCCCGATGACCTGGCGGTCCTGGACAAGGCGGCGGCCGATCTGGCGGCCCAGGCGCGGCGGATCGCGGTTGCGGGGTCACCCACCCTCATCACCGCCAGCGTGCCGCGCTTCGAGGTGTTCAACAGCCGCTACCGGGCGGAGCTCTCGAAGGCGGGCGTGAACCTGCTCTACGTGGACCTGGCCGGGCTGATCGCCGAGGTCGAGGCCAATCCGGCGGAGTTCGGGATCGTCAATATCGTCGACCGCGCCTGCCGCGGGCGCGTGCTGGAATCGTTCACCTGCGTCCCGGCGGACTATGTGACCCCCGACGCCAACCGCACCTATCTATTCGCCGACGGCGTCCACTTCACGGGCGTGGTCCACGAGATGGAGGCCGACCTGACGCTGGCGGCGCTGCGAGCGCCCGGTCAGGTGGGACAGCTCGCCCTGGCGGGGCAGGCCGTGCTGCAGGCGCCCGCCGCCGCCCGGCCCCGTGAAGGCCTGTCGCGGGATGAGTGGTCGGTGTTCGGATCAGCCGAAGCCGGCGGCGTGGAGGTGGACGCCGGACCTCGGGCCGGGGGTTTGGACAGTGAGCTCGCCGGCGCAACGGCCGGCGTCGCCTATGGCCTGCGGTCCTGGCTGACGATCGGGGGGACGTTCGGCTGGCGCGAGGGCGACGCGGAGTTCGGGGTCGACCTGGGCGGCTTCGACCTGCGGGCGGTGACGGTGTCCACCTTCGCTCGGGCCGAGGCCGGCGCCTTCGACCTGACTCTGGACGCCGCCTATGGCGACCTGCAGTTCGACGATGTGACGCGCCGGGTGAAGCTGGGTCCGGCCGATCGCATTGAGGCCGGCGACACTCACGGCCGGACGTGGTCGGCGGGCGCCGAACTGGGCTTAGCGCAGGTCATGGGACCGTTCGTGGTGCGGCCGCTGGTGGGCCTGCGCTACGAGCGCACGCAGGTGGGCGCCTACGCTGAGGCGGGCGAACGCTCGACGCAGGTCACCTTCGGCGCGCAGAAGATCGAACAACTGCTAGCCTCGGCGGGGGCGGAGGTCTCCTGGAGCGCCCCCGGGCGCTGGCCGATGCGGCCTTACGTGCGGGCCAGCTACGAGACCGACCTGCTGGACGAGACCCGCACGCTGGCGATCACCCCGCACGGGGCGCCAGTCTCCTGGCGGACGGAAGTCTATGCGCCCGACGGAGGATACCTCGCCTATGCGGCGGGCGCGGCGATCGAACTGCAGCCTGGCCTCAACGGCGTGGCCGAGGTGGGCGGGACTGCTTGGCGCGACGGTGCGGACATGGTCGCGGTCCGGCTGGGCGTACGGGGCCGGTTCTAGCCCGCCGGCAGGCGGACGATCGCGCTCAGGCCGCCTTCGGGGCGGTTGGCGAGGGTCAGAGTCCCCCCCTGACTCTCGGCCAGCGCGCGGACGATGGCGAGGCCCAGGCCCGCGCCGCCGGCGCCTCGACCGCGCGAGGGCTCCAGCCGCTCGAAGGGGCGGGTCAGGCGGTCCAGCGCGTCATCCGGCGCACCGGGGCCGTCGTCATCAACTGACAGGACGACGCCCTCGGCGTCCCGCCAGGCGCGCACCCGCGCGCCACCACCGTAGCGGATGGCGTTGTCAGCCAGGTTGTCGAGGATGCGACGCAGGGTGAGCGGCGCAACGCGCACCGACAGCGCCCGCGGGTCCTCGCAGAGATCGGCCACCGGTTGACCCAGTTCGCGGCGACGGGCGACGAGGGCCGCGATCTCGGCGCGGGCGTCGGCGCTCCGCGGCGCATCGGACGCCACGGGTTTCGCGAACATCAGGGTGTCATCGAGGAGCTGCCCCATCTCCTCGAGATCGGCCACGGCCCGGGCGCGCTGGTCGTCGTCGCTGATGAACTCGGCTCGCAGGCGCAGGCGAGTGAGGTAGGTGCGCAGGTCGTGGGCGATGGCGGCGAGCATCCTCGTGCGCTCGTCCAGGAGAGCACGGACGCGGAGCTTCAGGTCGTTGAGCGCGGTCGAGAGCGCGCGCGCCTCGCGCACGCCCCTCACCGGCAGGTCCGGGGCGTCGACATCGTCGGCGATGCCGCGCGCGGCGGCGGCGAGGCGGCCGATAGGGCGGACGGTCCGAAGGCTGACGGCCAGCACCAGGAGCATGACCGCCAGGACGGCGGCGGCGAAGATCATCGCGCGATCACCAACCCGCTGCACAAGGTTCGCCGAGCGTTGAATCACCAGCACCTCGCCCGTTTTGAGCTGCACCAGGACGCGTACGGGCCCCCGCTCGCCGGACACCCGTCGCGCCTGGACGCGGAAGGGCCGGCCCTCGAGCGCGCGGTCGTATCGGTCGAAGAGCCGCGGGAATCGGTCGCCGCGGGCCGCCGGGGCGCCGAGCGGTTCGCTCGGGAAGCCGGGGGCGAGTTGGATCTCCAGCGGGCCCTGGTTGAGGGCCTCGACCACCAGGGGACGGACGTCCGGCGGGGCGGCCTCGAGAGCGCGCGCCATGGCTGCGGCGTCCTGCGGGGGCGGCAGGCGATAGACGATGGGGCGGCCGTCCGGCCAGACCACGACGGCGAAAGCTGCGGCCTGGAGGAGGAGCAGGCCCAGGAGCAGGACGAGGGCGAGCCGGACCGCCAGGCTGTCGGTCAGCCGCGGCACCTCAGAACCGCACCACGGCGGGCGCGAACAGATAGCCGCCGCCGCGGATCGTACGGATCATGTCGGACCCGCGGCCCAGCTTTCGGCGCAGGCGCGAGAGCTGGACGTCGATAGTGCGATCGAAGGGGGTGGCGTCGCGGCCGCGGGTCCAGTCCAGAAGCTGTTCGCGCGTCAGGACGCGCTGGGCGTGGGTCACGAAGGCGATCAGGAGATCGAACTCACCGCCGGTCAGCTCCACATCCTGGTCCGCCGGATCGACCAGGCGCCGGCCAGGGGCGTCGAGGGTCCAGCCCGCGAAGCGGTAGGTTTCGCGGGGCATCGGCCGCTGGACGCTGTGGGCCTCGCGGGTGCGACGCAACACGGCGCGGACGCGCGCGATCAGTTCACGCGGGTTGAACGGCTTGGCCACATAGTCATCGGCCCCCAGTTCCAGGCCCAGGATGCGATCTATGTCGTCGCCTTTGGCAGTGACCATGATCACCGGGGTCGCGACCGGCGCACCGCGCAGGCGGCGGCAGACCGAGAGGCCGTCCTCGCCCGGCAGCATCAGGTCGAGCAGGACCAGGTCGACACGGCGGCGCTGCAGCAGTCGGTCGAGCTCGCCGGCGTGAGCGCAGGGGGCTGCCTCGAAGCCCTCGCGCGACAGCAGGCCGGTCACCAGCAGGCGAATCTCGGGGTCGTCCTCGACAACGGCGATCAGGGTGGTCTCGGTCATGGCGGCCAGATCATGAGGTCGGCAGAGTCGCAGAGGCGGGCGGCGCGCGGAACCCGTGAAACCATCGCGGTTACATTTCGTCACAGACCGGCGCCGGGCGGTCATGGCCGTCCCATGTTCGAGCGCGACAAAGGAGGCCTCGCAGACACGGAGGTTCCCATGCGATCGATCTCATCCGCGGCCGTCCTGATCGCGGCCGCAGCCCTGTCCTTCGCCGCCACCGCGGCCGACGCGGGCGTCCGCGACCGTAGCCGGTCGTTCCAGGGCCCGAACGGCCGGGGCTATGCCGCCAACCGGCACGTGGACCGCGGGCCGGGCCACGCGGTCGTTTCGCGCGACGTCCAGACCAACAGCGGTCGCGGCTTCGACGCCGCGCGCACCACCACCTGGGGCGACGAGCGGATCTCCCGCCAGCGCCAGGTCCAGACCAACGACGGCCGCAGCGCCACCGGCTGGAGCACCATCTACCGCACCGACGACGGGGTGACGGTGGACCGGCAGGTGACCACGGGCTCGGGCGAGACCTGGTCGCGGTCGCGCACCTACGACCGGGACCGGTGAAATGAGGGGCGTGTCATGCCTCTTGGCCGTCGTCCTGGCCGGCGGGGCGCTCGCCTCGCCGGCCGCCGCCCGGTCGCGGCCCGACCCGATGGAGATGCTGGAGCAGGCCGATGCGAACCGCGATGGCGCGGTGACCCGCGCCGAGTTCCTGGCCGCGCGCCAGTCGCGCTTCGTGCAAATGGATCGCAACGGCGACGGCTATTTCTCGATCGACGATGTCCCGCGCATCGCCCGCAAGCGCGCCGGCGCCCGGATCGGGCAGCTCATGTCCAGCTTCGACGCGAACCGCGACAGGCGCCTCAGTCGCGGCGAATTCGTCGACGGCCCGACCCGCCTCTTCGACTTGGGGGACCGTGACGGGAACGGACGGTTGGAGCTCGCGGAAATCGAGCGGATGCGACGCACGGCGGCGGCGCCGGATTGAGTGTGTGCGCGGCTGCTCGCCCCCTCCACCACTCGCTCTTCCCCGGCTCAAGGCGGGGGTCTGCGAGCGGTCCGCCTTCCGCCGTTTCGGGGGGGAGGTAAGGAAAAAGCCCCGGACTTGCGCCCGGGGCCTTCGTTCATCCTAAGCCTCGCGTCCCCGCATTCGCGGGGATGAGCGGCTGATTACTCGCTGTAGCCGGCCGGCAGGTCGTCTTCCTTCATCAGCTCGTCCTTGCTGACCTTCTTCTCCTTGACCTTGGCCTTGGAGACGATGAGGTCGACGACCTTGTCTTCGAAGATCGGGGCGCGGAGCTGGGCCTGGGCGTTGGGGTTCTCGCGCAGCAGGTTGAACACCTGCTGGGCCTGCGGGCCGTACTTGATGGCCTCGCGGCGGATCGCCTCGTTCAGCTCCTGCTCGGTCACCTGGACGTTGTTGGTCCGGCCGATCTCGGCCAGCACCAGGCCCAGGCGCACGCGGCGCTCGGCGATCTTGCGGTATTCCTTCTGCAGCTGGTCGTCCGACTTCTCGGCGTCCTCGGGCGGCAGCTGGCCGGCTTCCTTGTCCTGCTCGACCTGCTGCCAGATCGTGGCGAACTCGGCTTCCACCATCTTCGGCGGCAGCGGGAAGTCGTGCTTGCTGTCCAGCTCGTCCAGCAAGGCGCGCTTCAGCTTGAAGCGCGAGGCGCCGGCGTACTGTTCTTCCAGGTTGCCCTTGACCAGTTCCTTGAGCTTCTCGAGGCTCTCGAGGCCCAGGCGCTTGGCGAATTCGTCGTCGGCCGGCGCTTCGGAGGGCGCGCGGACTTCCTTCACCTTCACCTCGAACTCGGCGTCCTTGCCGGCCAGGTTGGCGGCCTGGTACTCGGCCGGGAAGGTCACCTTCACGACCACGTCGCTGTCCGGCTTGGCGCCGACGAGCTGTTCCTCGAAGCCCGGGATGAACTGGCCCGACCCCAGCACCAGCGGGGTGTCCTCGGCCGTGCCGCCGTCGAAGGCGACGCCGTCGATCTTGCCCACGAAGTCGATCAGGACCTGGTCGCCGTCCTTGGCCTTCACGGTCTTGCCCGTGCGGGGCTCGTAGGTGACGTTCTGCTTGGCGAGGTCGGCGACGGCCTCGTCGACTTCCTTGTCGGTGGGCGCATAGACCGGCTTGGTCAGCGACAGCGACGCGCCGTCCACCGGCTCGAACTCGGGCATCAGGTCGATCGACAGCTCGTAGGCAAGGTCGGCCTTGCCATCCATCACCGCCTCGATGTCGCCTTCCGGCTTCAGCTCGGGCTCGCCGGCGGGACGCAGGTTGTTGTCGTCGAGGATCTTCTGGGTGGTCTCGGTCAGGCTCTGCTGGACGACCTCGCTCATCAGCGACTTGCCGTACAGGCGCTTCACGTGGGCCGGCGGCACCTTGCCGGGGCGGAAGCCCTTCACGTTGAGGGTCGGGGCGATCTCCTTGATCCGGGCTTCCAGCTTCTGGGTCAGATCGGAGACGGGGACCGTCACGCCGTAGACGCGGCTCAGGCCTTCGCCAGACTTCTCAACGATTTGCATCGACATTCTCAAGTTTCCCGGACCCGAGCGCCGCGATGCGCCCTGTCCGTCTCAAAGCCAAACGGGGAAGGCCGCCGAACAGGGCCCGGCGGCGCGAAGCGGCCCTTATGTCACGTGAGGACCGCCGGTCCAAGCCCCCTGCCCGCCCACTGCCCCTTGACGTGGGCCGCGTGTCCCGCGATGGCAGGCCCCACGCGGATGTGGCGGAATTGGTAGACGCACTGGATTTAGGTTCCAGCGCCGCAAGGCGTGGAGGTTCGACTCCTCTCATCCGCACCAAGCTTGGCTGTTCGCCCAGGTGACAGCCGCCACTGCGCCGGGCAGAAGACGGCCCATGTCGAGCGGCGTCCTCTTCGTCCACAACAACTTCCCCGGCCAGTTCGCGGACCTCGCCCAGATGCTGCTGGCGCGGGGCGTGCCCTGCGTCGCCCTGGGCCAGAACCACTCGCCCGGCCTGCCCGGCATGAAACTCGCGCGCTATTCGCTGCCGCGCGGCTCGACGCCGGGGATCTTCCCGCTGGCGGTGCGCGCCGAGGCCGACCTGATCCGCGCCCGCGGCGCCTATGACGCCGCCCAGGCGCTGAAACTGGAGGGCTGGGATCCGGCGGTGATCATCGGCCACCCCGGCTGGGGCGAGATGACCTTCCTGGCCGACGTGTTCCCGAACGCGCGGACGGTGGCGTTCGCCGAGTTCTACTACCACGGACGCGGCTACGACGTGGGCTTCGACCCCGAGTTCGGGGCTCCCGACCTGGAGAGCATCCTGCGGGCCGACGCCAAGAACGGCATGATGGCCATGGCCTATGCGAACGCCGACGCCATCGTCGCGCCGACGCCGTTCCAGGCCGGCTCGCTGGCCCGGCGGTTCCGCGACGCCGCACGGATCATCCACGAGGGCGTGGACATCGACGTCATCCGCCCGGGCCCGGCGGAGCCGTTCGAGCTGCCGGACGGCCGCGTCCTGGCGCCGGGCGCGCCGGTGATCACGCATGTGAACAACCACATGGAGCCGTTGCGGGGGCTGCACATCCTGGCGCGCGCCCTGCCCCGGGTGCTGGCCGAGGTTCCCGACGCCCACGTGATCCTGATCGGCGACCCCAACCGCAAGCCCTACGGCGCGCCCGCGGCCGAGGGGAAGACCTGGCGCGACGTGTGTTTCGAGGGCGTCGACTACGATCCGGCCCGCGTGCACTTCCTGGGCCGCGTGCCGCACGCCCAGATGCTGGCGGCGATGCGCCTGGGCGTGGCGCACGTCTACTACACCTATCCGTTCGTGCTCTCGTGGTCGCTGTCCGAGGCGCTGGCGCTGGGCTGCCATGTGATCGGCTCGGACACCGGGCCGGTGCGCGATGCGATCCAGGACGGCGTCAACGGCCGGCTGCGGCCGTTCTTCGATGTCGAGGCGCTGTCCGATGCGCTGATCGCCGCCTGTCGCGATCCCCAGGCGTCCGCCCCGCTGCGGGTCGCAGCGCGGGCGACGGCGGAGAAGATGTTCAGCCGCGCGAAGGGCCGCGAGGCCTGGGTGGCGCTGCTGCGCGAGCTGGGGCTGAAGATCGGGGGCTGAGATTTGTCCCTACCCGCCGCTTCGCGGGGGAGGTGAAGACCGCGCCCTAGCCGCAGCGGACCTGTTTGATCAGGCCGGTCTGGGCGTCGAAGAAGAAGTTCAGGCGGTTCGGGTTGAAGTCCATGGTGATGGCGCAGGTGGTGCAGGCCACGCGCTGCAGCTCGGGCTTCACCGGCACCGGGATCTCGGACTTCGGGCGGCCGACCAGGTTCTGGTGGGCGGCGGCGTGGCACATGTCGGCCGCGGGTTCCGGAGCGGGCGCGGGCGCTGGGGCCGGCGCAGGCCCGGGCGGCGGAGCGGTGGGCGGCGTGGGCTCCGGGGCCGTCGAGCAGGCGGCCAGGGCCAGGAAGGCCGCCAGGACGATCGCGCGCTTCATGCCTGCTTCTCCCATCCGCGGGCCTGCTGCTTCCAGTACGAGACCGGGAAGCCCCGGGCCTTCACAGCGCTCCACTGGGCCCGGGCGTTCCGCAGCTGGTCCTCGTCGGCGCCGTCGAACAGCACCACGCAGCGCTTGTAGTCGCCGAGTTCGCCGGGCTCGGCGCCGTCCACCAGGAACAGCGCGTCGGCGGCGTTGGGGTTCTCGTCGCCGGTGGTGAGCAGGATCGGCTGGCGCGCCGCGCCCGCCTCGTTGGCGGGGGCGTGCGGCAGGAAGCTCTCGTCGCGATAGCTCCAGAGCCAGCCGTCCAGGTGGTCCACCCGCTCAGGCACGGACGAGCGCACGATGGCCTTCCAGCCCCGCTGCAGCGTCTTCTCGAGCAGTTCCGGCAAAGCCTGGTCCAGCCCGGTGCGTTCCAGGTGGTAGAACCAGACCTCGCAGCTCAACGTCACCTCCAAGGCTCGCGCCGGGACCAACCCCACCCCGCTCGCCTTCAGCGAGTCGACCCTCCCCATCAAGGGAGGGAGATCAGCCCTCGTACTTGTCCTGCACCATGCGGTTCAGCAGGCGGATGCCGAAGCCGGTGGCGCCGTCCGGGATGGTCGGGATCGACGACGGCTTCTTCCAGGCGGTGCCGGCGATATCCAGGTGGGCCCAGGGCACGCCGTTGACGTACTTCTGCAGGAACAGCGCCGCGGTCACCGAGCCGCCCGGCCGGCCGCCGGTGTTCTTCATGTCGGCGATCATGGAGTCGATCTGCTTGTTGTAGGCGTCGGGCAGCGGCATGCGCCACAGGCCCTCGTCCTCGGCCTTGCCGGCGGCCAGCAGGTTGCCGGCTAGGTCCTCGTTGTTGGCGTAGCAGCCGGCCAGGTCGTTGCCGATGGCGATGATGATCGCGCCGGTCAGGGTGGCTAGGTCGACCATGAACTTCGGCTTGAAGCGGTCCTGGCAGTACCAGAGCGCGTCGGCCAGCACGAGGCGGCCCTCGGCGTCGGTGTTCACCACCTCGATGGTCTGGCCCGACATGGAGGTCAGGACGTCGCCGGGGCGGTAGGCGTTGCCGTCGGGCATGTTCTCGACCAGGCCCAGGATGCCGACGGCGTTCACCTTGGCCTTGCGGCCCGCCAGGACGTGCATGAGGCCGGCCACGGCGCCCGCGCCGCCCATGTCCCACTTCATGTCTTCCATGTTCTCGGCGGGCTTGATCGAGATGCCGCCGGTGTCGAAGCAGACGCCCTTGCCGACGAAGGCCACGGGCTGGGCGGTCTTGTCGGCCGCGCCGTTCCAGCGGATGACGGCGAGCTGGCTCTCGCGGATGCTGCCCTGCCCCACGGCCAGCAGCGAGCCCATGCCCAGCTTGGCCATCTCGGCCTCGCCCAGGATCTCGACCTCGAGGCCCAGGGTCTCCAGCGCCTTCACTCGGGCGGCGAACTCGGCCGGGAACAGCACGTTCGGCGGCTCGGAGACCAGGTCGCGGGTGAAGCTGATGGCGTCGGCCAGGGCGGCCAGTGGGGCGAAGGCGGCCAGGGCGGCGTCGGCCTCGGCCGTGGCGACCGCGGTCTTCACGATCGACGGCTTCTTATCGGCCGGCTCCTTGGTCCGGTACTTGTCGAAGCGGTAGGCGGCCAGGCGCACGCCCAGCGCCGCGTGCGCGGCCAGGTCGGCGCCGCCCGCGCCCTCGACCACCAGCTGTTCCAGGCCCGAGGCCTTCACGGTGTTGTAGGCGGTGGCCGCGGCGTGCTCGGCGCCGATGGCGTTGAAGCCGTCGCGCTTACCCGCGCCCACCAGCACCAGGCGGGCGGCGTCCACGCCCTGGGGCGCCAGGATGTCGAGGGTCTGGCCCTTGCCGCCGGTGAACCGGCTGGCCGCCACGGCCTGGGCGATCGCGCCATCGTGCTTGTCGCCTTCGAAGACGATACGGGCCACGGCGGCCTTCGCGGGCGCCGCCGCGCCGGGGGCGACGAATTCGATATCCATCGGTACTCTCTCTGAAGCTCTGCCTTCGCGCCCCACGTCCGGTTGTGTGGCGCGGCGACGCATGGTTTAGAACAGGTCCGCCGCCGGGGCGCGTCTAATTCTCCGGACTACCCGTTTTTCGCAAGATGCGCCTGATCGACCGATATCTCCTCCGCCAGCTCCTGGGGCCGGTCGTCCTGGCGACCCTGGCGCTGACGGCGGTCGCCCTGCTCTCGCAGAGCCTCGCGGGTCTCGACCTGATCGTGAACCAGCGCCAGAGCGCGCTCGTGTTCCTGAAGGTGACGCTGCTGTACATGCCGCAGCTCATCAACCTGATCCTGCCGATCGCGGTGTTCGTGGCGGCGCTGGTGGCGCTGAACCGGCTGCACACCGAGCAGGAGATCGTGGTCTGTTTCGCCGGCGGGATGAGCCGGTGGCGGGTGATCTCGCCGGCGATCCGGCTGGCCTGCACCGTCGCCTTCCTGGCGCTGCTGATGAACATCTTCGTCCAGCCGCTGTCGTTCCGCACGCTGCGGCAGGAGCTGTTCGAGGTGCGGACCGACCTGGCCGCCACCCTGGTGCGCGAGGGCGAGTTCACCGAGCCCGCGCCCGGCCTGACGGTCTACGCCCAGAGCGTCGACGGCCAGGGCAACCTGCGCAACCTGTTCATCCACCAGATCAAGCCCGACGGCGGCACAACCACCTACACCGCCGAGAAGGGCCGCGTCGGCCGCGCCCAGGGCCGGCCGGTGCTGTTCATGACCAACGGCTCGAACCAGGAGTTCTCGGGCCGGGGCGTGCTGAACTACCTGACCTTCAACGAGTACGTCTTCGACCTGGCGCCGCTGGCCGCCTCGGACGAGCTGATCCACTACAAGCCGTCGGACCGCTACCTGCACGAGCTGTTCTTCCCCGACCTGCAGCAGGATTGGGAACGCAAGAACCGGCTGGAGCTGCTGGCCGAGGGGAACGCGCGCCTCGCCTCCCCGCTCTACAACATCGCCTTCATGGCGCTAGCGCTGGCGGCGATCATCGGCGGCGGCTTCTCGCGGCTGGGCTACGGCCGCCGGATCGTGGCCATTGGCGCGGTCGCCGCCCTCGTGCGGCTGGTGGGCTTCCTGGTGCAGTCGGCCTGTGAGGACAGCGCCTGGCTGAACATCGCCCAGTACGCCGTGCCCCTCTTCTGCGTCTGGGGCGCGATGGCGGCCATCTTCCGGCAGAAGGTCAGCCGCCGCATCGATATCACCCGGCCGCGCGCCGGCCCCAGGCTGGCGGGGGCCGAGGCATGATGGGCCTGGGCCGCATCGAGCGCTACGTCGTGGGCTATATGCTGCTGGGCGTGCTGACCTGGCTGGCGGTGATCTCGTCGGTGGTCATGCTGATCCAGTTCGTCGAGCTGACGGGCCAGGTGGGCACCCGCGCCGACGTGGGCGCCGACAGCATCCTGGGCCTGACGCTGCTGCGGGTCCCGTCGCTGATCCAGATCCTGCTGCCCTTCTGCTTCCTGTTCGGGGGCATCAGCGCCTTCGTGGGGCTGAACAGGCGCAGCGAGCTGGTGGCCATGCGCGCCGCCGGCATCTCGGCCTGGCGCTTCATCCTGCCGTCGGCGCTGGCGGCCTTCGTGCTGGGCGTGGTGGCGGTGGGCGGGATCAACCCGCTGGCCGCGGCCCTGAACGCCCGCTTCGAGGCCGAGCGCTCGCGGATGATGGCCAACTACATGGCCGACCGGCCGCAGGACATCTGGCTGCGCCAGGGCGACGATTCGAGCCAGATCGTCATCCACGCGAAGGCGCGCGACACCCGGCGCGGCGCGGTCACCCTGCGCGGCGTCTCGCTGTTCATCTACGAGAAGAACGAGCACGGCACGCCGGTCTTCCGGCGGCGGCTGGAGGCTGGTGAGGCCACCCTGATGCCGGGCTTCTGGCGGCTGAAGGACGTCCGCGAGGCGACGGCGGGCGATTCGTCGATCCGCTCCGAGAGCCTGTCGATCCGCTCGACGCTGGACGCCGAGGCGGCCATGGAGCGGCTGGCCTCGCCCGAGGCGATCGCCTTCTGGCGGTTGCCCAAGGCGATCCAGCTCACCGAACAGGCCGGCTTCTCGGCCTCGGGTTACCGGCTGCGGCTGCACCAGCTCCTGGCGACGCCGCTCCTGTTCGCGGCCATGTCGATCCTGGCGGCGGCCTTCTCGCTCCGGCTCGCGCGCCTGGGCGGGCTCGCGGGGCTGGCCGGCGCGGGCGTGGCGCTCGGTTTCGTGATGTTCTTCTTCAACCAGTTCGCCGGAGCGCTGGCCAAGGCCGACATCATCCCGCTTTTCGCCGCGGCCTGGGCGCCCGCGGTCGTCGCCCTGCTCGCGGGCGTGACCCTGCTTTGCTACACCGAAGACGGTTGAATCGTTCGGCCGCCGGGCGCTAGAGCCCGCTGTGGCCGGCCAGCCGCTTTTCCCGGGGAAGCGCATCCGCTGCGCCAAACCGGTTTCCACTTTGTCGGGATGCGCTATGCATCGCAGGCCTGACACAATAGAGGCCGCCGGACGCGACGTGTCGCCGCGTCAGAGGGGATCGAGAGGGTTGATGAGTCCGCGCCGGCGTACGCCGCAAGCTGCAGGCAAGCGCGCCCTCCTGGCCGGCGCCGCGCTCGCCCTCCTGTGCACCGCGCCCGGCCACGCCCAGACCCCTGCGCGCCATCCTTCGTCCGCCGCCAAGCCCGCCAACAACGACGGGCTGCAGAAGGACGAGATGTACATGGAGGCCGACGAGGTCATCCGTGACGACGACAAGGGCCTGACCACGGCCAACGGCAACATCGAGGTCCGCTACAACGGCCGCACGCTGCGCGCCGACAAGCTGGTCTACGACGACAAGACGGGCGTGATCCGCGGCTACGGCCACATCGTCATCGTCAATACCGACGGCACGTTCGAGTACGCCGACGAGATCGTGCTGGACGACGAGATGCGCGCGGGCGTCGCGCTGGGGTTCTCGGCCCGGCTTCAGGACAATGTGAAGATCGCCGCGGCCAGCGCGGCCAAGCGCAACGAGGACATCGAAGAGCTCAACAAGGCGATCTACACGCCCTGCGAGATCTGCGCGAAGGACGGCTCGGCCAAGACGCCCACCTGGTCGATCGCGGCCGAGCGCGTGGTGCGCGATAAGAAGCGTCGCATCGTCTACTACCGCAACGCGCGCTTCCGCCTGTTCGGCGTTTCCGTGGCCTATCTGCCGGTGTTCTGGCACGCCGACCCGGCCGCCGAGCGGACCTCCGGCTTCCTGGTGCCCAAGGCCTCGGTCTCAGACCGCCGCGGGGTGTCGTACGAACAGCCTTACTACTGGGCCTTCTCGAAGTCGGCCGACCTGATCATCAGCCCGCAGATCAACTCGAAGATCGCGCCCTTCCTGAACGGCGAGGTGCGCAAGCGCTTCTACTCGGGCGAGGTCGACGTGCGCTTCGGCTACACCCACGCCCGCGACTTCGACGGCAAGGGCAACGAGATCGCCGGGACCAGCACCGACCGCAGCTACATCCTTGGCCGCGGGGCCTTCCAGATCGACGACAAGTGGCTGTGGGGCTTCACGGCCGAGCGCTCGTCCGACGACCTGATCTTCGACAAGTACGAGATCGGCAAGGTCTACATCAGCCGCGGGCCCTATATCGCCGACGACCGCCGCCTGATCTCCCAGCTCTACACGATCCGCCAGGACCAGCGGTCGTACTTCTCGGTCGCCGCCATGACGATCCAGGGCCTGCGGCCGGGCGCCGTCGACCCGGTGACCGGCTTCGCCTCGGGCGAGAACGACCGCGTGTTCCCGGTGATCGGGCCGCTGGTCGAGGGGCACTACGAGCCGGCGCCGAGCGTGCTGGGCGGCCGCCTTCGGGTGCACACCAGCGCCGTGGTCCTGAGCCGCGAGCAGTCGCAGACCGACCTGACCCAGCGCCTGCCGGGCCTGGACAGCGCACGGGCCACCGGCGAACTGGACTGGCGCCGCGCTTTCACTTCGGACGGCGGCCTGCGCTTCGAGCCGTTCCTGAACCTGCGCGCCGACGCCTATCGGCTGAGCGACATCCTTACCGGCGTCGGGTCGGCCACCCGCAGCGACGAGATGACCCGCGGCCTGGCCACGGCCGGCGTGGACATCACCTATCCGTTCTTCAAACGGACCAAGGACGCGACGATCATCGTCGAGCCGGTCGTCCAGGTGGCCGCCTCGCCCAACGCCAAGCAGGTGGTCATCGGCCGTGACGCCACGACGGGCGAGAAGATCTACCTGAACGAGGACAGCGTCGCCTTCGAGTTCGACGAGACCACCCTCTTCCGGCCCAACAAGTTCCCCGGCTACGACCTCTACGAGGACGGCGTGCGGGTGAACATGGCGGGCCGCGCCACCGTGATGTGGGACGACGGCCGGCGCGCCAACTTCCTGCTGGGCCGCAGCTTCCGCACCGAGGAGAACGCGGTCTTCACCGACCGGTCGGGCCTGCGCACCAAGTCGTCGGACTGGATCGTCGCGGCCGACGCCCAACCGATCCGCGGCGTCTCGATGTTCGCCCGGGCCCGCCTGGACAACGACACCCTCGACATCCACCGCCTGGAAGCCGGCGCCAACGTCTACAACAAGCACGGCAACGGCTTCGTCCGCTACCTGACCGACGACTTCGACATCAACGGCATCAAGCGCGAGAACCTCGACCTGGGCGGCGAGCTCTATCTCGGCAAGAACTACGGCGTCAGCTTCTACGGCAACCGCGACCTGAACCAGGATTCCTGGGTCATCCGCGACGTCGGCGTGTTCTACCGGGACGACTGCCTGCGGGTGGATGTGATCTATCGCCGCGAAGACACGATCATCGGTCGTCTGCTACCCAGCGAGTCCGTCTCGGTCCGCCTAACGCTCGCCACATTGGGCGGCTCATTCAATGGCCGGTAGAATGGCCCTAGAAGCGCGCCCCACGAAGGAAGTCTCTGCTCCATGATGCGTTATCTGACCGGTTCCACTGCGCGGAGCGCGGCGATCGCCTGCGCCCTGGTCGCCGTGGCCGCAGCGCCCCAGGCCGTGGCGCAGCAGCCGGGAAGCGAGGCCGTCGGCACGGCGCCGCCGGACACCCCCGCGCCGGAAGCCCCGCGCGCGCCGACCGGCATGTCCGAGTCGGTGGCCGCCGTGGTCAACGACGGCATCATCTCGACCTACGACCTGGCGCAGCGGATGCGCCTGCTGATCGCGACGTCGGGCGTGCAACCAACCCAGGAGAACCTCTCCCAGTTCCAGCGCGAGGCCCTGGTCTCGCTGGTCGACGAGCAGCTGCAGTTCCAGGAGCTGCGCCGCGTCGAGAAGGAACAGAAGATCGACATCCTGGCCGACGACGCCGAGGTGAACGAAGAGATCGCCGGGATGGCGCAGGGCAACAACATGAAGCCCGAGCAGTTCCTGGCCTTCCTGGCCTCGCGCGGCATCGGGGTCGACACCCTGAAGCAGCAGCTGCGCGCCCAGATCAGCTGGAGCCGCTGGATCCAGGGCCGCTACGGCTCGCGCCTGCGGGTCGGCGACGACCAGATCGCGGCCACCCAGGCGCTGATGGCCGCCCAGGCCAGCAAGCCGCAGTACAATATCGGCGAAGTGCTGATCGACGCGAACCGCGTAGGCGGCATGCAGCAGGCCATGGCCGGCGCCCAGCAGCTGGTGGCGCAGATGCAGCAGGGCGCGCCCTTCCCGGCCGTCGCCCGCCAATTCTCGGCCCTGCCGACCGCGGCCAACGGCGGCGACGCCGGCTGGGTCAGCGCGGGCGAAGTGCCGCCCGAAGTGCAGGCGGTGCTGGAACAGATGCGTCCGGGCCAGCTCAGCCAGCCGATCCCGGTGAAAGACGGTGTCTACATCCTCTACCTGCGCGACAAGCGGGCCGGCGGCGACGCCACCATGGTCAGCCTGAAGCAGGTGGCCATCGGCCTGGCCCAGGGCGCGAGCGCCGAGGACGAGGCCGCAGCCCGCGCCAAGCTCGCGGCGCTGAAGCCCGAGATCAAGAGCTGTGCGACCCTGGAAGCCACCGCGGCCAAGACCCAGGGCGTGGTGGCCGGCGACCTGGGCGAGGCCGAGCTCAACGACCTGGCGCCCCAGTTCCGCGAGGCGGCCGAGAAGCTGCAGGTGAACCAGGTCTCCGACCCGATCCGCACCGGCGCGGGCCTGCACCTGATCGCCGTCTGCGGCCGCCACTCCGCAGGTGGCGCCCAGGCCGACAAGGAACAGATCGAACGCCGCCTGCGCGGCCAGCAGCTCAGCATGATCGCCCGCCGCTACATGCGCGACCTGCGCAACTCGGCGACGATAGAGACCAAGTGAAGGCTGGCGAGACGACGTGAGGACCGGACCGCTCGCCCTGAGCCTCGGCGACCCGGCCGGGATCGGCCCGGAGATCGTCGTCAAGGCCTGGCGGGCGCTGAAGGACCAGGGGCCGGCCTTCTTCGTGGTCGGCGACGCCCAGGCCGTGGCCTCGGCGCCGACGTCCGGCGCGGGGCTCGTCCGCAAGATCTCCACCCCCGACGAGGCCGTGGCGGCGTTCGCCGGCGCCATCCCCGTGCTTGACCTGCCGCTGCGCGCGCCCGTCGTGGCGGGCCAGCCCACCTCGGCCGCGGCGTCCTCCATCATCCAGTGGATCGAGACCGCGGTCGGCCTGGCGCTGTCGAAGACCGTGTCGGGCGTGGTCACCGCGCCGATCGCCAAGGCCCCGCTCTACGAGGCCGGCTTCAAGTTCCCAGGCCACACCGAGTTCCTGGGCGAGCTGACCGCCGCGGCCAACTACGACGGCGCGCGTGGGCCGATCATGATGCTCACCGCCGCCGACCTGCGGGTGACGCTGGTGACGGTCCATGAGCCGCTGGCCAGGGTCTCGGCCAAGCTCGACATCCGGTCGGTCGTCAACGCGGGGCTGGTGACGGCGCAGGCGCTGCGCCGCGACTTCGGGATCGCCACGCCGCGGCTGGCGGTGGCCGGGCTGAACCCGCACGCGGGCGAGAGCGGCTCCATCGGGCGCGAGGAGGTCGAGGTGGTGGAGCCGGCGGTCCGGGCGCTGCGCGACCTTGGCGTCGACGCCAAGGGCCCCTACCCGTCCGACACCCTGTTCCACGCCGAGGCGCGGGCCGGCTACGACGCGGCGCTGTGCCTCTATCACGACCAGGCGCTGATCCCGATCAAGATGCTGGACTTCTGGGGCGGGGTGAACGTGACCCTGGGCCTGCCGATCGTGCGCACGTCGCCCGACCACGGCACGGCCTTCGACATCGCCGGACGCGGGATCGCGCGCGCCGACAGCCTGATCGCCGCCATCCGCCTCGCCGACCAGATCGCGAAGACGCGGCCATGAGCCTGGAGGCCCTGCCGACCCTGCGCGAGGCGCTGGAGAGCCATGGCCTGTGGGCCAAGAAGGCGTTCGGCCAGCACTTCCTGCTCGACCTCAATGTGACGCGGAAGATCGCGCGGCTGGCGCAGGTGGGCGACGGCGACCACGTCATCGAGGTGGGGCCCGGCCCCGGCGGCCTCACCCGCGTGCTGCTGGAGACCGGCGCCCGGGTGACGGCTGTGGAGAAGGACGAGCGCTTCCGGCCGCTGCTGCAGGAGGTGGCGGACGCGGCGCCGAACCTGACGCTGATCTTCGGCGACGCGCTGAAGGTCGACGAGGCGGAGATCGCGGGCGGCCGGCCCGCGCACCTTGTCTCCAACCTGCCCTACAACGTCGGCACGCCGCTGCTGATCAAGTGGCTGACCGGGCCGTGGACGCCGGCCTCGCTGACCCTGATGTTCCAGCGCGAGGTGGTGGACCGGATCACCGAGGGGCCGGGCGAGGACGCCTATGGCCGGCTCGGCGTCATCGTCCAGGCCACCTGCAAGGCCCAGCGGGTGCTGGACGCCCCCGCGCGCGCCTTCACCCCGCCGCCGAAGGTGGACTCGGCCGTGGTGCGGCTGGAGCCGTTCGCCGAGCGGCCCGCGCCTGAGCGCCTCGACGCCCTGCAGAGGATCACCGCCGCCGCCTTCGGCCAGCGCCGCAAGATGCTGCGGTCCAGCCTCAAGGTGATGGGTGGCGAGGACCTGATCGCCGCCGCCGGCCTCGACCCGCAGGCGCGCGCCGAGGTTATCCCGGTCGCCGGCTTCCTGGCCCTGGCCGACGCCTGGCTGGCCCGGCGCTAGCCTCGGGCCTCAGGCCTCGGGGAAGTCGGTGCTGCGCGTCAGGGCCTCCCATTCGCGGATCTCGCCCTCCACCTCGGCGAGCTTGGCGCGCGCCCGGGTCAGCGCATCCGATCCCAGCAGCAGATGCAGCGGCGGCTCGGGTGTGTCGGCCAGGCTGAGCAGCGCCTGCGCCGCCCGGTCGGGATCGCCGCGTTGGCGACCGGCCGTGGCCAGGAGCGCGGCGTCCGCCTCGCCGACCGTGGCGTCATAGCCCTCGGCGCGCGGGGCGCTCTGGCGGATGGAGCGGTCCGAGAGGAAGTCGGTGCGGAACGCGCCCGGCGCCACCGCCGTCACCCGCACGCCCGTCGCCGCGAGCTCCTGCCGCAGGACCGTCGTCAGCCCCTCCAACGCGAACTTGGCCGCCGCGTAGTGGCCGGATCCGGCGCGGGGCGCGCGTCCGGCGATGGAGGTGATGTTGATGATATGCGCCCGGTCCTGCGCCCGCAGCCGCGGCAGGGCCGCGCGGATCACCCGGAACGGTCCGAAGACGTCCGTGGCGAACAGGTGCTCCACCTCCGCATCGGTCGCGTCCTCGATCGCGCCGCGCAGGCCGTAGCCGGCATTGTTGACCACCACGTCCAGACGCCCGCCGGCCAGACGGAAGGCCTGGTCCACCACGCCGTCGATGAGGGCGGCGTCGGCCACGTCCAAGGTCAGGACGTGCAGGGCTCCAGGGCCCGCCTCGATCGCCGGCGCAGCGCCGCGCACCGTGCCGACGACCGTATCGCCCCGCGCCAGGGCGGCCTTCGCCAGGGAAAGCCCCAGGCCGCGCGAAATTCCAGTGATGAACCAATTCGTCATCGCATGCTCCCTGTTCGGCGGGCCTTGTGCGCCGGGAACCGCGACTTCAGAATATCGAGAATTCGGACCGCGTTCATAAGGCGGGCTAATCAATGAACACACATGTCGCCGAGGCGACGCTGACCGGCGGCGACTACGCTCACCTGCGGGCGTTCGCAGCGGTCGGCCATTCGCTCAGCTTCACCCGCGCCGCCGAAACCCTGGGCGTCAGCCAGTCGGCCCTGAGCCAGACCGTGCGCGCTTTCGAGGAGCGGATCGGCGTCCGCCTGTTCAACCGCACGACGCGCAGCGTCTCGCTGACCGAAGCCGGGGAGGCCCTGCTGCGGCGCGTGGGTCCCGCGCTGGCCGAGCTGACGGACGCGGTCGGCCAGACCCGCCTCTACCAGGACCATCCGTCAGGGACGGTGCGGGTCCACACGTTTCGCTCGGCCGCGGACCTCTATGTCCAGCCGGTCCTCGCCAGGTTCCATCGGGCCTTTCCGAAGGTGGTGCTGGACGTGACCATCGACGACGCGGTGATCGACACGGTGGCGGCCGGCTTCGACGCCGCGATCCGCATCGGCGAGGTGATCGAACGCGACATGATCGCCGTGCCGCTGGAGCCGCCGGTGCGGCAGATCCCGGTCGCCGCGCCCGCATATCTGGCCGAGCGGGGCGTGCCCGGCCATCCGCGGGACCTCCTGGAGCACGACTGCATCCGCTGGCGCTGGCCGGGTCATGCCCATCCCTATCGGTGGGAGTTCTTCGAGGACGGCGACTGGTTCGAGGTCGAGGTGCAAGGGCCGCTGATCGTCAGCGGCAAGGACATGGCGTTCCAGGCGGCGCTCGACGGGGTGGGGATCGCCTTCGTGGTCGAGCGCACCGCGCAGGCGGCGCTGGCCGAAGGGCGGCTGGTCTCGATGCTGCAGCCCTGGTGCGAGCCGTTTCCAGGGCACCATCTCTGCTTCCCGCGGCAGCGGCAGATGAGCCCGGCCCTGCGCGCGTTCATCGATGCGGTTCGCGACGGCGCCGCGCGCCGCAATGCGGCTGCGCCGTTGCCCTAGGGCGCGCCAGCCGCTCCAATGCCGCCCGACTCGTAGAGGGAGCCGGAATGCTGATCCTTCTGGGCGTGGCCACCGTGGTGGTGGGCTTCGCCGTGCGGCTGAACCCCCTGCTGGTGGTGACCATCGCCGCCTTCGTGACCGGACTTGCGGCGGGCTTGACGCCCGTCGAGGTGCTGGAGGCGTTCGGCAAGGCGTTCAACGAGAACCGCTTCGTCACCGCGGCCTATCTGGTGCTCCCCGTCGTGGGGGTGGTCGAGCGCGCCGGTCTGCAGGAGCGCGCGCGGTCGCTGATCGCCCGGTTCAAGGGCGTGTCGGTGGGCCCGTTCCTGATCGGCTACCTGGCCTTCCGGCAGCTGACCTCGGCGCTGGGCCTGACCTCGATCGCCGGCCACGCCCAGAGCGTCCGACCCATGGTCGCGCCGATGGCCGAGGGCGCCGTGGAGGCGCGCAGCGGGGCGCTCGACGACGAAACCCGCCAGGACACCCGGGCCATGACCTCGGCCACCGACAACATCGGCCTGTTCTTCGGCGAGGACATCTTCATCGCCATCGGCTCGATCCTGCTGATGGTCGGCTTCCTGGCCAGCAGCGGCATCGTCATCGAGCCGCTTCACCTGTCGATGTGGGCCATCCCGACGGCGCTGGCCGCCTTCGTCCTGCACGCCGGCCGGCTGCTGCTCTTCGACCGCAGGCTGCGGCGGAGGGCGGGCGCGTGATCAAGCTCTCCGCCGTCTACATCCTGTCCGGCCTGGTGTTCGCCGCCTTCGCGGTGCTGAGCGCCCTGGACGCCAACAACCGGAAGCGCTTCGGCAATGCCGTCTTCTGGGGACTGGTGGCGCTGAGCTACCTGGCCGGCGACCGTCTGGGAGACCTGGGCAACGGGGTCCTGGTGCTGGGCCTAGCCGCCGTGGCCGGCCTCGGCCTGCTGGGCCGCGGCCAGCCCGTCACCACCTCGCCGGAAGAACGCAAGGCGCTGGCCGAACGGTTCGGCGAGAAGCTCTTCGTGCCCGCCCTCACCCTGCCCGTCGTGGTCGCGTTCGGAGTCCTGGTGCTGAAACCGCTGGAGATCGGCGGGACGCACCTGCTCGATCCCAAGCAGGCCACCCCGATATCGCTCGCCCTGGCGGCGATCATCGCGGTCGGCGTGGCGCTGATCCTGCTGCGCCAGCCACCGATCAGCCCTCTGCAAGAGGGCCGCCGTCTGATGGACACCGTGGGCTGGGCCGCGATGCTGCCGCAGATGCTGGCGGCGCTGGGGGCGATCTTCGCCCTGGCCGGCGTCGGCGACCTGGTGGGCAAGCTGGTGACCGACTGGATCCCCATGGACGCCCGACTGACCGCCGTGGCCGTCTACTGCCTGGGGATGGCGGGCTTCACGATCATCATGGGCAACGCCTTCGCCGCCTTCCCGGTGATGACCGCCGGCATCGGCCTGCCGATCCTGATCCACCGGTTCGGCGGCGACCCGGCCGTGGTGGCTTCCATCGGCATGCTGTCGGGCTTCTGCGGCACGCTGATGACCCCGCTGGCCGCCAATTTCAACCTGGTCCCCGCGGCGTTGCTGGAGCTGCCGGACCGCTATGCGGTGATCAAGAAGCAGATCCCCACTGCCCTGCCCCTGCTGATCGTCAATGTGGTTCTGATGTATGTCCTCGCGTTCCGATAGCCGCCTGACGCCGGAACTGGCGTCGCAGTTCGCCCGCCTGGCGCTGGGCCACGTGGGCCGCGAGTACCCCAACAAGATGGACCACGTCCTGGCGGGGCCGGACGACGTGCGCGGGCCGCGCGACCTGCACCCCATCTACTTCGGCAGCTTCGACTGGCACTCCTGCGTCCACGGCTACTGGACGCTGGCGACCGTGCTGCGCCTGCATCCGGACATCCCGGAGGCGGCGACCATCCGGGCGCTGTTCGACGAGAGCTTCACGGCGGAGAAGGTCGCGGCCGAGACCGCCTATCTGGCCCGGCCGACCTCGCGCGGGTTCGAGCGGCCCTACGGCTGGGGTTGGCTGCTGAAGCTGCAGGCCGAGCTGATGGCCCACGACGCGCCCTGGGCGGAGACGCACTGGCCGCTGGCCGAGGCCTTCGCCCTGCGCTTCCGCGACTTCCTGCCGATCGCCACCTACCCGATCCGCACCGGCGTGCATTCCTCGACCAGCTTCGCGATCGCCCTGGCGAGCGACTACGCCCGCGCCGTGGGGGACGAGGCGCTGCTGTCGCTGTTCGCCGGCAAGGTCCGCGACTGGCACACGGGCGACCGCGACGCCCAGGCCTGGGAACCGTCGGGCGACGACTTCCTGTCGCCGACGCTGATGACGGCTGAATGCATGCGCCGGCTGTTGCCTGAGCCCGCGTTCGCCGCCTGGTTCGCCGCCTACCTGCCCCGCGCAGATCGACGGGAGCCCGCGAGCCTCTTCACGCCAGCCGCGCCCTCGGACCGCAGCGACGGCAAGATCGCCCACCTGGACGGGCTGAACCTGTCGCGCGCGTGGTGCTGGCGGAACCTGGCGGCGACGCTGCCGGCGGACCATCCGGCGCGGCCGGCGATCGCCGAGGCCGCGCAGGCCCACCTCGACGCCAGCCTGCCGCACGTGGCCGGCGACTACATGGGCGAGCACTGGCTGGCCTCGTTCGCTCTGCTGGCGCTGACGGCAGCCTAAGCCTGCTGTCTTCTTGAACCACGGACCATCACGGACCATCACAGACGATGCCGAGTTGTCCGTGATGGTCCGTGGTCGATTCAAAGGGCGCTGACGCGCCGCCGCAGCCGGAGGGTCGATGCAACCTAAGCCGGCGGCGCGGGCGGCATCTTCGGGAACTGCGGCAGGCCGTCGTGGGTCAGGTGCCAGGGCTGGGCGTCGTCCATGTAGAGGTGCAGGTTCGGGGCGTAGCCGGACGGGTCGTCCAGCGCGCCCAGCTTTACCGGATAGAACGGCGTGCCTTCGGCGGTGACCGTGTAGAGCGGCGTCCCGCATTCCGGGCAGAACGCGCGGCCCACCTCGGCGCCGCTGTCGGCCTTGGACGTGTGCACCTTGGGATCGCCCTTGGTCACCGCGAAGCTGGGCTTCATGGCCAGGGCCACATAGTTCGGCGGGCCGCCGGTCGCGTACTGGCAGGCGCGGCAGTGGCACACGCCCACGCCGGCCAGCGGTCCCGCGATCTTGAACCGGATCGCGCCGCAGGCGCAGCCGCCTTCGATGTCGCTCATCTATCCCTCCCCGCATTGAGCGTGACAGCTTGAAGTGGAAGCCGGTTCAGGCGCCCGTCACGCTCAAAACTCTTGAATTGGAGCCTTTTTGCCCCGTTCAAATGACTCCATTTGAACGGGAAAGGTTCTACGCGACCGGCTCGGGGACCTTCTCCAGGACGAAGTCGTCCGGGTTGGGGGCGAGCGTCGCGCGCCAGTAGTCGATCAGGCCGAAGGGCCAGTTCTGGCTGACCCGGCCGAAGCTATTCTTGTACCAGCTGGACACGTTCGGCGAGCCCCAGGCCCAGCCGGCGTTGGCCTCATCGACGCGGCGGTTGAAGTCGTCGTGGACGGCGGCCTTCACCTCCATCGCCCGCGCCCCGGTCTCGGCCAGCAGCCGCAGGCAGCCCACGATGTAGCGGACCGAGCACTCGGAGAAGAAGATGATGGAGCCGTTCACGACGATGTTCGTGTTGGGCCCGTAGGTGATGAAGAAGTTCGGGAAGCCGGGAACGGTCATGCCCAGATAAGCCTTGGCGTCGCCGCCCCAGACGTCGTGCAGCTCGCGGCCGCCCCTGCCCTGCACCCGCAGGTACGAGAGGAAGTTCGAGGCCTGGAAGCCGGTGCCGTAGATCAGCACGTCGAACTCGTGCTCGACGCCGTCGGCGGTGCGGACGCCCTTGGCGGTGATCTCTTCCGTCTTCTCGCTGACGAGGCGGACGTTCGGCCGCTTGAGCGCGCCCAGCCAGACGCCGTTGTCGAGCACGGCGCGCTTGCCGCCGATGGGGTACTGCGGGATCACCTTGTCGGCGAGGTCGGGCCGGTCGGCCACCTGGGCCTGCAGGGCCAGGGCCGCCATCTCGCGCAGCATGGCGTTCTCGGGCCCCACGGCCGTGGTCGGTCCGTCCCAGTTGGGATCGGACTTCACCATGGGCAGGAAGCCCTCGGTGGTCATCCAGAACAGGTAGAAGCGGTACCACTTGTCGAAGAACGGCACGTGCTCAAGCACCCACTTCATGCTGTCAGGCACGTCGTCGTGGTAGTGCGGCACCGGCAGGCCCCACGGCGGGGTGCGCTGGAACACCGTCAGGCTGGCCACGTCGGGCGCGATCTCGGGCACGAACTGATAGGCCGAGGCGCCCGTGCCGATCACGCCGACGCGCTTGCCCTTGAGGTCCACGCTGTGGTCCCACTCGGCCGAGTGAAAGGCGGGCCCGGCGAAGCTTCCCAGGCCCTTGATGTCCGGGAAGCGGGGCCGGTTCAGCTGGCCCACGCAGCTCACGACGGCGTTGGCCTCAATGACCTCGATCTTGCCGTCCTTCTTCAGGGTGCAGCGCCAGACCGCGCGGGCCTCGTCCCAGACCACGCTCTCGACCCAGGTCCCGAAGCGGATGTGCTTTCGCAGGTCGTACTTCTTGGCGATGCCGCGGAAGTACTCCAGCAGGACCGGCTGGGGCGAGAAGTGCTGCGGCCAGGTGTGGCTGGGCTCAAACGAGTAGCTGTACATGTGGTTCGCGTTGTCCACCCGGCAGCCCGGATAGGTGTTCTCGAACCAGGTGCCGCCCACGTCGGCGTTCTTGTCAACGATCTCGAACGGCACGCCGGCCTGGCTGAGGCGGATGCCGGTCAGGAGGCCCGACATGCCGGCGCCGATCACCAGCACCTTCAGCTTGCGGGCCGCAACCTGCAGCCTGGGCTGCTCGAACTGGGGGTCCTTGCTGCTGCGCCCATCGAGGGTCAGCTCGTCCATCAGGAAGTCGACGTACTGCTCGGGGATCGGCGCGCCGGCCACGAAGTCCATCTGCCGCCGCAGGGTGGCGGTGTCGGGCTTGACCATGGCCAGCGGCTTGCCGGCCACGTGGGCGCGGATGGCGTCGGCGGCGGCCTTGCGCGCGGCGTCCTGGTTCTCGGGCGAGATGCCCAGGTCGGCGCGGTCCATCGGATTGTAGACGGGCGTCCACTCGGGCCGCAGCCAGCCCGTGTCGCCGGTCATGTGGACCAGGGCGGTGAGGAGCGCCGGCAGGTGGGCGTCCTTCAGGACCTCCTCGAGGTTCTCGGGAACGTCGGCCATGCTGCTCCTGCCCATAGGTTATCGTTGTTCTGGTATCCGCAGAATGACTCCCGCGGGCGGCGGGCGAAAGTCCTCACGCAACGTCAATGGTCCGCGCGCTGCGCGGCGTGGATGCGGGCCGTGACGCCTTGCGGCAGCATCAGGCCGGAAGCGGCGAGGTTCTCGCACAGGTGCTCGGGCCGCGTGGCGCCGAAGACGGCGGCGCTGACGCCAGGGTTCGCCAGCACATACGCCAGCGCCGCCTGCGAGCCGGTCATGTCGGGGAGCCGGTGCAGGAAGCCGAAGCGGCGGCCCCGCGCCAGCTCGCCGCGGTGCTTGGCCACGGCGCGGGCGGCGTACCAGAGGTCCTGCGGCCCCTTCAGGCGGGCCAGCAGCGGCTTCGTATGGCCCATGGCGAGCGGCATGCCGGCCAGGACGCCCTTCCCCGCCGCGGCGGCGCGGGCGATCAGCGGCTCGCGCTCGGGGCGCAGGACGTTGTAGTCGACCATCACCGTGTCGAAGGCCTCCAGGCCGATGACGTGCTCGATGACGGCGGGGTCGAAGCTGTTGAGGCCGATCGCGCGGGCCAGTCCCCTCGCCTTCAGGCCCGCAAGCGCGGTCAGCATCGCGTCGTCCAGCTCGTGGCTCGCCGGCCCGTGCAGCTGCAGCAGGCCGAGCGTCTCCAGGCCGAGGCGCTTCAGGCTGCGCTCGGCGCTGGCGACGACGGCCGCCGGGGTCATGTCGCGGGCGATGCGGCCGCCGCCGGCGTGCCAGGTGCCGGCTTTGGTGGCGATCACCAGCTTCGACGTGTCCCGGCCCTTGAGCGCGCGGCCCAGGCGCGGCTCGGCCTCGCCGGCGGAGTAGCTGGCGCCGGTGTCGAACAGAGTCACGCCGCGGTCGAGGGCCTCGTGGACCAGGCCCAGGGCCGTCCGCTCGTCGAAGCGCGGCTTGCCCCACCAGCTCGCGCAGCCGAAGCCCAGTTCCGAGACGGTGAGGCCGGTGCGGCCGAGGGGGCGATATCGCATCAGCGCAGCGCGTGGACTTCGCGGTCGATCATACCCGCCACCTCGCCCCAGGCGGCGGTCGTCGGGATCACGACGTCGAAGTGGCTGACGCCCGGCAGGGCGATGGCTTCCGCGCTGTCCCCGGCCTTTCGGACGCGCTCGACGTAGGCGACGCCGGTCGGCGGCGGCATGACGTGGTCCAGCGAGCCCGAGATCATCACCGTACGGCTTCCCGTCGGCAGGAGCGCGGCGGGCGAGGTGTCGGCATAGGCGTCCGCGCGCTCGGCGAGGCCGATGATCTTCGGGATCGGTTCCGGCCCGCAGGCGCCGGCGAAGACATCGCGCTGACCCTCCAGGTCGCCGATCCCGCCCAGGCTGACCACGGCGCGGATCTTCACGGGATCGGCGCGCCAGAGCGGGCTGGCCTTGGGCAGCTTCGCGCGCGCCGCGGCCCACAGCGCCAGGTGCCCGCCAGCGGAGTGCCCCACGGCGACGACACGCTTCAGGTCGAAGTCGTACTTCAGCGCCTCGACCCGGAGCCGATCCACCGCGTCGGCCACGTCGAGGAAGGTGCCGGGATAGCCCGCCCCGGCCTCGCCCAGCTTGCGGTATTCGACGTTCCAGACCGCATAGCCGCGCTTCGCGAGGTCGGCGGCGATGCCGCTGGTCTGCGGCAGGCCCTGGTATTCGGCGAGGTAGCAGCCGCCGTGGATCAGCACGACGACGGGATGCGGCCCTTTCCCCTTCGGCAGGAAGAGGTCGGCCACCTGGGCCGGCTCGCTCCCGTAGGCGATGCGGGCGTCGGCCTTCGCCTGCGGCTGGGCCATGTAGTCCTGAACGGTGGCGGGGTCGGCCATGGCGGGTTGGGCGCTCATCAGCAGGAGGATCATGGCTAGCCAGCGCGTCACGCAACGACTCCTGTTGATCTCGCGCGCGTGGGTCCTAGGCGGCCGGGCCGGTCATGCACTAGAACCCCTCGCACGGGCGGCTAGCTCAGCTGGTTAGAGCACCTCGTTTACACCGAGGGGGTCGGGGGTTCGAATCCCTCGCCGCCCACCATCCCTAGGCTGGCTGAGCGGCGGGCGCCGCCTCGGCGTTCAGGACGCGCCGGAAGAGCGGGGCGATCACCAGGATCACGACGCCGGCCGCCGCGACGATGGCGCCGTGCATCAGCCAGAAGTTCACCGAGCCCATGTGTTCGAGCTTGGTGCCCAGCCAGCCGGCGGTGGCGTTCGCGGCGAACAGGAACAGGTAGTAGATCCCGATCACCGAGCCGGCGATCGCCCGCGGGGCCGCCCGGGCGAACAGCGCCAGGCTCACCGGCAGGACGTTGGCGAAGCCGATGTCGTTCAGGAGGTGGAACGCCAGCAGCCACCCGGCGGAGACCTTCCCGTCGCCCGCGACGACCGAGCCGATGCCCAGGCAGGCGACGCCCAGGGCGCCGATGAGGCAGCCGATGACGATCTTGCCGAACTCGTCCGGCTCCTTGAAGCGCTTGGCCCAGAGCCGCCAGAACACCACCATGCCGGCCAGGCAGCCGACCGACACGAAGGCGTCGGCCGAGACCAGGTCCTCGGCCAGGAACGTCACGCCGAACACCTGCAGGTCGACACTCTTCTCGGCCCAGACGAGGTAGGTGACGAAGATCTGCTGGTTGCCCAGGACCGAGGCCGCGAGCAGCGGCACCATCAGCACCAGCAGGAGCACGCGGCTCCAGTCGCTGCGCACCATCGCCGGGCGCTCGACGTGCATCTCGCCGCGCTTGCGCAGGGGCGGATCGGACGGGAAGAGCTTGCGGCCGGACAGGTAGATCACGATCGAGATCAGCATCCCGACGCCGGCGGCGCCGAAGCCCCAGTGCCAGCCGATGCCGTGGGCCAGGCGCGCGACGACCAGCGGGGCGACGATCACCCCGGCGTTGATCGCCAGGTAGAAGATCTGGAAGGCGTCGGCCCGGCGGGTGTCGCCCTCGGGATAGAGGCCGCCGACCTGGCTGGCGATATTGCCCTTGAAGCAGCCCGACCCGATCATCAGGCAGAACAGCGCCAGCAGGAACGGCTGCTCGAAGGCCATCAGGAAGTGGCCTGTCGCCATCAGCAGCGCACCGAGGATGATGGTGGGCGTCCGCCCCAGCAGCCAGTCGGCCAGCAGGCCGCCCAGCAGCGGGGTCAGGTAGACGCAGGCGCCGTAGAGGCCGGCGATGGCCACCGCCAGGGCCTGGGGACTGAGCGTCCCGCCGTGCTCCAGGATCCCCCGCAGGACGGGCAGCCCGACGACGTTCTCCACATGGCCTGGCAGCAGCAGCTGGTTGACCATGTAGAGGGCCAGCAGGGTGTTCATCCCGTAGTAGGAGAACCGCTCCCAGGCCTCGGTGAAGGCGAGGAAGCCCAGCGCCTTCGGATGGCCCAGGAAGGCGGTGTCGCTGCGGTCGGCAGCGGTGGTCGCAGTCATCGGATTCTCCAAACCCCGCGGGACCTTAGACGTGGAACCCCGGCCGGATAAAGGCCGCCAGCAGCACCGAGGCGCCGATGGCCGCAAACACCACGGCCGCGGCGATGCGGACGTACTTCAGCGGCACGACCTTGGTGGCGGCCTCGCCCAGGAACACGGCCGGCACGTTGGCCAGCATCATGCCGAGCGTGGTGCCGGCGGCGACGACCACGATGTCCTGGAAGCGGGCGGCCAGCAGCGTCGTCGCGATCTGGGTCTTGTCGCCGATCTCGACCAGGAAGAAGGCCACAAGGGTGGTCAGGAAGACGCCGCCGGCGGACTTCGCCGCGGCGTCATCGTCCTCCTTGTCGGGGGTCAGGGCCCAGGCGGCCATGGCGACGAAGCCGACGCCCAGCAGGATCTGGAAGGTCGGACCGGTCAGGTACTTGGCCACGACGAACCCCAGGGTCGCGGCCAGGCCGTGGTTGGCCAGGGTGGCGGCCAGGATGCCGAGGATGATGGGGACGGGTCGACGAAACCGGGCGGCCAGCATGATGGCCAGGAGCTGGGTCTTGTCGCCGATCTCGGCGACGGCCACGAGGCCGGTGGAGACGAGGAACGCTTCGAGCATGGAGCACACACCAGGGACGCGGCGACAGACACGACGACACGAGACCTCCGCCGCGCCCGTGGGCTAGTGAGGCCGCATCGCCGGTCTCGCCAATCCGGACCCGAAGGTCCGCCGCACGCGCCATGATCCCGAAAGACCAAGTCTGTTGACGCGGGCTCCGCTGTGGTGCGGACGGCTACTCCCCGAAGAGGCGGTCGTCCTACCCTGCCCCGCGCGCGAAGGCCAAACGAAAAGAGCGGCCGCGACAAGCGACCGCCCCTTCCAGCTTCTGTCCTGGCTCTAGCTGTTGAGCGTGCTCTTGAGCGAGTCGCCGACGCGGAAACGGCAGGTCTGCGATGCCGGGCGCTTCACCCGCTCGCCGGTCTTCGGGTTGCGGGCCGTGCCGGCCGCGCGCTTCACGGGAACGAAACTCCCAAAGCCCACCAGTCGAACCTCATTGCCCGCCTTCAGCGTGGTCGAGACGGACTCCATGAAGGCGTCCAGGGCTTCCTTGGCCTGCGCCTTGTTCAAGCCCGCCTTATCGGCGATCGCCGAGACGAGTTCGGCCTTCGTCATACGTGTTTTCTCCCAGCCCAATTCTATTTTGGCGTGGAGAGTCTTGGGCTGCGCCCCCCTACGCCTTGTTCGAATTCACGCACGGGAAAGCGTGGCCGTCAAACGGCAGCGGCGCGGGAATTCCTTCCCGCGCCGCGCTTGTCACCAAATTTGATCACGAACCGACCGAGGGTCGGCCGCGATACTCTGTCTTCGAATTAGTGGAGACCGACCGCGTCGCTGGCGTCGTCGCCGTCGACCACGGTGACCGGGGTGGGCTCGGTCCACTCGATCGCCACCGGCTGGCGGGTCAGGGCCTTGGCCAGGACCTCGTCCATGGTGTTGACCGGGATGATCTCCAGCGCCGACTTCACGTTGTCGGGGATGTCGGCCAGGTCCTTCTCGTTCTCCTGCGGGATCAGCACGGTCTTCACGCCGGAGCGCAGGGCCGCGAGCAGCTTCTCCTTCAGGCCGCCGATGGCGGTCACCCGGCCCCTGAGCGTGACCTCGCCGGTCATGGCGATGTCGGCCCGGATCGGGATGCCCGTCAGGACGGAGACGATGGCGGTAGCCATGGCCGCGCCGGCGGACGGACCGTCCTTGGGCGTGGCGCCGTCCGGCACGTGGATGTGGACGTCGGTGCGCTCGAAGACCGGCGGTTCGATGCCGAACTTCGTGGCCCGGCTGCGGACATAGCTGTTCGCCGCCGAGATCGATTCCTTCATCACGTCCTTCAGGTTGCCCGTGATGGACATGCGGCCCTTGCCCGGCATCTTGACCGCTTCGATGGTCAGGATGTCGCCGCCGAACTCGGTCCAGGCCAGGCCGGTGATGATGCCGACCGCGTCCTCCTGGTCCGTCTCGCCGTAGCGGTACTTCTTGACGCCCGCGTACTTGCCGAGACGCTCGTCGTCGATGGTGATCGACTTCAGGCCCTCACGGCCCAGGTCGCGCACCGTCTTCCGCGCCAGGTTGCCCAGCTCGCGCTCCAGGCTCCGGACCCCGGCTTCCCGCGTGTAGTAGCGGATCAGGCCGCGGATCGAATCCTCGGGCACCACGAACTCTTCCGGCTTCAGGCCGTGGTCCTTGGTCAGCTTCGGCAGGATGTGCCGCTTGGCGATCTCGACCTTCTCGTCCTCGGTGTAGCCGGGGATGCGGATGATCTCCATGCGGTCCAGCAG
>Ga0065165_1000473_pt1 | contig 62722 bp, 54 predicted proteins | sample AraplaMF_Cvi_mMF_FD_63813 | JGI IMG/M metagenome (GOLD analysis project Ga0065165, IMG submission 63813) | Arabidopsis root microbial communities from the University of North Carolina, USA - plate scrape MF_Cvi_mMF (version 2) (version 3) | ecosystem: Host-associated > Plants > Roots >...
TGTCGATGGCCGAGATCCAGGCCGACAAGGACCAGCTCCGCGCCGAATTCGCCATGTCGGCGCGCCGGCTCGAGATGAGCGTCGAGCAGCTCAAGAACAAGACCACGAGCCAGCTCGCCGAACTCGGCAAGAAGAGCGACGCTATCAACCGCATGAAGATCGAGCTCGGCGAGAAGAACGCCACGATCTTCGCGCTGGAGGCGCGCGAGAAAGCGGTGAAGGAGCAGCTCCGCGCCACCGAGGAGGAATTCAACGCCAAGACCGAAGCGTTGCGCGCGGCCGAGAATGCGCTGACCGACAAGCAGGGCGAGCTCGCCAAGATCAACTCCGAACTCTCCGACCGCTCGATGATGGCGGAGAGCCGCAAGGTCGAGCTGGTCGCCGTGCGCGCGCAGATCGAAGAGCTCAAGAACCGCGTCGGCGATGCCGAGAAGGAGTTCGTCGCAACGCAAGCGCGCCTCGCCCAGGAGCGGACCGAATCCGAGACCGCCTCGCGCGAGCTCGGCGATGCCCGCGGCCGTGTCGAGAATCTGAGCCAGCGCGTCACCGACCTCGACCGCCAGCTGATCGTGCAGGTCAAGGAGGCCGAGATGCTGTCCGGCCGCGTCGCCGACCTCGAGGGACGCCTCGCCACGCAAGGCAAGCTGCTGGCCGAACGCGACTACGAGAACAACCAGCTGCGCCAGGCCAATGAAGGCGCCGAGCGCACCATCAAGGAGCTGCGCGTCGAGATCGCCGCACTCAGCGGCGGCAAGTCCTCGGCCGCCTTCGAGGCGATCCGTGCCGAGAAGGCCGCACTGGAGGAGCAGCTCGGCACCGCACGCGACGAGCGCGCAAAGCTTCAGCGCGACATCAATGCCATTCAGCAGCAGGCGGAAAGCTCCTGGGCGACCGAGCGCATGGAGAACGCGCTCTTGCGCGAGCGCATCAACGACATCGCCGCCGAAGTGGCCAAGCTCGCGATGCAGCTCGAAGGCCCGAACTCGCCGATCGAGGCGCTGCTCGCCGCCGAGGCCGGCCAGCCCCCGAAGCCGATTCCGCGCCCGGCCAACGACGCCGCGACCAACGGCGCGGCCGCCCTCCCCGAAGGCGGTGGAACACTGGCCGAACGCATCCGCGCCCTCCAGGCCCACGCCTCCCGCGCCCGCCAGCAGGGCGCGTAGGAGGGCTGAAACCCGGGCCCGCAGCCGGGTTGCGTGGCCCATGGAAGGTTTTCAGCCTCTTAAGGCGCCTCGAAACTTGACACCTTCGGCCCGCACTTCTAAATCGCGGGCTCCAATGCGTCGGCCGGCCGAAAGTCCGGCCGTCGGCATGATGGTCCCGGGCGCATAGCTCAGCGGGAGAGCGTTCCCTTCACACGGGAGAGGTCCAAGGTTCGATCCCTTGTGCGCCCACCACGCTTCGCCAAAAGGCTTCGCGTGGCGCAGCCACGCCCAATGATGGCGAAGCGTGTCCGGCGTAGCTCGAAGAGCGCAGACGGACTGGGGCGTCTTGCTTCCGCTCGGTCAAAATCTCGAAAACAACCCCATGCACAGTAGCCGACGCCAGTCGGATCAATGAGATACGCATTTTCCGAATTTCCGCTTGTTCCGTCGGGCAAAACAGGAGCATGATGGCACCATCGGAGGGAGCGGTCACCGGACCGGGCCAGGTCCGAGGTCTGTGCCACACTATGGGCTGCCGGGCGCATAGCTCGGCGGGAGAGCGTTCGCTTCACACAATCGTGCTGGTGCTTCGACGTCGTCGCGGCTGTCCGCGCCATCTTCAGTGCAGCAGCTGGACCAACCTTCGTTCGGGATTCCGAGGCGCTCATCGCGTTGACCCAAATCAACCGGAGCAAAAGGGCCGCAGCCTATCATTCAAACCGCTGTCATTGGGCTCTGCCTCGCCGAGAACCAGCAACATTCAATGTTGATGCAGGCGCAGCGCCTTTGATCGCGAACGAGGCGCTGACGGCAGAGGAATTCGCACCGCTTTGCCAAAGGCCAAGGCCCGCGCTCCGCCAGGCGCCGAGTGCGTGAATTTGCATCCGGAGGGGTTTTATATGGATCAACCCGACGATTTGGCGATCACCCTGCAGAAGGGCGGCGCCTCGGTAAGCCCGGAAGCGAAAGGCCATCACTATCAACGGATGATCGACCGGGCCAAGAGCCTGCCGCCCCTTCGTACGGCCGTCGTTTATCCGATCGACGACGTCTCCTTGAGTGGCGCCATCGAAGCCGCTCAAGCTCGATTGATCGTGCCCGTGCTGGTGGGGCCCGAGACAAAGATTCGGGCGGCCGCAGAACGGACGAAGCTCAACCTTTCGCCTTATGAGATCGTGTCCACGGAGCACAGCCACAGCGCCGCGGCTGCAGCTGCGGGGCTCGCGCGCGATCGCAAGGTCGAGGCCTTGATGAAGGGAAGTCTCCATACCGATGAGTTCATGGCGGCGATCCTGGCAGAGGAAAAGCTGCGAACGGATCGCAGGATGAGCCATGTTTTCGTAATCGATACACCGCTCTATCCGAGACCATTGTTCGTGACCGACGCGGCCATCAACATCTACCCGACCCTCACGGACAAGAGAGACATCGTTCAGAATGCCATCGACCTGGCCCACGCGCTGGGAAATCAAAAGCCCCGCGTCGCCATTCTCTCTGCGGTCGAGACGGTTACCGAGAAGATACGTTCCACCGTCGATGCGGCGGCGCTTTGCAAGATGGCGGACCGCGGTCAGATCACTGGAGCTGTCGTCGATGGACCGCTTGCGTTCGACAACGCGGTCTCCGAGGAGGCCGCCAGGACCAAGGGTATTTTATCGCCTGTCGCCGGATGCGCAGACATCTTCGTCGTTCCGGACCTCGAAGCGGGAAATATGCTGGCCAAACAGCTCGAATACCTCGCCGGCGCCGATATCGCGGGAATCGTGCTTGGCGCCCGCGTGCCGGTCATTCTGACGAGCCGCGCCGACAAATCCCTGGCCAGGCTCGGGTCCTGCGCCGTCGCGTTGCTATGGGCTCGTTATCACGCGGGCGTCGTCTAATGGCGGGTCTTCTGGTGCTCAGTGCTGGCTCGTCCAGCATCAAGTTTTCTCCATTCTCCGCCTCGCACCGACCCGAGTCCGGCGATGTCGCCCTGCCGAGTCGGCCGACGGAAGAAGGCATCCTGCGCTACGGCGCCCATGGCCTGTCCTACGAATATATCGCGAGCGTCTTGCCGGACGTGGCCGGCGCGGCCGTCGCGGGCGGGCGCGTGATCGTTGCGCACCTCGGAGCCGGCGCGCGCGAGACGCCTGAGCGGCCTTTCGCAGAGATGGACATTTGAACTGGAATCGAGGAGATCGTCATGCAACCTGTTCCTGCGGCCGCGCCGAGCTTTGCGTTAGCGAGCGTTCCCGCATTCTGGCCGGTCGCGATGGCGGCCGGCCTGGTCCAACACGGGGCAGAGCTTTACGCCCGCAACATCGGTTTCATAAACGAAGAGATCAAGCTGCACGAGGAACTGCGCCCGGGCCTTGCAACACCGAACGAAATTCGCCTCGATCTGCGGACGATGCGGCTCCGCGATTATGGCAAGCCCGGCGGAGTCCCGACGCTCGTCCACGCCCCCTATGCCGGTCACACCGCGATGATCGCCGACTACCAGAAGGGACAGAGCCTCGTCGAGACGCTGCTTGCCAACGGCATCGGCCATGTCGCTCTCACCGACTGGAAATCCGCCACCGCCGACATGAAGGACCTCGAGATCGACAATTACCTGGCCGACCTTGTCGTCACCATCGATGATCTCGGCGGACGGGTGAACTTGGTCGGCCTCTGCCAGGGTGGCTGGATGGCGGCCATGGCCGCAGCGCGTTTTCCGGAGAAGATCAATTCCCTGGTTCTAGCCGGCTCCCCTATCGATACTGACGCAGGAAACGGACCAATTCGGCGCATGGTTCAAGCGTCCCCCCTGTCCTTCTACGAAGAGCTGGTGGTGCTTGGCGGTGGATTGATGAAAGGCAGCTTCATGCTGCGCGGCTGGAAGAACATGCATCCGGAGCAGCATTACCTCAAAGAACACATCGACCTTTATGAGCACATCGGCGACCCCGCTTACCTTGCCAAGGAGGAAGCATTTTATAGCTGGTACGAGAATCCGATCGATCTGCCGGGACGCTGGTATCTCCAGGTGATCAAGCAACTCTTCAAGGAGAACCGGCTCGCTAAGGGTCAGTTCTTTGGTCTCGGAAGGCGACTCAACCTTCGCAACATCACGTGTCCAGTCTACCTTCTGGCAGGAGCGGCGGACGACATCACGACCCCCGAACAAGTGCTGGACGCCGACAAATACCTTGGCACTCAGCCGGACAAAATCGTGCGGCAGACGGCTCCTGGTGGACACATCGGTCTCTTCATGGGCGCTACGAACCTGAAGCTTTGTTGGCCGAAGATAGCGCACTGGATTTCCGCACAAGGTGGGTGAAAGACGCTTTCGCTTCCACGAACCTTGCGTTTCCGGACAAAGTGCCGGCCTCGAGCCAGGGCATGCGCCGCTTTGCCTTCAGCCGACCCGACGGATCTGCGGTTCGTTGCGGGGAACGGGAGACGGCATGGACCTGGGGCGTCCCACGATGATTGGCGCTACCGCGAAGCGGCGCGTCTACGACGATGACGAACTCAACGCCGAACGGAAGCGAATGAGCGACAGCGTCAGAAACAGGAGAGCGATGATTGCGACGGCCAGGAATTGCTTCCAGACCACGTCCAGCCCTGCACCGCGATACAGGATCGCCTGGGCAAACGACACGAAGTGCGTCGAAGGCGACGCCTGCATGACCATCGCGAGCCAGCGCGGCATGCTTTCCAACGGCGTCGCATTTCCGGACAGGATATTCATGGGCACTGCGACCAGCATATAAAGCAGGCCGAGCTGCGGCATGGATCGCGCGATCGTACCGAGAAACAATCCGATCGCCGTTGCGAAGAACAGGTAAAGCATGGTCCCGAACATGAACAGCGGGATCGAACCGGCGATCGGGACCTTCAGCAGCAGCCGAACGACGAGATAGAGCGACAAGCCGACCGCCACCGCGATGACGAAGCCGTTGGCCCAGATTTTCGACATCGCGATCTCGAATGGGGTGAGCGGCATCACCATGAGGTGATCCATCGTGCCGTGCTCTCGCTCGCGGACCAGAGCGGCGCCGGCGAGAATGATGGCGAGCATGGTGACGCTGCCGATGATACCCATCACGCTGGAGAACCAGGCCGTCATGACGTTCGGGTTGAACGCAATCCTGGCGGTCAGGTTCACGGGCGATGGCGCCGTCACCTCGGAACGCGACAGGAACTGCGCGAGCTCGGTGTCGATGATCTGCTGCGCGGAGGACGAGCCGAGTCCGGCCTGCACCATCGCAGTGGCGTCGACATTGATCTGTAACGACGGCCGGCGGCCGGCCAGGGCATCGCGCTGGAAATTCGGAGGGATATTGATGGCGAAGGTGAATTTGCCTTCATTCATGAGATGCTCGATATCGGCCGCGGCAATCTCCACCGCCGGCTTGAAATAGGGCATCAGAAATGCGTGTGCGATCCGCCGCGACAGCTCCGAATGGTCCTCGTCGGCGATTGCGACCGAGGCGTGATACAATTCCTGCGAATTGCTCTGCGCCTGGCTGATCACTGCGAGCGAGAACGAATAGACGACGAACCCGAGCAAAACCCAGTCGCTGAAGAAGCTGCGCAGCTCCTTGGAACCGAGCCAGAAGATGTTGGACAGCGAGCGCATGGGTTCACCGCTCCTGTTTCGGCAGCAACCACATGCTGATGGACGTCAGCACCGGAATGAAGATGATCAGGGTGAGAATGCTCGTCCAGAGATCGCCAAACGACAATCCCTTGGTGAACGTGCCGACGCTGATCGGGCGATAGTAGCTCATGGGAAAGCACAGGCCGATCAGTTGCGCCGTGCCCGACAGCGAAGAGACCGGAGTCATCATGCCGGAAAATTGCTGGGCGGGGAGAATAGTCAGGATTGCCGTTCCGAACAGCGCGGCAATCTGGGTGCTGCAGAAGGTCGAGATCAGCATGCCGTAGCCGGTCGTCGTAAAGACGTAGATGACGCTTCCCGTGAGGAGCGCAAGGAAGCTGCCCTTCAGCGGCACGTGGAAGACGAAGATCGCCATCAGGAACATGACGGCAAAATTGATCAGGGCGACGCCGACGTAAGGCAATTGCTTGCCGACCAGGAACTCCAGCCGCGTCACCGGCGTGACGTAGAGATTGGTGATGGAGCCGAGCTCCTTCTCGCGTACGACCGCGAGCGCCATCAGAATCGCCGGAAACAACGCCAGCATCATTGCGATCGTCGATGGCACCATGGCGTAGATGCTGTCAAAATCCTGATTGTACTTGAATCGGATCTCGATGTCGGCGGCCGGCGCGGGCGCCGCCTGGGTCGTCTTGATCACAGGGTCCGCCAGATAGAGCTGATGCATGCCTTGCAGATAGCCGCGAATGGTCTGGGCGCGGTACGGCATGGCGCCGTCGATCCAAGCCGACACGAAGGCAGGATGACCGCGCTTGATGTCGAGCCCGAAGTTCGGGGGAATCTCGATCGTGGCCGAGACGTCGCCGTTCTTCAGGCGGCGATCGAGCTCCGCGTAGTCGGCGATCGGTGCCTTTTCGACGAAATAGCGCGAGCCGCGCAACTCTTCGAGATAGGCCCGGCTCTCCGGCGTCTGGTCGCGGTCGAGCACGGCGAAGGTCAGATTGTTCACATCGGTCGAAATGCCGAAGCCGAAGACGATCATGAGAAGCGTGGTGCCGAACAGCGCGAACAGCAGCCGGATGGGATCGCGCATGAGCTCGAGACCCTCGCGAATGGTGTAGGCGAGCAGGCGCTGCGGGCTGAAGCCGACGGGGGCCGCAGGCCGGCTGGCGGCCTCTATCGCGGGCCCCAATGTCGTCTGCGGCTGGTCGGGCCCCGGCGCCGGAACGGCAGTCTGCTGTTCAAGGAAGCTGATGAAGGCGTCCTCCAGGCTCGGCGCGCTCCTCGCCTCGATCAATCCGTCGGGCGTGTCGGTGGCAAGCACCCGCCCTTCATGCATCAACGACAGCCGGTCGCAACGCGCGGCCTCGTTCATGAAATGCGTCGAGACGAAGATGGTCATGCCCTGGTTGCGCGAGAGGTCGAGCAGCAGTTTCCAGAACTGATCGCGCGCAACGGGGTCGACGCCGGAGGTGGGTTCGTCGAGAATCAGGAGGTCCGGCTTGTGCACCACGGCGACCGCAAGCGACAGCCGCTGCCGGATGCCAAGCGGAAGGGCGGAGGCGAGATCGTCGAGATAGTCGGACAGGTCGCACTTCTCGACCAGCTCGGCGATGCGCTTTGCCGCAAAAGCCGCAGGCAAATGGAAGAGCCGCGCGTGCAGCGTCAGGTTCTGCCGCACCGTAAGTTCGCCGTAAAGCGAGAAGGACTGCGACATGTAACCCACGCGGCGGCGCGCCTCGATGCCGCCGGTGTCGAGCGCTTGGCCGAAGATCAGCGCCTCGCCCTCGGTCGGCGGCAGCAAACCGGTCAGCATCTTCATGGTCGTGGTCTTGCCCGACCCGTTCGAGCCGACGAAACCGAAGATTTCCCCCTGCCGGATCGTAAAGCTGACATCGTCGACCGCGGTAAAATCGCCGAACCGGCATGTGAGGTTCCTGGCGACGATGACAGGGGTGGCGTTGGGATCGATCGGCGGATCATCCACCGCCGGACCTGCGGGACCATCGCGCTCCGGAAGCAGCGCGACGAACGCGGCTTCGATCGATCGCGACTTGGTCTGCCGCTTCAGATCGGTGGGCGTGCCGGTGGCGAGGATCTTTCCCGCGTTCATCGCGATCAGCCAGCCGAAGCGCTCGGCCTCGTCCATGTAGGCAGTCGCGACGAGCACGCTCATTCCCGACCGGCGCGCGCGCAGGCGATCGATCAAGTCCCAGAATTGACGACGCGACAGCGGATCGACGCCGGTGGTGGGCTCATCGAGAATGAGCAGATCGGGGTCGTGAATCAGCGAACAGCACAGTCCGAGCTTCTGCCGCATGCCGCCCGACAGTTTTTTTGCCGGCCGGTCGGCAAAGGGGGCGAGCCCGGTGCTGTCCAGCAGCTCCTTGATCCGCCATTCGCGTTCTTCGCGCGCCTGTCCAAACAGCCGGGCGAAGAACTCGATATTCTCCTTCACGCTCAGATCCGGATAGAGATTCTTGCCGAGCCCCTGCGGCATATAAGCGATGCGTGGACAGATCGAGGCGCGCGCGGCGGCGTTTGCGATCTCGGTGTCGAGCACGAGAACGCCGCCCTCCTGGATCTTCCGCGCGCCCGCGAGGATCGCGAGCAACGTCGACTTTCCCACCCCGTCGGGGCCGATCAGGCCGACAAGCCTGCCCGCGGGGATGTCGATCGATACGTCGTCGAGCGCCGTCACAGGGCCGTAGCGATGGAACAGACCTCGAACGACGGCGACCCACTCGTCGCTGCCGCTCACCGAGCGCTCTCCAGATTCCTTGGCCAGACGAGAGTGGGGTCCCAACGGATATAGGTCACGCCCGGCAGGCCGCTTCTGATCGCGTCGGCATGTGCCGCCAGGCGATCCTGCTCGATCCGCACCCGAATGCGGAACATCAGCTTGTCGCGCTCGGTCTGCGTTTCCACGGTTTTTGGCGTGAACTGCGCCTGGCTCGCGATGAAGGAGACCTTCGCGGGGATGGGGTGATCGGGATAGGCATCGAGGACGATGCGGGCGTCTGCTCCGACCTTGACCTTGCCGGCCTCCGCGGTCGGCAGGTAGACGTCCATGTAGACGTAGGAGAAATCGAGCATGGTGAAGACCTTGCCGCCGGCGCCAAGGACCTCGCCGATATTGGTGAGCCGGTATTGGATCCGCCCGGCCTTGGGCGCCACCAGCGTATTGTCGGCGATCTGCACCTTGTAGAAGCCGGAATCGTGTCGGGCCGCCTCCAGCGCATGCTGGGCCACGAACACCCGTGCCTGCGCGGCATTGTAAGCGGCGCTGGCGGCATCGAGCGCCTGCTTCCGCTGGTCGGCAGCCTCCTGGGTGGTCCAGCCGTTGGCGAGAAGCCGGCTGGTGCGCTCCATTTCCTGCTGCGCCAGTGTCCTCTGTGTTTCCTGCTGCGTGAGATTGGCCTGGGCCTCCTCGACGCTGCGTTGCGCCTGGCTGGCCTGGGCTTCCGACTTCGACAGTGACTGGTCGATATCCCTGGTGTCCATCCGCGCCACCTCCTGCCCTGGCGTCACCAGATCGCCGATCTCGGCCTTGAGCTCGGCCACACGCCCCGCATATTTGGTTGAGATGTCGACTTCATCAGCCTCGATGCGGCCGTTGCCAAAGCTGATGCCGACCGGTAGTGGCGGATGCATCTGCTGCCAGACGACATAGCCCGCTCCACCGGCGGCGCCGAGCGCAAGGACGAGGAACAGGGCGCCGATGCGCCGCGAGCGCATTTTGCCGTTTGCCTTGACCGGCACCGGCAGATGCCTGGGCTCGGTCGACATGGGCTGCGGCGGCTCGTTGGCCACCGATGCTGCACCCACCTGGAGTTGCTGATTTGTGTCTTGCATCGACGATGCCTTGAATTTCCTGAGTTGGGTTCAATTCAGCACTGCCGCATGCGTGGGCTATTGAGGCAACGCAAAATCCGCGGCCCCTTCGCGGCTCGTCGATGATCAAGAAATGGTGAGAAGCCCAAGCCGGCAAATGACGCAACAGGCCGCAACAGGAGTCAAAGCGAAGCGCCGAGCGGGTGACCAAGGCAGACCGTATCGTGCAAAACGCTGTTCGCCGCTATCACGTCAAAGGGAAGCCCGAGGTTACTCACTTTGTCGCTGCCGAGTGGGATTGAGGCTGCGATCGCAGATTTTGATTATGCGCCAATTGCGTCCACCGAAGCGCTCATTCGGCATCGCCAATCATACCAGTTGATCTAGATCAGCCGAACCCTGGCTCTCCCAGAGTATCGAGAACGGATATGACGAGAAACAAGATCGATGAATAGTTCGCGGATTGGTGACCGGAACCTTCTCTCCAAGGTGATGACTGCCGAGGATGCGGCCGAGTTGATCGGTCCGGGCAGCACCGTTGGAATGAGCGGCTTCACAGGGTCGGGTTACCCAAAAGCGGTGCCGACGGCCCTTGCGGCACGCGTCGAGGCCGCGCACCGCGCAGGAGATCCATTCAGGATAAGCGTCTGGACAGGCGCATCGACTGGTCCCGAATTGGATGGCGCGCTTGCCAGGTCGAATGGCATCGACCTTCGGCTCCCATACAATGCTGATCCCACCGCCCGGGATAGGATCAATCGCGGCGAGATGGAGTATCTGGACATGCATCTAAGCCAGGTCGCCCCCATGGCCTGGCAAGGATTTTTGGGACCGCTTGATACCGCACTTATCGAGCTGACCGCGATACGTCCTGACGGCACGCTGATCCCGTCCTCGTCGGTCGGGAACAACAAGACGTGGCTCGACCGCGCCGGCCAGATCATTCTAGAGGTGAACGCGTGGCAAAATCCCGCCCTCGAAGGAATGCATGACATCTACTACGGTACGGCCCTGCCGCCTCACCGGGTGCCAATCCCCCTCATCCGGCCGGACGACCGGATAGGAGAATCAGGATTCCGCTGCGACCCGACAAAAATCGTCGCTATCGTCGAGACCCACGCGCCCGATCGAAATCAGCCGTTCAAGGCACCGGATGACGACGCGCGCGCCATCGCCGGCCATCTGCTCGAGTTCTTCCGGCACGAAGTCGCCAAGGGACGGCTCCCGAAAACCCTGTTGCCGCTTCAATCGGGAGTGGGAAACGTGGCTAACGCCGTGCTTGCGGGCCTGGCCGATAGTTCGTTCGAAGATATGACTGCGTACACCGAGGTGCTGCAGGACGGCATGCTGGATCTGCTGCGCGTCGGAAAACTGCGCTTTGCGTCCGCTACTGCGTTTTCCCTGAGTCCAGAAGCCGCGGCCGATCTCAATCACAACATGGCGATGTTTCATGACAGGATCATCCTGCGTCCCCAGGAGATCAGCAATCATCCCGAACTGATCCGACGGCTCGGCTGCCTCGCCATGAACGGACTGATCGAGGCCGACATCTACGGCAATGTCAATTCGACGCATATCATGGGCTCACGCATCCAGAACGGCATCGGCGGATCCGGCGACTTTGCGCGGAACGCATTCATCTCGATCTTCATGACTCCTTCGGTTGCCAAGGCAGGGAAAATCTCGTCCATCGTGCCCCAAGCCAGTCATGTCGATCATATCGGCCAGGACGTGCAGGTCATCGTGACTGAACAGGGCTTGGCCGATCTTCGTGGTCTCTCTCCCAAACAGCGGGCCAAAGTCATCATCGAGAATTGCGCCAGTCCGATCTATCGACCAGCGTTGAAAGACTATTTCGAGCGTGCGAAGAGGAGTTCGTACGGTCAGCAATCGCCCATGATCTTGGCAGAAGCGCTATCTTGGCATCAGCGCTTCGTCGAGACAGGCACGATGCTTGGTTAAGCCACACGGCTCGCTTTCCGAGTGGTGAGCCGGACGGGGAACGCCAGAAAATTACGAAGGCCAGCGACCAGCTCGTGCTGAAACGTACCACCTAGGCCCTTCGAGGCGCTCGCCGCCCTCCGCTCAAGAGCTGGCTTCGGGCAAGAAGGCCACGACGTCGTCGGATCGGACCACCAAACCGACCTCCGTGCCGACCGGACAGGACGACAGCGCCGCGATCCCCGGGGCGCGCAACAGGACGGGCTCGCGCGCAACGCCCGCGACATCGATGTAGAGATCGATGTGATCCCCCTGAAAGACCTGCGCGGTCACCGTTCCACGCAGCGACCCCGGCGTGCTTCCCGACATCAGGGCCAGATGCTCCGGCCGAATGAAGACGTCCACGACATCGCCAATCGCCGCCTGCGCGAGCGGCGCCGCCGGAACCCCGAGACGCATGCCGCCGACGGATACGGTTGCCACCTCTCCGCGCCGCTCGACGAGACAGCCGGTCAGAACATTCACATTGCCGACGAAGGATGCAACGAAACGATCCGCGGGACGGCGGTAGACATCGCCAGGCGCGGCAATCTGACGTATCCGCCCCGCCGACATCACCGCAATGCGGTCCGACATCGATAGCGCCTCGCCCTGATCGTGGGTCACAAAGATCGTGGTCACGCCGAGCTCGCGCTGGATCTGCTTCAGCTCGACCTGCATCGACCCGCGCAGGTTCTTGTCGAGCGCCGAGAACGGCTCGTCGAGCAGGAGCACCTTCGGCTTGATCACGAGTGCGCGCGCCAGTGCGACGCGCTGCTGCTGGCCGCCCGACAGCTGTCGCGGCTTGCGGTCACCGAATCCTTCCAGCTTCACCAGCGCCAAGGCATCGTCGACCCGGCGCGCAATCTCCTTCTTGTCGATTCCGCGCGTCTTCAGACCGTAGGCGATATTGTTGGCGACACTCATATGCGGAAACAGGGCATAGTTCTGGAAGACGATGCCGATCTCACGCTGATGGGCCGGCGTCTCGGTGACCAGAGCGCCCTCGATGAAGATCTCGCCGTTGTCGGCTTCGAGAAAGCCGGCAACGAGATTGAGCAGCGTGGTCTTTCCGCAGCCGGACGGTCCGAGCAGGGTCATGAACTCGCTCGGCTGGATCTTCAACCAGGCTTCATGAAGGGCCATGGCGCCGCCGAAACGCTTGGTCACGCCGTCGAGCTGTACCGCCGGCCGGCCCTGCCGGCCCGCCCCGGTGCTCGCGGATACGCCCATCCGATCAGTGTGCATCAACATTGAGGATCTTCTCGAGACCAAGGAAGGCATTGGCGAAGCTGAGCAGCAATGCGGTGACGGCGATATAGATCACCGACAGCGCCGCCAGCGTCGGATCGGCAAACTCGCGCACATAATTGTACATCGCAACCGGTAACGTCTGCGTCGCCTGGCTGCTGACGAACAGCGTGGCCGTAAACTCGTTGAACGACAGGATCGCGGCAAACAGCCAGCCGCTCAAGAGCCCCGGCAGCAGCAGCGGGATCGTCACGGTCAGCAACACTCGGCCCGGTGTAGCGCCGAGGCTGGAAGCCGCCAGCTCGAGCCGGCCATCAAGATTTTCCAGCGAGATGAAGGTGCTGCGCATCACGAATGGCAGCACCAGCAGCACATGGGTCAGGATGACGAGCGGAAAGCCGCGCCCCGCGCCGGTCTGCGACGCCAGGATCAGCACGCCGAGGCCGATAGTGTAATGCGGAATGATCAACGGCGACAGCAGGATGCCTTCGAGCAACGATTTGAGCACGAACGTATAGCGATGGATCGCGATGGCAAAGGCTGCGCCGACGACCAGCGCAATGCTCGAGGCCCATAGCGTCACCGTGAGGCCGTTCCAGAAGCCCCGGCCGAAATCGCTGTAGGAGAATGCCCGCCAGAACCAGCGCAGCGACCATGCCTGCGGCGGAAACGCCAGTAGCGCACGGTCGTTGAACGCAGTCACGGCAACGACGATGCCGGGCAGCAGCACGAACAGAAGGATCGCGGCCACGAGCACACGCCCCGACCATCTCAGCGCTATGGCGGCCGGAGACCGCTTCATGTCGCGCTCGCCAGTCGTTCCAGCGGCCTGGTCGCCTGCTTCAACAATGCGATGACGGCCAGAGACAGCGCGAGGCCGACGATCGACAGGCTGGCGGCAAACGGGAAGTTGAAGGACGAGAAGCCGAGCTGATAGATCAGCGTCGATACCGTGCTGACCCTGCCGCCGCCGATCAATTGCGGCGTCGCGAAGGCGCTGAACGTCCAGGCAAATGCCGTCGAGAAGCCGGCGACGATGCCCGGCATCGACAATGGCAGCGTGATCGTCAGAAAGACCCGGACCGGTCCCGCGCCGAGGCTCTCCGCCGCCTTCTCGCAATTCCGGTCGATATGCGACAGACCCGCGGCCAGCATGATGACCATGATCGGCATCGTCACATGGACCAGCGCAGCGATCACGCCACCCGAAGTGAACATCATCTGCACCGGACGCGCGACGAGGCCGAGCTTGACCAACAGCGTGTTCAGGAAGCCGTTATTACCGAGCACGATCATCCAGGAATAGGTCCGCACCACCTCCCCCAGGAACAACGGCGTCACCGCCGCGATCAGGATGAAAGAGCGCACCGCCGAACTTCTGGTGCGGACCAGCGCATAGGCCAGTGGGTAGGCCAGGATCAACGTGAACGCCGCTGTCTCGAAGCAGAGCAGGATCGTATTCCAGAACGCGAGCGCATAAAGCGGCCGGACCAGGGCCGCGAAATTCTGCAACGTGAACCCACCCACCTCCAGCGAGCCCGGGATGTAAGCCCTCATGCTGAACTGAAACACGGCCGCCATCGCAGCCGTCAGTCCCAGCGCGACAAGCCCGGCCGGCGAGACGAACCATCCCAGAAACGGGCGTTTGGTCATGATGACTCCTTGGCGAACTCCTCGGCGAATTCCGCGCGGGAAATTGCGGCCCGGCCGAGGCCGGGCCGCTGCCTTCGTTCAGGGAGCCATCATGTTTTCGGCGAACCACTTTCGCCACTCGGCAGTCTTTTCGGCGCGCAGCTTGTGATCGATGATGAGGGTCTGATGCGCCCATTGATCGGGCGTCGTGAACACGCCGGGAAGCGCGGCGACCTCGGGCAGGAGCTTGGCATTGTCGACCACCGGACTGCCCTTCTTGAGATCGGCGATCTGTGCCTGGACCGCCGGATCGAGCGCGATATTCAGGAATTTGTAGGCGAGATCGGCCTTGGTCGTGCCCTTGGTGATGCCCATGGTGTCAACGCCGAGCACCGCGCCTTCCTTGGGAATGACGAGCTTGATCGGAACGCCCTGGTCACGCATGTAGTAGGCATTCATCGACAGCACGACCTGCACCGGTGTCTCTCCGGTCGCGAACATCTGCTGGCTGTTGGCGTCGTTGGTGTAGAAGGCCTTGTAGTTCGGTTTCAGCGCCTTCAGCTTGTCCTTGCCGGCCTCCCAATGCGCCGCATCCGCACCGGACAATTTGGCGGCGACGGCGATAACGTGGCTGGGATCGAAATCGGGTGACGAGATCATGCCCTTCAGCGCCGGATTCCAGAGCCCCTCCCAGCTGTCGAAACTGACGCCCTTCGGCAACTGATCCGGCAGATAGCCGATCGTATAGACATAGGCCCAGGCGCCGATGTGGTACGGGCTGATCTTGGCCTGCTCCACCAGATGCGCGGCATTGGGGATCTTCGAGAGATCGAGCTTCTCGAACAGATTGTCATTGGCGTAGAGCCAGCCGACATGCGCCGTCGTGAAGGTGATGTCGCTCTCGGGCTTGCCGGCCGCCAGCTTGGCCTGGTTGAGCCGGTCCATCGTGCCGCCCGTGACATACTCGACCTTGACCCCGGTCTCGGCCGTGAACTTCTTCGCGATCGACTCGTCGATCAAATCGCGAAAGCTGCCGCCCCAGGTGCTGACAACGAGCTTCTCCTCAGCCGACGCAGCGGACGGCCCGCCACCGACGACGAGCACCGAAGAGAGCACCATCATGAAGTGCTTCAGGACACGTTTCATCTCGAACCCTCACAACAATGTTTGACATGAACGGCCAAGCAAAGGGCATGCCATCTTGACCGGCAACTCATTGAAGATACTTGCGAAAAGCACAGTGAGACGCACCGATTTCTCCCACGAGAAATCGGTGCTCATGTTGTGAAAAGCTGACAGTCAATCTGCGCTGACGCGATCAAATCATCGAAGTTTCAGCGATCATATCAATCTCCGTCAGCCTCCAAGAGGCAGGCTTGTCACAACGGGAGCAACGCTCCGCCCGTTGATGCCTGTTCGAGCAGCAGTCTGATATCGACCGCGGCAGCATCCACCCGCATAGCAGGCCAGCTCATTCGCTCTTTCCATCGATGCGGTCCGATAAGCCGGCAGACTTCTTCACGAAATCGAGCGGGCCGGAGAAGTCGAAGCTGTTGTAGACAGCGGCCAGATGATTGAAATGCGGCGCCTGGGCGAATTGCACGAAGGTCAGACGGTGACCGGCGTAGTCCGAATTGAGAAGGTCTCGCGCGAAGGCGAGCAGCTTGCGGCGATCATCCGCCTGCCACTGATCGTTCAGGGAATAGAACTTGTTCAGCCACTCCCCGCTGCCCTTGGCATCGAACGCGCTCACATTGGGCGTGATGCAGATCTGGCCGCCGCATAGTTCCCGCGCGATGTGCATCATCGCCGGCAGCTGCGAGCAGGCAAAGACGCGTCCGGCGTAAAGCATGGATTGCTGCGGCATCAACAGCCCGCCGGAGCTCTTCTCGGCCATCGCGATCGACGCGGTGAGATGCGCGTTGATGCCCTCACGGTAGCAGACGAGATCTGCAAGTTTCTCGCGAACCGATTGCAATTTCTCGAGGCCGGTCTGCTTGGCATTCCACATCGCCGCCCCGATCATCATGTCGGCGACGTAAAGCAGGCGCAGCACGTAAGGAAACGCCGAATAGCGATGCAGCGTCGAACGTACGAACTGGGCGGCGCGGGTATGGCGATAGAAGAAGACGTCCTCCCAGGGGATCAGGACGTCGTCGAACACGACCAGCGCTTCCACCTCGTCGAAGCGGTTGGCGAGCGGATAGTCCTGCGGGTTGCCGCGGCTGGCGAACCCGCTGCGGCAGATGTGCTTGACGCCCGGCGCACCCATTTTGACGATGCAGCCCACCGCATAGTCCGACAGCTTCTCGGTCGACCATGCGCCGACCGTCGGCTTCAGATAGGCCTGGTCTGCATAGGCTGCAGCGGTCTCGTATTTGGCGCCACGGATGACGATGCCGGCGTCGGTCTCGCGCGTGACATGGACCATCATATCGGGATCCTGCTGCTGCGGCGGCAGCGAGCGATCGCCTTTCGGATCTGTGTTGGCGGAGACGTGAAAGACATCCTTCTCGATCACAGCGCGAATGTGACGGTCGATATTGGGCGCAAAGCGCGGATCGATCTCGGCCAGCACGTCGCGACCGTCGGTCAGCGACCACATCTCGCCGATGGTCTCGTCGCCGACGCGGGTGACGACGCCGGAAATGTCCTTCATGACGTGATCGAGGGCCTTGATCTTGTCGTGCCAGTCCTTCTGCTCCAGCGGAGGCCGATAGAAGATCGAATGCCGCTCGTTGCCCTCGACATAGGTCAGATCGCCGCTGTAGCGCTCCTCATGCGCCATGTCGTACATGCGCGCCTTGATGTCGATGATCGGCTTCAACGCCGGGTGGGTCGTGACGTCCTTGACACGCTCGCCATCGATCCAGACCTCGCGGCCATCGCGAATGCCCTGCTTGTACTCTTCGCCCGTGCGGATCATCGATCGGCTCCTGTTGCACTGGACGGAAAGGGTGCCGGAGCCGCCGGCATAAGGAAAATATAATTATCTTTGGAGATGCATAGGAAAACGCGATGGTCCTCTTTCGTCAACGATGCACGATTGTTGCTCAATCGTGCCCGCGATTTCGCACAAAGCGCCCAGTCCCTCGGCAACAGGGCGGCCTGTTCGGGCCGGGATCAATAGCCCCGCCCGGGGTCGACGCGGCTTAGCAGTGGCTCGCCGGTCCGGGAACGACGGACATTCTCGCCGATCTGCCGTGCGGCGGACGCCGGCAGCGCGATTGAGGCGAGATGCGGCGTGATCAGCACGTTGTCCATGGTCCAGAGCGGGCTTTCCGATGGCAACGGTTCGGTTGCGAACACGTCCAGCGTGGCCTCGGCGATGTGGCCGGTTCGCAACGCCCCGATCAGCGCGGCTTCGTCGACAATACTGCCGCGTGACACATTGACGAAGGCTGCCCCCGGCCTCATCTGCGCCAGCCTGGCTGCGTCCAGAAGCCCGCTTGTCGCTGCGGTCTGCGGCAGCATGCAGACGACGATATCGCTGCTCCCCAATACGGCTTCCAGCGCATCAAGGCCGGCCGATGTCTCGATGCCGTCGACCGCTTTCGGCGAGTTCGACCAGCCGCGCACCCGAAAGCCCTGCCGTGCACATTCCATCGCGGCGGTCAGGCCCAGTTCGCCAAGACCGAGCACGCCGACATTGATCGTCTCCGGATCGCGCGGATGGATGTAGTGCCAGCGCTGCTGGCGCTGTGCCCGTTCGAAGGCCGGAATGCTGCGCGCATGGCGAAGCACCGCGAACAGCACGTAGCCTGCCATCATGCGCGCCATCTTCGGATCGGACAGGCGGGTGATCGGCACATCAGGCAGGTCGGTCCGCCCGACCAGCGCGTCGACGCCGGCGCCGAGATTGACGACCAGGCCGAGATTGGGAAAGCGTGCGAAGAAGCCATGCGGCGGCTTCCAGACCAGCGCGTGCCGGACACGGCCGACCTCCACGATATCGTCGGCCTGGCGCAATTCGACATCCTCGGCCGCAAGCGCTGCGCGCCACGCGTTGAAATCATCGTGGGCACTGTAGAACGCCATCAACTCGGATGTCATTGAGCCGTTCGCTCCGCGATCAACCGCGCGACGGCCGTCAGGGCCAGCTCGTAGCCGAGCGCACCAAGGCCGGCAACAACACCCGTCGCCGCACGCGACACATAGGAATGCTGCCGGAACGGCTCGCGCTTCCAGATATTGCTCATATGCGCCTCGATGATGGGTCCCTCGAAGGCGAGCAGCGCATCGAGGATCGCAACCGAGGTGTAAGTGAGCCCGGCAGCGTTGACGACGACGCCCGCGGCCTTCTCCCGTGCTTCCTGGATCCAGTCGACGAGCACGCCTTCATGGTTCGACTGACGGAAGTCGAGGATCAGCCCAAGCGTTGCGGCGTGATCTTCACAGCGCTTCTTGATCGAGACGAAGCTCTCGCGGCCATAGGTTCCGCTGCGGTCCAAGCCGTAGAGATTGGCGTTCGGACCATTGAGGAAATAGATCGTCGGTTTCGTCATGGATGCGTTCACACCTCTACCCAATACGGTCCACTCCCGCCCACGCCGGAGGATGCACGAGGCATACCAGTCGGGACGCGCATAGCCGCACGAACAGTAGCCATCGGCATCGTCCGGACGAAAATCGAAAAAATCTATGGGGATCGACGGATTTCGATATGCGCCGCCGGACTTCGGGCAGCGGCGACCTCAGGTCACTCCGGCGCGCCTTTTTCGAGCCGGCTCTCCTCGCCCTCCACCAGTCCGCGGAAGGTGCGACGTTCCATGGCGGGCGCGACCATACCCGGGATGTAGGCGTCGGAGACGAAACGGCGGCAATGCTGCTCGAACATGTCGACCAGTCGCGATTTTCGCCCCTGAGCCAGGGTCAGCACGCCGATGACCATCGGCCTGTGGTCGCCGGATAGCCGAACCCGGGAAACACGCCGTCCGTCCAACGCAATCTCGCAACGCGGCCGGACGTTCGCCAGCGTATAGCCGTAGCCATTGGCGACCATGGTCCGGATCACGTCCTGATGCGTCGAGCGCGACACGATGTTCGGCTCAAGGCCTTCCTTCATGAACATGCTGAGGAAGTATTCGCGGCTGATCGGCAGATCCAGCAGGATCAGCGGTTCGCGCGCAAGTTCCTGGAGGCTCACGGCGGAGTGGCGCGCCAAGGGACCGGCTTCGCTGACCACGACATGCGGCGGCAGGCTCGCCAGCGGAAGGAACTCGAACTCGTCGGGGATCAAAAGGTCGTAGGTGACGGCCACATCGAGCTCCGCGCGCAGCAGGCGCTCCAGCAATTGCTCGTGGTCGGCGACCGTCTGAATGATGCGCGATTCCGGATAGGTGGACGTAAACGAGTGCGATAGCTCTGGCATTACCATCGGAGCCAGCGTGACCAGGCTTCCCAGAGACAATTGGCCGCGGACGCGCTCTCCGACCTCGGAAGCCACCGAATAGACTTGCTCGGCCTGCTCGATCAGTCGCTTCGCTTCGACCAGAAGAACGCGTCCCGCCGATGTCAGCGACAGCCCTTGCGCATGCCGCCGCACGAAGAGCTGGGTTCCGAGTTCCTCCTCCAGATGCGCGATCGCCGTCGAGATCGAGGGCTGCGAGATGTTCACGCGCTCCGACGCCAGAGTGATGCTCCCGGTCTCCGCTGTGGCGATGAAATATTCGATCTGACGTAGCGTATATCTCATCAGCTTCTGCTCGACCCCTGCATCCGACGACACGAAGCCGACTATAGCATGGGTGCGCGACAGGTCAGGTCCTGTCGTCGCCAGCGACACCGAAACCGGGCGCTATCGAGGGATTTTTCGCCCGGTCGATGTAGGCGTCGACCTGGGGCTCGTAGACCGCCCAGAGCTTCCGGAGCGTCTCAATCGGGCAATCGCTCCAATCGACCCGGAGGTCCACGATCGGCCAGGATACGTCGCGCACCACGCAGAGGCCGGCCGAATGAACCGGACCGGCTTCTCCCCCCTGGGCCATCCCGGCCTCCAGCGCCACCAACAGCCGCTCGACGAACGGCTTGCCGGCACTGCCCTGGTAGGCCGAGACCATGGCGACCGGCACCTGGGGATTGGCGAGCATGTTGCCCGCCGCGATCGCGCCTTCGCCGTCATGCGTGGCGTGAATGCCGAGCGTATTGCTGCCGGAATATGACGCGGTCCGTCCCCGCGCATCGACGACCACAAGCTGCCGGTAGGCGATGAACGGCGTCGACGCGACCAAGGCGTCGCAAACCTCGCGCGCACTCAGACCACGGGCCAGCAGATCGAGGCCGATCTGCCCAAGCACGGGGTCCGTGATGTTCTGGCTTGCGACCGCGCCGACCTTGGCACGCAGATGAACGCAGCGCGCCGCGACCGCCGGAGACGAGGACGAGATCACCATTCCGAACATCCCGGTGTCCGGGCAACGCGCCGTCAGGGAGAAGGTCATGCAGCCCTCATCGAGCGTCGGGGATGACTGCCGTCACGTCGACCTCGACCAGCCATTCCGGCCGCGCCAGCGCCGACACCACGATTCCGGTCGAGACCGGAAAAACGCCCTTCAGGTGCTCTCCGATCTTGCGATAGACCGCTTCGCGATACCGTGGATCGGTGATGTAGATCGTGATCTTGCAGATGTCGCCAAGGTCTGCCCCCGCCTCCGCCAGCAACGTACTGACGTTCTTCATCGCCTGCTCGGTCTGGCCCGCGGCATCGCCGATCGCGACATTGACGGCGGTGTCGAGCTCCTGGCCGACCTGTCCGCGCACGAACACCATACTGCCCTTGGCGACCACGACCTGGCAGAGGTCGTTGTCGAGTTTCTGCTCGGGGTATGTGTCCTTGGTGTTGAACTTGCGAATACGTGTATGAGTCATCGACTGGTCCTGATGTCGTGAAGGAAGCAATGATTACGCCTGCGAAGCGACGATAGGATGGGCCCGGCCATAGACGCGATCGGCATAGATCAAGGCCCTGCCGGTGCCGACCGTCACCGCGCCGACCGCGCCGACGAAGATGTGATGGGTCCCGACGCGTTCGGACGACACGACGCGACAGTCGAACGCCACAACGGACTCGGCAAGGCGCGGCGCGCCGGTCTCGGTCGAGAGCCAGCTCCCAAGTACAAACTTGTCGTCGCCGCCGAACTTGCTGCGGCCACCAAAGTGATCGGCGATATCGGCCTGGTCCTCGCGCAGGATATTGATGCAGAATACACCATTGTCGACGATGGCCGTCGCCGTCTTGCTTTGATGATGGATGCAGACCAGAACCGTCGGTGTGCTGCCGTCGGCTGAGACCGACGACATCGCGGAGACCGTGACGCCGGCGCGTCCCGCCGGACCATCCGTCGTCACGACGTTGACGCAAAATGCGGCCCGGCTCATGCCGTCGAGAAACTGCGTCCGGATGTCCGTTGCAGTCGGTTGCACGCTTGTGGCTGACACGTCATACCCTCCCGCTATTCGGCCGCATCGCGGATCTGCCCGAACCATTGGCCGACGGCGCGATCGCCGGTCCGGGCGCCCTTCTCCTTCATGACCCTCTCCGAGAGGCCTGCTGATCTGCGCACGAAATCGAGTGGGCCGTCCCAATCGAAATTTCGATAGACCGCGGCAAGGTGTGCAAACGGCGCCGATTGCGCAAACAGCTGGAACGTCAACCGATGACCCGCATAGTCGGAATTGAGAAGATCCCGCGCAAAAGATAACAGCCGGCGCCGGTCGTCGGCGACCCAATTCTCGTTGACGGTATAGAACTTCTCCAGCCACGGGCCGGTCTCGGCATCCTCGAACGCCGCCTTGTCCGGCGTCACGCAGATCTGACCTCCGCACAATTCGCGCGCGATGTGCATCATCTCGTGAAGCTGCGAGCAGGCCAGCACACGCCCGGTGTACAGCAGCGACTGGTTCGGCATCATCAGGCCGCCGGGGCTGCGCTCGGGCAGCGCGATCGCCGCCGTCAGATGCGCATTGATCCCTTCGCGATAGATCGCGAGCTTCGAGAGTTTCTCCTGCACCGCCTGCTGCTTCTCGAGTCCGGTCTGGCGAACGTTGAACAGCGCAGCGCCGATCAGCATGTCGGCGAGCTTCAGATTCCGCTGCACAAACGCAAACGCCGAGTAGCGATGCAGCGTGGCCCGAATATAGGCCGCCGCCTTGGTATGCCGATAGAACAGTACGTTGTCCCACGGGATAACGACGTCGTCGAAGATCACCAGCGTATCGACCTCGTCGAACCGGTTCGACAGCGGATAGTCTTCGGCCGGCGCGCGGCCCGCAAAGCCGGTGCGGCAGATGAATTTGAGGCCCGGCGAATTGAGATCGCAGATAAACCCGACCGCATAATCGGAATAAGCGGCATCGCCCCAATTGGCGATGGTCGGCTTGGTGAAGGCCTGGTTGGCGTAGGCCGCCGCCGTCTCGTATTTGGCGCCCCGCACCACGATGCCGGCATCGGTCTCCCTGACGACATGCAGCAGCATGTCGGGATCCTGGTCCTGGGGAGCCTTCGAGCGGTCCCCCTTGGGATCGGTGTTCGCCGAGACATGGAACGGATCGGAATGCAGCACCTTCAAGATGTGGCTACGAATGTTCCTGGAGAATTGCGGATCGACGTCGTTGAGCACGTCTTGCCCGTCGAACAGTGACCACATTTCGCCGACCGTCTCATCACCGACGCGCGTGATGATGCCGCCGACATCCTCGAGGACCGTGTCGGTCGCGCGGCGCTTGTCCCACCAGTCCTGCTGACTGAGCGGCAATTTGTTGTTGATCGCGTGGACCTCTCCGTCCTCGCAGTAGGTCATCAGATGCCGGGTCTCCGCGGCATGCTGGAGGTCGTATATCCGCGCCCTGAGATCGACCAGCGGCTTGAACGCCGGATGGATGGTGACATCCTTGATCTTCTCGCCGTTCATATAGACCGCGCGGCCGTCGCGAATGGAGGCCCTATACTCTTCGCCTGTTCGTATCATGTCCGCTCCCGTCTCGATCTCATTCGCACTATCCCGGGCACCGCACCGCAACCGCGGTCAATGCGCATAGGAGGGATCCTCGGCATCCAGAATGCACTTCATCTCTTCGAAATGCGCGATCGAGAAATCCGTGATCCGTTCCCAATCCTGCGCGGTGCTTTCGGCGACTGCGTCGGGCAGAACCTTCAACGGCTGCCCCGTCGCATAGGCCTGGACCAGGATCTGGCAGGCGCGCTCCAACGTATAGATGTCGTCAAAGGCTTCGCCGACCGTGTTGGCGATCACGAGCACGCCGTGATTTCCCATCATCAGCCGCGACTTGTTGCCGAGTAGCGCGGCAAGGCGCGCGCCCTCCTGTTCGCTGTCAGCCATGCCTCCATAGCGGTCGTCGATAGCCAGGCGATTGAAGTAACGCGCCGTATTCTGATCGATTGGCTTGATCTGGGGATCGATGAGCGATGCGATCGTGGTCGCGAACGGCGGGTGGAGATGCATCACGACCCGCGCCTGGGACAGTTGCCTGTGCATCTGGCCGTGAATGGCCCAGGCCGTCGGATCGACGTCCAGCCGTCCCTCGACGCCTTGCGCATCATCCAGGTCGAACAGAACGAGGTCGCTCGCCTTGATGCGTGAAAAGTGCCGCCACTTCGGATTCATCAGGAAGCGTCGCCCATCGGCGGAGATCGCGGCGCTGAAATGGTTGGCGACGGCCTCGTGCATGCCGAGCCTGGCGATGCTGCGGAAAGCGGCCGCGAGATCAACACGAAGCTGCTGCTCGTCCGGCGAGGTGGCGGAATTCGTCATCTGTTGCTTCTCCGAGCGGCGAGGTCAGGCAAGCGAGACTTATGGATTCCGTCGCGGGGGTAAAATAAGAAAATCGTCGCCGGTGATTACCTGAAAGCTATAGCGGTCGATCGCCAACGCCGAAGGCGAAAAGATCAATGGTTGATCAGCGTTCGCCCAATAATTCCGCAACCGGATCGATTAGGCGTCGTCTAAGCAAAGGACCCGGTTTTCGTAATTTACACATTACGGATCCCGAAGGCTTACTTTGCTCGAGTTGACCTGACAGGATCTGTAATGGACGCGATCCGCGCCGCTCCACCTCTTCGAAGCCGCCGCAGCGACGTGTTTCGTATGTTGTGGCGATCGTCGCGTGAGGCACAGGATTCGGCCGCCGGGATCGCCGCGTCGGATCGCGCCTCGGCATCGATGCCGACAGGTCCGGCGGCATCGGCGGTCAAGTTGCACATTCGTGGCGTCTCGAAGGCTTACGGCGACGTAACCGTGCTCAAGCCGATCGAGCTGAAGGTTGTTGCCGGCGAGCTCCTCGCGGTTCTCGGTCCATCGGGGTCCGGCAAGACAACCCTGCTCCAGATCATCTGCGGTCTGGTCGAACCATCGGGCGGTCAATTGATCATCGACGGCCGTGACGAGACCGACAACTCCGCGGACAAGCGTGACATCGGCGTGGTGTTCCAGAACTACGCGCTGTTTCCTCATCTCACGGTCCGCGAGAACGTCGCTTTCCCGCTTCAGATGCGGCGGATGCCGGCAGGCGAAATCAGGAGCCGGACCGACGCGACGCTTGCAATGGTCGGGCTGTCGGACTTCGCCAACCGTTTTCCCCGCGAGCTATCCGGCGGCCAGCAGCAGCGCGTCGCGCTCGCGCGCTGCTTCGTCTATCGGCCGTCGCTGATCCTGATGGATGAATCCCTGTCCGCGCTCGACAAGAAGCTCAGGGAGGACATGCGGATCGAAATCAAGCGGCTGCACCGCGAGACCGGCGCAACCATCATCTTCGTGACGCACGATCAGGAGGAGGCCCTCGCACTGGCCGACCGCATTTGCCTGATGAACGAAGGCCGGATCGAGCAGCTTGGTGCACCCCAGGACATCTACGAACGGCCGGCCAACGTCTTCGTCGCCGATTTCATCGGCGCATCCAATCTGATCCATGGCAACATTGCCGCCAACGGATGCCTCGAAACACGCGATGGCGTCCTTCCGCTCCCCGACGGCTGCGATATGCAGCTCGGCCGACCGGTTGCGCTGGTGGTGCGCCCGGAAAAGCTGGTTCTTTGCAGCGGTGACGAGGCACTGCTTAGCGGTCGTGTTCAGGAAAGCATCTATGCGGGTTCGGAGACGCGGCTTCTGGTCCGGCTCGCCAGCGGCACGTTGATCACCGCGCGCCGAGCAGCCGGCCTGCCGCCGGTCGAGATCGATGAAAACGTCTTTGTTCGGTGGGAGCGTAACCAGGCCCGTGTCCTCGAAAGCAGTGCATCACCATCGAGCGCGTAACCATCACATCGTGTCCTTCCGAACCGACCAGTGCATCACGGAGAGAACAGCAATGTCCGCCACCACGCCTATCTCACGACGAAAGCTCCTGAAGACAGCGGGCGTGGCCGCCACTGGCATCGCGCTGCCGGCGGTCTGGCCCGGACGGGCCGGTGCGGCCGAGCAGATCACCGTCGCTGACGTCGGCGGCGCGCCGGGCGCTGCGCTGCGCACGGCATTCTATGATCCGTTCGAGAAGGCCACCGGCATCCGCGTCGAAGGTGTTGCCCACGAATCCGATCCGGTCACACAGTTCAAGGTCATCGTCGACACCGACAGCAAGCTCTGGGACGTCTGCATGGTCACCCCCGACGACGTGCTGCGCCTGACCCAGGAGAAGAACTATCTCGAGCCGCTCGAGATCACCAAGGGTCCGGATGACGAGCTGATTCCGGGCGCGCTGATGCCGAACTGGTTCGGCTTCTCCGCCTATGGCATCGTGATGGCCTACCGCACGGACGTTTACAAGAAGGAGGCGCCGACGGGCTGGGCCGACTTCTGGAACACGACCAAGTTTCCCGGGCGCCGCGGCCTGTATCGCAATCCCAAGGGCGTGCTGGAATCGGCGCTGCTCGCCGATGGCGTGGCGCCGAAGGATCTCTACCCCCTCGACGTCGATCGCGCCTTCAAGATGATGGACAAGATCCGCTCCGAGGTCGCGGTGTGGTGGACCGCCGGCGCGCAGAACACCCAGATCCTGCAGAACGGCGAAGTCGACATGGCCGATACGTGGTCGGCGCGCGCCTTTGCCGCGATTGATTCCGGCGCTCCGGTCAACATCGTCTGGAAGGGCCTCTACTCGATCGATGGCTGGTCGATTCCGCGCGGCACGACGAAGCTGAAACAGGCCCGCGAATTCGTGAAATTCTCCATGCAGCCCGAGCGCCAGGCCGCTTATTCCAGCATCGTCGCCAATGGTCCAAGCAACCTCAAGGCTTACAAGTTCATCACGCCCGAACGCGCCAAGGTGCTTCCGACGCTGCCTGAAAATCTCGCCGGCCTCACCGTGCGCGACTACTCCTATTGGGGCAAGAACTACGCAGCTGTCTCGGAGCGCTTCCAGGAATGGCTCCTGATGGGCGGCAAGAAATAGTTTCTGCGGCGCGCGAGAAAACATCGAGGGACGCTCATGAGCAAGAAGAAGCAGATGGTGATCGGCGCGCTGGTGCACGCCAACGGATCACACGCGGCATCCTGGTTGATGGACGAGGCGCGGCCGCACGCTTCGACCGACATCGACTACTACCGCGAGATGGCGCAACTCGCCGAACGCGGCAAGTTCGACTTCTTCTTCATCGCCGACACGCCGGCGGCGCGCACCGAAAATCTGAGAGCGTGGAGCCGATCGCCGCTGTTCATGAACGTGCTGGAGCCGATCACGCTGCTTTCGGCCATTGCGGGGGCGACGACCCATATCGGCCTCGGAGCCACCGCATCAACCAGCTTCTACGAACCCTATAATGTCGCGCGGCTGTTCGCCTCGCTGGATCATATCTCGCATGGCCGTGCCGCCTGGAACGTGGTGACCTCCGCCAACGACTACGCGGCGCGCAACTTCGGTCTCGAACGGCTGCCCCCGCACGCCGACCGCTACACCAAGGCGAAGGAGTTCCTCGAAGTCGTCGAAGCCCTATGGGACACCTGGGAAGACGGCGCGTTCGTCTACGACAAGGAGACCTGCCAGAGCTTCCTGCCCGAGAAGCAGCATCTGGTCGATCACAAGGGCAAGTACTTCACCGTGCATGGCGCGCTCAACATCGAACGTCCGCCGCAGGGCCGCCCGGTCATCATCCAGGCTGGCGCCTCCGACACGGGTCGGGATTTCGCGGCCGAACATGCCGAAGTGGTGTTCGGTTCGAGCGGCAATCTCGATGCCGCCAAGGCCTTCTACAGCGATCTCAAGGCCCGGATGGTCAAGTTTGGCCGCCGCCCTGATGACCTGAAGATCGCATCGGGCATTTCGGTCGTGATCGGCGAGACCGAGCAGGAGGCGCGCGACAAGCTCGATCGCTGGCAGGACCTGGTCCATCCCGACGTCGGCGTCTTGCGCCTCGGACAGGATCTCGAAACCGACCTGTCGGATCTGCCGCTCGACGAGCCGGTGCCGGTCAGCCGGATTCCCGCGACGTCCAACCTCCACAAGGCCTATTTCGACGAGATCGCCGGCCTGATCCGCCAGGGCCTGACGTTGCGCGAGATCGCGCGCCGGTTCAATCGCGCCAAGGCGACGTTCTGCGGCACCGCAACCCAGGTGGCCGATCACATGGAATCCTGGATCGACGCAGGCGCCTGCGACGGCTTCATGATCTCGTTCGTGGCACTGCCGAGCACGATGACCGACTTCGTCGAGAAGGTGGTGCCGGAGTTGCAGCGGCGCGAACGGTTCCGTCACGACTATGAAGGACGGACCCTCCGCGAGCACCTCGGCCTGACGCGGCCCGAGAACCGCCATACCTCATTGGCGACGCCGCCGCTTGCCAAGCGCGCATAGACCGAGATGACCACACGGCGACGGATCGAACGAGAGCAGTGAGAGATGGCCGAGACGACGTCTCTCGGAGTTGCCGAGCATCCGCGCACCAAGGCGCGTAAGCTCAAGCTCGATCCGCTGTGGCTGGCGCTGCCTGGCCTCGGTTTCCTCGCCCTGTTCCTGGTCTGGCCGACCGCGCAGATGTTGTCCGTGAGCGTGATGGACAAGGTCACGGGCGCACTGACCTTCGCGCCGTTCCTGCGTATCTGGAACGGCGGCCCCTATCTCACCGTGCTGTCGACGACATTCCAGGTCGCGGGCTGGACCACGATGTTCTGCCTGGTGCTGGGTTATCCCCTCGCCTATTGGCTGTCGCAAAAGCCGGCCCGGCAGCAGCGTATCGCCGCGCTGTTCGTACTGTTGCCGTTCTGGACCAGCGCGCTGATCAAGAATTTTTCCTGGCTGGTGCTGCTCGGGCGCAACGGGATCATGGCGAAGACCATGGCCGCGATCGGCCTGAAGGGCGGAGATCAATTGCTGTTCGGGCGCACCACCGTCATCTTCGCCATGGTGCACACGCTGCTGCCGCTGGCGGTTATCACGATGCTGCCGGTCATGAACCAGATCGATCGCCGCCTGACCATGGCGGCATCGACGCTCGGCGCCAACGGCGCGCGCGCATTCTGGCAGGTGTTCTTCCAACTCTCGGTGCGCGGCGTCGCTTCGGCCGGCCTGCTGGTTCTCGTGGCATCGCTCGGCTTCTTCATCACGCCGGCGCTCGTCGGCGGCGCCAGGGACACCATGATCGGGCAGCTCATCATCCTACAGATCAACGAGCTGCAGAATTGGCAGCTCGGCAGCGCGCTCGCCGCGATTCTCCTGGTCTCGACCATCACGATCTGCTTCGTCTACGACCGGATCTTCGACCTGTCGGCGGTGACGACGGGCAGCGACCGAACGTCAAAAGCGGACGGCGCCGTGCGCCGTGCCGGGCTTGCCATCGTCAACGCCGCCGGGCTGATTTGCGGCGCGATCGAGGAGGTCTGGAAACGCAATATCCGCGGCCTGCGCGGGCGCGTCCTGCTCTCGGTCTATGCCTGGATCATGATTGCCCTGCTGCTGGCACCGATCATCGCCTTTGTCCCGATGGCCTTCACCGGCTCGAGCTTTCTGTCGTTTCCTCCTCCTAATTGGAGTGCGCGCTGGTTCGAGCAGTTCTTTGGCTCCCCGCTCTGGCTCGGCGCGATGACCCGTTCATTCGGCATCGGGTTCGCGACTGCAGCCGTCACATTGCTGATCGCATCGATGGCGGCCTATGGGGTCGCCAGGACGCGCAGCCGACTTGGCGGCATCGCATTCCTGCTCTGCCTGTCGCCAATGATGGTCCCATCCATCGTGATCGCGATCGCGCTGTTCTATTTGTTCGCGAGGATGGGGTTGGTGGCAAGCAACATCGGCATCGGCATCGGTCACACGATCATCGCCATGCCGGTGGTGTTCATGATCATGCTGGCGACCTTCAAGGGCTACGACTGGAAGCTTGACGCGGCGGCCTCGACGCTCGGCGCCGGACGGCTTCGCACCTTCCGGCGCATCACCTTGCCGCTCGTGGCAGGCGGCCTCGCCGTCGGCTTCGTGACCGGCTTCCTGCAATCGTTCGAGGAACTGACGGTCGCGCTGTTCGTCGGCGGCGGGATCAAGACGACCTTGCCGAAGCAGATGTGGGATGGAATCCTGCTCCAGGTCAGCCCTGTCCTCGCCGCAGCATCCGTCGTCGTCCTCATTGTCGTGATCGTCATGTTTGCGATCATCGAGATCCTTCAGGCGCGCCGCTCGCGCTCTTCCGGCCCAGCCGGCGCCGGCGATTCCTGAGGCGTCTTCCAGAATCGCCCCGTGCCCGCGACGTTGACCTGTCTGGCGAAGAGTCGCGATCCAGGGCGAGAGCTCACCTGCCGCCTGCTCCTGTTCGTGGGTGCGTGGCAATCACGTGTCCCTCGCCATCCCGCCCCTCTTTGGTGAGGACGCCGGCAGCAAGGCCCACGCCCAGGACGTACATCCATCCCTCATGAAAGTCGAACAAGTGGGAATTGAGCAGCGAGCTGAAGATATTCTGTGTAACAACAAGAAACCCGAGCCAGCTCGCAACGCCTCTCCCACGAAAGAGGAGCAGGTGACAAATCCACGTTGCATACAGCACGGCAATGCCCAGCACGCCCCACTGAACCGCCATGTTCAGCGTTTGATTGTGAGGATTGCGCGTCACTTCCGCCTCCAGGCCCACCTTTCCCTGAGCCTTCCGGCTAAACAAGATCTCCGTGGATCCGGTACCGTGCCCGATAATCGGTGCTTCCGCAAAGAACGTCAGTGATTCCTGCCAGTAGTAGAGACGCTGCCCTGTCGAGCGCGGGACATTCTCAAGATAAAGCTGATATTCACGCGAAACATCCGCGATTCTTGTTCGCAGGAACGATGGGGTTGTCCATAAGGCCGCGGCGGCCGCAAGGGCGGCAAGCAGCAGCGTCATCGATTGTCGGCGGGTTAGAAACTTAAGTGCGAAAACGCCCAGCATAGCGGGGACATAGATGAGCGCCGTGCGAGCCGAGACGACAAAGATCATATTGGTGAAGAAAGCGGCCATCAAGGCCACAAGCCCGGCGAACATGGCGATCCGCCCTTGTTTGAATAGCTCCATCGCGAGCGGCGCCGCTGCGATCATGCAAAGCGCAAATTCCTGACTTTGGTCGATGTAGTTCTTGACTGGTACGCCAACATAATTTGTCGCTTCAAGTCTGACCGACGGCTCGACAAACGACACCCACGAAAGCGCCATCAACAGAGAACAGGAGATGAAGAAAGCAGCAAGTGCCCAGGTCGCCCGTTGCGATCGCTCGAAATGGTAGGCGATCAAAGGCAGGGCGATAAACTTCGCGGTCGATTTGATGGTGTAGAGCGCCGTCAGCCAGGGTGCCTCGCTCCAAGCGGTGCCGGCGAGCGCAAGCACGAATATCAGCAGTGGAAACATGCAGTGAGGGCGACGCAAGCGCAGCAGGATCGCTGCGCCATCCTCTCGGAATGAAACGCCCAAGACCCCGGTCAGCCAGATGAGCAAGATGATCTGGAAGCCTGTGGTCGACCAAGGCAGCATCGCAAAAGTTGCCGTTCCGAGGAGATCATTGGTGAATTGCGTGCGGACAGGATCTGACCACCAGCTCGGCCGCGAATTTTTTGGCGTCGCTTCAAGTGTATCCATTGTGCCCACAGGCTCGAGCGTATTCAGGTGCTTTGCCGCAGGAGTCACCATTGGTCTTCAGGATCTAGCGCACCATCTCGCATGTTCCGTACCGGTTATGGGGATATACGACGCGGCTCGGGCTGCTGGCAACGATGGAGCGCTCGCGCGACCTGCACCACGGCCTTGCCATCGGCCATAGCCGGGGTCTACTGCCGTTCCTCCCGAAAGCTTTGATTTGGCCGCATGAACCTGCTTAATCGCGGCCGCGCATCGTTTTTGGAGATATCGGGCATGGCCCGCGGCACCATCCAGGGGGCACTGGGAAGCGGTTCGATGGTGCGAAGCACCGATCGCTCCGCCCTGGCCGCCGCGCGCGCCGATATCGTATGCGGGCTGTTACTCTGGCGGCTGTGGGCCCGTCTGGGCTGGAACGACATCCGGCAACGCTACCAGCGTTCGATCCTGGGGCCGCTCTGGCTCACGATCAGCATGGGCATCCTGATCGGCTCCCTGGGTCTGCTCTATGCCAGGTTGTTCCAGCAGCCCGTCGAGGAGTTCCTGCCCTATTGCGGCATCGGGCTTCTGATCTGGGGCTTCATGTCGAGCTATTTGACGGAGAGCGGTACGCTGTTTTCGGGAGCCGAGGCCTATATCAAGCAGATCAGCCTGCCGTTCTCGCTGTATGTCTACCGGGCAAGCTGGGCCAAGCTGATCATACTGGCCCACAATTTCATCATCTATTTCGGCATCATCCTGTATTTTGGTATCTGGCCGGGCGCAGCTGCGCTTCTGGCCATACCTGCGATCTGCATCGTCACCTTCAACGGGATGGCCATCAGCTTGACGATCGGGATGATTTCGGCGCGCTTTCGCGATATCCCACAAGTGATCAACTCCATCGTGCAGATCCTGTTCTTCGTGACGCCCTTAATGTGGAAGCCCGATGCGGTGAAGATTCCGGCCTATGTGACGGAATTGAATCCGGTCTATCACCTGCTGCAAATCGTTCGCGCGCCGCTGCTCGGGGAGGTTCCGACGGCCTCCAACTACGCGGCGGTCGGACTGGTCACGCTGATCAACGTCGCCTTGTCGGGGCTGTTGTTCTCCCGTTACCGGGCGCGGATCGCGTATTGGGTTTGAGGAACAGCAATGCTTGACGGCCTTCGGGGCAAGCCGCACGTCACGCTGGAGAAGGTCAGCGTGTCCTTCCCGATCTACCAGGGCGGATCTCGTTCGCTGAAGAAGCACCTGCTGTTCCGTGGAACCGGCGGTCAGCTCGCCAGCGATGCGAACGAGCGGATCGTCGTCGAGGCGTTGAGAGACGTCTCCCTGTCGATTGCCGCGGGCGAACGCATTGCGCTCGTCGGCGCCAACGGCGCCGGCAAGACCACCCTGTTGCGCGTGATGGCGGGCGTCTATGAGCCGACGCTGGGGATCGCGACGTCGTGCGGTCGCATATCGCCGATCTTCGATATCGCTGTCGGGATCGACGGCGATCTAAGCGGCTACGATAACATCCGCCTGCGCGGCATGCTGCTGGGGCTGAGTGCCGGCGAGATCGAATCCTATATTCCCGATATCGCCGATTTCACCGAGCTCGGAGACTATCTGGACGTTCCCGTGCGAACCTATTCCTCGGGCATGATGACGCGCCTGACCTTCGCCGTCGCCACCTGCTTCTCGCCCGAGATCCTCCTGATGGATGAGTGGATTATGGCGGGCGATGCGAGCTTTCTGGCGAAGGCGCAACGCCGGATCGAATCCTTTGTCGAGCGTGCCAACATCCTTGTGCTGGCCTCCCACAATCTCGACATCTGCCGGAAATGGTGCACCAAAGCCGTGTGGATGGAGCGGGGCCGTATTCGAGCGGCGGGTGAGATCAACGCGGTGCTGCAAGAGATGCAGTTCGACCTTGCGCGGCAGTCGTCCTAGGCTGAACGACGGCTTTCCTCGTCGATCGCCATTTGAAGCGCGCGACAGACGTGGTCGACTGCCTGCTCCGGCATGTTGGTGTGGAAGGGAAGAGCCAGCGTGCTGGCGGCGACCCGCTCGGTCACAGGAAACTGGCCGCGTTGGTAGCCATAACGCTCGACGAAGTACGGCTGAAGATGAATCGGCGGGAAATAATTTCGCGTCGGAATCCCGCGCTTCGCAAGCCGCGACGCGATATTGTCACGCGACAGGCGGGCATCCAACCGCACGATGTACACGAACCAGCTCATCCGCGTGGTGTTCGCAGCCACACTGAGTGGCTTGACGGCCGCGATGCGCGCCAGGCGTTCGTTGTAAGTCGCTGCCACCGCAGCCCGCCGGTCCAAGAGGTCGTCGAGGCGCGAGATCTGCGAGAGGCCCAGCGCGGCACTGAGTTCATTGAGGCGGTAGTTGAACCCCAACTGATGATGTTGCAGCCATTCGTCGCCGGCGCGCCCGTGATTGCGCAAGGCTCGCAACTCGCGATCCCATCGCGGATCGTCGGTGGTGACGATGCCGCCCTCGCCGGTGGTCATCTGCTTGTTGGGATAGAAGGCGAAGACGGACGCGCGCCCAAACGTGCCGACCTTGCGGCCGTCTAACTCCGCGCCGATCGCTTCGCAGGCGTCTTCGATCACGAGAAGCCCGCGCCGGTCGGCGGTGCGGCAGATCTGGTCCATGCGCGCGGGACGGCCGAAGACATGAACCGGAAGGATTGCGACCGTCCGGTCGTTCACCGCCGCGTCGATCGCATCCGCATCGATATTGAAACTGTCTTCGTCGATGTCGACAAACACCGGCGTTCCGTGCTCGTAGAGGATGCAATTGGCTGAGGCGACGAAGCTGAAGGGCGACGTGACGACTTCCGCACCCTCTTTCACGCCGGCAAGCCGCATGCACAGATGCAGGCCGGCCGTGCCGCTCGCTACCGCGACGGCATATCGCGTGCCAACATAGTCGCGTACGCGCTTCTCGAACTCTTCGATATAGGCTCCGATGCTGAGCCGGCCGCTTCGCAGCACCTGTGCGACGAGATCGATATCACCCTCGGTGATATCGGGCTGCGACATCGGCGTGCTGATAATGCCGTTCTCGTTCATCGCACTCTCCGTGCCGGCACCCCGACGACCGTCGCATGATCGTCGACATCCTCAGTGACGACTGCGCCGGCTCCGATGACGCACCAATTTCCGATGCGCACTCCTGGCAGGACGCGGCTGCCGAGCCCGAGAAGACTTCCCTCGCCGATCTTCACCTCGCCGCCCAGATAGCACCCCGGCGCCACATGAGCGTGATCGCCGATTTCGCAATCATGCTCGACGATCGCACCTGTGTTGATGATGACGTTCTGCCCGATTTTCGCATGCGCATTGACGATGGCACCGGCGAACGCGACGATGCCGGCCTTCAACTCCGCCCAGGTGCTCACCGTTGCACGGGGGTGAACGATCGTGATCGCCTTTGCGTTTCGCGACGTCTCGCGCTGCATGACATCGCGCCGAGCACGATTAGCTCCGATCGCCGGGATGAGCCCATCGATATCGTGATCACGCCAGGCCGAAATCGGCCCCAGCACGGGAAGTCCCATGATCGAACGACCCGATAGCGACGGATTGTCGTCCAGGAATCCGACGAGCTTATGCTGCGCAAGCGATAGAGCGGCGTCTGCAACCACCTGTCCGTGCCCGCCGGCGCCTACGCAAGCGATCCTGGGTACCGCGCCATGTCCATTCAAATGATCACTTGCTCCCCGGAGTCGGGCCGAGCTGTACCCGAGCCAGTTGTAAACTTCTGGACGAATATTGTAGTGCTGAGTAATAGAAAATGACACAATTGGCAACATGCCGCTTGTTTGCACGACGACTCCTGGTTCCGCTCGGCAAGCCGTCGAGATCGCGCATGGCCCGTCGGTCAAAGGCACAATTCCTGCTGCAACGACGAAGCAGCTTCGCGTCTGTCACATCGCTGCGACGACTGAAGGCGCGGCATGGGTGTTTGAGCAGGTGCGGGATCTCAGGGATCGTTTCGGATACGACGTCAGCGTCATCTTGAACGGAACCAGCGGGGCGCTCGTCGACCGTTTCAATACTGCCGGCATTCGCGTCCTTGCGAGCGATTTCCAGTTTCTCGGCGGTGGCGATTTGTTTGCACTGCCCAAGCGGATCCTGGACCTCGCGCGTATTCTGGAGCGCGAGCGCTTCGACATCATCCAGACGCACCTGTTCCATTCCATGGTGATCGGTCGCATCGCGGCTTGGCTCGCCGATGTTCCGGTACGCTTGTCGATGATCGCAGGCCCATTCCATCTCGAGGCTTATACGCCGAGCTGGATCGATGGCTCGACGCAGTGGATGGATACCGCGCTCATCCCGTCCTGCGAGTTCAGCCGTTCGCTGTATCTGTCGATGGGCGTGCGCAAGCAGCGCCTCGAGGTCATCTATTACGGGCCGGACGAGACCAGGTTCGAGCCGTCGCGTGAGGTCGCCGCGGATTTGCGCGCCGAGCATGGCTGGGCAGCAGATGTGCCGCTGATCGGGATGGTCGCTTATTTTTATCCCGAGCTGGGCGTCAACCGATGGACGCCACCGGCCGCGCAAGGGCGCCCGGTCAAGAGCCACACCGACCTTATCAGGGCAATGCCTGCGGTGCTCGCGGAGTTTCCCAATGCCAAACTGTTGTTGGTCGGGTCGGGCTGGGAAGAGGGCGGCCAGCAATATATGGCCAAGATGCAGGCTTTGGTCGCCGAGCTCGGTCTTTCCGATAGCGTCGTCTTCACCGGCTATCGCACGGACATTCCCGCCGTGCTCAAATCGCTCGATGTGGCCGTTCAGGCCTCGGTGAGCGAGAACCTCGGAGGCTCGATCGAGGGCCTCTTGATGGAATGTCCGATGGTCGCGACGCGAGTTGGCGGCCTCGTCGATAGTGTCATCGACGGCCATACCGGTGTGCTGGTCGGCCCAGCCGATCCGGCCGAGCTTGCAAGAGGCATTCTCGAACTATTGCGCGCCCCCTCGCGCGCAAGGGAGCTCGGTCGTCGCGGCCGGGCGCGCATGCTCGAGAGGTTTACGCTGCGAACGACGGTCGAGGACGAGCACCGGCTTTATCAGCGGCTGTATGCACGGGCACCGGCCGGCTACCGCTCCGGTCGCCGCGCATTTCGGCTGTTTTGTGGGGCCCTCGTCGGTGGGTACCTGGCGTTCCGCTATACGGTGTTCGACAGCAATCTGCTGCCAGCCTGGGATGCCGGGTGGCGGCCCTGGCACTTGCTCACGTTGCGCCGGTTGATGCTGCGCCTGATCAACGCGGTGCTGCGATCCAGGACTCGATCTGCTCATGCGCCTCACGTGGCCGCACCCGCGAACGAGCAGTTCATCTCGGTGACGATCGAGCCGCCAGCGCCGATTGCTCCGCGACTGCGGCTTGCCGGGCGGATGATGCTCTACCGCTTCTATGCATTCGTCGGTCGACAAAAGCTCGGCTGGGGTCTTCGCAGGCGTTTGCGTGCCAAGTTCCGTCGCCTGCTCGGCTCTGCTGCCGAGCCGGACAACACGGCGCGGGATCGATGACCATGCGAACCACCAACCGCGCATCTGACGGTGGAGAGAAGGTCGGGTCGTTGAGAGTCTGTCATCTCGTCTCGGCGACCAACGGCGCTCGCTGGGCGGTGGAGCAGTTGTCGTGGCTGCGAGACCGTTATGGACATGATGTCACGGCGGTCGTGGGCGGTTCGAACGGCTCCTTGATCGACATGCTGAAGGAAGCCGGTATCCGGGTTCACGCCGAGGAGGGCTTCGGCGCCTATGATAGCGTCGCTTCGGTTCTGCGGCTGCCGGCGACGGTCTGGCGGCTCGCATGGTGGCTGCGCCGGGAACGCTTCGATGTCGTGCAGTCGCATCTGTTGTTTGCGATGATCGCGACGCGGTTCGCGGCCTGGTTTGCCGACGTCCCGGTGCGGCTTGCGATGTATGCCTCGCCGTTCCATCTCGAAGTGCCCCGGACGCTCTGGATGGACCGATTGACGTGTTGGACGGACACGCGTCTCATCGCATCATGCAAGTATACCAACGACATCCTCGCCCGTCTCGGTGTCGCCTCGGCGCGCCGCGCGGTGATCTACTACGGCGCCGACAACGATCAGTACGATCCGGACAAAACTCCGGCCGTCGACCTTCGGGCGGAGTATGGCTGGCCATCGTCGACCAATGTCGTCGTGAAGGTCGCTTATTTCTATGCGAAAATGTCGGACAACGACTGGGTGCCCGCCGTCCTGCGCGGACAGAACCCGAAGGGTTTCGTGGACCTCGTTCGGGCCACGCCGGCTATTCTCGCCAAGCATCCGGAAACCAAGGTCGTGCTCGTGGGCAATGGCTGGGGGGAGCCCGGGACCGCCTACATGGAGGAGATGCGGCAGCTGGTGCAGGAGCTCGGCCTTTCCGAGAACATCATCTTTACCGGCTTTCGTCGCGACACGGCCGGAATCCTTCGCGGCGCCGACGTGGCGGTTCAGGCCTCACTCTATGAGAATGTGGGCGGGGTGATCGAATCCCTCATGGTGGAATGCCCGACGGTTGCAACTGCGGTCTGCGGCATGGTCGATTGCGTGATCGACGGCGAGACGGGCATTCTCGTGCGTCCCTCCGACCCTGCGGACCTGGCGCGCGGTATCAACGACATGCTGTGTGACCGGCCGCGCGCTCACGCGCTTGCCGCGAACGGTGGCCTTCTTGCCCGGGAGCGCTTCAGCCTAGCGCGCACATGCGCCGATCTCGATCGATTGTACCGGGCTGAACGATCGGCCCTACGCCGTCGCTTCTACAATCCGCTGGTGAGCCTTGCACGCTGCGCGATCGGCGTCCCGATCCTTGCCTGGTTCGTACTGCGCGTCGCGCACAGGGATTTTTACGTGACCTCGCACTGGCCGACGCATCGCAACCGCCTGAAGAGCATTCTCGATACGACCTTCAGCTTCGATACGTATTGGCGGCCAATCGCAAACCAGCTTCCGTACGGGCCTCCTCCCGGCACGTTGCCGCTGCGAATCCGATGGGCCAATCGTCGCGTGACCGCCGGCTTGCACCTTGCGCGCTGGCGCATCGAATTGCCGATGCATCTGCGAATGTACCGGCAACGGCTGACCTCATGGGTCAAAAATCATCTTTCGACTCTCAGAGGTCAACTTGTCACCGCTGGCCTGCACGCCTCGCGTCGACGGGTCGAAGCGCCGATGTATTTCCGCATGTATCGCCAGCAGATGGTGTCCTGGCTCGGCCGACATTCCCCCGGTTGGGGCTTGCTGCGGAAGCTTGCGGAACTGCGGCGCGGGTTGCAGCCGAATGGACTCGGACAAGCGGCGCTACAGCAGACACCGATCGAGCCGCCCGTCTGCGACAGTGCCGAGTGAGGTTGCCGCCGTGACTTCCGTGCGTCCGGCCTCCCTGCCACCCCTGCTCGACAGAAGCGAGAGCACTTCGTTTGCACGGCTGCCGGCACGCGGGTTGGCTGCTGTCCCTCCCGATTGGCTTCCGCCTGGCAAGAAGGCTGCCGTCGTGTTCACGATCGACGACGTCCATCCCGGCACCTCTCGCGACAGTTATGAGGCTGGCGGCGATCTCGATCATGGGCAGCTTCGTTTTCTGATCCGCCTGCTGACGGCTCATCCGAAGCTGCGCGCTACTCTGTTCGTGACGGCCGATTGGCGCGCAAAACACCCATCCGTTTCGCACCCGCTGCTGATGCACATTCCCGGCGTACGCCGTCTTTGGTGCGAATGGAATACGTTGCCCGAAGGCACGATGCGCATCGACAGGTTTCCGCGCTTCATCGAATTCCTCAAGAACCTGCCAAGGGTTGAAATCGGGCTGCACGGCCTCACGCACAATCGCGGACGCCACCCCACGCATCTCGAGTATCTGGATGCAAGCGAGGAGGAATGCCGGCGCAGTCTGGCGGGGATCTTCGAAATCTTTCACGCCGCCAACCTGGCGTTCGTGCCGGGAATGTCGCCGCCCGGCTGGCACCTGAGCCAGGAACTCGCGAGGGCCATGCGGGACGCCGGCCTGACCTTCGTCGGCTCCTCGCGCGACCTTGTGAGCGCCGCGCATCGTGAAGCGCTGAGCGCGATGAGCGGTCTCACCGGTACGTCGCTGATCGCGCCACAATGGATATCCGGTGGATTGTTGAACTTCACGACCAACTATCAGGCGACGTCGACCATCGACCGGGCAAGGTCAATTATCGATCACGGCGGTCTGCTTGCGATCAAGGCGCATGTCATCAAGAGGGCCGGATCCTACGTTGCGCTGGATGGGCTCTGCGAGGAATATTGCGACCACCTGCATGCGGTGTTCGACTATCTGGAGACGATCGGCGAGGACCTCTGGTGGACCAGCATGGGCGAGATTGCCGCGCGCTGCGTTGCGGCGCTACCGCAGGCATCTATTGGCAAGGCAAATGATCTGTGAAGGTCAGCATCAACCCCGCGGGCTTTGAAGCCAAGCATCTCGCCGCCTTGAACCGATCATTCGGCGATTGGGGCGATGGGCGCCGCTGGCGGTGGTGTTTTGCCCGGTCATCCTTGTCCGAGCCGGCCGATATCGTCGTCGCCGAGGTGAACGATACTGCGATTGCCGGAACGGGTATCTCCTATCGGCGAATGATCACGCCCGACGGCGGAACTCTGCTGGCCGGAATCCTGACGGCGGCGTGGTCGCTTCCTGTCAAGTCCGCCCGCGGCGCCTACATGCACGTAATGTCGGAAGCGAGGCGGCGGATCGCCGAGCGCGGCGGCGCCGTCGCGATCGGCTTCATGCCGCAGAATAAGTCGAGCGGCCTTCAGCTCCTCCGCGCAGGCGCAATGGCGGCAACCACCGCCTATGTGTCCACGCCCGCTGGCTGGAATGACGGATTGCCGCGCGAATTGAAACCTTGCGTCCTGACGAGCGGTCTCATCGAAGAGCTGTTCCGACGCGTGAACCGTCGCGCACAACGCGGTCTACGATTCACCTATCCGGATATCGGTGAGTTCGCTGGACAGTTTCTCGAGCGGCCGCATCCCGTCGAGGTGCTCGCGGATGCCAAGGACGGCTATTTCATCCTCGAACGCTTGTCGCAAGCGATGAACCTGCTTGCGGTCCTTCCGGCCGATGGCGACGCGCGCCCGCCTGGACAGCTTCTCATGGATGCCGCCCGGCTTGCCGCCGACCAGAACTCCAGGCTCCTTTCCTATGCATCGAACGAGCATGCCATCGCGGAGGCCGTCGCAGCGGGTCTGGTTGCGACGCCCGGTTTCATCACCGTGACGATCGCAAACGTGCAAGCACTATCGGCCGCCATATCCATGGCGCTGGAAGGGGCCGCGACAACGAGCGCCTGTCTTGCGATGCTGAGGGCTTTCCACGTCGAGAACGGCGATCGGATGTAGCCAGGCGACATGTAGCGCAATCCCCGTCTTCCTGCTCGACATGCTGCTCCAGTGAAGGCGACAAAGTCGTAGCGGAATTATGCAGATCGTCGTAGACGGCGGTGTGTGGCGGGGTTCGAATGCCGAGGCGACCACGTCGGAGACGGCAACATTCAGTGGCCAAAGAAATCTGTTTGAAGGGATAGTCATGGCTTCTTCTCGTTCGGGCCTGCGCGGGTCAGTCGATCAACCTGATCGTGATGCAAATCCGGATGCGCCCTATTACCCCGATGCAACGTGGCAACACCGGACGCCTTCAGAGTCGGGCATGAACCCTGACATTCTGAAGGACGCCATCGATTTTGCAATTGCCGGGGAGACGAAGGCGCCCCGCGACCTGGTGATGAATCACTATCAAAACTTCGGCCGCGAACCGTTCGGCTATGCAATTGGGCCCATCAGGGAGCGTGGTGACCCGACAGGAATCGTCATTCACAAGGGTTACATTGTCGCCGAATGGGGAGAGCCGCTCAGGGTCGATATGACTCACAGCGTGACCAAGAGCTTTCTCTCCAGCGTGGTCGGCATTGCCGTCGAGCGCGGCATGATCAGGAGCGTCGATGACACCGTAAGGGATTACGTCGCGCCGATACAGATCTACGCCCCAGCCTCGACCACCAACAAATCGGATCGGCTCAGCACGCCCGATTTACTTCTGCCGTTTGAATCGCCGCACAATCGCGGCATCACCTGGGACAATCTGCTCCGACAGACCAGCGACTGGGAGGGCATCCTGTGGGGCAAGCCGGACTGGGCGGACCGGCCCAGCGATAATCCGGCGGAATGGGGGGCTTCGCCACGCAACACGCCGGGCACTGTTTACAAATACAATGATGTCCGCACCAATGTTCTGGCACTCGCAGCCCTCAATGTATGGCGACGCCCGCTGCCGCAGGTCCTGAAGGATAACATCATGGACCCGATCGGTGCCTCCAATACCTGGCGCTGGTTCGGTTATGAGAATTCCTGGGTGGTGCTGGACGGCTGCCCGGTGCAGTCGGTGACCGGTGGTGGGCACTGGGGCGGCGGCATGTACATCAACGCCTATGACATGGCCCGCTTCGGTTACCTCACGCTGCGTCGCGGCAAATGGAAAGATCGTCAATTGCTCTCGGCGCAATGGATCGATCAGGCCCTGACGCCGACCAAGCCCGAGCCGATCTATGGTTACATGAATTGGTTTCTCAACACTGACGGGAAACGCTGGCCGAGCGCTCCGGCCACCGCATTTGCCCATGTCGGCAACGGCACTAACATGGTCTATGTCGATCCCGAGCACGACCTCGTGGCCGTTGCTCGCTGGATCGACGGAGAAGCCATCGACGGTTTCCTGAAACGGTTGCTCGCGGCCGTCGATCATGGATAGATCGGGCCGCGTTACGGCTTCGGTTTTGAACGCCGGACGCGGCGGCAGTCCCTGCCAGTTCGCTGGCATGAGGGTTGCCTCTGTTACTGATGCCGATTCTCGGCACTGTGTTTTCCGGCGTCGTTTGCGTTTCGGAATAAGAAGGACAAAAAAATGCGATCGGATACCTGGCTCCGCGGCGCGCTGCTCGCGGCCTGCACAACAATGGTCTTGGCGGCCCCTGCACTGGCGCAAAAATCGGCTGACACCCTGCGCATTACCTGGCGCGACGCGATTCCTGACGTCAACCCGTACTACAATTCGCAGCGCACCGGCATGGTCGTTGCGTTCCAGGCCTTCGACTGCCTGGCGTATCGCGATCCCCAAACCATGGAGATCAAGCCGGCTCTGGCCACCTCGTGGAAGCAGGTCGATGACACCACGATCGATTTCACCCTGCGCGAGGGCGTGACGTTCCAGAACGGCGATCCCTTCACCGCTGATGACGTGGTGTACACGATCAACACCATCATTCAGGACAAGCGGGTGGCGATCCCGGCCTACTACACCTCTTTCGCCGGCGCCGAGAAGATCGACGACTTTCACGTGCGGCTCAAGCTGACCGGACTGTCCCCGGCCGTGATGGAATATCTGTCGATGGTCACGCCGATCTGGCCGAAGGCCTATCGCGAGAAGATCGGCGCCGATGCCTATTCGAAGGCCCCGATCGGTACCGGCCCCTATAAGATCACCAAGGTCGACGGCACCACCCAGATCGATATGGAGCGATTTGACGGCTACTATGCCGGCAGCCCCAAGGGCCGGCCCGCCATCCGATACATCAAGATCCACGAAGTGCCCGACGCCACAACCGAAATGACGGAGCTGCTCGGGGGACGCGCCGATTGGATCTGGGGCTATAATGCCGACCAGTTCGCAAATATCTCCAGGGTGCCGAATTTGGAGGCCGTGCGGTTCGGCACCATGCGCGTCCATTTCATGACCATCGACGCCGCCGGCCGTACAGGCGCCGACAATCCGCTGACCAAGCTGAAGGTTCGGCAGGCCGTCATCTCGGCAATCGACCGCGCCACGATGGCCAAGCAGCTGATCCAGGGCGATTCCCAGGTGATCGACGCGCCGTGCTTCCCCAGCCAGTTCGGCTGCGACGTATCGGCGGCGGTAAAGTATCCGTACGATCCGGCCCGGGCCAAGCAGCTTCTGGCCGAAGCCGGTTATCCCAACGGATTCGATACGGAACTCGTGACCTATGCTCCCGCGCAGCTGTCCTCTGCGATCCAGAACTATCTCAAGGCCGTCGGCATCAACCTGCGCATCCAGCAATTGCAGATCGGCGCGGCCATCCAGCTCGCGGAAGCAGGCAAGGCGCCACTGTATTCGGGCAGTTGGGGCAGCAATTCCGTCAACGACGCCTCGGCGTTCATGCCCTATTGGCTCGGCGGTGGATTGGACGACTACGCCCGCGACCCCGATGTGCACAAACTGTTGAATCAGGCCGGGGCCAGCAACGATCCGGAGGTGCGTCGCAAGGCCTTTTCCGAGGCTATCCGCCTGGCGACGGAGCGCGTCGATTTCATCCCGCTGTTCAGCGATGTCCGCTATGTCGCATTTTCAAAGCAGCTAAATTTCCAGGGCTTCCCGGACGATATTCCGCGCTTCTATTTGTCCAGCTGGAAGTAGATCCTGGCGCAGCCTCCCACGGACAGCCGCCACCCGACACGGATCAGGTGGCGGCTGGCCTATGACGTCGTTGCCAGCAGGCATTCGACCAACCGACCATCCTTGCGGATGTTGTCGGGCATCGTTACCGCGCATTCTGCGAATGCGCTCGGGCACCGCGGGTGGAAACGACAGCCTGGCGGGACATTCGTGGGATCCGGGTAGGCATCGCCCAGCCCAACATCAGGAATGCCGAGAGCCGGATCCGGTGTCAGCACGGAGGAGAGCAGCGCCTTCGTGTAGGGATGCGCAGGCGTGCGGAACAGCTCCTGCGCGGGTGCCTGCTCGACGATCCGGCCGAGATACATCACCGCGACTTCCGTGGCGATGTGTTCCACCACCGCCAGATTGTGGCTGATGAAGAGATAGGTCAGCCCAAGCTCCCGCCTCAATTCCGTCAGCAGATTGAGAATCTGCGCCTGCACCGACACATCCAGCGCGCTGGTGGGCTCGTCACACACCACGATGCGCGGATGCAGCACGAGCGCACGCGCGATCGCCACACGCTGACGCTGGCCGCCGGAGAGTTGTCCCGGCATGCGCTCCGCCATCTCGCTGGAAATTCCAACGCGCGCCAGCATCTCCATGACCCGGTCGACCTGCTGCGCCTTCGGCGTATCGCCCTGGGAGGCCAACGGCAGGCCGACGATATCGCGGATGCGATGGCGCGGGTTGAGCGAGGAGAACGGGTCCTGGAACACCGGCTGGATCAGCCGGGCGCGTTCGCGTCGGTCCATACCGGCCAGGCTGCGTCCGTCCACCAAAATCTCGCCCGCGGTCGGTGGCAGCAGGCCCATGATGAGCCGGGCAAGCGTCGACTTGCCGCAGCCGGATTCGCCCACGACGCCCAGCACGTCGCCCGCCGGGAGCATGAATGTCACCCCGTCCACCGCGCGCACCGGTCGACCGGGACGCACGATACTGCCGGGCGGCTTGAACTCCCGGTACACATTCCGGACTTCGATGGCATGAGTCTTGGCCTGGGTCATGCAGCGCTGGCCCGCGTCCAATCCGGCGGTAGCCGGCAAAGATAGGAATGATCGCCGCCAGCATCGCGCAGCGGCACGGCCTGCGCACATTCCGGGGCAGCAGACACACAGCGATCGCGAAACCCGCAACCGGCAAAGCCAGGCGGTATGCGGGGTACCACGCCTGGAATGTTGCCTAGAGGCTCGCCAGTCTGCGTCTTGCCGGGCACGGGAATGCAGTCCAGCAGCCCGCGGGTGTAGGGATGCGCCGGCGCGGCAAACACGTCAGCGACCGTGCCGGTCTCGACCACTTCGCCTGCATACATCACCGAGACACGGTGCGCCATGCGTGCCACCACGCCGAGGTCGTGCGTGATCAACAGCAATGCGAGTCCCAATTCCTGCTGCAGCTTTTGCAACAACCGCAGGATTTGCGCCTGCACCGTCACATCGAGGGCGGTGGTGGGTTCGTCGGCGATCAGCAACTCCGGATCACACATCAGCGCCATCGCGATCATCACCCGCTGGCGCAGGCCGCCGGAAAGCTGATGGGGATATTGGCCCAGGCGCATCCCCGGCGCGGTGATGCCCACGCGCGCCAACAATTCGGCCGCCCTGTCCAAGGCCTGCCGCCGTGTGGCGCGACGATGGCGTTCGAGCACCTCGGACATCTGCGACCCGATTGTGTAGGCCGGATTCAGACTCGTCATCGGTTCCTGGAAGATCATCGATATCTTGTCGCCGCGCAGCCGTGACATCTGCCGCTCCGACATGGCAAGCAGATCCTGCCCCTGAAAGCGGATATGATCGGCAGTTCGGATGACGCCGCGCGGCAGCAGGTTCATCACCGACAGAGCGGAGATGGATTTACCGCAGCCCGACTCTCCGACCATGCAATGCGTTTCGCCGCGTGCCACTGCGAGCGACATGCCCCGCACCGCTTCCGTGCGCCCGCCGATGGACACCCGCAGATTGCCGACGCTGAGAACCGGATCTTGCAACAAGGCTGTCATCGTTCCAGGTCCGCTCCCAACAAGTCGCGCAGCCCGTCACCCAAAAGATTGATGCCGAGCACCAGGACGAACAGCACAACCCCCGGGGTCATGATCACCCACGGGCTGAAGAACATGTATTCCTTGGCCTCGGCGATCATCAGGCCCCAACTCGGCAAAGGCGGCGGTACGCCGAGGCCGAGAAAAGACAATGCGGCTTCAAGCAAGATCGCCAGCGCCATTTCCAGCGTTGCCACCACCACCAAATGATTGGCGATATTGGGCAGCACCTCGCGCACGAGAATGTGCACGCGCGAGGCACCGGCAGCTTGGGCTGCGGCGATATAATCGAGGTTGCGCACCTGCATCGTGGTGGTACGTGCCACGACGGCGAACCGGTCCCACAGCAACAGCCCCAGCGTGAGGATCACCACCGCAAGCGAACTGCCAACCAGCGCCACCACCGTCAACGCCACCAGGATCAGCGGGATCGACAAGCGGCAGGTGATAAGGAACATCACGAAGTCGTCGGTCCGCCCGCCATAGAACCCGCCGACGATCCCGAGCGTGATGCCGATGAGCCCGGATGTGACAACGGCCAGCACGCCGATCAGCATGGAAATGCGCGTGCCGTAGATCAGGCGCGAAAGATAGTCCCGCCCGATCTGATCCGTGCCCAATACATGCGTCGATTGGCTGCCTTCCATCCAGACCGGCGGGATCAGGCGCAGGTTGAGGTCCTGAGCGAATGGATCATGCGGCGTCAGATAGGGCGCGAAAATCGCGACCAGCAACGCGGTCCCTACGATCACCACTCCGAGCAGCGTGGCGAGGCGCCGAAAGGCTGGAAAGCGCCGGCGTGCCGGCAGGCCTTGTGCAATCCCGACCGAACTCACGCTCGCAGCCTCGGATCCAGCAGCGCATTCATCATGTCCGCCAGCAAGGTCAGGACGATGTAGATGACGGCCAGGAACAGCACGACAGCCTGCACGACCGGGAAATCATTCTTGGTGATCGACTCCCAGGCCAGATAGCCGACGCCCGGCAGCGCGAATACGGACTCGATCACCACTGAGCCTCCCAACATGAAACCAAGCTGCACGGCCGCGATGGAGACCACCGGCATTGCCGCATTGCGCAAGGCGTGCTTGAGGACGATCTTCGTTCGACCCAGTCCCTTGGCGCGCGCGGTGCGAATGTAATCCGCTGCCAGCGCGTCGATCATTCCCGACCTGGTCAGGCGCATCAATGCCGGGATAGCCGAAAAGGCGAGCACGATCCCCGGCATGATATAGCCTTGCCACGTTTCCACGCCCGAAATTGGCAACCATTGCAGTTCCAGGCCAAGCAGAACGATCATGACCAAGCCGAGCCAAAAGCCCGGCATCGCCTGTCCCAGCAACGCCACCATCATGATGCCACGGTCGATGGCCGAGCCCTCGCGCACCGCCGCCAGAATGCCTAGCGGCAGGCCTATCAACAAGGCGATCGAAAGTCCGGTCAGGCCAAGTGTCAGAGTGACCGGCAATCGGTCGCGGATCAGTCCGGAGACCGGGGCATGATAGAGAAAGGATCGGCCGAGATCGCCCTCGGCGGCATGGCCGGCCCACTCGAGAAACTGCACCACGAACGGCCGGTCGAGGCCATAATTCTTCGTAATGATCGCGATATCGGCCGCGGTCGCGTTAGGGCCTGCGATGGACGCGGCCAGATCGCCCGAAAGGTGCGTCAAGGAGAAGCTGACGACCAGCACCGTCAGGCACACCAAGGCGGCCAGCCATAGTCGGCGAAGAATGAAGAGCACCATTGGCGACAACTACGACAGCGAGCAACCAACGGCAAGTTCAAGATGACAAGCCGCCGGTATGGCGAGATCCGAATTCTGCCTGTCTTTCCTGCACGTCTTGCCAACATGCGCGCCAAAGTGCGCAGACGCACAGCACTGCTCGCCACGAGCGCAAATATTACCCCTGACCCAGGCTCGTGCGGGCGCAAGTCAATTCACAGCCAGAGAGCATGAGTGGAAACGGGTTGCGTTCAAACTCTTCCGATGCATCCCCAACCTCGATCTGTTTGGCCAGAAGCTCGTGCACGTGAGCACGGCACCTTGATCATCAAGTCAGCGCCAAACTCAGACACCGCTTGCACTGCTCCCTCGTCGAATTGACGGGCCACCTGCTGGAGCAATCCTGAGGGCGATCCGACAAGGCGAGCTTACACTTCAAAAATGCGCAGAATGATCCACAGCCACGACGCCATGAGCAATGTTGCTCAGCACGGGAGAGGTCCAGGGCTCGATTCCCCTGTGCGCAAGCCGCTCGCAATGACGGAGGTTCAATCCGCCCGCTCCGGCCTCAAAGCCGCATAGAGCCCGACCAGGGTCCCGATGGCGACCAGCGCGGCCGCGAGCAGAACCTGCAATTCGCCGTCGTCGGTGGCGCCGACGGATGACACGAGCCTGGTCACGATGACGAACAGGATGGCCACCGAGGCTGCGGCCCCCACGCTGAGATAAGCGAGCTCCCGCGTCAGGTTCCGGCCGAGCAGTCCGAGCGCCGTGAAATACATCGCGCAGGCGTTGGGATGAACGAACAAGGCCACGCGCGCGTAGGGACCGTAGGCGTCGAGCAGGGACTCGCACCGGCTCAGCGCCGCTTTCGAGGCGACCCGCTGCAACAACGGCCTGAAGAAACGGGCCTGCCCGTAACTCAGGACGGCGCCCATGATGATGGCGAGCCACGCCACGATGAAAACGGGCGCATCGGCGGGCTTCGGATTGAGCGCCACCGACATCAGGATGAGGGCAGTTCCGGGAAAATAACCGAAATACGGGAAGACCGACTCCAGCAGCACGCAGACGAACATGAAGACCGGAAACCACGGCGAACCGGTGGCGTCCTGGACGATGGCATTCAGGTCGAAGAGGTCAGTCTTGTACAAGACGAGGTACATGCACATGGCAAGTCCAGCCAGCGCGTAGAACGGCAATGCTCCCGACAGAAACCGTCTCATCCGGCCATCGGGCCTTGTTGCGTGGGCACAGCGGAGACCATCCTAAGCAATCGACAAAATCTCGATCTCCTGCGCGCCCGCCCCCACGACATCGCCGACCGCCTTTCCCATCAGCGACTTCGCGACCGGCGCCACGAACGAGATCGAGCCTGCCTTCGGATCGGCTTCGTCCTCGCCGACGATGCGATAGGTCTGCACGCGTCCGTCGGGGCGGCTGAAGGTGACCGTGCTGCCGAACGCGACGACATCGGTCGAAGCGGGATCGGAAATCACCTGCGCGGTGCGCAGCCGTTCGGTCAGGTAGCGGGCATCACGCAACGGCACTGCCGACTGCCGGCGCTTCTCGTTGACGTCCTCGATGCGTTGTGCGGCCTCATAGGCCTCGCGCGCCTCGGCAAGCTGCGTCTGCAACGCCTTCAGGCCGGCTTCCGTCACGAGGTTCGGGTGCGGCGAGATCGGGCGATCCGGCAGCAGCGTCTCGGACGCGGTCTCGGCGCTTTCTTCCTTGGTAAAGGCGACGCTCACTTCAAAATCCTGTCGAACGGTTTCTGGTCAACGCGCATGCCCTGGGATCACGATCCCTCGCCGGGAATCGCGCCGGGCCGCTGCCGGCCAGCCCCTCTTATATCTCAAGTTCGACGAAACGGCGGAGCTTGAAGACGAGGTCCGGCATTGCCTGGCGGAACCGCGTTGCGTTGTGGAAGCTGGTCGAGAACGGCGCGAAGGTGATCATCGCATTCCAGTGCCTGTAGCCGTAGACCGTTACGGAGGCACCGGTCGCCGGAAAGTCTTCCAGCTTGCGCAGCTCGCCGAGCACCAGATCGGCAATCGCTTCCGCCGGCAGCAGCCGTTTGCCGTCCGGTGTCGTGGCGATTTTCGCGGTCTGCTCGACTGGCGCAGCTGACGGCGCCGTGTCGGGCGCATCCTCGGGCTTGACCGGTGTCGGTTCGGGGATTGGCGCTGCGACCGCTTCGGCTCCGTTCGACGGTGCTGTCGGCGGAACCTCCGCGAGCGGCGGCGGCACGACACTCTCCGCGCGCTTGCCGCCTCCCAGGATGCTGCTGATCATGGCCACAAGGCCAGCATCCTTCACGTCGTCGCTCATTACTTTCACTTCCCCCGGGGCTTCAGCCTACTCTAGCACCGCTCGCGTCAACCGCCACAGGGGATGTATCGCCCGATTCCAGGCCCGAAGACCAGTTTCGGGCCCGCGGCGGCGAGACGCCTCGTCGCGCCGCCGCGGGATCCGTCACTGCTTCTCGAACGGAATATATTGCTGGTACTGCTTCGGCACCGAGCTGCGATAGCGCGCGGGCACGGTGCCGGTGTCGACGGAATGGTCGATCTCCTGCTGCCGCGTCATCTTTTTCTTCGCCGGCTTCTTCGCTGCGCTCTTTTTGGAGTCGGAGGGCTGGCCGGAATTGTCGGTGGTTGCGCCCGGGGTCGTCGTTGCCGCCGCGGGCGCTGTCGTCGCCGGCGCAGTGGTCGTCGCCGCGGGTGCCGTGGTGCCGCCGGCGGCCGGCGCGGTCTGAGCCAGCGCGAGCGGTGTTTGCATCAGAAGCGCCAGCGCTGCTGTCGCAGCCAGCAAATATGACCTTTGCATCAAAACCTCCAAAATGACCTGATCCGAATGAGACGACGCGTCGGCTTCCGGGATCGGTGCGTGCAAGTCCAAACGCGACAAGCCTAAACACGACAAGTCTGCGCAGGATAGGCACGAACCCGGTCACCAACTGTGGCCGAGATCACATAGCTTTCCCCGGCTTGCCGCATCATAGGCGCATGTCGAACGCGGTGCCCAGTACGGACCCCAAGACGAGCACGACAAAGTGTCGGCCAAATCCCGGAACACGCAGACTGAGCCGGTGTTCCCATCACAAGCGTCCTTGCAAATGTTCTTGCGGACGCCCCCGATCAGGAGACTAAAATGCGTCGCACCATCCTCACGCTTGCATCATTCGCGGCCTTGGTTGCCGCGACCTTCCCGGCGGCCCAGGCCCACGCCGCAAACGACAGATATTGCCTGCAAGGGCGCATCTGGGGCTATCCCGGCAACTGCCAGTTCGCGAGCTATCAGCAGTGTCAGGCCAGCGCCTCCGGCACGTCGGCCTATTGCGGCGTCAATCCGCGCTACGCGTTCTCGCAGCAGCGCGACTATTGACCATCGCTACTGCGTCGCGCGCATAAGGCGCGCGACGCCACACTTTTTACTTGAATATGTCGCGCCTCGCCGACAGGCCGGCGGAAACTCCGCGCAAAACCGCCTGCGCCCGTCGATGACGAGAATGTTATCCGTCATCGATTTGGGAAAAATTTGCAAAGCGCGGCCGCGGCTTGCTCGCAACGCTCCCTCCGAACCAACTTCTATATCGCGCCATGTGTGAAGCAGGCGACTTGTGGCGCCGGATTCCCTGATCTAGCGTTGCCTGCATATTCTGCTGCCGACAACTTTAGCTTTATTCGATTTCCAGCGCGATATTTCATGGAGGTGATTTCAATGAGCAGTCGTCATGCCGTTACGCCGCGTGGATTGAACGTTACGCGTTCGCACCTGTCCCAAGGCCGCTTCGGCCGCATGTTCCGCAAAGCCAAGCCGGCAACATTCGGCGCGAGCGATTCCGACAACGTCGCTAACCTTTCGGCGCTGGCCGACAAGATGGTCGCCAAATTCGATCCGCCGAAGGACGGACCGGACGCGGAGGAGAGCGGCATTCCCGCGCTCTATACCTATTTCGGCCAGTTCATCGACCATGACATCACCTTCGACCCGGTGAGCTCGCTGACCAAGCAACAGGATCCCGACGGGCTCGTCGACTTCCGCACGCCGTCGTTCGACCTGGACAATGTCTACGGTCGAGGTCCGAGCGATCAGCCCTATATGTATGACGGCAACAAATTCCGCCTCGGCGAGAAGCTGACGGGCGCCGGCGTACCCGATGCCCACGACCTGCCGCGCTTCAAGGGCCGCGCGCTGATCGGCGACCCCCGCAACGACGAGAACAGCATCGTCTCGCAGTTCCAGGCCCTGATGCTGCGCTTTCACAACCGCATGGTCGACGACAACGACAGCCTGTCGTTCGAGGAGGTGCAGCAGCGCGTCCGCTTTCACTATCAATACGTCGTGCTGAACGACTTCCTGCCGCGCATCGTCCACGCCGACGTGCTGGACGCGCTGAAGACCGACGGCAGCTACGACCGCAGCAAGCTCGCCTATTATCACTGGAAGACCTATCCGTTCATGCCGGTCGAGTTCTCGGTCGCGGCCTACCGGCTCGGGCACTCCATGATCCGTCCCGGCTACCGGCTGAACGACGCGGACAACATGATGCTGCAAATCTTTCCGGATCCGCACAATCCCGACAAGAACGCGCTCACCGGCTTCCGCGCGATGGGTCCGGGACGCGCGATGGACTGGGGCCGTTTCATCGATCTCGACACGCGTGCGTATGGTGACGAAAACGATCCCGCCAATCCCGATAACAAGCGGCGGCTGCAATTGGCCTATCGCATCGACTCCTCGCTGGTCGACCCGCTGGCCCATCTGCCGCCGGAGGTCGCGTCCAATCCGGCCTCGCTGGCGCTGCGCAATCTCGAGCGCGGCTGGCGGCTCGGCCTGCCCTCGGGCCAAGCCGTCGCCAAGGCGATGAACCTGACGCCGCTGACCGACGACAAGATCATCGTCGGCAAGGCCGTCGACGAACCCGATCCAATCGGCGATCCGCAAGTCAAGATCGCGACCATCGCGAACGGCGTGTTTGCCGGCAATTGCCCGCTCTGGACCTACATCCTGGCCGAGACGCGGTGGTCGCAGACCGCGGTGACGATCCCGGCCACCGGCGCGCCCGGTCCGATCAACACACCGCAGCTCGGTCCCGTGGGCGGCCGCATCGTCGCCGAGGTCTTCCTCGGCATGATGTTCGGCGACAACTCCTCGGTGCTGTCGCTCGACCCGCAATGGACGCCGGTGACCGGCTCCGGCTTCGCACTGAAGGACCTCGTCACCTACGCGCTCGGCCAGGGCGATCCGCTGCATTGAGCTTGCGCTGACGACGACGCAAGGGCCGCCCGCATCATGCGGGGCGGCCCTTTGTCGTCGACACCGGTTCGCGTTGAGAGCGAACGGATTGGACTCGATAGCTCACCGCACGAGAGATGCGCCCCCTCTCCCGCTTGCGGGAGAGGGTGGGGGGAGAGGGCTGTCTCAACGGAGGGATTCCCCCAGAGGAGAAAGTCCCCACCCGGCGCTACGCGCCGACCTCCCCCGCAAGCGGGAGAGGTTGATGGAGCCCGCGGCTGTTTCGAGATTCAACTCAAGCATTTCGGGTGTAGAGCTTCCGTATTGATCGGAACGGAACGAACCCCAGCGCTGCTTCCTCAATGCGCTTTCCCTAATCCACTCTCCGCCAGCCGTGTTGCGAACCAGAGCGACAGCGGCTGATCCATGACGCCACTGACATAGACCTCCGACATCGTCACCTTGTGCTTGTCGAGAACGAGCAGCACGCCGATCCAGTAGGCGAACCAGACATGCGGATCGGTCAGCGCCCGCAACTTGTGCTGGTCGTGCTCGACCGGCGTGTGGTTGCTCGCCTTGCGGATCTCGACGGTGAGCAGATTGTTCGGGATCTCGCGCTGATGCACGACGACGTCGGGGTAGATCGACTTGCCTAGATGGTCGTCGGTCGAGATGATGGTGCCGTGCGGCAGGTGCAGCGTGCGCTCGCCGAGCCGGTCGTAATTGCAATCGACCGACCAGCCGGTGAATTGCTTCTCCAGATGCACGGCGAAGCGGTGCGTCACCGCGCGCTCGCCGATGTCCTTCTCGAACAAAAATCCCTCGTGGGCGTAGAAGTCCCGAAGCGCCGCGATCACCTTGTTCAGCTCGGTCTGCATCGTGCCTCCGGGCGCGGACGTGAGTAGCCCGGATGGAGCGTAGCGCAATCCGGGGTTCTCACAAAACGCAGGCTGTCCCGGATTACGCTGCGCTCCATCCGGGTTACGAGAGGCCCGGAGTGCGCCGCGCAAGCCCTCTTTACATCACGACTTCGATCAGTTGGGGGCCGGGCTCGGCAACGGCTTCAGCCAGCGCCTTGTTGAACTCGTCGACATTGGTGACGGCGCGGCCGGGGACGCCCATGCCCTTGGCCAGCGCGACGAAATCCAGCGTGGGACGGTCGAGCCGGAGCATGTCGTTGGCGCGCTGGCCGGGTTCGCCGGCGCCGACATTGTCGAATTCGCCGCGCAGGATCTGGTAGATGCGGTTGGCGAACACGATGGTGACGATGTTGAGATTCTCGCGCGCCTGGGTCCACAGCGACTGGATCGTGTACATCGCGCTGCCGTCGCCGACCATGGTGATGACCTTGCGGTCCGGGCAGGCGATCGCGGCCCCGATCGACAGCGGCGTCGAGAAGCCGATCGAGCCGCCCATGTTCTGGAGCCAGTCATGCGGGGCGGCGGCCGCCGTCGGCGGGAAGAAGCCCCGGCCGGTGGTGAGGGACTCGTCGACCATGATGGCATTCTCAGGGATAGCACAGGCGATCGCCTGCGCAATCGAGGCGAAGGTCAGCGCACCGGTCGGCTTGACCAGCGCCTCCAACGGCTGCGGCTTGACGTCCTTGGCGCTCGCCTTCACCGCGCCGGCGAGCGCTTCGAGCGCCGCGACCGAATTCTCGCCCCAGGCAGTCATGCGATGGACGTCGCAGCCTTCGGGCCGCAGCACGCTCGGCTTGTTCGGATAGGCGAAGAACGCGACTGGATCGTCGGACTCGACCAGCACGATGTGACGGAATTTTGCCAGCATCGGCAGCGCGTTGTCGATCACGTAATGAATGCGGTCGATCGAGAAACGGCCGCGGCCGCGCGCCATCTTCGGGCGGAAGGTCGGGCCCATCACGGTGCAGCCGGTCCTGGCGGCGATGCGCTCGGCCTGCGCCAGGCCCTCTTCGCTCAGCGCGCTGCCGGTCATCAGCAGCAGCGTGCCCTCGCCGTCGCCATGCAGGATTTTTGCGGCCTGCTCGACCGCCTGCGGCGAATAGCTCGCGCGCTGCTGCTCGGCCGGCACCTCGGCGATCCCATCGGCCTCGTTCCAGGCGGTGTCGGCGGGCAGGATCAGGGTTGCGATCTGCGGCGGGGAGCTTTTCGCGGCAGCGATCGCCGCAGCGCCGTCAGCGGCGATCGATTTGGAATCCGGCGAGGTGCGGACCCAGGAGGACATCGGCCGGGCCAGGCCCTCGATGTCGGAGGTCAGCGGTGCGTTATAGCCGATGTGGTAGATCGCATGCTGGCCGACGATGTTGACGATGCCGGAATTGGCCTTCTTGGCGTTGTGCAGATTGGCAAGGCCGTTGGCGAGGCCCGGGCCGAGATGCAGCAGGGTCGAGGCAGGCGTGCCCTTCATGCGGAAATAGCCGTCGGCCGCGCCCGTCACCACGCCTTCGAACAGGCCGAGCACGCAGCGCATGCCCGGCACGCGGTCGAGCGCTGCGACAAAATGCATCTCGGAGGTGCCCGGGTTGGTGAAGCAGACGTCCACCCCGCCCTTGACCATCGTCCGCACCAGGCTTTCCGCACCGTTCATTCTGTCTGCTCCCGCAACCGGCCATGTCCAATAGTTGGTTCCGATCAATCATTGTTCGCTCGCCCCGTCAAAGCAATAGCCGGCATCGCGGCCCTGCCCCGCAGGACGAAGCGCCGGTTTGGCTAACGCTTTCAGGCAAATTGGCGGGGTTGCCGATTTGGTAACGGCAATCGTTAAGCATGGCGCTTCTCACGGGGCCGTGGCTTGCGAAATCCCTGCAAATATGGCCTTTGGCATGGATTGAATCGATTTGCTGGGGGAACAATGATCCGGTTTTTTGCCGCGCCGATTGCCGCCATTGCATTGCTGACGACCATGGCCGGCGGCGCATTCGCCGAAGGAGCCGACTCGCGCGACATCATGGGCTTCGGCCCGAACTTCTTCAGCGGCGGATCGAGCCCGATCCCGCGCACCACCGTGATGTACAACGGCAACTACGCACCCGGCACGATCGTGGTGAACACCAGCGAGCGCCGGCTCTATCTGGTGCTCCAGAACGGCCAGGCGCTGCGCTACGGCATCGGCGTCGGCCGCGACGGCTTCCGCTGGGGCGGGGTGCACAAGATCACCGCCAAGAAGGAATGGCCGGACTGGACGCCGCCGTCGCAGATGCTGGCCCGCCGGCCCGATTTGCCGCGTCACATGAAGGGTGGCATCGAGAACCCGCTCGGCGCACGCGCGATGTATCTGGGCTCGACGCTCTACCGCATCCACGGCTCCAACGAGCCGGAGACGATCGGGCAGGCGGTGTCCTCCGGTTGCTTCCGCATGACCAATGACGACGTCAGCGATCTCTACGGCCGCGTCGGGGTCGGCACCACGGTGGTGGTGCTGAACAACTAGCCGACAGCGAATTGCGGGAACCCGCAGGGCGCGTGAATATGCGGACTTGTGTGCGGGACGCGAATGCGGCAGCGTTGACTGGCAATGAGCGCATTGGCCCCGCCTTCGTCCGGCTTTCGCATCGCCCTGTTGGCGCTCGCCACCGTCGCGTTCGTCCCTGACACCGCTACCATCGCCGTCGCGGGCGACCTGCCCGCGATCGCCTCGCGCCAGCGCCTGGAGAAGAAGAGCTTTACCGACGGCGAGATCGTCGACGGTTTTTTCAAGACCGCGTTCGGCGCCGAATACCACCTCGCCGGCCGGGTCGATCGCATCCGCAAGTTCGACGGGCCCGTGCGCGTGTTCGCCGAGAGCGACCGCACCGACCGCAAGACGCAGCTCGCCAAAGTCGTCGCCGACATCGGCAAGCGCGTGCAGCATCTCGACATCGCGATGATCGACACCAGCGAAGCCGCGAACGTGCGGGTGAAGCTGGTGCGCGACCGCGATCTGTTTCGCACGATCTCCAGCTTCTACGGCGCGGAGAAGGCGCGCGAGATCCGCACCTCGCTCGATCCGCAATGCCTGTCCGGCTTCCGCAAGAACGACAATTTCGAGATCGAGCACTCCGACGTCATCCTCACAGTGGACAACGGCGACTTCACTTTCCTCGATTGCGCCTATGAGGAGCTCTTGCAATCGCTCGGTCCAATCAACGACACCACCAGCGTGCCGTGGACCATGTTCAACGACAACGTCTCGATGGGCTATTTCGACGTCTACGACCAGTACATCCTCAATTTGCTCTACGACCCCCGCATCAAGGCGGGCATGACGGTGGCCGAGGTCAAGGCGGTGCTGCCCGTCGTGCTCGCGGATGTCAGGACGTGGGTGAAGCGGGTGAATGATTTGAAGGAGTGAGTCCGGTCGTCATTGCGAGCGGAGCGAAGCAATCCAGGATCCCTCCGCGGCAAGACCCTGGATTGCTTCGCTCCGCTCGCAATGACGGAGGAAACGTAGCGCCCTACTGTACGAGATCGGCAACAGTGGTTGCGGCCTTCAGGCCGGTGCCGGTGAGGACGGCGACCGTGGTCTCGCTCACCTTGATCGCGCCGGTGGCGGACAGCTTCTCCAGCGCCGCGGCCGCGCTGGCGCTGGTTGGTTCGGCGAACAGTCCCTGGCGTGCAAGGCGGCGCAGCGCGGCGACGATCTCGTCCTCGGTGAGTGCAACGGTGCAGCCCCCGCTCTCGCGCAAAGCGGCGATGATCTCGCGCAGGCGCAGGGGATTCTTGATCGCGGTGCCCTCGGCGATGGTCTTGCTCACCTCGCGGGCGACAGGCGTATCGACGCCCGCCTTGAAGCTCGCATCGATCGGCGAGCAGTTTTGTGGCTGTGCCGCGAACAGGCGCGGCAGCTTTGCGATCTGGCCTGATTTCAACAGCTCGCGAAAGCCAAAGGCACAGCCCAAAAGGCTGCTGCCGGCGCCGACGGGGACGATGACGTTATCGGGCGCGCGAAAGCCGAGATCTTCCCAGATCTCATAGGCAAGCGATTTGGTGCCTTCGAGGAAGAACGGCTGCCAATTGTGGCTGGCGTAGAAGGTCTGGCTCGACTGGCGGATCGCCTCGGCCTCCGACTCTTCGCGCGGCCCTTCGACGAGTTGCACCGTCGCGCCGTAAGCGCGCACCTGCGCGATCTTGGCCGGCGAGGTCGAGGCGGGCGCAAGGATCTTGACGCGCATGCCGCCGGCAGCACCCAGCCCCGCCATCGACGAGCCGCCATTGCCGGACGAGTCTTCCAGGATCGCATCGACGCCGATCTGGCGCAGGAACGACAGCATCACAGCCGAGCCGCGATCCTTGAAGCTGCCGGTGGGATTGAACCATTCCAGCTTGAAGTGCGGACGCAGGTCTCCCCAGGCCTGCTGGACCAGCGGCGTGCAGCCTTCGCCGAGCGTGATCGGCTTCTTGATGTCCACCGGCAGCGCCGCCCGGTAGCGCCAGAGTGAGCGGGTGCGGCCATCGACGTCCTCGCGCGAGATGCCCGTCCCCGGCGTCACCAGCAGCGGCGTGCGCTCGTCCGAGCACCAGCGCGGCTGGTCGAGGGGATAGAGCTTTCCGTTGCGGGGATCGATGTAGCTGGCGGCGGGCATGGTGGTCTCCGGGACAGATCCGATCCCGTCGATATGTCCGAATATGCGGGTTTTATCCAGCCACCTGTTTGGCGGGTGTCGACACGGCCTCTTTAAAAATTCGAGCGATTACATAGATATAGGACCTATTTTGACGTCGCTTGCCCGCCGGAGGCGAGCGTCGGAATGGCCCGCACGATTAACTTGTCTGTCGTCGCCGGCCGCTACAATATGTTGGATTGAGCTTGCGTCGCCGATGTTCGGCACCGGCAGCGCAAGTGAGCCAGGCCCGTCCGAGCGGCGGGCCATTGGCTTTTTGGGAGCCTGGACATGAGCCGCGCGAACCGTACCGACCACATCCGCCTGACCTCCCATCCGGAGCCGGGCCGGAAGGCCGCCTTCCCGATCCACTGGGGCGCCGCCGATGCGCGCGCCCGCGGGCCAATCATCGGCACGGTGTCGCGCGCCGGGGATCGCAACGTGATCGGCAGCCATGGCGGCTCCTACGCGATGTACCGCGCGCTCGCGGTCTCGGCCGGCGCGCTCGATCCGATCAGGCGCCCCGATCTCACCAACACCTTTCCGGCCGCGACGATCGGGCCGTTCGAGCAGTGGCGCGATCCCGCAAAAATCGTCGCGCTCGATCCCTGGGGACATCTGGTCGCCGAGAATTTCGGCAAGGAGATCGCCGAGGGCTCCGACATCCGCCCGAGCATTGCGGTGACGCGGGCGCGGCTCGACCTGCCCGAGATCCGAGAGGCGCTCGCCGCCAAACGGCTGCGCGCCGACGGCGATGTCGTGCACGCCAATGGCAGCGTCTCGGTGGTGAAGATCGCGATCGATCCGGTCTGGTATCTGCCCGGCCTTGCCGAGCGCTTCGCGACCGGCGAGACCGAATTGCGGCGCACGCTGTTCGAGCAGACCGCCGGCATGTTCCCCGAGCTCGTGACCCGGCCGGACATGAAAGTGTTCCTGCCGCCGATCGGCGGCACCACCGTCTACATGTTCGGCGACGTGACAAAGCTGCCGGACCATCGCACAAAAATCACCTGCCGCGTGCATGACGAGTGCAACGGCTCCGACGTGTTCGGCTCGGACATCTGCACCTGCCGTCCCTATCTGATCCACGGCATCGAGGAATCCGCGCGCGGCGCGCAGGAGGGCGGGCTCGGGCTCGTCGTCTACAACCGCAAGGAAGGCCGCGCGCTCGGCGAAGTCACCAAATTCCTGGTCTACAACGCGCGCAAGCGCCAGGACGGTGGCGATGCGGCCGCGGCCTATTTCGAGCGCACCGAATGCGTCGCCGGCGTCCAGGATGCACGCTTCCAGCAATTGATGCCGGACACGATCCACTGGCTCGGGCTGAAGCGCATCGACCGCTTCCTGTCGATGAGCGACATGAAATACGACGCACTGACCTCGCAGGGCATCGACATCGTCGAGCGCGTGCCGATCCCGCCGGAGCTGATTCCGGCCGATGCCGACGTCGAAATGGCCGCGAAGAAGGCCGCCGGCTATTACACGACCGACATCGCGCCCGAGAAGGATGTGAACGGCGTGGTCGGGCGCTCGCTGGAAAAATACTGATCGCGCGATGGCGGAGGTTTTGGAACAACAGGCCCGCGCCCTGCTCAGTGCAGGAGCGGTCCGCGCGCGTGCTGGCGAGATGCTTCAGATTGGCCTTGCCGGCGGGCTCAACCATTTCACTGTTGATCTCGGCCGCATGGACGGCGTCGCCGATGCCGTGCTCGCGGTGACGCGAAAGGCCTATCCGACGCTGGAAGTCCCCTTCCACGCACGCTGGCGGCATTTCGTGCTTGGCGGCGTCGACCGCTGGGCGCGGCTGGCGGATGCTGCGTCATGGCCGGATCGCGCCGCGCGAGCGCGCGCGGAGTTCGACCTTGCGATCGTCAGCGTGCTGCTCGATGCCGGCGCGGGTGCGGTCTGGCGATATCGTGATGCGATGACCGGTGAGAGCATCGGCCGCTCCGAAGGGCTCGCGATCGCGAGCCTCGACATGTTTGCAAGCGGACTCTTTTCCCGCGATGACCGCGCACCGTTCAGAGCGGATGCGTACGTGCTTGCAAAACTGCCGCTCGCCGCGCTCACATCAGCGTTCCAGGTCAGCGACGCCAATCCCCTGCTCGGCCTCGAGGGGCGCACCGACCTGCTGCGGCGCCTCGGCAGGCTGGTGGCCGAACGCGCGGACGTGTTCGGGCTGCACGACGGGCCGCGCCCGGGCGGCCTGTTCGATCACATCACGGCGCAGGCCATTGGCGGCGGGATTCCCGCGCCTACCATCCTGTCGGCCGTGCTGAACCAGCTCGGGCCGATCTGGCCGTCGCGGCTGGAGCTTGCAGGCATTCCGCTCGGCGATTGCTGGCGCCATCCCGCGATCAAGGCCGATGACGGGAGCGCGGGCCTCGTGCCGCTGCACAAGCTGTCGCAATGGCTGAGCTACTCGCTGATCGAGCCGCTCCAGCGCGCCGGTTTTGACGTCACCGACATCGACGGCCTGACCGGGCTTGCCGAATACCGCAATGGCGGCCTGTTCGTCGATCACGAGGTGCTGCGGCTGCGCGATCCCGCCGATGCCGACCGCGCGCATGCGGTGGATTCGCTGCTCGTCGTGGAGTGGCGCGCACTGACTGTCGCATTGCTGGACCGGCTTGCGGACCTCATCCGCGCGAAGCTCAGCCGCACGCCCGACTCATTGCCGCTCGCCAGCATCCTTGAAGGCGGCAGCTGGGCCGCGGGCCGCGCCATCGCCTTTTCGCGCCGTCCCGACGGCTCACCGCCACTCAAGGTGATCAGCGACGGCACGGTTTTCTAAACCCTCTCCCCTGTGGGAGAGGGTGACTTCGCGAAAGCGAAGCCGGGTGAGGGGTTGCTTCCGCGGGCACATCTCACGTTGGAGTTCGCGGAAACAGACCCCTCATCCGGCGCTTCGCGCCACCTTCTCCCACAAGGGGAGAAGGGAAAAGCAAGAGCATCCGATCATGGAAGGCGTCACGATCGTCGATCATCCGCTGGTGCAGCACAAGCTGACGCTGGTGCGGGACAAGTCCATCTCGACAAAGTCGTTCCGTGAGCTGATCAAGGAGATCGGCATGCTGCTGTGCTACGAGGTGACGCGCGATCTGCCGCTCACCGACACCGTGATCGAGACGCCGCTGGCGACGATGCACTCGGCCAAGATCGCCGGCAAGAAGCTGGTGTTCGTGCCGATGCTGCGCGCCGGCACCACTTTCGTCGACGGCATGATGGATCTGGTGCCGACCGCGCGCGTCGCGCATATCGGGCTCTACCGCGAGCCCGAGAGCTTTGCCGCGGTCGAGTATTTCTTCAAATCGCCGTCCGATCTGAGCGAACGCCTTGCGATCGTGGTGACGCCGGTGGTCGCGACCGCGAATACGGCGGTGGCCGCAGTGGATCGGCTGAAGGAGCGCGGCGCCAAGGACGTCCGTCTCGCCTGCCTGATCGCCGCGCCCGAAGGATTGGAGCGGCTGCGCGGGTTGCATCCTGATGTCCCGATCTGGACCGCGGCCGTGGACGAGGGCCTCGACGAGAACGGCTTTATTCTCCCGGGCCTCGGCGACGCTGGCGACCGCGCCTACGGGACGCGGTAGGAACGCCTGTCGTCCTGCGGGGTTCTCCGCTCACAAGGGAGAGCGACATGACCTATCAGAATGACGACCGCAGGGCGGACAGAGCACGCCGAAATAGTCCGGTCGGCTGGGCGATCGGGGCGATCTTCGTGATCGCTGTCGTCGCGGCCGTATTCTTCTACAATGGGCGCGGAATCGGCCCGCAGACTACAACCGCCAACCCGAACACCGCGCCGAACGTCACCACCGGTTCGCACCCACCGGCTACGCCGGCGAAGTGAGGCGCTGAATGCGATCACCTCAGATCTTCCCGCTGCCGCAAATTCCCTTCAGCGCCTGCCACTCCGTGTCGGTCAGCAGCGGCGGGCCGCTGGCGGGGCGGTCTTCCCTGGTCATGCGGGCGAGGCGGTCCTCGGTCAGCGGATGGCTGGAGAGGATGGTGAAGCCGGAGCCGCCTTCCTTGCCGGTGATGCGGAACATCAATTCGGCCGCGGGCTTCGGCGAGCGGCCGAGCGCATGCATGATGTCGATCGCGGACGTATCGGCGGCGGTCTCGGCCTCGCGCGAATAGGAGGCTTCGACCACGCTGCGCGAGGCGAAGATCACGGCGGACGAGCCGGTGACGTCGCCGAACAACAGGCCGATCAGGAACGAGG
>Ga0065165_1000474_pt1 | contig 62687 bp, 59 predicted proteins | sample AraplaMF_Cvi_mMF_FD_63813 | JGI IMG/M metagenome (GOLD analysis project Ga0065165, IMG submission 63813) | Arabidopsis root microbial communities from the University of North Carolina, USA - plate scrape MF_Cvi_mMF (version 2) (version 3) | ecosystem: Host-associated > Plants > Roots >...
CAAGCGGGAGAGGGAGTGAGAATGCACCGAGCCATTCGGGGCAGGAGTACTGGGGTGGCTCCCTCTCCCGCAAGCGGGAGAGGGAGTGAGAATGCACCGAGCCATTCGGGGCAGGAGTACCGGGGTGGCTCCCTCTCCCGCTTGCGGGAGAGGGAGTGAAAATGCACCGAGCCATTCGGGGCAGGAGTACTGGGGTGGCTCCCTCTCCCGCAAGCGGGAGAGGGAGTGAAAATGCACCGAGCCATTCGGGGCAGGAGTACCGGGGTGGCTCCCTCTCCCGCTTGCGGGAGAGGGCAGGGGTGAGGGCCAGCGGCCTCGGCAGTCGGCGGCTATCAGCGCTTCGGCACGAAGCGCTTGGCGACGAATCGCCAGATCATTGCCGTCGCATCCGGCCCGTTCGGATCGCTGAATGCTTCCCTGGCGGGCCCTCCGCTCCAGGCGTGCGCCAGCCCCTCGATCTCGACGAGCGTCGCGGCGACCGAACTGCCGCGCCTGAAGTCGACGATCTTCATCGGCAGCCGCTTTCCGCGCTGCACCGCTCGCGCCTTCACCGTGGCCGCGCCGGCGGCAAGCGCCCATTGGCGCGCGGCCTCGAAGGCGTTGGACGCCGCGACGACGCGGTCGTCCGTCCCTTGGATCACGAGCAGCGGCGGCCATGTCGCTCCGCCCTCGACGGACGCCGCCTCGGACCTCCCGCGCATCGCGCGTAGCGCCGTCGTCGCCGAGCCTGCCAATCCCGGCGGTACGCCCGAGTGCATCGCCACGGCCCGGAAGCGCTCCGGATGCAGCGTCGCGACCAGCGCCGCCATGCCTGCCCCGGCAGACAGCCCCGCGACCGCCACGCGCTCGCGATCGGCGCCGTGGAGCAGGCAGACCTGATCGATCGCCGCCAGGATCAGCGCGGCCTCGCCCTGCGCACGGCCGGACTCCGTCTCGAACCAGTTCCAGCAGCGCTGCGGATTGGCCAGGCGGCTCTGCTCCGGATAGAGCACCAGGAAACGCTCTCGCGCCGCGAGCCGGTTCATCCGCGTGCTGCGCGCGAAGCTGGCGGGATCCTGCCCGCAGCCGTGCAGCATCACGATCAACGGTGGTCGCTCGCCCGCTGTCAGTCCCGCAGGCCGAAAGAGCCGGAAGCGGCGCATGCCCGCGCGCCCGGTGGCCAGCCCGGCCAGCCACTCGCCCAGACCGGCAGACGGATGCGGCGGTGTCTTGCGCAGCCCGGGCACTGCGTCGGGCCCGGCCGCGCGGACGGCTGACCGGCCGGCCTGCGTCGCCGCCTGGCTCGCGGCCCGCATGACCTGACCCGTGACGGCGCGCAGGCCCTTGTTCCAGGCCTTGCGCAGGGCGGCGGTGGAGGAGCGTCTGACCATGGAGGACATCGTTGGACCGCCCCATTCTGAGGCCTGATCATGTCGATGCGCGGATTCCTACCCTTTGACACAACGATGCGGGGTTTTAACGCCGCATGGACCCGAGTCCTGTTGGAATGACACGCACACGGATTGCCGGGCCCCGCCTCATGACCGTTGCTCCCGAGACCCCCCTGCGCTGGTCCATCGCGGACCTGGACCTCTCCCGCGTCGAGCCGGAGCGCGTGCGCGAGCACGATGCGCTCTTCCTGCTGGTCTGCAGCGCCTCCTTCATCGAGAGCGGCAGCGACACCTACACGCGCAACCTGATCGAGCATTTCGCCGACGATGCCGAGGTCGCCGCCTGGCTGCGCGACCACTGGGAGCCGGAGGAGCTGCAGCACGGCGCGGCCTTGAAGGCCTACGTGCGCCATGTGTGGCCGGGATTCGACTGGGAATCGGCCTACGCCGACTTCTTCGACGAGTACGCGCGGCTGTGCACGATGGACGAGCTCGAGCCCACCCGCGGCCAGGAGATGGTGGCGCGCTGCATCGTCGAGATGGGCACGACGACCTACTACCAGGCCCTGCACCAAGCCTGTGACGAGCCGGTGCTGCGCGACCTGTTCTGGCGCATCCGCTGCGACGAGGTGCAGCACTACAAGCATTTCTTCGCCTTCTTCCGCAAATACCGCGAGATCGAAGGCCTGCACCGGGGCCAGGTCCTGGCCGCGCTGGTGCGCCGCGCGCTGGAGCTGCGCAAGGAAGACGCGTCGATCGCGTTGAGGCATGCGGTGAACTGGCGCCTGCGCACCGGGGCCGCCGACGGCGGGCCCGCCCCCATTGCCGACGCCGAACGGCTGGCGAAGGACGCGATCCAGCTCGTCAGCTCGCATCTCCCGATGGGGCTGGCCGTGCGCATGACCTTGAAGCCCCTGCTGCTGCGGCCAGGCGTGCAGCGGGTCGTCGAACGCCCGCTGGCCGCCATCGGCCGCCGCGTGCTGCTGACCTGAGCCTCAGCGCCGCAGGTGCTCCACCGCGAGGTCGATGAACGCGCGCACCTTGCGTGAGGCCCTCAACCCCTGGTGCTGCAGCGCCTGCACGGGCACGGCCGGCGGCGCGAACTTCGCGAGCACCTCCACGAGCGAACCGGAAGCGATCTGGTCCTCGACCATGTACGACAGCACCCGCGTGAGGCCGAATCCCTCGCGGGCGGCGGCGATCGCGTGGTCGTTGCTGTTGGTGGCCAGCCGGGGATGGATGGGGACGGTCACGGTCGACGCATCGGCGCCGACGCCTTCGCGGAACTTCCATTCCGCGCCCGGCTCCACGCCGTGGGCGGCGATCACGGTGTGCGCCGACAGGTCCTTCAGCTGCTTCGGCGTCCCGTGCCGCGCGAGATACGCCGGCGACGCGCACACCAGGCGTCGCACGGTGGTCAGCGGGGTGGCGTGGAAGGAGGCGTCGGGCAGCTCGCCGATCCGGACGGCGACGTCGACGTCCTCGTTGAGCAGGTTGACGTTGCGATCGAGGAAGCGGCACTCGACCTCGGTCTCGGGATAACGGGCCAGGTAGGCGAGCACGATCTCGTTGAGCTTGAGCCGGCCGTACATCACCGACGCGCTGACGACGAGCCGGCCCTTCACCGCGCCGTGCGAACCGCTGGCCGCCTGCTCGATCTCCTGCAGCTCGCCGAGCACGCGCCGGCAGTCCTGCGCGTAGCGTTCGCCGACTTCGGTGACCTTGACCACGCGGGTGGTGCGCAGCAGCAGGCGCACGTTCATCGCGGCCTCGAGCTCGCTCACCGCGCGGGTGACGACCGGCGCGGACACGCCGAGCCGCCGCGCCGCGGCGGAGAAGCCGCCCTCCTGAACGACGGCCACGAAGATGGCCATGGCATCGAGCTTGTCCATATCTTTTCTGATCCAGAAAGAGTCAATTCCCAGGCGCGCCGATTCTCTCCGGGGACCGCGAGGGCCACCATCCGTTCACCCTCAACCCACCGGAGAACTTCCATGAGCCGCATCCACGTCGTCGAACCGTCCACCGCCACGCCCGAGCAGAAGGTGCTGCTGGACGCGATCCAGGGCCAGCTCGGCATGGTCCCCAACTTCCTGAAGGTCTTCGCCAATTCGACCACCGCGCTGCAGGCCTTCCTGGGCCTGTACGGCGTCGCCAACGGCGGCAGCCTGGATCCGCTGGATCGCGAGCGCATCGCCCTGGCGCTGGCGCAGCAGAACGGCTGCCAGTACTGCGTCTCGGCGCACACGGCGATCGGGCGCAAGACCGGCCTGTCGGCGGACGAGATCGCCGCGGCGCGTGCCGGCACCAGCGATGACGACACCTCCGCCGCGATCCTGAAGTTCGCGCAGAGCCTGATGGCCAAGCGCGGCGAGGTCTCCGCGCTGGAACTGACCGAAGTCCGCAACGCCGGCGTCGACGAGGCGCAGATCGTCGAGATCATCACCCACGTCGGCATGAACTTCCTGACCAACATCCTGGGCAAGGCCAGCCTGGTCGAGATCGACTTCCCGAGCGTCAAGCTCGAGCTGCCGGCCGCCGCCTGATCGTCCACCTCACCACCGGGAGCTCATCATGGGACGCGCCTATTCCGACATCACCTTCACGCCGACGGTCCGCGAGGTCCAGTCGGAGATGGGCAGCCGCGAGCAGTACGCCTTCCTCGACACGATGAGCGACCGGGGCGACGCGCTGACGCCGCGCGAGGCGCAGTTCCTGGCCGAGGCCGACCACTTCTTCCAGGCCACGGTCAGCGAGACCGGCTGGCCCTACGTGCAGCACCGCGGTGGTCCCAAGGGTTTCCTCAAGGTGCTGGACCCGCGCACGATCGGCTTCGCGGACTTCCGCGGCAACGTGCAGTACCTGAGCGTGGGGAACCTGCGCAAGGACGATCGCATCTCGATGATCGTCGTCGACTATCCGAACCGGCGCCGGCTGAAGCTGCTCGGCCGGGTGGAGCTGGTGGAGGCCGGCACCAGCGCGCAGGGCGACGCGGCCATTGCCGCCGTGAGTGACCCGGCCTATGGCGCCACCGTCGAACGCGCCTTCCTGATCCGCATCGAGGGTTGGGACTGGAACTGCCCGCAGCACATCACGCCGCGCTTCACCGAGGCCGAGGTCGCCTCGCTCACCTCGCCGCTGCGCGCGCAGGTGCAGAAGCTGAAGGCGCAGTTGAGCGAAGCCAAGGCGGCGCTCGCCGCGTCGGAGGCATCGAACGCATCGACGGCATCGAGCGCGCCGAGTGCACGGAGTGCACCGAGTGCGTCCGGTGCGTCGCAGGCGCTGGGCGACGGACCACTCGCCCTGACGATCTCCGGCGTGCGCCAGCTCACGCCATCGGTGCGTGCATTTGAGCTGCGGTCCGCCGACGGTTCACCGCTGCCGGCGGTGATCGCAGGCGCCCACCTCGACGTGCCTGTGCGGCTGACCGATGGCACCGCGTCCACGCGCAGCTACTCGATCTCGTCGAGTCCGCATCGCACCGATGCCTACGAGATTGCCGTGCAGCGCGAGCCAGACGGGAAAGGCGGTTCCGTCGCGGTGCACGAGGACTTCACGCTCGGCCTGTGGCTCAACGCCTCGATGCCGAGGAATCTCTTCTCGCTGGCCGAGGAGCCGCACCGGGCGGTGCTGGTCGCCGGCGGGATCGGCATCACGCCGATCAAGGCGATGGCGCACGCGCTCGCCGGGCGGGGCCTGGACTTCGCGCTGCACTACGCCGTGCGCTCGCGGGCGCAAGCGCCGTTCCTGGGCGAGCTGATCGACGCCTTCGGCGATCGTGTGACGGTGCATGCGAAGGACGAGGGACGTCGTCTCGATGTCGAGGCGCTGCTGCTCGATCTCGGCGGGACCGATCACGTCTACGTCTGCGGCCCGTCGCGCCTGATCGACGCCGTGACGGTGGCGGCCCGGGACGCCGCCGTGATGCCCGCGCGCGTGCATGCCGAGAAGTTCAGCGCCGACACCGCGAGGCCCGGGGACCGCGGGTTCGTCGTCCACCTGGTCCGCAGCGGCAAGGACATCGTCGTGCCGAAGGACCGGTCGATCCTCGAGGCCGCCGAGGCGCAGGGGGTGCGGGTGCCGGCCTCGTGCCGCATCGGCAACTGCGGCACCTGCGCCACGCGGGTGATCGAGGGCAGCCCCGCGCATCGCGACGAGGTGCTGACCGACGCGCAGAAGTCGGCGCAGCGGCTGATGTGCGTCTGCGTGTCGAGGACGGACGGCGACGCGCTGACGCTCGACCTCTGATCCGGGCCGCAGATCGCACGGGCGGCCCGTGCCGCGGTGTCTTTGGAGGGAGCTTCCAACAGACCCCGATTGATCCCTGGGAGGTCCGCTCCTACAGTGCGCTCGTCCGACGGCGTCCACCGAACGCCGCGCGCCGAGGAGCACCCGATGAACGCATCCCGATGGGCGGTCCCCGCCTCCTACTTCAGCATGGTGCTGGGCCTGACCGGCCTGGGCAACGGCTGGCGCGTGGCGTCGCGCCTGTGGGGATGCCCCGCCTGGATCGGCGAGGCCGTCATGGCGGTGGCCGTGACGGTGTGGGCGGTGCTCCTGGTCCGCTTCGCGATCAAGTGGATCGCCGATCGCGAGGCGGCCAGGGCCGAAGCCGCCCATCCGATCCTGTGCTGCTTCATCGCCTTGGTGCCGGTGGCCACGATGCTCGCCGGCATCGGCGTGCTGCCGCATGCGCACGGCGTGGGGACGGCGATCATCCTTGTCGGCGCGACGGCGTCGCTGCTTTTCGGCTTGTGGCGCCACGGCGGCCAGTGGCGCGGCGGTCGTGACGAGAAGACCACGACCACCGTGCTCTACCTGCCCACCGTCGGCGCCAACCTGGTGTCCGCGATCGCGCTCTCGGCGCTCGGCTGGCCGACCTGGGGCCAGCTGTTTTTCGGCGCGGGCGTGCTGGCCTGGATCGTCCAGGAGTCCATCATCCTGGGCCGCTTCCTGACCGTCGAGCCGCTTCCGCTGGCGCTGCGCCCAACGGTCGGCATCCAGATGGCGCCGCCGGCGGTCTCCCTGCTGGCCTACGCGGCCGTCACCGTCGGCCCGCCGGACATCGTCGCCCGCATGCTGCTGGGCTACGCGATCGTGCAGGCGCTGATGGTGCTGCGGCTGATGCCGTGGATCCGCCAGCCGTTCACGCTGTCGTACTGGGCCTTCACCTTCGGCGCGACGGCAATCTCCACCGGCACGATGCGATTCGCCGAGCGCGGCGACGATCCGGTGTTCACGACGCTCGCGCCGGTCCTCTTCGCGATGAGCAACGTGGTCATCGCCGGGTTGTCGATCGCGTCGGTGCTGTGGGCATTGAGGCCCAGCACGCCTCCGACTCCCGCGGCGGCCACGCCCCGTTGAATCGTGCGTCTGGCGATTGTGGATCTCAGTTGATCTCCAGTAGATCGACACACGCTGAAGGGTCGTCCCGGCTTGCGAGCGCTATGGCCAGATTGGCCTTGGCCACCAATTCAAGCGGCTTCAGTCCTTGAACGTAATGTCCATGGGTGATCCGATCCATGCCAGCGCCTGCGAGCTTGGACACCGTTCGGAGACTTGCCGAGAGTGCCACGCTGTCCAATCGGGCACCATGGAGGATCAGATTGCGTTGCCGGTAGAGGCGGTGGAAGGCATCGCCAATCGAGTCCCTGACGGTCTGGAGCTCCGGGCCCGGATTTCCGAGCAACTTGCTCAGCCGTGCGATGGCGGCTTGATCCGCCAATGCGGGAGGTCGAGGCATGCGACCCTCCACGATCATTCGCGCCACCAGGAGCGCTCGTTCCCGGTTGATGCGAATACCCTGCAGTTCTCGTGTCGCGTCGGGATGTTTGCGCTGCACCCGATAGGACAGGGCCGTGAGCTCGGCCCGAGGAAAGGAACAGGTCACCAACGTGGCCAGGTTGTCGGCGGCCAGAGATCGATCGGAGGGATCGGCAAGCAGTCCTTCGATGGCGGCCCATCCACCAGCGATCGCCGCGGGAGGCGAGCTGCCTTCCAGATGAGCGAGAAGCTCGAGCGCGGCATCCACGCTTTGGCTCGCGTCTGAAGAGAACACTCGATTTTCGCGGAACAACTCCTTGACGCCAACGCCGCGTGACGCTTCCCGCATTGGCTGTGGCGCAGGGCTTCCGGCGACCCAGAGCAAGGGAACGGGATGCAAGGGCTTTCCGGTTGCGATCAACGCACGGGCAGAGAACCGGTCCGCCGTGTCGCGCGCCGCCTTTGCCGCGCCCACCACGTCGCGGGCCAGAACTTCCAGAACCATCGCGACGGGCGCGCGAACGTCGGCTGTGTCGAAGCGTTGGACCTGGAGCCAGGCTGTGATCTCCGCCCCGCGAAGCCAACCGGCCGGAATGCCATTGGGCAGTTCGGGGATGCCGTTGAAGGCCAGCAAGACCTGGAACGAGCGACGGGGGCTCGCGGTCATTTCCGAAGCGAGTTCCTCGCAGAGTTGGGCCAACGTAATGGGCGACGGCGCACCAAGTCGCGCTCGTATGAAGTCATTGAGGTACTGCTCCGCGAACCCCGCGTCCAGCAGATAGGCCCCGACACTTCGGGCAAAGTGCTCCACAGTGAAATTTCCGCTGTCGCTTTCGATCACTCGACTCCATCGCAGCAGGTAGTCCTTGGAGATGCGTGAAGACAGCTCCCGGATGCAGAAGTGCGCTGCGCTGTCTGCGCGCGGGACCTGTCGAACCTGTTCCCGAAGAAGAGACTTCTCCGCGTCGGTGAACGCAGGGTGAACACCCGCGCGTCGCTGCAGCGACGATGCAATCCGTTTGACTGAGGATTCGCTGAGGTGGCCCTGTCGCATGGCTTCGCAGGCCTCGAACAACTCATCCATGGCCAGTACGATGCCGACGCCCCAGAGCGATCGATACCAAGGCATTCGATCGGACAGGAACTCCAGCAGACGCGCGACTGCGATTCGCTCCAACGGATTGACGGAGGTGAGCATGCGCCCTATTATTTTCTTTCGGGCAACACGCTTGACCCACCCTCTAGCGGGGTACGACCCAAGCTGACGCGGCAGTTTGCCTGCTCAATCTGATTGGCTCACGCCCCCAACTCCACGAGGCTCCGCAGTGCGGGGCCTCGTTTCTTTTTGCAGCCCAAAGTTGGGTTGCGCGAAACTGCAGATCCCCTCCGATGGGGGAGCTTTCCTCACGGACGATCGTCGAACGGCGCGAACACCTCCGCCACCCAGTCGACGAACAAGCGCAGCTTCGCGCTCAGATGCCTGGACGCCGGGTAGACCACGTGCAGCGGATGGCGCGGCCGGGTCCAGTCGTCGAGCACCGTGCACAGCGCGCCCGACGCCAGGTGCGGCCCCGCCGCGAAGCGGAAGGTCTGCCCCAGTCCCGTGCCCGACAGCAGCGCGCTGAGGTGCGCGGTGCTTTCATTGACGGCCATCACCGTCTCGCCCGCGATCAGCAGGTGCTCGTCGCCGCGGTGGAACTCCAACGGAAACGCCCGCCCGGTCAGCGACGAGAAATATCCAGCGATCGCATGCCCCGGCACCCGCGCGCGGTCCTCCGGTCCATGCGAACGAGCGACCAGCTCGGAGGGATGCTTCGGCACGCCGCGCGCCTTCAGGTAGACCGGGCTCGCGCAGGTGACCCAGTCCAGATCGGCAATGCGGCGCGCGACCAGCGTCGTGTCCGCGAGCTCGCCGCCGCGGATCACGCAGTCCACGCCTTCGCCGATCAGATCGACCGGCCGGTCGCTGACGCCCAGGTCGATGTGCAGCTCGGGATGGCGCGCGCGGAAATCGGGCAACGCCGGAATCAGGATCATGTTCGCGAGCACCGAGCCGATGTCGATGCGCAGGCGCCCCCGGGCCTGCGCGCGCGACTGCGCGGCCAGCTCGTCCATCTCGGCGAGGTCCTCGATCAGGCGCCGGGCGCGCTCGTAGTACGCCGCGCCTTCGGGCGTCACGCTGACGCGCCGCGTCGTCCGCTGCAGCAACCGCGTGCCGAGATGCCGCTCGAGGTCCTGCACCAGCTTCGTCACCGTCGGACGTGGGATGTTCATCGCATCCGCGGCCTTCGAGAACGCGCCCGATTCGGCGATGCGCACGAAGACGCGCAGGGCGAGCAACTGGTCCATCAATCGATCTCCTTCTCGTTGGACACCCTGGCGTGAATCCGAGTGCCGCATTCGATTATTCATGAATGGAAAAGAAGATATCGAGATCGACGGCTTTATTCGAATCGGATGAATTTCTAAGCTTCGCTCACCTCTTCACCACTTCCTGAATGGAGCGAATCATGAGCAAGCAACTCGACGGCAAGGTCGCGGTCGTCACCGGCGGCACCACCGGCATCGGTCTGGCGGCGGCGAAGGCCTTCGCCGCGGAGGGCGCCTTCGTCTACATCACCGGCCGTCGCAAGCCGGAACTCGACGCCGCCGTCGCCGCGATCGGCCCGAACGCCACAGGTGTCCAGGCCGACTCGACGAAGCTGGCCGATCTCGACCGGCTGTACGCCGAAGTGGCCGCGCGTCACGGCCGCCTCGACGTGCTCTACGCCAATGCCGGCGGCGGCACCATGGCGCCGCTGGGCGAGCTGACCGAGCAGCACGTCGACGAGACCTTCGACCGCAACGTCAAGGGCGTGATCTTCACCGTGCAGAAGGCGCTGCCGCTGCTGGACAAGGCGGCCCATGGCGCCTCGGTGATCCTGGCGGGCTCGACGACGAGTTCCATGGGCACGGCCAACTTCAGCGTCTACAGCGCGACCAAGGCGGCGGTGCGCAACCTGGCGCGCAGCTGGATCCTCGACCTGAAGGGCCGCGCGATCCGCGTCAACACGCTGTCGCCCGGCCCGATCCACACGCCGGGCCTGGTAGAGCTGGCTGGCCCCGATCCGGCCAACCAGCAGGGCCTGCTGGACTACCTGACCGCGCAGCTGCCGATCGGCCGCATCGGCCAGCCGGAGGACATCGCCAAGGCGGCGGTGTACCTGGCGTCGGACGCCTCGTCCTTCGTCACCGGCATCGAGCTGTTCGTCGACGGCGGCATGGTGCAGGCCTGATCAGATCTCCGAGTCCCACGGGCGCGACAGCCGCATCGCCCCGTTGATGATGCCCACCATCGAGTAGGTCTGGGGGAAGTTCCCCCAGAGCTCGCCGGTCACCGGGTGCGTGTCCTCGGACAGCAGGCCGAGGTGGTTGCGATGGGAGAGCAGCGCCTCGAAGAGCTCGCGCGCCTGGTCGTAGCGGCCGATGCGCGCGAGCGCATCGATGCGCCAGAACGCGCAGATGTTGAACGAGGTCTCGGGCTTGCCGAAGTCGTCGGGCGCCTCGTAGCGGCGCATGTAGGGCCCGTCGCAGAGCGAGGCCTCCAGCGCGTCGACGGTCTTCACGAAGCGCGGATCGCGCGGATCGATGAAGCCGACCTCGGTCATCAGCAGCACGCTGGCGTCGAGGTCCTTGCCGCCGAAGCTCTCGACGAAGGCTTGGCGGTCCTCGTTCCACGCGTTGTCGAGGATCTTGCGCTTGATCAGCGCGGCCCGCTCCCCCCAGAGCGCGGCGCGCTGCGGCAGCCTGAGTTCGCGCGCGATCTTGGCGAGGCGGTCGCAGGCGGCCCAGTTCATCAGCACCGACGAGGTGTGCACCCGCGCCCGCGTGCGCAGCTCCCACATGCTCGCGTCGGGCTTGTCGTGGATGGCGAAGGCCTGCTCGCCGGCGCGCTCCAGCGCGGCGAACTCGTCGACGCCGGCGCGCTGATGCAGCCGGTGGTCGAAGAAGGCCTGCGCGGAGCCCAGCACGATGTTGCCGTAGACGTCGTGCTGGAAGTGCTCGTAGGCCTGGTTGCCCGCGCGCACCGGTCCCATGCCGCGGTAGCCGCGCAGGTGGGGCACCATGTACTCGGTCAGCTTCGCCTCCAGCCCGATGCCGTAGAGCGGCTGCACGTGGCCGTCCTTGGACTGGCCGATGATGTTGCGCATCCAGCGCAGGTAGTCCTCCATCGTGCCGGTCTCGGACAGGCTGTTGAGCGCGCGCACCACGAAGAAGGCGTCGCGCAGCCAGCAGTAGCGGTAGTCCCAGTTGCGCTGCGTGTGCGGCGCCTCGGGCACGCTGGTGGTCATCGCGGCGACGATGGCGCCGGTCTCCTCGAACAGGCACATCTTCAGCGTGATCGCGGCGCGGATCACCGCTTCCTGCCACTCCAGCGGGATCGCGAGCCGGCGCGTCCAGTCGCGCCAGTAGGCGATGGTCTTCTCCTCGAGCAGCCGCGCGGTGTCCTCGACGGCGCGGTCCAGCGTCTCGTCGGGGCCGAAGATGAAGCTCATCGGCATGTCCAGCGCGAAGGCGGTCTCCTCCTGCACGTAGGTCAGCGGCGCGTTGGTGGTCAGCCGGATGGTGCCCTCCGGGCCGACGAAACGCAGGTGGTTGCTGCCGCGGGTGCGGGCCGGATGGGCCGAGCCCCACTGGATGACCGGCCGCAGGATGACGCGGATGCGGGGATGCCCCTGGATCGGGCGCATGCGGCGCACCAGCATCATCGGCCGGTAGGGCCGGTCGTTGAGGAAGAAACGCGGCATGAAATCGGTGATCTCGATCGCATTGCCCTGCGTGTCGTACAGGCGGGTGCGGAGCACGGCGGTGCCGTGGTCGTAGAACTGCTCGCTGCGGGAAAAATCTTCCAGCAAGACCTGGAACGTGCCGTCGGGGCCGATGCCGTCGGGCGAGTCGATGAGGGCGTGGAAGACCGGGTCGCCGTCGAAGCGCGGGGCGCAGCACCAGACGACGCGGGCGCGGTCGTCGATCAGCGCGCTGACGGCGCAGTTGCCGACGAGGCCCAGTTTCAGAGAGGCTGCATCCATCGGGTCCTCCTTCTTCGTCGTTCTTGCGATGTTGCTCAGGCCAGGACCTGCGCTCAAGGCAAAGGCCGTTCCCGGAAAGGGGTGACGGGCCGCGACGCGGGCGAGGGGCGATGGCAACAGTGTGTGGGCCGCCCGGAATCAAGCGTCGGCGTCTCCAGGCTCTTCGGCCTCTCCGGTGGACGCGATCAGGCTGTCGCGCAGCGCGGCGATGCTTTTCTGCACGCGGGCGAATTCCGGCGGCGACAGACCGGTGGCGTCAACCAGCGGTGAATTCAGTTCCCTGGCTTGGTCCCGCAGCTTGCGACCGGCGCGGGTCAGGCGCACCCGCACGACGCGCTCGTCCGCCGTGTCGCGCCGGCGCTCGACGTAGCCCATCGCCTCGAGCTTCTTGAGCATCGGCGTCAGGGTGTTGGACTCTAGGAAGAGCTTCGCCCCGAGGCTGCCGACGGTCTGGTCGTCCTCCTCGGCCAGGGCGACGACCGCGATGTACTGTGTGTAAGTGAGGCCGAGCTGGTCCAGCATCGGCTTGTACGCGCGTCCGAAGGCCAGGTTGGCGGAGTAGACGGCGAAGCACAGGTACTCGGCGAGCGGAAGCGCCTCGGCGGGCGGCTTTTTGGCGGAGGTCATCGAAGGTCCTGGCGAACGGTGGCGTGGATGCGAGACATCCATCGCATCCGACTCTATCGCCATCGCGCCTCCACGCGCGCGGTTTGCTACGCTGCCGGACGGGCCGTGTGCGAAGCACGGGGAAGAGAACAACCATGGACCGACGCATCGGGGGCGGAACGAGCCGCCTGGCGTCCGGTCTCGAGGGAGCGGTGAGGCGATGCAGGATTGGGAGCGGGTCGGCCTGGAGGCGCCCAGCGGGGACCCGGGAGAGATCAAGCGGGCGTATGCGCGGCGGGTGAAGGTCGTGCGCCCGGACGAGGACGCCGCGGCCTATCAGGCCCTGCGCGAGGCCTACGACCGGTTGATGGACCGGGCGCGTGCCGGGCTGCCTCCGGCTGCGCCCGCTGCGCCCGCTGTACCCGCTGTACCCGCTGCGGATGCGGATGCGGATGCGGATGCGGAGATGCAACGTGTCACGCCAGCGTCGGCCGCGTCGGAGGGCGGCGCACGCGCCGCGCCGCCGCGGGCCGCGGTGACCGTGCCGCAGGCCTGGCGGTCCGACGCGCACGTCGAAGAGATCCGGTCCGCGGCGCGCACGCCGATCGAGCTGGCGCGCTGGCTGGACGAGGCATGCCGCGAGCGCGGCCAGGCGCTGGTCGACCTGGAGGCGGCGCTGCCGCGCGAGTTGGCGCTGATGCCCTTCGAGAATCGCCAGGAGGCGTCGATCCGGCTGGCCGACGTGGTGCTGGCGCACGCGGAACTGATGCCGCCGACGGTGCTCGCGATGCTGCAGCGCCACTTCGCGTGGCTGGAGGAATACCGCTCGGTTCGCGAGCTGGGGCATGACCGTGCGGAAGCGCTGCAGCCGCTGATCGCGCATCTGGCCGACCCGGTGACCGATCCAGAAGTGCTGAAGGACTACGCCGAAGCGATCGCGGTCAAGCGGATCTTCGACAGCGAGCGCGATCTGCGGACCTTCTTCATCTTCGTGCTGATGGGTGAGTTCTGGCGACGCCGCGCGGAGAGCCTCGACGCCGGCATCCTGCGACGCCTGCAGATCAAGATCGGCGAGGGCATGCGGATGGAGGGCTGGGCTGATCTGGCCGGCATCGTGCGCGCGATGCTGGCATGGGGCGTGATGCTGGGATTCTGCGTCGCCGCCAAGTCCGAGTGGCGCGGCGGCGCGACCGCGGCCGTCTACGTCGGCGTGTACGCGGCGTTGCTGTGGGGCTTCACGCTGGCGATCCTGATGATGCTGCGGCAATGGCGGCAGGCGGGTCTCGCGTCGCAGGCGCTGCGCGCCATGCCGTCGCTTCACGACGCCATCGCGAGGTCGCCGTTCGGCCGATTGGGGCCGGACGCGCTCTGGCCGATGCTCGGCGTGTTCCTGCTGCTCCTTGCCGCGGAGATCCTGCTATGGAGCTCCGGATCGAAGGGTCTCGCCGCCACCGCCTTCGGCCTGATGGTGCTCGGCTTCGGCATGGCGGCGCCCCGACGCCTGAACCCTGGCGTGACGGCCGTGGGGCTCGGTCTCGTCGGGCACTACGGCGCGCAGTTGCCCGCATCGGCCACGGCGCTACTCATGGCCTGGATCCTGGGCGGCATGCAGGTCTACCTGAAGCGCGGCTATCGGCCCGACGACGGCAGCCCGCCCGAAGTGAGGGTCGGCCTGCCCATCGGCCTGCCGCGCGGCGGCATCGGGGAGCGGGCGCTGCTGTTCACGCTCGGCCTGCCCTCGCTGGTCGCCTGGATCGCCGATCGCGCCGGCGACCGTCTGGTCCTGACGGCGCTGGTGTTCGCCGGCACGCCGATGCTGGCGGGCATCGACATGCCGCGCGGGACGCCGGTCGCGATCCTGGCCGTGTCGCTGATCGTGCTGCTGGCCTTGCAGCGCTGGGGCCTGCGCCTCGGTCGCCGGATGCTGGGCATCGCCCCTGCCGGGTGAATGGGGGCGACTGGATGCCGGCGACGCGATCGGAAAACAAATGGTGACGGAACTGAGACTTGACGACGAAGGAGAGCGGCTGAAGTCGGCCGCGATGGAGCGGCTGGTGCGCCAAATGCCCTCCGGCGCGAAATGCATCTTCCTCAACTGCGAGATGCGGGACTCCCCAGGCGGCATGGCCTTGAGCGACGACCTCTTCGCCGTGGTGAAGCCCGTGTTTGGGAAGCCCAGGCGCGTGGCGATGGAACTGGATGCGGACGCCTTCAAGCTGCTCGTCGCCTTGGGACGGCACGTGCTGGCGGCCGGCGCGCAGTCGCACGTCACCGTGGACTTGATCATTCATCCCCGCGGCGCCTGCCAGGCGTTCCGGGACGACAGCCCGCTCCGCCGCCTGGGAGGCGGGGAGCGGGCGTTCAGAGAGAAGCACAAGGCCTATGCGGAGATCGAGCCGTGGTTGGCTGCGGTGGAGTGAAGATCCGGCAGGTGGTGGCGCTTGTCCGAGGACTGTTCGATCGAGCGGCGGCCAGATGCGGGCCTTGTCTGTCCTCCGAAGAAAGGCGAGTCAGTCCTCGATCCACCGCATCGCCGGCTCCGCGATCGCCACCGGCACCACGCTGCCCGGCGCGATCTCCGTGTCCTCATGGCGGCGCCACAGCGTCAGCGCCTGCCCGCCCGGACCTTCGAGCTCGCACGCCACGCGCTGCTGGCCGGGGTAGCTCGCGCGGAGCGTGGCCGTGAACCGGAGGCCGTCGCAGCCAGCCTCGCCGTCACGCCGCCCGTCGTCCAGGACCAAGGCCTCCACGGGTGCGATCCAATGCCCGCTCTCGCGCCGCCAGGGACCGTCGAGCGTCTTCGCCTCCAGCCGGTTGAAGATGCCGAGGAAGTCCGCGACCCGGCGATTCGCCGGCGCGCGCCGCAGCTCGCGCGGCGACGCGCACTGCGCGATGACGCCGTCGAACATCACCGCGACCCGGTCGGCGATCTCGAACGCCTCTTCGCGGTCGTGCGTGACGATCACGCAGCTCTGGCCAAGCCCGCGCTGCAACTGGCGGAACTGCCGCCGCAGCGGCAGCCGGAAGTGCTCGTCGAGCGCGGAGAAGGGCTCGTCCATCAGCAGCAGCATCGGATGCGTCGCCAGCGCGCGTGCCAGCGCCACGCGCTGGCGCTGCCCGCCCGACAAGGCGTGCGGCAGCCGGTCCGCGAGCGCGCGCAGGTCGATGAGATCGAGCAGTTCGTCCGCCCGCGTGTCCGCGAGCGCGGGCTCTTCGCCGCGCGCCAGCGGGCCGAAGCGGATGTTCTCGCGCACCGACAGGTTGGGGAACAGCGCGTAGTGCTGGAACATCATGCCGATGTCCCGCTGCTGCGGCCGCAGCGACTGCACGTACTGGCCCGACATGGCGATGCTGCCGCGGTCCAGCCGCTGCAGCCCCGCGATCGAGCGCAGCAGCGTCGTCTTGCCGCAGCCCGATGCGCCGAGCAGCGCGACCACCTCGCCGCGCGCCAGCGTCAGGTCGACGCCGCGCAGCACCGGCCGGCCGCCCAGCGCGAGCTCGGCGCCGCGCACCGCGAGTTGGGCCGGCAGGTCGGCCTCGTGGGGAGTCGAAGGAGCGGTCGATGTCATCGCGCGAGGGTCGTTGAAGTGGGGCGGCAACGCGGTGTCATGGCGGACGCGCGGTCATGGCGGCGACGCGGAGGTCCAGCGCCGGGTCAGCGCGGCGACCGCGACGACGACCGCCCCGACGCCGGCGAAGGACAGCACCATCAGCGCCGCGGCCTGATGGCCGTTGGCGTTGCGCAGGCTGTTCATCAAGGGCTGCAGCAGTTCGAGCTGTCCGCCGAGCAGCAGGTTGGCGATCGCGAACTCCATCGCCGCCGTGACCCATGCGAGCAGGAAGGCGGCGAGCAGCGCCGGCGCCAGCATCGGCAGCAGCACGCGACGCAGCGTGTGTCCGTCGCTCGCGCCGAGCGTGCGGCCGGCCTCGATCAGCGAGGCGGCGTTCAACTGCGCCAACGCCGATTGCAGTGTCTTGTGGATCAGCGGGAACAGCGTCGGCGCGACCACCGCGACGTAGACCAGCGGCAGCGGCAGCCACGCGCCCCAACTGCCGACGAAGAGCTCCAGCGCGCTGATCGCGATCACCACCGGCGCGATGGCGAAGGGCAGCAGCGCCACCAGGTCCAGCGTGCGGCGCAGCATCGGCGCGAGCGGGTGGGTATCGAGCTGCACGGCGATGGCGGCGGGGATCGTCGCCATCGCGCCGCAGATCAGGGCGAGCGTCGCGCTGGCCAGGGCCAGCCCCGTGGTGCGCAGCACCGCCGCCTGGATGCGCGGATCGAGCACCGCCTCGGCCATCCAGCGCAGCGTCGGTCCTTCCGGCCACCAGTGGCGGTCCCAGCGCTCGGTGAGTCCGTACAGCAGCAGCGCGAGCATCGGCACCAGCACGACGAGCAGCAGCGCCGCCAGCGCGAGCGCGGAGAAGGTGGGCCGGTTCGTGATCGAGCGCGGGGATGAGGCCGCGGACGAGGAAGCGGCCGCGGTGGCGATCGTCGGGCTCATGCCTGCCCCTTCCGCAGTCGTGCGGCCAGCCAGCGCGTCAGTCCGATGACGACGGCCAGCATCGCGAAGAGCACCAGCGCCAGCAGCGCGGAGAGCTCGGGCTGGGCAAAGATGTCGCCGCTGACCAGCGCGGCGATGCGCACGGCCAGCACATGCGCCGCCGTGCCGCTCAGTGCGAACGGCGTCGCGAAGGCCGCTGCCGCATTCGCGAAGAGCAGGCCGAAGACCTCCACCAGGCTGGGCAGCATCAGCGGCAGACCGACGCGCCGCCAGTACAGCACCGGTCCCGCGCCCAGCGTCGCCGCGGCGTCCTGCAGCGAGCCGTCCAGCATCCTCGCCGGCGCGATCAGCAGCAGGGTCGCCAGTGGCGCCTGGAAGCACACGTAGGCGAGCAGCAGTCCGCCCAGCCCTTGCAGGTCCACCAGCGCCGGCAATCCGATCGACTGAAGGCCCAGCGTCGCGACGCCCTGCGCGCCGAAGAGCAGCAGCAGCGCCATCGCCAGCGGCACGCCGGAGAAGTTCGCGCCGAGGCTGGCCAGCATCGTCACCGGCTGCACCAGCCGGGGCAGCCGCAGCAGCGCGATCGCGGCGCCGAGACCGATCATCAGGCCGATCAGTCCCGACAGCGCGCTCAGCCACAGGGTGTTCCAGGCGGCTTCGAGGTAGTAGCCGTCGGCCGTCAACTCGCCGAGCGCGCAGTCGCCGCCCTGTCCGGCGCAGGCCCCCAGGACCGACACCGCGCGCCAGCCGAAGGGCAGCACCAGGGCCGCGGCGGTCAGCAGGAGCAGCGGTCGCGCCTGCTTCCAGGCGTTGCTCGCGTTCAGCGGCATGCGTCCACGTCCTCGACGCCGCCGGTGCCGCCGCCTCCGGTGCCGCCGATGCCGCCGATGCCCAGGCGCGACAGGATCCAGCCCGCGATGTCCGTCTGCCGCTCCGGCAGCGTCAGGCCGACCGCGCCGTCGTGCGGCAACCAGACCAGCGGGACCTCGCGCTCGACCGCCAGCGGCCCGCCGTGCATGCGATCGGCGTTCATGCCGTGGTCGCTGGTCAGCAGCAGGTCGAAACCTTCCGCGTGCCAGCGCGGCAGCAGCTGCGCGAGCCCCATGTCCAGCTTGCGGGCGCTCATGGCGTACTGCATCGACTCGCCGCCATGCAGGTGGCCCGCGAGATCCGGACCCATGGGATGGATGAAGAGCAGCGAGGGGCCCTGCGCCGGCAGGTGCGCGCGGCGCAGCGACTCCGCATCGGCGAGCAGGTGGCTGTCGGGGTAGTCGTCTTCCCAGTACCAGCGCGCGCCGACGATGCCGCAGCCGGCCGGCACGGCGTCGCGATGCCGCAGCGGATCGAAGACCTCGCCGGCGAGCAGCTCGTAGAACCAGTGGTACGCGGCCACGGCCGCGGGAATGCCTGTCGTCTCGAGCTGCTGGAACAGGTGATGGGTCAGCCGTTCACCGGCGTGCCCGTTTCCGAGGATGCCGTGCTTCAGAGGTGGTTCGCCGTTGATCACCGTCGCGTACAGCGGCCTCGACAGGCTGGGCAGCTCGCAGCGCAGCGCGCGCCACTGCGCGTGGCCGGCCTCGTTGAGCGCCTGCAGGTAGCCCATGTAGTCGCGCGCGGTGTCGGCGCGCAGGCCGTCGGCCAGCAGCACGATGAGCTTGCGCGCCGGATCAGCTGCCTGGGCAATCGCCGCCGCCGCCTCGGCCGCGGCATCGATCGACGACACGATCGAGCCGGGAGTCGCCGCGCTCATCGCGCCGCTCCCAGCACCTCGCGCTGCCAGGCGCGCGGCAGCTTCTTGACCTCCTCGGTCCACACTGCCGGCTTCAGCGCGCGCGCCTTCGCGTACTGCGCCTCGGGCACCAGCTGCGCCTTCAGGTCGGCCGGCAGCGGCAGCTGCGCGATGCGGATCGGCCGGGCATGACCGCGCGCCAGGTTCATCTGGCCGGCATCGCTGAAGATGTACTCGCGCGCCAGCATCGCCGCGTTGGGTCGCGGCGACCACCGGTTGATGATCGTCGTGTAGCCGCTGGTCACCGAGCCGTCGGACGGGATCAGCACCTCGTAGTCCGCCGCGTTCGGCAGCTTGGCGCGGTAGGAGAGGGCATTGAAGTCCCACAGCAGGAAGACGTCCGCCTCGGCCCGTTCCATCAGCGCGGGCGTCGCGTTGGTGCCGATCAGGCGCTTGTCCTTGGCGACCTGCGCGAACGCGGACAGCGCCGGCTGCAGCTTCGTCTCGTCGCCGCCCAGCGCGACCGCTGCCGCCAGCACCGCCGCGTTGGACTGCGCCGCGCGGCCGACCTCGCCGATCATCACGCGCGCCTTCGACGCGAACAGCGCCTGCCAGCTGCGCGGAACGTCCTTCAGCCGCTTGCGGTTGACCGCGAACGCGATCGTGCCGGTGTAGGCCAGCGCCCAATGACCGTCGGCGTCCTTGGCCCAGTCGGGCACCTGCGACCAGGTCGTCGGCTTGTAGGGCTGCGTGATGCCGCGCGCCTTGGCGATCGCGCCGAACTCGAAACCCACGTCGCCGATGTCGGCGCTCGCGTTGGACTTCTCGGCCTCGATCTTGGCGATCTCCTCGGCGCTGCTCATGTCGGTGTCGACGTGCGCCAGGCCGTAGAGCCGCTGCAGGTCCGCCCAGGTCGCCCGCCAGTTGGCCCAGTCGTCGGGCATGCCCAGGCTGTTCACGCGGCCTTCCTTGCGGGCGGCGCTCATCAGCGCGTCCAGCGCGGGCGAAGCGGGCTGGCCGCCCTGCGCGCGGACGTCCCACGCAAAGAGCCCGCCGAGGGCGGGCAGCGAGGCGCTCAGCGCCCCGGGCACGGTGGCGGGCAGCGCCCGGAGCAGGGCGCGTCGGGACAGGGTCATGCGGTCTTCTCCTTGGCCGGGGCACCGGGGCCGAAACGCAGGCTGGACAGCGTCAGCTCCTTGGTCACCCTGGCCTTTCCATTCACGTCGCACAGCGCGAGGCGAAGTCGCAGATCATCCTCCCCTTCGGTGACAGGCTCGACATCCAGCACGCCGAAGTTGAGCTCCGCGATCACCGGCGAGCGCCGGTTGCGGTTGGGCGTGGGGATGTCCCAGACCTCGGTCAGGCCGCTCGAGGTCGCGTCCCACAGCGTGTAGCCGCCGTCGACCTCCACGCTGGACAGCTCCGCGTAGTGCATGTCGCCGCTGAGGAAGACGACGCCTTCCGCGCGCGTCCTGCGGATGAGCTCGACCAGCCGCGCCCGCTCGCGCGGGAAGTTGGCCCAGCATTCCCAGCCGCTGCCGTCGGCCGCGAACTGCACGCTGGAGCCGATCAGCCGCACATCCGCCGGCACGCGCAGTTGCTCTTCCAGCCAGGTCCATTGCGCCTCGCCCAGCAGCGTCGCCTCGGGCCGGTGGTCGGCCACGTACCAGCCCGTCATCGGCTGGCCGCTGAGCTTGGCCCGCAGCACCATCGCCGCGTAGCTCGACTTCAGCGCCGGGTCCGTCGTCAGCATCGTCCGGTTGAAGCGCAGGTCGGGCAGGATCACCTGGATGCGCTTGCCCAGCGCCTCGAAGACATAGTCCTGGTAGATGCCGTCGGCGCGCCGGCGCGGCGAGTCCGCCGGCTCGTTCCACGCGTCGCAGAACAGCTGTTGCGACAGCCGCTTGAGCGGGTAGTCCGCGCCTTCGTCGTCGTCGCCGAAGTCGTGGTCGTCCCAGATCGCGACGTGGCGCGTCGAGCGCCGGAAGGCCTGCAGCGGCTCGACCGCCATGAACTCGGCATAACGCTGGCGCAGCGTGGCCTCGTCGCGGGCGTCGGCGTACAGGTTGTCGCCGAGGAAGACGAACAGGTCCGGCTTCGCCGCCCCGATCGCGCGCCAGATCGGCTGCGGCTTGGACTGCTTCGCGCAGGAACCGAAGGCGATGCGGAAGCGCCGCGGCGCCTCGCCGCCGGCCGGCGTCGCCGCGTCCGCCGGGGCCGCGGACGGCTCCGGCGAACCGTCCGTCGCGCAGCCCGCGAGGGGGGCGACCAGCGGCGCCGCGATCGGCGCCGCCAGCGAGCTCGCCAGCAGCCGGCGGCGCGTCAGGCCCGCCGAGGCGGGCCGGCGGCCGTTCAGGTCATCGACCGGATCCGCCATGGCTTCAGAACTTGCCGGTCAGCGTCACGAAGAACTGGCGGGGCGCGCCCGGCAGCAGCGTGGCGTAGGTGCCGGTCGGGTCGCTGTTGGTGAAGCCGTTCGAGCCGATCGTCGAGATGTAGTGCTTGTCGAACAGGTTGGTCACGCTGCCCTGCAGGCTCAGCTCGCGCAGCATCGACACGTTCTTCAGCTTGTAGCCGGCGCTGACGTTCACCAGCGTGCGGTCCGGGACCGAGGCGTCGTTGGTGTACGAGTAGTAGCGCTTGGACATGTAGTCCACGCCGATGTTGCCGAACAGCGCGCCGTCGTCGTAGCCGAGCTGCGACTTGATCATCGTGTCCGGCGCGTCGGCCACGCGCTTGCCGCGGATGGCGACCGTGGCGGTGCCGCTGACGACGTCGTCGCGGTAGGTCGACTTCGACAGGCTCACGCTGTTGTACCAGGTGAGCGCCGAGGCCAGGCGGAAGGACAGGGCCGCTTCCACGCCGGTGGCGCGCACGTCGCCGACGTTGGACAGCACCACCGGGTTGCCCTGGATGCCGGAGCCTTGCTGCACGCTCAGCAGGCGGTCCTTGAAGTTGACCAGGTAGGCGCTGACCGAGCCTTCGTAGCCGCGGCCGCTGGTGCGCCAGCCGGCTTCCACCGTGTCGGAGGTCTCAGGCTTGAGGCTGCCCTTGATCGCGTCGAAGCCGGCGGTGGTCGTCGCGAACGGCGAGGTGCCGGTCGCCGCGCCCTGGTAGGCGCGCATGTTGCGGGCCAGCGTGCCGTAGAGCTCGTTGTTGGCCGACAGGCGATAGTTGATGCCCAGTTGCGGCAGGAAGCCCTTCTCCGCGCTGATCGAGCCCGACGGCATGCCGGTGCCGGCTTCCAGCTGGCCGTCGATCTTGACCTTCAGCGCCTTGAAGCCGGCGCCGATGGTCAGGTCCTTGGCCACCGACCAGGTGTCGGACAGCGAGAACTGCGAGGTCTTGGTGTTGAACGCGTACTGCCACTGCGTCAGGAACGGATTGCTCGGGAACTGGTAGACGCTGGTGCCGGCCGAGGCGGCGTAGAAGCGGCGGGCCTGGTCGAAGTCGTTGTCCTCGAACCAGACGCCGGCCTTGACCAGGTGGTCGCCCAGCTCGAGTTCGGCGTTGGAGACCACGCCGCCGCGCTTGATGCCGTATTCGGTCGTGCGCACCGAGATCGGCGTGCCGTCCGGCGAGGCCTGGTAGGGCGTGAACCACAGGCCCATGCCCTTGTTGTGGTGGTAGTAGGCGGTGGTCTTCCAGGTGAAGTTCTGCGCCAGGCGCAGGTCGGCGGACACGCCGTACAGCTCGTCGTTGCGCAGGCCGGCGCCGGCGTAGTACTGGTCGTCGCAGGCGGCCACGTAGGTGCTGCCGTTGTTGCCGCACAGCGTGTTGGACGCTTTCACCGCGGCGGCGAAGTCCGGATAGAAGTTGTCCAGCGTGTCGCCCTTGCGCTTGATCAGGTCCAGCGACAGATCCTGGTAGTCCACCTCCTTGCGGCGCGAGGTGTTGATGAAGGCCGACAGGCGGCTGTCACCGAGAGCCTTGGTCCACTTCAGGTTCCACTGTTCCTGCTTCTGCTTGCCGTCGCCCTTCCACTTGTCGGCGTCCTGGTTGGTGTAGCTGACGTAGAACTCGCCCAGCACCGAGCGGCCGCTGTCCACGCGCACGAAGGTGCGGGCGGCGGAGTCGCTGCCGATGGTCTGCGAGGCGCGGAAGCCGAACTGCTGCAGCGGGTCGCTCGAGTAGAACTGCAGCGTGCCGCCCAGGTTGCTGGACGACGCCGCCTCCAGCGCGCCGGCGCCTTGCGACAGCGAGGCGCGGCCGACGTTCTCGCTGGAGATCGCGCGGCTGATGTGCAGGCCGTTGAAGTTGCCGTAGGACATGTCGCCCAGCGGCACGTCGTCGAGGGTGAAGCCGAGCTGGTTCTGCGAGAAGCCGCGCACGGTGAAGCGGGTCGACCACTCGTAGTTGCCCAGGCCGTCGGCGGACTGGAAGTTCACGCCGGGCAGGCGGGCGACGGTGGCCAGCGGGCTGCTGCCGGCCAGCGCGTTGTCGAATTCGGCTTGGCTCAGGCTCTGGACGGAGCGCAGTTGGCCGCGGCCGACGGAGACCGTCACGCGCTCGAGTTCGGAGCGCTCGGACGACGAGGCCGAGGCGCTGTCGCTCGACCTGGGCGCATCGGCGGACTGGGCGGCGGCGGGGAACACGTAGGCCAGGCTCAGGGCCAGGACCAGGGCGGTGGGCATCGGGTGCTTCATGGTGGAACTCGGTGCGTTGGGTGTCGGAGGAACGTCGGTTTGGGTATCGAACGCCTCGCACTGTCACCACCGTCCACGACAAGACAACGACAAACACGAAAAACCACAGCCGGCTTCGCAGCGGATGCTGGATATCCACAACATCACAGAAAAATCCTCAAACTGTCATGAAGGCGCTGCACAGGTCTGGGGGAATGCAGGGTCCGATGCAGGGAGAACAAGCGATCCATGTGGTCCCAGGAACGACACGACAGAATCCTCTTGCTGCTGCGGGAGCGGCATCGCCTCACCACCGATGAAGCGGCGCGCGAGCTCGGCGTGTCGCGCGAGACGGTGCGCCGCGACCTGATCGAGCTGGAGCAGGGCGGCAAGCTCGCCCGCGTGCACGGCGGCGCGGTGCAATCGGAGGTGCCGGCCGAGGCGAGTTATGCCGAGCGGGCCCAGTCGCGCCGTCGGCAGAAGCAGGCGATCGCGCGTCGGGCGCTGTCGCTGGTGAAGCCGGGGATGAGCCTGTTCATCGATGCCGGATCGACGACGCATGCGCTGGCGCAGGCCTTGGCCCAGGCGCAGGCGCTGCGGGTGATCACGAATTCGGTCGCGGTGTGCGACGCGATGGCCGGGCGCCAGGGGCACGAGCTGCTGATGCTCGGCGGGGCGTATGTGGCGGAGACCTCGGGGACCTTCGGGGAATTCACCGTCGCGGAGATCGCGCGGCATCGCGTGGATGTCGCGTTGATCTCACCCACGGCGCTGGACGCACGGCAGGGGGCGTCGAGTTATCTGTGGGCGGAAGTGGCGGTGGCGCAGGCGATGCTGGCACGGGCCCGGCAGCGGGTGCTGCTGGCGGATGCCAGCAAGCTGGGGCAGGTGAGCCGGATGCAGGTCTGCGCTTGCGCGGATATCGATGTGCTGGTCACCGACAACGAGGCCGATCCGCAGGAGCTGGACCGGCTCACCCGCGCCGGCGTGGCGCAGGTGATGTTCTGAGAGGTTCAGTACTTCCACCGCCGCTGGCCCTCACCCCTGCCCTCTCCCGCAAGCGGGAGAGGGGGCCACCCCAGTGATCCTGCTACGAAGGGCTCGGTGCATTCTCACTCCCTCTCCCGCTTGCGGGAGAGGGCGGGGGTGAGGGGCGCGCGAAGCGCGCTGGGTCTAGGCAGGCAAAGGACCTGGGGTCAGGTCAGAACAGCGCCATGCTGAGCTTGCGGCGGTACTGGTCGATCAGCGGATCGGCCGGGGCCACGGTGCTCGGGCCCGACAGCTGCAGGCCGCCGGCCTGCGGCGCGCCCGCACCGTGGCCGTGCGCCGGCTGGGCGGGCTTGGTCATGATCTCGAGGATCGCCACGTAGGTCTTGCGCGCGAGCTGGTCGTTCCAGGTCTTGTCGCGCATGATGATCTCCAGCAGCTCATCCATCGCGCCGGTGAAGTCGCGACCCGCGAACAGGCCCTGCGCCAGCGCGAAGCGCGCATCGAAATCCCGCTTGTTGCTCGCGATCGCGGCCTGCAGGCCAGCCGGGTCCAGGCCCTGCTCCGCCCGCTCCGCCGCGGCGATCCACGCGGCCAGCGCCTGGAAGCGCGCATGCGGCGTGATCGTGTCGGCGGCCAGGTGCGCCACCGGCGCGAAGGCGGCCTTGGCATGCGCCAGCTGGTCGTCCTCCAGCAGCGCCCGGATCAGGTCGAATCTCGCCACCTCGTTGGACGGATCCGCCTGCACCGCCGCCTGCAGCTTCTCCAGCGCGCCGTCGGCATCGCCTTCCTCCATCAGCGCCTGCGCCTCGGCCAGGTCCTCCTCGGCCTCGAGCGCCTCGCCGGTGGGCACGTGACGGTCCAGGAACTCGCGGATCTGCGCCTCGGGGATCGCACCGACGAAACCGTCCACCGGCTGCCCGCCGACGAACATCACGCAGAACGGGATCGAACGCACGCCGAAGGCCTGACTCAGCTGCGTGGCGATCTCCGGCTGGTCGTCGCTGTTGAGCTTGGTCAACTTCCAGCGGCCCGCATAGGCCACCTCCAGCTTCTCCAGCATCGGCCCCAGCGTGCGGCAGGGGCCGCACCACGGCGCCCAGATGTCCAGCAGCACCGGTTGCTGCATGGAGGCCTGCAGGAGGTCGGCTTCGAAGTTTTGGAGGGTGATGTCGGTCATGGTGGGGGAGCGGTCGGGCAGGCCGGCGAGTTTTGCCACGCGGCAAGAACGGCACCTGAGGCTGGCCGCCTACAATTCAAGGTTTCACGATTTGACAGATCGAGGACCGACCCGTGAGCAGAGCCACCACTCCCGACATCGCTCCCGTCATCGGCGTGGTGATGGGCTCCAGCAGTGACTGGGAGACCATGAAACACGCCGCCGACATTCTCACCGAGTTCGGCGTGCCGTTCGAGGCGCGGGTCGTTTCCGCCCACCGCATGCCCGACGAGATGTTCGCCTACGCCGAACAGGCCGAAGGCCGCGGGCTGCGGGCGATCATCGCCGGCGCCGGCGGCGCCGCCCACCTGCCCGGCATGCTGGCCGCCAAGACGCTGGTGCCGGTGCTGGGCGTGCCGGTCGCCAGCCGCCACCTGCAGGGCGTGGATTCGCTGCATTCGATCGTGCAGATGCCCAAGGGCATCCCCGTCGCGACCTTCGCCATCGGCACCGCCGGCGCGGGCAACGCGGCGCTGTTCGCCGTGGCCGTGCTGGCCCGCGACAACCCGGACCTGCGCGCGAAGCTCGACGCCTTCCGCAAGCGCCAGACCGCCGCCGCGACCGCGATGACCGAGGAGCTGCGCTGATGCCGCTGCTGCCGGGTGAAGCGACGCTGGGCGTGCTGGGAGGCGGCCAGCTCGGCCGCATGTTCGTCCACGCCGCCCAGGCGCTGGGCTACCGCTGCGTGGTGCTGGACCCGGACGCGGCCAGCCCGGCCGGCGCCGTGGCCCAGGAACACCTGAAGGCGGACTACCTGGACCCCGCGGCCCTGGACGACCTCGCGCGCCGCTGCGACGCGATCACCACCGAATTCGAGAACGTGCCCGCCCGCGCGCTGGAGCACCTGGCCCGGGCCCGCGTCGTGGCGCCGGGCGCCTCCGCCGTGGCCGTCTGCCAGGACCGCGCCCGCGAGAAGGCCCATTTCGACGCGAGCGGCGTGCCCTGCGCGCCGTATGCCGTGCTGCGCGCCGAGGCCGACCTGGCCGGCGTGCCGGACGCGCTGCTGCCGGGCATCCTCAAGACCGCCCGCCTGGGTTATGACGGCAAGGGCCAGCGCCGCGTCGCCGATCGCGCCCAGCTCGCGGCCGCCTTCGACGAGCTGGGCCGCGTGGACTGCGTGCTCGAGCAGATGCTGCCGCTGGCGCTGGAGCTGAGCGTGCTGGTGGTGCGCGGCGCCGACGGCCAGGTGGTGAGCTTCCCGGTCCAGCAGAACCTGCACCGCGACGGCATCCTCGCCGTCACCGAGGTGCCCGCGCCCGACGTGGACGAGGCGCTGCAGGCGCAGGCGCGCCGCTCGGCCGCCGCGATCGCGACCGGCATGGGCTACGTCGGCGTGCTGTGCGTCGAGTTCTTCGTGCTGAAGGACGGCCGCCTGGTCGTCAACGAGATGGCGCCGCGTCCGCACAACTCGGGCCACTACACGATGAACGCCTGCGACCTGTCCCAGTTCGAGATGCAGGTCCGTGCGATGACCGGCCTGCCGCTGCGCGAGCCGCGGCTGCATTCGCCGGTGGTGATGCTGAACCTGCTGGGCGATCTGTGGTTCGACACGGATGGCCAGGAGCGCGCGCCCGACTGGGCCGGCGTGCTGGCGCTGCCCGGCGCCGAACTGCATCTGTACGGCAAGGCGCAGGCGCGCCACGGCCGCAAGATGGGCCACCTGAACGTGATCGGGGCCACCGTCGAGGAGGCCCGTGTCAACGCGCGCCGCGCCTGCGCGTTGCTCGGCCTGCCGGACGCGTGGTGACGCGTCGTCGGACGGGCGGACTCGTGAAGTCGATGGCGTGATGATGCAAGGCGAGGGCGTGATGACGGATTCCGGAGCGCGGGTGCTCGACGGCGGTTCGCCGGACGCGGTCCGCGAGGCCGCGCGCGTGCTCGCCGCCGGCGAGCTGGCGGGCGTGCCGACCGAGACCGTGTACGGCCTGGCCGCGCGCGCCGACCGGGACGAGGCCGTCGCGAAGATCTTCGCCGCCAAGGGCCGCCCCAGCGACCATCCGCTGATCGTGCACGTGCTGGACGAGCAGGGCGCCCGCGCCTTCGGGCAGGACCTGACCCCGGTCGCCCACCGCCTGATCGAGGCCTTCTGGCCCGGACCGCTGACGCTGATCGTGCGGCGCGTGCCCGGCATCGCCGCCGCCGCCGCCGGCGGGCAGGACTCGGTCGGGCTGCGCTGCCCGTCGCACCCGGTCTTCCGCGCCTTGATGGCGGAATGCCGCGCCCTGGGCGTCGAGGGCCTGGCCGCGCCGAGCGCCAACCGCTTCGGCCGCGTCAGCCCGACCACCGCCGCGCACGTCGCCGGCGAGTTCGAGCCCGGGCTGACGGTCCTGGACGGCGGGCCCTGCGAGGTCGGCATCGAGTCGACCATCGTCGACGTCAGCCGTGGCCGCCTGGTGCTGCTGCGGCCCGGCGTGCTGACGCCGGAGCAACTGGAAGCCGCCGCGGGCCAGCCTTTACAAGCGCCCGACGCGCGCGCGCCGCGCGCCTCGGGCACACTCGCTGCCCATTACGCGCCACGGGCCACGGTCCGGCTGATGGGCTCGGAAGCGTTGCGCGCGGCGCTGTCGGGCGAGGTCCCGGCGGGGCTGGCGGTATATTCCCGCACGTCCTTCGCCGGGACGGCCGCGCCGGTGACGCACCGGGCCATGCCGGCCCAGGCGCGCGCGGCGGCGCGTCAGCTGTTCGCCGTCCTGCGTGAGCTGGATGCGGCGGGCGCGACGGAGATCTGGATCGAGGCGCCTCCGCAAGAGGCCGCCTGGGATGGGGTGCGGGACCGCTTGTCCCGCGCGGCGGCGGCTTTCGCGCCCCGCTGAGTTTTCGAGATTTGGAGAGTTCATGAAGAGTGTGAAGCGCCACCTGGCCGTGCTGCTGGGTGCGACCGCGATGCTGGCGGCCTGCGGCGGCGGCGGCGAGCAGATCGATCCCTTCCGTCCGACGCGCGTCATCGCCTTCGGCGACGAGACGAGCGCCATCCGCAGCGACGGTACCAAGTACTCGATCAACGGCACCGACGCGACCACCGCGGTCGTGACCTGCTCGTTGAACCAGGTCTGGACGCAGCAGGTCGCGGCCCGGTTCGGCCTCGTGTTCACCGAATGCAATCCGGACAAGCTGGCCACGCCCACCGCCCGCATGTACGCCGCGGCCGGCGCCAAGGTCGCCCAGGTGACCGCGCAGATCGACCGCCAGTTCGCGCTCGACGGCTTCAACCCGAAGGACCTGGTCACCATCCTGGCCGGCGCCAACGACGTGCTCGAGCTGTACGCGCAATACCCGGCGCAGGACGCCGGCACGCTGGCCGCCGCGGCGCAGGCCCGGGGCGAGGCGCTCGCCGCCCAGGTCAACCGCATCGTCGACGCCAACGGCCGCATCATCCTGTCCACCGTGCAGGACATGGGCCTGTCGCCGTTCGCGCTCAAGGAAAAGGCCGCCCACGCCGACACCGACCGCGCCGCGCTGCTGACCGAGCTGTCCAGCCGCTTCAACGCCGGCATGCGGCTGAAGATCCGCAACGACGGCCACTACATCGGCCTCATCCTGACCGATGAGCTGATGGGCACGATGAGCCGCTTCCCGACGATCTACGGCGCGTCCAACTCGACGGACGCGGCCTGCCTGGCGAGTTCGCTGCCGCCGGTGTGCACCGACAAGACGCTGGTCGCCAACGCCACCGCGGCCACCCACATGTGGGCCAGCGACACGCTGGTCGGCCCGGTGATGCACAACAACATGGCCTCCCAGGCCGTGAGCCGGGCCACGAACAACCCGTTCTGATATCGGTCACCGCGCGCGCTCCGCGCGCCAGTCGACGACAGGAGTGTTGCAGCCGCGCCTCGAAGGGGTCAGGTTGTGCGCGCTCCACCCTCCGGACCCTGGCATGCTGCGGCGTGTCAGGGTTTTCCTTTTGTAAGCGTCGCGCGGCGTGCGCTTAAAGTGATCCCTGAGAAAAACGAACGACCGTTCGATTTAGTGCCGACCGCATTCGCCGGGACGGTGCAGACGACGGAGACAACCCCTGGAGAAGTCCGAATGAACAGCCAATTCAAACTGGCCAGCCTGACCCTGGCTGCCGTGGCCATGCTGAGCGCCTGCGGCGGCGGTAGCGAGGCGTCGAGCGACGATCCGCCGCCGGCGCGCGGCACGCTGGAGCTGGGCCTGAAGGCCGGCGCGGCGACCGCCGCCCAGATCGACGCCGGCACCCTGGCCAAGGGCGTGCAGGCCATCAGCGGCAAGGCTGCCTGCGATGTGGACGTGCGCTACGTGTACTACTGGACGCGCGATCCCCAAGGCCTGCCGGCCACCGCCTCCGCCGCCGTGCTGGTGCCGGCCGGCACCGGCGCCGCCTGCACGGGCAACCGCCCGGTGGTGCTGTACGCCCACGGCACGACGACGGACCAGGCCTTCAACATGGCCGACATCCAGAACAACGCCGAAGGCTCGCTGGTCGCCGCGTTCTACGCCGCGCAGGGCTTCATCGTGGTCGCGCCGAACTACATCGGCTACGACCGGTCCGGCGTCCAGTACACGTCCTACCTGAACGCCGAGCAGTCGGCGATCGAGATGGTCGACGCGATGCGCGCCGCCAAGACCCACCTGGCCGCCGAGAGCCCGGTCAAGCCGTCGGCCAAGCTGCTGCTGGCCGGCTACTCGCAGGGCGGCCATGTGGCGATGGCCACGCAGAAGGTCATGGAGCGCGACTACGCGACGGAGTTCCCCGTCACCGCCGCCGCGCCGATGTCCGGCCCGTACAACCTGGTGGGCTTCAGCGACACGATCGTGACGACCGGCCCGGTCAACGCCGGCGCGACGCTGTTCCTGCCGCTGATGCTGACCAGCTACCAGAAGGCCTACGGCAACATCTACTCGGCGCCGACCGACGTGTACGCGTCGCAGTTCGCCGCGACCGCGGAAACGCTGTTCCCGTCGAAGAAGTCGATCACGACGCTGATCCAGGAAGGCAAGCTGCCCGCCGACCCGACCTTCACCAACCTGTTCGGGACCGGCGGCCTGCTGAACCCGGCCTTCAAGACGGCCTATCCGACCTCCAACTTCCGCAAGGCCCTGCAGACCAACACGCTGCTGGGCTGGACGCCGAAGGCGCCGGTCGCGCTGTGCGGCGGCTCGGGCGACCCGACGGTGTTCTTCACCAACACCGTGCAGGCGCAGGCCGACTTCGCCTCCCGCGGCAAGCAGGTCCCGGCCTCCAACCTGGAGAGCTCGGCGTCGATGGCCTGGGCGGGTCAGGTGACGGCCGCCACGATCGCCGGCGGTTTCGCGCAGGCCAAGGCGGCCACGTCCGCCGCGGCGGGCGGTGGCGCGGCGGGTGCCGCCGCGGTGCAGGGCGCCTACCACGGCACCCTGGTCCCGCCGTTCTGCAACGCGCTGGCGCGCGGCTTCTTCCAATCGGTCCTGGCCACTCAGCCGTAATCGACCACGACCAGAGACGGAGACACCCCCATGAAAAAGAACATCACCCTGATCCTGGCCGCCTCGCTGATGGCCCTGGCGGGCGCCGCGCGCGCCGAAGAGCCGGCGGTCGGCACGCACAGCGTGTACCTGGGCCTGGCCCACATCGACGTGAACAGCAAGGCCGGTCCGCTGGAAGGCGGCAGCCGCCAGTTCCCGGCGCCGGGCGCGCAGATCCGCGTCGGCGACGCGACCACCACCGGCTTCGGCTACACCTACCGCTTCGCGCCGCGCTGGAGCGGCGAGATCGCGCTGGGCATCCCGCCGTCGCACAAGATCTACGGCAACGGCGTGCTCGCCAACGCCGGCCAGATCGCGGTCGTGCGCCAGATGCCCCCGACGGTGTTCGTGAACTACCACCTCGGCGAATGGCTGCCGAAGTTCCACCCCTTCGTCGGCGCGGGCGTGAACTACACCTACTTCGAGAAGAAGCGCAGCACGCCCACCGGCGACGCGATCAGCGGCGGCCCGACCCGCATCACGCTGGAGAACTCGTGGGGCCTGGCGGCCCACGCGGGCTTCACGGTGGCCTACACCAAGCAGTGGTCGCTGAACGCGACGGTCGCCTACGCGGACGTGCGCAGCAAGATGCGCTCGTACACGACGACCAAGGACGGCGTGGAAGAGCTGCACACGGACATCAACTTCCGTCCGGTGGTGTACACGCTGTCGCTGGGCTACTCGTTCTGATCGGGCTTCCGATCGGGCGCACGACCGCGCGCGAGTCCCGCGGGATCGGGGGATCTCCCCGTCCCGCGCGGTCCCGGGCCACTACACTTCAGACATGAGCGTGTTGCTGGCCCTGGATAGCTCGACCGAACACATGGCTCTGGCCCTCGTGGGCCAGGGCCATGCTGCTTTTGTGGACGCCGACGGCGGGGCGCTGGCCTCGCAGCGGCTGGTTCCCGACGTGATGGCGCTGCTGAAGCAGGCCGGCCTGCCGCTGTCCGCCGTGGACGCGGTCGGCTTCGGCCGCGGGCCCGGCGCGTTCACCGGGCTGCGCACCGCGTGCTCGGTGGCGCAGGGCCTGGCCTTCGGCGCCGGCAAGCCGGTCCTGGCGCTGGACAGCCTGATGCTGGTCGCGGAGGACGCCCGGCGGCAGCTCGTCGCCGAAGGCGATGCCGCGGGGGGCGATACGGGCTCCACGGGCTCCACGGGCTCCGCAGGCCCCACGGGCGGTGCGGGCGGTACGGACGCCGCATCGCTCGATGTCTGGGTCGCGATGGACGCCCGCATGAACCAGGTCTACCTGGGGCGTTATTGCTGGCACGGCACGCGCTGGTCGACGCTCGTCGAACCGGTGCTGACCGATCTGGAGCCGCTGCGCGCGCTGTGGCGCGACCAACCGCCGGCGATGGTCGCGGGGTCGGCGCTAGGCGCCTTCGACTTGGACACCGGCGCGGCCCGGCGTTTTCCCGTCACCGTCTCGCGCGCCCGCGCGCTGGGGGCGCTGGCGCAACAGGCTTTCGACGCCGGCCTGGCCGAGGACGCCGCGAACGCCTTGCCGCTGTACGTGCGCGACAAGGTCGCGCTGACCACCGCCGAGCGCGAGGCCGCCAAGGCCGCGGAAGCGCCCCAGGCCGATGCCCAGGGAGCGGCCGCGAGATGAGCGCGCAACCGAAGGACCTGGTCTGGCCGGCCTCGCTGCAGTCGCTGCAGCCCTTGCGCGCGCTGGACCTCGACGAGGTGATGGCCATCGAGGCGGTCTCCTACACCCACCCGTGGACGCGCGGCAACTTCATCGATTCGATGGCCGCGGGGTATGCCGGCTTCGTCATGCGTGACGAGCAGGCCCGGCTCTGCGGCTACTTCCTCGCGATGCAGGTGATTGACGAGATGCACCTGCTCAACATCACGGTCGCCCAGGAACGGCAGGGCCAGGGCCTGGCGCGCCGGATGCTGGACGCGCTGGGGCTGCTGGCGCGTGCGCGCGGCTGCCACCAGGTATGGCTGGAGGTGCGCGAGAGCAACGTCCGCGCGCGGCGCCTGTACGAGCGCTACGGCTTCGTGCAGAGCGGACTGCGCCGCGGCTACTACCCCGGCGCGGACGGCCGCGAGGACGCGGTCCTCATGACCCTGCGCCTGACGGAGTCCTCGGCATGAGCTGGACCGATCGTCAACGCGGCATGCTGGAGGCGATGGGTCTCAAGCTGTGGACGCCGCCCGAAGGCGGCGACGGCGCGTCCGTGCCTGCGGCCGGTCCGGCACCGGCAGGGCGGAGCGCCGCGCCGGCCGCGCGTCCCGCCGTTCCGGCTGCCGCTGCCGCGGCAGAGGTCGCGCCCGCGATGCGCGCGCCCATGGACGAACCGGACGTCGTCGTCGCCGAGCCGCCCGCCCCGCGCCGCGCGGCCGAGCCGCCGGCGAGATCGCGTGCCGCCGTGCCCGGCGTGGGCGCACCGGTGGCCGCGCCGGTCTCCGCGGCCGTGGCGGTCGATGCCGCGCTCGCGCAGGCGCGCGGCGTCGCCCGCGAGGCGATCGCCCGGCTGGACTGGCCCGGCCTGCGCGACGAGGTCGCATCCTGCCGCGCCTGCGGCCTGTGTGAGTCGCGCAAGAACACCGTGTTCGGCGTCGGCAACGAACGCGCGCACTGGATGGTCGTCGGCGAGGCGCCGGGCGAGCAGGAGGACCTGCAGGGCGAGCCCTTCGTCGGCGCGGCCGGCAAGCTGCTGGACAGCATGCTGCGCGCCGTCGGGCTGAGCCGCGCCGAGGGTCCGCCCGAGCGGCAGGTCTATATCGCCAACACGCTGAAGTGCCGGCCGCCGCGCAACCGCAATCCGGACCCGTCGGAGCTCGCCCAGTGCGAGCCCTTCCTGCAGCGCCAGATCGAATTGATCCAGCCGCGCATCATCCTGGCGATGGGGCGCTTCGCGGTGCAGCAGCTGCTGCGGAGCCAGGAACCGATCGGCCGGCTGCGCGGCCGCGTCCATCGCTACCAGGGCGTGCCGCTGGTCGTCACCTATCACCCGGCCTACCTGCTGCGCAACCTGCCGGACAAGGCACGGGCATGGGAGGACCTCTGCCTGGCGCTGAAGACGCTGGACGAACAGCCCGCGCGCGCCGCGGCAGCCCTCGACCCCGCCGGCGCGACGCCCGGGACGGACTGAATGGACAAGCCGGTGCCGCCCGTGCCGCCGGCCGTACCGGCGCTCACCGCCGAGGACCAGGCGGCGCAGTTCCGGCTGCTCGCCGACAACGTGCCGGTGCTGATCGCGGTCTTCGACGCGGCGACGCGCACCTGCCGTTTCGCCAACCGCCAGTACGCGCGCGGTTTCGGCCTGGACGAAGTCAGCGTGCTGGGCCGCACCTTCGCGCAGATCATCGGCGAGGAGGCCGCGCGGGAGATCGAGCCGCACGTGCAGCGCGTGCTGCAGGAGCGTGTCAGCGTCAGCTACGAGCGCCGCCTGGAGCGCCGCGACGGCAGCCCGCGCTGGATCGAGGTCAACCTGATCCCCTACCTGCCGCCGGGCGCGGACGCGGTCCAGTCGAGCTTCGTGCTGATCTCCGACATCACCCGCTTCCGCGAGGCCGAGATGGCGGTGCGCGACTCCGAGGAGCGCTTGGCCAAGTTCATGCAGGCGTCGATGGAGGGCATCGTCTTCCATCGCGACGGCGTCATGACCGACGTGAATCCGCCGATCTGCGAGCTGGTGGGCTACTCGCTCGACGAGATGATCGGACGGCCGGCGCTGTCGATGATCGCGCCGGACCAGATCGACACCGTGCGCGCGGTGATGGAGGCCGGCCACGAGACGCGCTACCCGACGGCGATCCTGCATCGCAACGGCGAGCGCATCGAGGTCGAATTCATCGTGCGGACGCTGTGGCGCAACGGCGAGCGGCTGCGCATGACCATCGTGCGCGACCTGCGACCGCACCTGGAAGCGCTGGCGCGCATCCAGCACCTCGCGCAGCACGACCCGCTGACCGGCCTGCTCAACCGCTCCACCTTCATGGAGCGGCTGCGCGAGCGCCTGTCGCAGGGCACGGCGCGGCGCGCGGCGCTGCTCTTCATCGACCTCGACAACTTCAAGCGGGTCAACGATTCGCTGGGTCACCTCGAAGGCGACCGCGTGCTGCGGACCGTCTCCGAGCGGCTGCGCGGCGGCCTGCGTGGCAGCGACCTGGTGGCGCGCTTCGGCGGCGACGAGTTCGTCGTGCTGCTGGAGGACGTGCACCAGCGCAAGGACGTGCAGACGGTGCTCAACGCGTTGCTGAGCGTGGTCGAGGTGCCGGTGCAGGCGGACGGCCGCGACCTGTCGGTGACGCCGTCGATCGGCGTGGCGATGTACCCGGAGCACGGCGAATCGCCCGAGGAGCTGCTGCAGCACGCCGACACCGCAATGTACCTGGCCAAGACCGCGGGCCGCGCCACCTACCGCTTCTTCGAGCACGCGATGGCGGAGAACGCCTATGCGGACCTGGTGCTCGAGAGCGAGCTGGCGCAGGCGCTGACGGCGGACGAGTTCGTCCTCTTCTACCAGCCGCAGGTCGACGCGCGCACCGGTGAGCTGGTGGGGGCCGAGGCACTGCTGCGCTGGCGGCATCCGGAGCGCGGCCTGCTGACGCCGGACGCCTTCATCGTCGTGGCCGAGCGCCACCGGCTGATGCTGCCGCTGGGCGAGTGGGTGATGTACGAGGCGGCGCGGCAGACGCGCGCGTGGCATGAGCGCGGCGTCGCGTCGGTGCCTGTGGCGGTGAACCTGTCGAGCATGCAGTTCCGGCTGGCCAGTTTCTCGAAGTCGGTGGCCCATGTGCTGAAGACGGCGGGCGTGCCCGGCGAATGGCTGGAGCTGGAGCTGACCGAGCGCATGCTCACCGACGAGATCGATCGCCTGCCGGAGCTGCTGCAGACCCTGCGCGCGCAGGGGCTGGCGATCTCGATCGACGACTTCGGCACCGGCTACACGGCGCTGAACCAGCTGACGCGGCTGCCGCTGGACAAGCTCAAGATCGACCAGAGCTTCGTCGCGGTGCTGCCGGATGATCGCGGCGCGGCGGCGATCACGCGCGCGGTGGTGCAGATGGCCAAGGGCCTGGGCATGCGCGTGGGCGCGGAAGGCGTGCGCAACGCGCGGCAATGGCACCTGCTGGCCGAGTGGGGCTGCGACGAGCTGCAGGGCGAGGTGATCGCGCCGGCGATGCCCGCCGCGGAATTCGAAGCCTGGCTGGCCGCGCGCGGCGAGCCGAGGCTTCCCAGGATCGACACATGACTTCCAAGACTCCCGATTCCGCCCGCCTGAACGGCGCGGCGTCCGCGGCGCATGGCGCCTCCTCTTCGATCCCTTCGGCCTCGGCGGCCCGTGCGGCCGCGGCCGGCGGACCGGGCGGCGCACCGGTGCACGCCACCGATCCGGCGATGGTGGCGCTGCTGCGCGACGAGATCGCCGCGGCCGGCGGCTGGCTGCCCTTCGACCGCTACATGAGCCTGGCGCTGTATGCGCCGGGCGTGGGGTACTACGCCAATGCGCGGCGCAAGTTCGGCACGATGCCGCAGCAGGGCTCGGACTTCGTGACGGCGCCGGAGCTGTCGCCGCTGTTCGGCCGCGCGCTGGCCCGGCAGGTCGGGCAGGCGCTGGCGCTCAGCGGCACCGACACGGTGATCGAGTTCGGCGCCGGCAGCGGCGCGCTGGCGGCGCAGCTGCTGGAGACGCTCGATGCGGCGGGGACGCCGGTGGCGAAGTACTTCATCGTCGACCTGTCCGGCACCTTGCGTGAGCGGCAGGCCGAGCGGCTGGCGCGTTTCGCGCCGCGTGTCGAATGGCTGGACCGCTGGCCCGACGAGATCCACGGCGTGCTGGTCGCCAACGAGCTGCTCGACGCGATCCCGGTCGAGCTGCTGCGGTGGGACGGGCAGCACTGGCTGCAGCGCGGCGTCGTGATCGACGCGCAGGGCGCATTGCATTACGAGGACCGTCCGGGCGACGCGCGGCCGCCGGTGCCGTCGGCGCATGACGTCGGATTCGTCCCCGGCACGGTGACCGAGATCCATCCGCAGGCCGAGGCTTTCGTGCGCACGCTGGCGGAGCGCCTGAAGCGCGGCGCGGCCTTCTTCATCGACTACGGATTCCCGGAGTCGGAGTACTACCACCCGCAGCGGACCGGCGGCACGCTGATGTGCCACCACCTGCACCGGGCCGATCCCGACGCGTTGGCGCTGCCGGGGCAGAAGGACATCACCGCGCACGTGAACTTCACCGGCATCGCGCTGGCGGGCCAGGACGCGGGGCTGATGGTGCTGGGCTACACGAGCCAGGCCAACTTCCTGATCAACTGCGGGCTGGTCGAACTGATGGGCGACGCGGACCTCGCGCAGCGCGGCATGGCCCACCGGCTGATCGCCGAGCACGAGATGGGCGAGTTGTTCAAGGTCGTCGGCTTCGCGCCGGGCGAGGGTTTCGACGCGCTGGGGTTCAGCGCGGGCGATCGATCGCATACGTTGTGAGCCCCGCGCGACACCCAGCCTGACTCAAGTTGGTGGGATTTGGAAAGCGCATGACCGCCTTCGGTCAGTCGCGAGGCTGGAGTCCGAACAGGGCTGAACGACAGGTGTTCAATCACCTCTCCATTCGCATGCGCCGCGGCGGCGCGATTCGGCGGATGAAGCGAGGTGCCATGCAGCCAGAAGAATTCCAGGTCGAGGTGCAATCGAGGATTGCCGCGCACAAGGCTTCCGACCTGAACAGGAGCCACTTCCGCGCGACCGCGGCTCAGGAAGCCCGCAGCGTCGTGGCTGAATGGAAGGCGGAGAAGATCTACCCGTTCTCCGACGATGGTCCCGCCACACCGCTTGAGCTGGTTGAGCGGCAGGTCTTTGACATCGTCGCCTTCAATGTGGCTCGGCACCTTCCAGGTTTCGATGCAGCGGCGCCGCGAAGCAAGGCCTTCCAACTTCGGATGCTGCGCCAGGCCATTGAAAGGGGCCCGGAAGATCTGCAACTGATCCTGACGGAGGTCTTGAATCTTCCCGTACGTCAGCAGGAGGAGCTCGCGGCGCTGCTGCGGGAGGGGACGCTGTCTTCGATCATCAATGGGACGAAAGTCGTTTCTGAACGGCTCAAGTTCCTGAACGGCCTTGAAGCGATCCTCTTCGATCAAGGGCCCAAACAGCGCTTGAAGGAGCGGGCGCAACTCCATCGGATCCTGGCCAGGAATCCCTGGATCTTCGGGGAGGAGTTCCACCTCTCGGTGGACGACATGTCACTCACGGAGGTGCTTCGTAAGCACCAGGCGCGGTTGGGTCACGACATCGTGATCGACGCCCCCGTCAAGCACGTCTCGAAGACGCGTGGCATCGTCGACCTGATGTTGTCGAGGCAGATCCGGCGGCATCGCGTCAATGATCTGACCCACTTGGTCGTAGAACTCAAGGCGCCCAACGTCAAGATCGGCGGTGACGAGATCACCCAGATCATGGGCTATGCAGCCTCGGTGACCGCTGATGAGCGTTTCCGGAACGTCGACACCCGCTGGGAGTTCTGGGTGGTCAGCGATGACGTCGATGATCTCGCGAAATACACGATCGGCGACAACTTCGCGACCGGGCTCATTCACAAGAGGGCCAATGCGTCGGTCTACATCAAGACGTGGGCCCAGGTACTGGACGACAACCGCGCCCGCATGCAGTTCTTCCAAGAGCGGCTGGAATATCAGGCTGACAAGCGGGCGGCACTCAAGCATCTGCATGAGCGCTACGCAGATTTTCTGGAGGGGGTCCTCGATACCGAGCCGCACCCGCCGGAGATCGATGTTGCCTCGGCATCTTCGAAGTCGAACCCTTCGGCGTTTGAGGCGTAGGCGAGTCTTCGCGCCTCAGCGCGGGCGATCGCTCTCACACGCCTTGAGCGCCGCCTTGCGGGCCTCGTGGATCGCCTGGCCGATGGCCGGGCCCTTCTTGCCAGCCGCCAGCGCGGCCGACGAGATCGCCGCCTGATCGACGGCCTGCACCGCGCGCAGGTCATGCAGCAGCGCCGGGCGTTGCGGATACGGCCGGTCGCGCAGGCCCGCTCGGCCGCGGGCGTCGCACTCGCAGGCCAGCAGCATCTGGGCGAAACGCTCAGGCCGCCGCAGCGCATCGCTGCGTTCGAGCAGCCGCAGCCGTGCCTCGACGCTGAAGTCCAGGCTCTGATGCACATGCGTGTGCTCGCGCGCGACGAGCTCCGCCAGCTCCTTGCAGTCCGACGGCACGCGCCAGCGCTGGGACAGCGCCGTCGCCAGCTCGACGCTGCGCGTCTCGTGCTTCAGGTGACGCGGCCATTCCTCTTCCGGCGTCGTCCCCTTGCCCAGGTCGTGACAGAGCGAGGCGTACCGCACCGGAAGCGGCGCCTCGACGCGCGCGCACTCCTCCAGCACCAGCAGCAGGTGGGCGCCGGTGTCGATCTCCGGGTGGTGCGCCTCGGGCTGCGGCACGCCGAACAGCCGGTCCAGCTCCGGCGCGATGCGCGCCAACGCGCCGCAGTCGCGCAGGATCTCGATCATCCGCGCCGGGTGCTTCTCCATCAGGCCGCGCGAGATCTCCTGCCAGACCCGTTCCGCGACCAGTGCATCGGCCTCGCCGGCGGCGACCATGCCGCGCATCAGCGCCATCGTCTCCGGCGCCACCGAGAAATCGCCGAAACGCGCGGCGAAGCGCGCCAGCCGCAGGATGCGCACCGGGTCTTCCGCGAAGGCCTCCGACACATGCCGCAGCACCCTGGCCTCCAGGTCGCGGCGGCCGCCGTACGGATCGACGATGACGCCGTCCTCGGCCTGGGCCATCGCGTTGATGGTCAGGTCCCGCCGGGCCAGGTCTTGCTCGAGCGTGACATCCGGGGACGTGTGGAACTGGAAGCCGTGGTATCCGGCGCCGGTTTTCCGCTCGGTCCGGGCCAGTGCCACCTCCTCATGGGACACGGGATCCAGGAACACCGGGAAATCCTTGCCGACTGGCAGAAATCCCTTGTCAATCAACGACTTGGGCGTGGCTCCGACCATCACCCAGTCACGGTCCTGCACGGGCAGCCCCAGGAGCGCGTCCCGGACGGCCCCGCCAACGAGAAACATCTGATCACTCATGTTGCGGCGCAGCATCCCTGATTAAGGGGATACCTCCTTTAGGCTCTCTATCCGTATATTCACCAATGCCACCTGCACACCAGTGCCTGTCCGAACAGGCCAGCTACCGAGAGAGACACGTAGTCAGGCAGGTCGGCGAAGCAGTAGGGAGTATCTTGAATGAAGTCCGTTTTCATCCTCCTGCTGGGCGGAATTGGTCTCGCCGCCCAGGCCCAGGAGCAGCAAGCGCCGGACACGAACCCCGTGCACGTCGCCGCTGAAACCAGTTTCACCCAGCAGAGCCAGCCCGCCCCCGCGCAATTGGCGGATGTCAATGAGCAGGAAGGCGCGGACACCGTGGTCCCGTCCTTCGTCGCCGAGTCCCAGAACCAGGCCATGATGCTGGGCGGCCTGCTCGCCGCTGGCTTCTTGGTGCGCCGTCGCCGCGACCACTGAGATCCTGCTGGCCCACCTCGCCGCTTTCCGTTGCCTGCCCGCACAGGCATCGGAAGCGGCATTTTCATTTCAGGGCTTCAGCACCGGCACCGGGCCGCTGAGGTCGCGGTAGGGTTCCTCGAAGTCCAGGAAGTCCTTCTCCGCCATCGCGTCGGCGATCCACTCCCGCACGCCGGGCGCCGCCTGCACGGCCTCGACGTAGGCCTTCAGCGGCTCCGGCAGCGGCAGGCCGTAACGCGTCACCCGCATCACGACCGGCGCGTAGAAGGCGTCCGCGGCGCTGAAGGCGCCGAACAGGAACGGGCCGCCGCTCTGCGCGAGCGCCTCCGTCCACAGCTCCACCACGCGGGCCAGGTCCTTGCGCAGGCCGGCCTCGGCCTGCAGCAGCCGGGCGCCGACAGGCGCCAGATCGGCGTCGATGTTCATCATGCAATGCGTGCGCAGTTGGCCGAACCCGCTGTGCATCTCCGCGCAGAGGCTGCGCGCACGGGCGCGCTGCCGAGCATCGCGCGGCCAGACCGCCTTGTCGGGGAAACGGTCGGCGAGGTACTCGACGATCGCCAGCGAATCCCAGACCGCGAAGCCGTCGTCGACCAGCACCGGCACCTTGCCCGCCGGCGTGACCGCGCCGATCTCGCGGTAGAAGGCCGAATCCGGCGTGAAGTCGAAGCGGACCTTGCGCTCCTGGAAATCGATGCCCAGGGCCTTCATCAGCACCCAGGGGCGCATCGACCAGGAGGAGTAGTTCTTGTTGCCGATGATCAACTGCATGGGGAATCTTTCCATGTGACGGAAGGGGGCGGCGCCGGCCGGGCGCGAGGGTCAGTTCGTGCCGTTGGCGGGGATGTCCGGCGCCGACGCGGCCGCCGGCCCGATGACGCGGCCCAGCCGGTCGCGCAGCACCGTACCGCCTTCGCGGCCCATCAGCTGCGCGTAGATCGTCGCGTTGGACAGCACCTTGCGCACGTAATCGCGGGTCTCCCAGATGGGGATGTTCTCGGTCCAGATCGCGGCATCCAGCTGCGGGCCGTCGCGCCAGCGGCGCGGCCGGTTCGGGCCGGCGTTGTAGGCCGCCGCGGCCATCGCCTGCGAACCGTCGAAGCTGTCCATCACCAGCTTCAGGTAGCCGGTGCCCAGGCGCAGGTTGGTGTCGCGGTCGTGCAGCATGTCGGGTCTGAAGTCGACCCCGAGCTTCTTCGCCGTCCATCTGGCCGTCGCCGGCATCACCTGCATCAGGCCGCCGGCGCCGACGTGCGAGCGCGCGTCCATCATGAAGCGGGACTCCTGCCGGATCAGTCCGTAGACATAGGCCGGATCCAGGCCCGCCGCCGCCGACTGCTTGAAGACGTCCGCGCGGTACGGCATCGGGAAACGCTGGGCCAGGTCGATCTCGGTCTTCGTGCGCTCGCTGGTCTGGATGCAGCGCTCCCAGAGTTCGCGCTCGCACGCAGTCTGCGCGATGGCGAGCAGCTCGCGATCGGACAGGCCGCGCAGGCTGTAGTTCCACTCGCGCTGGCCTTCGCTGCGCAAGCCCACGGCCAGCAGCATCAGCGCGCGCTGGATGCCGGGATTGGCCTGCGCCTGCGCGCGTTCCGCCGCCGTCAGCTCCGCCGGCGCGGGCGGCAGCGGCAGGCGCAGCTTCAGCTCGTCCGCGGCCAGCTTGCCGTAGAAGCTCAACGGCGACGCGATCGCGCGCAAGGTGTCCAGCGACTCACGGCGCTGCGCCTCGCCCGCGGCCCCCGCCGGCGCCAGCTGCTGCTGCGCCTTGGCGCGCCAGTACTGCCAGGTGATGTCCTTCTGGTCCGACGGCTTCATCAGCGCGATCGCGGCCGTCAGCTGTTCCGGCCGGGTCGCGCCGGCGTCGCCGCGCAGCGCGGCGCGGGCGATCCAGGTGATGGTGTCGTCGCTCCACTCGATCGGACCGATCCTGGCCTGCAGCTTCAGCGCGCGATCGAAATGCTCATTCGCCTCGTCCTTCAGCCGCAGCGCGGCCTGGCGGCCATACTGGGCCCAGAGCCACGCGGACAGGTCGTTGGGCAGCTTGGGCGCCCAGCGGCGCACCTCGTCGTCGGCCTTGTCATAGTCGGTCGAGAGCAGGCGCATCAGCGCCAGCGTCGTCAACTCCGCCTTGGCACGCGGCGAGGCCGCCGCCTTGCGCTTCAGGTAGCGGTCCGGCTTGTCCATCAGCTCGGCCAGGGCGTCCTGGTCCGCCTTGGGCAGCAGCGCGCCGGCCTGCTTCACCGCGCGCGGCTTGATGGTCTCCACCACCAGCCGCAGCTTGCGCCAGACGTCGGAATCCTTGAACTGGCCGTTCTCATGCAGCGTGGCCGCGAGCATGTTGCAGCCCTCGTCGGCGTCGCGCTGAGCCAGCCAGGCCGCGCGCGCGGCGTCGCGCAGCTCGCGCCCCGCCGGCGGGTCGGCCAGCAGCGCGTAGCAGGCCACCTCGCGGTCGTCCTGCATCTTGTAGGCGGCGTGGTCGCGGCGGAAGTTGGCCCAGTCGCGGCGATGGCCCAGCTCCAGCAGCCAGTCGTTGCGCAAGCGGTCCTCGACGTAGGCGCCCGGCCAGCGCGCGTAGAACGCGTTCAGCTCGGGCTGCTGCGCTTCGGACAGCCGCGCGTTCAGTTCCCAGTAATCGAACCAGGGCGCGAGCGGATGCTGCTGGTCGAAGGCGGCCTGGCGCATCGCGGCCAGCCGCGAACGGTCCCGGACGCGCCAGGCCTCGCGGGCGTCGGTGACCAGGTCCGGCAGCGGCGGCAGCGGGTTGGGGACGACGTTGAAGCTCGTCGCCGATTGCGCGGCGGCGGGCGCGGCCGTGGCGGCCCCCAGCGCGACGAGCGCCCCGAGCACGCAGAAGGCTCCGGCGGCGGCGGTCGCGGCACGAGGAGCGGAGGCGAGGGCGGTTACAGTGATCCGAGCGAACTTCATGCCGAACTGCGATGAGTGACTCCCCCACGGCTCCCGATGCCGCCGGCACGTCCGGCAAGACCTGGCCCCATGAGCGAAGCGAATTGCGCCGCGCCTTGCTGGCGCGCCGCCGCGAATGGTGGGCCGGTGCCGAGGCGCGTCTCGCCGCCGACAAGCTGGGCGAGCAGCTGCTGCCGCTGCTGCGCCAGCTCGAGCCGCTGACCCTCGGCCTCTATTGGCCCCTGGAAGGGGAATTTAACGCAGCGGCCTGGGCCTCGGCCCACAAGCTCGGGGGGGAGATGCAATTGGCGCTGCCGTTCGCGCGCAAGGCGGGCGATCGCGGGCCGGCTTCGATGAGCTTCCATCGCTGGGACGGCAAGGAGCCGACGGTCAAGGACGAGTGTGGCATCCCGAGCTCGACCGGCCCGGTGCTGGTGCCGGAGGTGCTGCTGGTGCCCTGCCTGGGCTACACGCGCGAAGGCTTCCGGCTGGGTTACGGCGGCGGCTACTTCGACCGCTGGATCGAGGCGCATCCCGGCGTCACGACGATCGGGCTGGGCTGGAGCTGCTGCGAGGCGGCCTTCGAAGTGCAGCCGCACGACCAGGCCATGACCGTGGTGCTGACCGAGCGCGAGCTGATCGCGCCTTGAGCGGGCCGGACTGCCGCCGGCCCTCACCCCCACCCTCTCCCGCAAGCGGGAGAGGGAGTGAGAATGCACCGAGCTGACCTGGAGACACCCTCTCCCGCTTGCGGGAGAGGGCAGGGGTGAGGGCCAGCAGCGGCTGAAGTACTGATGCCTGCTGCTCAGCTCGACTTCTCGTCGACCGGTGGATCCGGCTCCCCGATCGCGCGGCGGGTGATGGCCGCCTGCGCGCTGATCCACTGCGCGAATTCGACCACCTCGGGCCGCGCGCGCCCGTGCGCCGACATCATGAGCCAGTAGACCGTCGGGCAGTCCAGGCGACCCGCCTCGCCGAAGGGCTCGACCAGCTCGCCGCGTTCCAGCGCCTCATAGATCAGCGGCAGCCGCGCCAGCGCGACCGCCTGTCCCGACACCGCCGCCTGGATCTGCTGGTAGGTGAAGTTCAGGTACATCCAGCGCCGCGGCTGCAGGTCCGGCGCGCCGTGCAGCGCCAGCCAGCGCCGCCAGCTCAGGAACATCCCGCTGGGACGCTGGTCGTCCTCTTCCGCCAGCGTGTACTGCCGCAGGTCCGCGGCCTGGCTCAACGGCGGCCCCTGGCCTTCCTGCGCCTGTTTCGCGACCCAGGGATTCACCACCGGCGTCAGCATCTCGCCGAACATCCGCTGCGCCGACGGCGCCACGCGGTTGGGCGCGGCATAACGCAAGGCGACGTCGAACTCGCTGTCGTCGATCTCCACCAGCTGATCCAGCGCCGAGACGCGGATGTCCATGTCCGGATGCTCGCGCTGGAAGGCCTCCAGCCGCGGGATCAGCCACAACGACGCGAAGGACGCGAAGGTCGTCACGTTGACGACGCGCCGGCCCCGCGTGGAGCGGATCTGCCGCACCGTGCCATCCAGCCGCTCCAGCATCGGCTCCACCGCGGTCAGCAGCAGCTTGCCGTCCGGCGCCAGCTCGACATGGCGGGTGCCACGCAGGAACAGTGTCGCGCCGAGTTCCTCCTCCAGCGCCCGGATCTGGCGGCTGATGGCGGATTGGGTCAGGAACAGTTCCTCGGCGGCGGCGCTGAAGCTCAGCCGTCGCGCCACGGCCTCGAAGGCCCGCAGCGGACCGATGGCGAGCGGGCGATGGCGCGGCGGATTCATGCGTGAATGGTATCAATCGACGTCGCAGGACTCATTGGACCGGCATGCGGGTCAACCCTACTATCTCACCATGTCCACGAGGAATGCCGCCGGTGCGCGGACCGCCCGCTGGACGGGGAGCCGATCATGAACGTCATGCAAAAGTCATCAATCCAGGTCAGCCGCGACGACGCCGCGTGGGCGTTGTCCCAGGGCGAGGCGATGAGCCTGCCGATCGGCCCGGGCCGCCGCGAGCTGCATGTGCTCGACGGCCGCGTCTGGGTGACGCAGCGCGGCGACCTGAACCTGCCGGCCCAGGATTTCTGGCTGTCGGCCGGCGAGACGCTGGAAGTCGCCGACGGCGCCGAGCTCGTCGTCGAAGCCTGGCCCACCGCCCGCTTCCAGCTGCTGGTGCCGCCGCAAGCCTGCCCGGCCAAGCCGGTCCGCCGCGTCAGCCGGCTGCCTTCTTTCGGGCAGCTGCAGCTCGGCCAGCGCCTGGCGAACGCCTGACCGCGGGAGCCTTGGCCGTGACCGCCTTCAGCGCCTTGACCGGCTTCTCCTTCCTGTCGGTCCTGGGCTCGGCGCTGCTGCCGGCGCTCTTCTTCGGCGTCCTGGCCTTCGGCTTCGCATTGGCGGAGCGCAAGGCCGATTCCATCGCCAGCCGCCCCCAGGGCAGCATCAGCGCCGGTGACTCCAAGGTCTCCTCCGGCGGCCGGAAGTAATTCAGGCTGGCGACTTCCTCCTGCCCGTCCTTGCCGGTCTTCGAGTACCGGAACGGCTCGCAGCCCGCGTCGCTGTAGCGGGCCTGGCTGACGGCGTCGGCCTTCAGGTAGAGCTCATCCCGGCTGATGATGGCCAGGAACAGGCCATCCACATACAGCCCGAAGCCGCCGAACATCCGCCGCGCCAGCACCGGCCCGAGCGGCGCCAGCAGCTCCATGCAGTGGTTCGCGAAGTCCGCGCCGGCGCCGGTGACGCGGCGGACGGTGCCTGTGGTGGTGGTGCCTCGTGCCATGGCGGCCACTCTAGATCACCTCTGGCGCCGTGTACGCGGGGCGGCCACAATGACCTGCTCCGGGACCCCCCGGGTCCGCAAGGAAAGGCGAATGGGCTGGATGGATCCGAACGACAAGCTGCCGATCTCCGAAGACCGCCAGGCGCTGCGCGAGCGCCTGATCCGTGAACGCCTGGACCTGCCGGGCCGCCTGGAACTGGCCGACCTCGTGCAGGGCGTGCTGCGCGTCTGGCTGGTCGGGCGCAAGGAAAAGCGCATCGCGGCCTACTGGCCGATCAAGGGCGAGTTCGACCCGCTGCCGGCGCTGTATCGCTGGAGCGAGGTGGACGGCGACCGTCGCATCGGCCTGCCCGTCGTCGATCGCGAGGAGGGCCGGCTGCGCTTCCACGTCTGGTACCCCGGCTGTCCGATGGAAGAGGACGCCACCGGCATCACCAAGCCCAAGGACACCGAGGCCTTCGAGCCGGAACTGCTGCTGCTGCCCTGCCTGGGCTACGGCCCGGGCGGTATCCGGATGGGCTACGGCGGCGGCTTCATGCTGCGCACCATCGCGCAGATCCAGCCGCGGCCGGTGGTCGTGGGCGTCGGCTTCAGCCACGGCTTCCAACCGACGCTGACCGCCCAGCCGAACGACGTGCGGCTGGACGCGATGCTGACCGAGATGGGGGTCGTCTGGGAGAATTCCCGCGCATGACTGCCGCCCTCCGTTCCGATGATCCCCGCGCGCCGGACGCGCTGAACCGCCTCTACGCGGCCCACCTCGCCGAGCAGCAACGCCGCACCGAACACGCCCTGCGGCGTGGCGGCTTCGACGCGCTGCTGATCGCGTCGGGCATCGAGAAGTTCGCCTTCCTCGACGACCGGCCCTACGTCTTCCAGCCCAATCCCCACTTCAAGCTGTGGGTGCCGCTGGTCCGCCATCCCGACAGCTGGCTGGTGATCCGGCCGGGCCATCGTCCCCGCCTGGTCTATGTCCAGCCCGAGGACTACTGGCATGTGCCGCCCGAGGCGCCCAGCGGCTTCTGGGTCGAGCACTTCGAGCTGATCGTCGTGCGCAAGCCCGAGGAGGCGCTGCCCTACCTGCAGGTGCCGGGCACGCTGGCGATCGTCGGCGAGGCCGACGCGGCACTGGGCGACATCGTGCCGAACAACCCGCCCGAGGTCCTGAACCCGCTGCACTACGCCCGCGCGGCGAAGACCGGCTACGAGTTGCTGCGCCTGCGCGAGGCCTCGGCCCTGGGCGCCCAGGCGCACCTGGCCGCGCAACGCGCGTTCCGCGAGGGCGGCTCCGAGGCGGCGATCCACAACGCCTACCTCGACGCCTGCGGCCTCGCCGAGCGCGACCTGCCCTACGGCAACATCGTGGCGCTCAACGAGCACGCGGCGGTGCTGCATTACCAGTACCAGGACCAGCGGGCGCCGGCGCAATCGCTGTCGCTGCTGGTGGACGCCGGCGCGCACAGCTGCGGATACGCCTCCGACATCACCCGCACGACCGGCAACGGCGACGCGACGTTCCAGGCGCTGATCGACGCGATGGAAGCGGCGCAGCTGCGGCTGGTCGACCGCGTGCGCGCGGGGGTCGACTACCGCGACATCCACCTGGCGTCGCACCGCGAGATCGCCGGCGTGCTGCGCCAGCTCGGCATCGTGGCGATGGACGAGGACGCGATGGTGACGTCGGGTGTGACCTCGACCTTCCTCCCGCACGGCATCGGCCATCTGCTGGGCCTGCAGGTCCATGACATCGGCGGCTTCATGGCCGGCGAGGACGGCGGCACGATCGCCAAGCCGGAGGGCCATCCGTACCTGCGGCTGACGCGGGTGCTCCAGCCCGGCATGGTGGTGACGATCGAGCCAGGGCTGTACTTCATCCCGATGCTGCTGGACAAGCTGCGTGCCACGCCCGCCTCGGCCAGCGTGGACTGGTCGCTGGTGCGGCACCTGAGCGCGTTCGGCGGCGTCCGCATCGAGGACGACGTGGCCTGCCGCGCCGACGGCGCGCCGGAGAACCTGACGCGGGACGCGTTCGCGGCGCTGGAGTGATCCTCGCCGGCAGGCGGCGCTCATGAAAAAAGGGTCCTCGCGGACCCTGTCGTGCTTCTGGCGGAGGGCGGGCCGAAGCCCGCGCCGCCTCAGGCCTTGCGGCGGCGCGCCAGACCCAGGCCCACCAGGGCCAGGCCGGCCAGGGCCAGCGAGCCCGGTTCCGGCACGGTGGTCAGCTGCAGGCGCCAGGCATTGAGCGTGCCGGTGTCGAACTGCTGCCGGTCGGCGATGCGCAGCGTCCAGGTGCCGAAGCTGTCCTGGCCGTTGAAGGCCGACAGGAACTGCTCGGCGCGGAAGGTGCCGGTGAACGGCGCCGCCGCGCTGCTGATCAGCGCGGACGCGGAATCGTCGAAGGTCGTGTTGACGTAGTTGTCGCCCGAACCGCCGCGCATGTCGCTGAGCAGCACGGTGGTGCCCACCGGCGAGACCAGCCAGATCGACAGGTCGCCGTCCCAGGTGTGACGCAGGTTGGCGATCGTCACGTTCACGTCGCTCAGCGTGCCGTGCGAGGACACGTTGATCGTCGACTCGACCGTGCACAGGTCGCAGATCGCGGTGTTGCCCGACGAGTTGGCGGTCACCACGGCGGCTTGCGCGGCGAAGGCGGTGGTCAGGGAGGCGGCGCAGACGGCCAGCAGGCGCTTGAAGGTCATGGGAGCTCTGAAACAAAAGGAGGTGGCTTGTGACCTCCTGTAAGCAGGGCTCGTGCCAACAAGTTAGGGATGGTGATCCAGTGCCTGCTGTGGCAGGCACTTGGGCCTGTTTTTGTGAACAATTACCGCCGGCCGTTTGGCGAGCCAGCGTAGGAATGTCAAGAATCCCGACGCTGGCGCCTGCCCGCCAGGGTTCAGAAGCGATAACCGACGCCGGCGCCCACCAGCAGCGGATCGATCTTGAACTTGCCGACCGCAGCGCCGCGGGAGCGGACCTCGGTGTCCATCTGCAGCTTCTTGACGTCGACGTTGATCGACCATTGCTTGTCCAGCATCACGTCGAAGCCGGCCTGCAGCGCCAGGCCGACGCTGTTGTTCCTGATGCTCGGCTGCAGCGCGGTCTGCACGGCGGGCTCGAAGTGGGCGCTCGAGAAGCGCGTGTAGTTGACGCCCGCGCCGACGTAGGGCCGGAAGCTGCCCTCGGGGTTGAAGTGGTACTGCGCGGTCAGCGTCGGCGGCAGGTGCTTCACCGAGCCGATGCGCGCGCCGTTGCTGTAGAGCGTGTGACGCTGCGGCACGGTGAGGACCAGCTCGGCCGCCCAGTTCGGCGTCAGGAAGTAGCTGAGGTCGACTTCCGGGATCGTCTTGCGGCTCAGCGACAGGCCCAGGCCGGTCTTGTCCTTGTCCGCCGGGTCGATGTTCACCGCGCGGGCGCGGAACACCCACGGGCTGTCCTGCGCGTTCGCCGTCGGGGCGACGACGGTGGCCAGCGCGGCCAGCGCGACGGCCGTGGCGATCGAGGGGCGGAAGAAGGTGGGGGTGCGGGACATGCGTTCACTCCTGGTCAATGGATGACCGGCATTGAACGCTTGCCTCCCGATGTCGATGTTGACCGTTCACAAGGAACGGCCGGGAACCGCGAAGGTTCCCGCCGACGGCGCGGAGCGCTTGCGCGTTATCAAGCTTTGGCCGCGAGGCCGAGGCGTTCGCACAACGCGAGCGTGAGCGCGCTCTGGTTGAGCGTATAGAAGTGAAGTCCCGGCACGCCGCCGGCGATCAGGCGCTCGCACAGCCGCGTGACGACGTCCAGGCCGAACGCGCGCACCGAGGCGGCGTCGTCCATGTAGCCTTCCATCTTCAGCGAGACCCAGCGCGGGATCTCGATGCCGTCGCGCTGCGCGAACTGCGCGATGCGCGCGAAGTTGTTGATCGGCATGATGCCCGGCACGATCGGCACGTCCACGCCCATGGCGCGCGTCGCGTCGACGAAGTGGAAGTAGGCGTCGGGGTTGTAGAAGAACTGCGTGATCGCGCCGCTGGCGCCGGCGCGCACCTTGTCCGCGAAGAACTGCAGGTCGCGCGCCGCGTAGCGCTGCTGCGGGTGGTACTCGGGATAGGCGGCGACCTCGATGTCCCAGTCGGCGCCCTGCGTCTCGCGGATGAAGCGCACCAGTTCGGCCGCATAGCGGAACTCGCCCGCCGTCGCCGTGCCGCTGGGCAGGTCGCCGCGCAGCGCGACGACGCGCCGGATGTTCTGCTCGCGATAGGTCGCCAGGATCCCGGCGATGTTCTCCCGCGTCGAACCGACGCAGGACAGGTGCGGCGCCGCGTCGAAGCCCTGCGCGGCGATCTCGGCGACCGTCGAGAGCGTCTTCTCGCGCGTCGAGCCGCCCGCGCCGTAGGTGACGCTGAAGTACTGCGGATTGACCGCGCGCAGCTCCTGCACGACGGTCTTCAGCTTCTCGGTGCCGACGGGCGTGTTGGGCGGGAAGAATTCGATGCTGACAGGGGTCGTCATGGTTTCTGAACCCAGATGAAGAACTCGGTGTTGCCGTCGCCGCCGGTGACCGGGCTTTCGAACCAGCCCTTGACGACGAGATCGCGCTTCTCGGCGGCCGTCGCGGCCTGCTCCTTGACCACGGCGTATTGCGACTTGTCCTTGACGATGCCGTTCTTGTTCAAGGCCTTGGGGCCGAGCTCGAACTGCGGCTTGATCAGCAGCAGCGCCTGGCCTTGCGGCTTGAGCCAGCCGGCCACGTGCTTGATCGTGCCGATCATCGAGATGAAGCTCAGGTCGCCCACGACGAGGTCGAAGGGCGCGGCGGGCACGTAGTCCTTCACGTGCATGCCCTCATGGGCCGTCACGCGCGGGTCGGCCTTCAGGGCCTCGTGCAGCTGGCCGTGGCCGACGTCGATGCCGGTCACGTGCGCCGCGCCGGCCTTGAGCAGCACGTCGGTGAAGCCGCCCGCGCTCTGGCCCATGTCCAGGGCCGAGAACCCGGCGACCGACACGCCGACCTTGGCCAGCGCGCCCTCGAGCTTGAGTCCGCCGCGCGAGACGTAACGCAGCTCGGCGTCGTCCGTCACGCGCATGGCGGCGGTCTCGGGCAGGTCCTCGCCGCACTTGCGCACGACGGTCCAGCCCTTGGGGCCTTCCCACTCGACCGCGCGCGCGTCGATCAGCCGCTGGGCGGCCGAGCGCGTGGGCGCCAGGCCGAGGGAAAGAAGCCGCTGATCAGCACGCATGGTCGGGTCTCGGTTCAGTCGACGGTCAGTCGATCAATAACGGTAGGTGTCGGGCTTGTAGGGACCGGCCTTGCTGACGCCGATGTAGGCGGCCTGCTCGTCCGTCAGCTCGCTCAGCTGCGCGTTCAGCGTCTTCAGCTGCAGGCGCGCGACGTGCTCGTCCAGGTGCTTGGGCAGCACGTAGACCTGGCCGACGGCGTAGGCGTCCTTGTGCGCGAACAGCTCGATCTGGGCGATCGTCTGGTTGGCGAAGCTCGAGGACATCACGTAGCTCGGATGGCCCGTGCCGCAGCCCAGGTTGACCAGGCGGCCCTTGGCCAGCAGGATGATGCGCTTGCCGTCCGGGAAGATGACGTGGTCGACCTGCGGCTTGATCTCTTCCCACTCGTACTTCTCGATCGAGGCGATGTCGATCTCGTTGTCGAAGTGGCCGATGTTGCAGACGATGGCGTTGTGCTTCATCGCGGCCATGTGCTCATGGCGGATCACGCCCTTGTTGCCGGTCGTGGTGACGAAGATGTCGGCCTTGTCGGCGGCGTATTCCATCGTCACGACGCGGAAGCCTTCCATCGCGGCCTGCAGCGCGCAGATCGGGTCGATCTCGGTGACCCAGACCTGGGCCGACAGCGCGCGCATCGCCTGCGCCGAACCCTTGCCCACGTCGCCGTAGCCGGCGATCACGGCGATCTTGCCGGCGATCATCACGTCGGTGGCGCGCTTGATGCCGTCCACCAGCGACTCGCGGCAGCCGTACAGGTTGTCGAACTTGCTCTTGGTGACCGAGTCGTTGACGTTGATCGCGCGGAACAGCAGCGAGCCCTTCGCCGACATTTCCTTCAGGCGGTGCACGCCGGTGGTGGTCTCCTCGGTCACGCCGATGATCTCGGCGCTCTTGCGGGTGTACCAGGTCGCGTCTTCCGAGATCTTCTTCTTGATCGCGGCAAAGAGGATGCGCTCTTCCTCGCTGCCCGGGTTGGCCAGGACCGACAGGTCCTTCTCGGCCTTCTGGCCCAGGTGCATCAGCAGCGTCGCGTCGCCGCCGTCGTCCAGGATCATGTTCGGGCCTTCGCCCGGCGTGCCCTTGGCGCCGAAGTCGAAGATGCGGTGGGTGTAGTCCCAGTAGTCCTCCAGCGTCTCGCCCTTGTAGGCGAACACCGGCGTGCCGACGGCGACCAGCGCGGCGGCGGCGTGGTCCTGCGTCGAGAAGATGTTGCACGAGGCCCAGCGGACCTCGGCGCCCAGCGCCTGCAGCGTCTCGACCAGCACGGCGGTCTGGATCGTCATGTGCAGCGAGCCGGTGATGCGCGCGCCCTTGAGCGGCTGCGCGGCGGCGTATTCCTCGCGGATGGCCATCAGCGCGGGCATCTCGCTCTCGGCGATCTTGATCTCCTTGCGGCCCCAGTCGGCCAGCGACAGGTCTTTGATCAGGTACTGGTCTTGGGCCAGCGGCTTCAGTTGGGCGTTCATGCGGACTCCTGCGAGGAAGGGCCGTCGACGCCAGCGATCGGGGGGCGGGGAAGTGGAGCAGGCATCTGCCGCTCGGACCTCACCCGGCCCATGACGGGTCGACGGGTGAGCGCGGTTGCCATGGCCGCGGGCACGTCGCCGCGCGGCGGTTCCGAGCCTGGCCTCGATGGGATGGGAGGTCGCAACGCTCCTCGGAACAGGGCGCGATTGTAGTCATGTTCGATGGGAGGCCGCCATGACAGCGTCGGGGACGGGGCCACAATCGCCCCCCATGCGAACGATCCCTCCGCTCGGCGATTGCCCGCGCGCCGCCTGGCTCCCCCTGCGCGGCGTGCTGACGGACATCGACGACACGCTGACCTCGGATGGCGCCATCGCCCCTGCGGCGCTGGACGCGCTGCACCGGCTGCAAGCGGCCGGGGTGCCCGTCATCGCGATCACGGGGCGTCCCGCCGGCTGGAGCGAGCCGTTCGCGAGGGCCTGGCCCGTCCGGGGGATTGTCGCGGAGAACGGCGGGGTGCTGCTGCATCGCGAGGGCGAGACGCTGTCGACCGAATTCGCGCAGGACGACGCGACGCGGCTCGCGAACTTCGAGCGCCTTCAGGCCTGCGCGCGGGAGATCGTGGCGACCATCCCCGGCGCGACGCTGGCGCGCGACAGCGCCGGCCGGCTGACCGACATCGCGATCGACCACAGCGAGTTCACGACGCTGGGCGACGACGCCATCGCCGCCGTCTGCGACCGGATGCGCGCGCATGGATTGGCGGCGACGGTCAGCTCCATCCACGTCAACGGCTGGATCGGCGAGCACAGCAAGTGGACCGCCGCGTCCTGGGCGGTGAAGCGGCTGACCGGCCTGGACTTCGATCCGGCCGGATGGGTCTACGTCGGCGACTCGACGAACGATCAGCTGATGTTCGAACGGATGCCGCTGTCGGTGGGGGTGGCCAACATCGTGCGTTTCCTGCCGATGCTCGCCCACCTGCCGGCCTACGTCACCGCGACCGAGCGCGGCGACGGTTTCGCGGAGGTGGCCCGGGCGCTGCTCGACGCGCGCGGCTTGGGCGCCGCCTCGACGGCCGGGTCGTGAGGCCGGGGCTGTCGCCCCTCCACCGCATCCCAGGCATGCCGGCCGACCAGCGCCGAGAGGCCCGGCCAGTCGTGACCCCGGGGCAGCACCCGCGCCAGCGCCGCATGGCTGACGCGTCCGCCGATCGCGACCAGGCGCTCGGCCACCTCGATCCGCCGGCGGCGCAGCCGCGGCAGCAGCCAGCGGTTGGTGGGCCGCTCGCGCAGCACGCTGGGATGCGGCATGCAGCGGTGTTCGGCCATCAGCAGGTGCCGCAGCAGGATCTCCAGCCCGAACGGATCGAGGCTGCGCCAATCGGTGCTCAGCCGCGCCAGCGCGAAGCGCAGGTTGGCCTGGGCGTCCGAGTGGGCGACATGGAAGCGGTTCTGGCCGGTCATGAACATCGAGACCTCCGCAAGACGGGGTGCGTCCGCTCGGCAATCGCGGCGCCTGTTCTCAATGTCGGCGGTCCCGCCGCGGTTCTGAACCCCGGGATGTCCCCGAAAAGAAGAAGGGCCGCGCGAGGCGGCCCTTCAGGGTGAGGTCGTTGGAGCGGTGCTCCCGAGGCAGTCAGCCCGCTTCCGGATGACGGGTCTTCCAGGCGCGCAACGCCTGGCGGTAGTCGTCCATCGCCAGGTCGTGCAGGTCGAAGATGCACGGATCGCAGCCGTTGCCGCAGCAGGCATCGATGTCCGGCTGCATGGGCGGCAGGGGCATCGGGTCGCCGGCCTCCGGTGGCACCGGGGCCGAGGCGTCGGGTGGCGGCGCGACAGTCAAGGCGGATCCCGCGGTCATCCCGGAGCCGGCAGGAGCCGCCCGCGGGACGTCGGCATCAGCGACGGACCGGCGGCGGGCCCGAGTGGTTCGAGCGCTGCAGGTGACGGAAGGTGATCCGGCCCTTGGTCAGGTCGTACGGCGACATTTCCAGAGACACGGCATCGCCTGCCAGGATGCGGATGTGATGCTTGCGCATCTTGCCGCCCGTGTAGGCGATGACCTGGTGACCGTTTTCCAGCGTCACGCGGAAGCGCGAGTCCGGCAGGATTTCGTTGACGACGCCCTGCATTTCGATCAGTTCTTCCTTGGCCATTCGGCATGCTCCATTCTTGAAAATGAAAAGGGCGCCAGCCGCGGTCTGCCGCAGGCCTTCGCCTCGGGAATCAACGGCGCGCTGCTCAGTGGCAACGCGCCCAGGCGGTGCCTTCGGTCTCCGCGTACCGCAGGGCGGCACGGCGGGTCTCGAAGGCGGGCACGAATCGCATGACACGATCAATGCTGGCCATGCCGCGTCCCGACCGGATCGAGACTGCCGCGGCAAAGCCGCCGTCGGCATGGGGTTTGGTCATCGGTGAGACAAGGAATCGCCCCACCTCAATGCTTTTGATTCGCATAGTTCTCATGAGGTGTGCGCCTTGACAGGCAATCGCTATTAGCAACCGTCTTGGCGCGGTTTGGGAAGGTGTACCACTGCAATTCGACGATACGAACAACAGGGGCACGGAAAGTGGCGTCAGATGCCGATTAGCCGAATGGCGAACAGGCAAGCCGAAGCCAGAAACGCTCAAGCGCACGAACCGGGGGGTGATGCTGGTGCGAGCCGCTCGCAGAAGTGTCCGTGAGACGGACCGGAGGGGCTGCAGAAGAAGACCTGAAGAGGGTGGTCTTGTGCGAGTCAAGCGGCGATTGTAGCCCAAGCGGCGGATCTGCGCACCTCCCCGTGATCGCAGGGGCCTGGGGGCCTCATCCCGCGCGCAGCAGTTGGTCGATGTCCGCCCGCGGCGGCGTGCCGAACAGCCGGCGGTACTCGCGGCTGAACTGCGACGCGCTTTCGTAGCCCACCTGGTGCGCCGCCGCCGCGGCATCCAGGCCTTCGCCCAGCATCAGCCGCCGCGCGTGCTGCAGGCGCAGCTGCTTCTGGTATTGCATCGGCGACATGCTGGTCAGCTGCTTGAAGCGCTGATGCAGCGTCGACGCGCTCATGTGCGCGACCGCAGCCAGTTCGTCGATGCTGATCGGTTCGCTGAAGCGGCGGGTCAACTCGTCGATCGCCCGGGACAGGCGGCGCGTCGCGCTGTCCTGCTGCGCCAGCGCGCGCAGCCGCGGCCCGAGCGGGCCGGTCAGCACGCGATAGAAGATCTCCCGCTGCAGCAGCGGCGCCATCACGCGCTGGTCCGACGGGTTGTCCAGCAGTTGCATCAGCCGCAGCGCGGCGCTCAGCAGCGCCTCCGACACCGGCGCCACGTTCAGCCCCGATTGCGCCGACGGCGACGCGTCGGTGCTCGCCGGGCCGACCTCGAGCATCAGCTCCGCCAGCGTCGCCGTCGAGCAGTCGATGCGCACGCACAGGTAGGGCTTGTCCGGCGTGGCCTCGATGACGCCGCCCTTGGGCAGCATCGGCATCGAGATCAGCAGGAAATGCAGCGGGTCGTAGTACAGCGTCTCGGTGCCCAGCTCCACCTTCTTGCGCCCTTGCAGCACGATGGCCAGGCCCGGCTCGTAGAACGCCGGCGCGGTCTTGGGCATGCTGCAGCTGGCCTTGATCAGGTGCAGGCAGGGAATGGCGGTCGGGCGGGAGCCCTCCGCATCGATGTGCCGGAGCGTCAGGTCGACCATCTGCGCGCGCAGGGCCTGCAGCGCGTCGGGGAAACCATCGGCGAGAGGAATCGGGGTAGGTGCGACCATGCGGCGGATTGTGCAAGCCTGTCGCGCGCGCCGCCAGCGCCCGCGCGCGCGGCGGACGGCGTTCCGGAGGATTGGGCAAGGACGGGCGAGCATTGCGCTGGTTCCGCAGGGGGGCGGATTTCTACAGTGATGTTCATCGCGGCGACCGGGCGGTCGTCGCGTTCGTCTTTCTGAAGGAGTGCCGCCATGACCATCATGTCCAGGGAACCGCTGAACAACCTGCCCCAGCTGCCGCGCCGCCGTCTCGGCGCGCACGGCCCGGAGGTCTCCGCGCTGGGGCTCGGCTGCATGGGGATGTCCGATTTCTACGGCCCCGCCGACGAAGCCACGTCGATGGCCGTCCTGCACCGCGCGCTGGACCTCGGGATGAACTTCCTCGACACGTCCGACATCTACGGCAACGGCGCCAACGAGCGCCTGCTGTCCGGACTGCTCGCCAACCGTCGCCGCGAGGTGGTGCTGGCCACCAAGTTCGGCATCGTCCGCAACGCCGATGGTTTGTCCGCCGGCGTGAACGGCCAGCCCGCCCACGTCCACGCGTCCTGCGATGCCAGCCTGCGCCGGCTGGGCGTCAACCACATCGACCTGTACTACCTGCATCGGGTGGACAAGTCGGTGCCGATCGAGGAAACCGTCGGCGCGATGGCCGAGCTGGTGCGCTCGGGCAAGGTGCGCCACATCGGCCTGTCGGAAGCCTCGGCGGAGACGATCCGGCGCGCCCACCGGGTGCACCCGGTCGCGGCGGTGCAGTCGGAGTACTCGCTGTGGACGCGCGACGTCGAGGCCGAGGTGCTGCCGACCTGCCGCGAGCTCGGCATCGCGCTGGTGCCGTACAGCCCGCTGGGCCGCGGCTTCCTGACCGGGGCGATCCGCAGCGCCGACCAGCTGGCGGCCAACGACTGGCGCCGCGTCAATCCGCGCTTCCAGGGCGATCACATGGCGCAGAACCTCGCGCTGGCTGACGCGATCGTCGCGCTGGCCCGCGACCACGGCCTGACGCCGGCGCAGCTCGCGCTGGCCTGGCTGCTGGACCGCGGTCCGGACATCGTGCCGATCCCGGGCACCCGCTCGATCGCGCGGCTGGAAGAGAACGCGATGGCCGCGCGCCTGCGCCTCAACGACGTGCTGCGCGAGGACCTGCGGGACCTGCTCGACGAGTTCCCGGTCGCCGGGGCACGCTACCCCGAGGTGTCGATGGCGCTGGTGAATGCGTGACGCCTGACGCCCGATGGATCGGGGCGGGACCTCGACAGGGCGGTCAGCAAGGCCCGGACGGAGACGCCGCCCGGGCCTTCTTCATTCCGCGAGGCCGAGGAACACGGTCATGTCGTGGTACGCCTCGTCCAGCGCGGTGCGGAAGGCCGCGTCGCGGGGCCGTTTCCCGATGAAGCCGAGGTCGGGGACCAGCGTCCCGCCCTCGACCTTCAGGTTGGCCCAGCCGATCATCCGGTCGCCCCAGAGCATCGGCAGCGCGTAGTGACCCATCGTCCGTTTCGCGGCCGGCGTGTAGGCCTCGAAGCGGTAGGCCCAGCCCCACAGCCGCTCGAAGCGGCGACGGTCCCAGACCAGCGGATCGAAGGGGGCCAGGAAACGCAGCCGCTCCGGCTCGACCTTGTGGGCGCGCGAGGCGGGGTTCTCGTCGGCCGGCCAGTACCAGAGCTCGCCGTCGACCTTGGCGTGCGCCCAGCGCGACTTCGCCTCCTTCAGCACGTTGCGGGCCTCGACCCGCAGATGTGGCGCGCCGTAGCCCAGCAGCGAGGTGAGGTAGCCCAGGCTCGCCGAGGGCAGCGGCGCGTACAGCGCCACGATCATGTCGAGCAGCGTCGCCGCGCGCGCGTGGCGCGCCTCGGGACTGTCGTCCTGGCGCAGGTGGTCGATGGCCTCGTAGACACGCGTGCCGGAATCGCGCCGCGCGACGCGCAGCAGGCCGCGGTAGTGCATGCCGTCGAGCAGGTGGGTGCTCGCATTGAGCTCGCCGCCCCAGTAGCCCTCGACGCGTCCGTGGCTGAAGGCCTGCTGCACCTGCTGCGGATGGGTGCGGCCGCGCGCGCGGATGAAGGCGAGCACCTCGGCGGCGCGGGCGTTCATCGCATCGTCCCAGGGGCGCTTCGCGGTGCGCGGGTGCAGCAGGGCCAGCGTCTCGCGCGCCAGGAAGCCGTAGTTGACGAGGCAGTCCTCCTCGACGGCCAGCTTCGCGTAGCGCGCCTCGAGTTGGCCGGCGCGGTAGTCCTTCACCCGGTGCATCAGGATCAGGTCCTGCGCCCGCGCCGGCGCGCGGATCGGGTCGGCCTGCACGAAACCCAGGCGCTGGATCGCGCGCAGCAGCGTCGTCGGCTTGAAGAAGGTGCGGGCGATGGCGTGACGCCGCAGCGCGTCATGGTCGATCACGGGCATTCGGAATGCAGGGGTCGTCGAAAGCCGTGACGCTACCTTGTCGTGCCACCGGATATGTCAGCAGGACATCTGACTCAGCGAGGCCGCTGGCCCTCACCCCCACCCTCTCCCGCAGTGCGGGAGAGGGGGCCACCCCAGTGCTCCTGCTACGAATGGCTCGGTGCATTCTCACTCCCTCTCCCGCACCGCGGGAGAGGGCGGGGGTGAGGGCCAGCGGCGGCGGAAGTAAGGGAGTCCTTGCGCCTCACAACGGCGCGAAGCCGCTCGGCGCCTGCTCCACGGTGTCCATCTGCATCTCGAAGCTGAAAAAGCGGTTGCGGCCGCGCGACTTCGCCGTGTAGAGCGCATCGTCGGAGCGTCGCAGCAGGCCCTCGACGCTGGTGTCCGCGTCCGGCACGCAGGTGGTGATGCCGCCGGACAGCGTCACGTAGGGCTCGACCGAGTCCGGATGCGCCATGTTGCAGTTGCGCAGCGTGCGCATCACCGCGCGCGCGAAGGTCATCGCGCCGGAGCGCGGCGTGCCCGGCAGGATCAGTGCGAACTCCTCGCCGCCGTAGCGGGCGGCGCAGTCGCGCGGGCGCCGGCAGGTCTCCTGCAGCAGCCGCGCCACGCGCTGCAGGCAGGCGTCGCCCGCCAGATGGCCGTAGCTGTCGTTGTAGCGCTTGAAGTGGTCGATGTCGCACAGCACCAGCGTCAGCGGCTGCTGGTCGCGCCGCGCGCAGGCGATCTCCTGCGCGAGCCGCGCGTCGAAGGCGCGCCGGTTCATCAGCCGCGTCAGCGGGTCTTCGCCGGACAGCTTCTCTAGCCGCTCGTTGCTGTGGCGCAGGTCGTCCGAGACCTCCTGCAGCCGCGTCTGCATCCGCCGCAGGCGCTGCATCGCGCGCAGCTTGGCCTGCAGCACGGTGTTGGAGACGGGCTTGACCAGATAGTCGTCGCCGCCGGACTCGATGCCCTGCCAGAGGTCCTGGTCGCGGTCGCGGCTGGACAGGAAGATGATCGGCGTCCAGCCGCCGTTCTCGTGCGCCCGCATCTGGCTGGCCACCCAGTAGCCGTCGTGGTCCGGCATCTCGACGTCCAGCAGCACCAGGTCGGGACGGTCGCCGTCGAATCGGGCCAGCGCGCTGTCGCCGCCGTCGGCCTCCAGCGTGTGATGCCCGATCGCCCGCAGCTGGCTGCACAGGAAGCCGCGCGTGCTGGCCTGGTCGTCCACGACCAGGATCCGAAGAGGCGGCAGAGAAGCGGAAGCGTCCATGGCCGGGCAACGTCGACGGGCGGCAACCAGATGTGCCGAAGCCGATTATGCGGGGCCGTCTTCGCGCACGGCAGTTCGGGTATGCCTCAAGTCGGGGACGGCGGCGACCCCGCGGGCGGGGGCGCGGGAGCGGCGGCCGCCGGGGCGGCCTGGCGGCGCTGCTCGGCGGTGTCCATCTGCATCTCGTAGCTGAAGAAGCGGTTCCGGCCGGTGGACTTGGCGTTGTAGAGCGCGTCGTCGGCCCGGATGATCAGGCCCTCGGCGCTGGTGCTGTCGTCGGGCAGGCAGGTGGTGATGCCGCCCGACAGCGTGATCGCCGCGCCGGTCGGCGAATCGGGATGCGGGATCGCGGCGAGCTCGACCGTGCGCATCAGCGCGCGGGCATAGGTCATCGCGCCGGAGCGCGGCGTGTTGGGCAGGATCAGCGCGAACTCCTCGCCGCCGTAGCGACCGGCGCAGTCGCTGGGACGGCGGCAGGTCTCCTTCAGCAACTGGCCGATGCGGCGCAGGCAGGCGTCGCCGGCGACGTGGCCGGCCGCGTCGTTGTAGCGCTTGAAGTGGTCGACGTCGCACAGCATCAGCGTCAGCGGCTTGCCTTCGCGGCGGGCCAGGTCCAGCTCCTGCTGCAGCCGGGCGTCCAGGGCGCGGCGGTTCATCAGGCCGGTCAGCGCGTCCACGCTGGAGAGCTCCTCGAGCTGCGCGTTGGCCGCGCGCAGCTCCTCGGACATCTGCACCAGGCGCGAGCGCATCTGCGCCAGGCGCTGCATCGCGCGCAGCTTGGCGTGCAGGATCATCGCGGAGGCCGGCTTGACGAGGTAATCGTCGCCGCCGGATTCGATGCCCTTCCAGACGTCCTCGTCCTGGTTGAACTGGGACAGGAAGATGATCGGCGTCCAGCCGCCGGGCTCGGCCGCGCGCATCTCGCGGCAGGTCCAGTAGCCGTCGCGGCCCGGCATCTCGACGTCCAGCAGGACCAGGTCGGGCCGGTAGCGGCGGAACAGCTCCAGCGCCCATTCGGCGCTGTCGGCCTCCAGCACCCGGTGGCCGGCGCGGTCCAGCTCCGCCGTCAAGGCCACGCGCGTGGCGCTCTGGTCGTCGACGATCAGGATGGTCAGCGGGGTGGGCGCGGTCGGGATGGCAGGCATTCGGCGATTCTGCCGCGACGGGCGCTTTCCTGAAACGACAAGGGCCGCGCGAGGCGGCCCTGAGTCGGGGGATCAAGTTTCCGCGTGTGCGGCAAATGACCGGTTTGGGATCGGGGGGATTACAGCCCCGCCGCTGCTCGCAGCGCCTTCGCTTTGTCGGTCCGCTCCCACGAGAACTCCGGCTCCTCGCGGCCGAAGTGGCCGTAGGCCGCCGTCTTGCCGTAGATCGGGCGCAGCAGGTCCAGCATCTGGATGATGCCCTTGGGGCGCAGGTCGAAGTGCTCGTTGACCAGCGCGGCGATCTGCTCGTCGGAGATGACGCCGGTGCCTTCGGTGTAGACCGTGACGTTCATCGGGCGCGCGACGCCGATCGCGTAGGCGACCTGGATCTGGCACTGCTTGGCCAGGCCGGCGGCCACGATGTTCTTGGCCACGTAGCGCGCCGCGTAGGCCGCCGAGCGGTCCACCTTCGTCGGGTCCTTGCCCGAGAACGCGCCGCCGCCGTGCGGGCAGGCGCCGCCGTAGGTATCGACGATGATCTTGCGGCCGGTCAGGCCGCAGTCGCCCTGCGGGCCGCCGATGACGAAGCGGCCGGTCGGGTTGACCAGATACTTCGTGTCCTGCAGCCACTCCTTGGGCAGCACCGGCTTGATGATCTCCTCGATGACCGCCTCGTAGAACTCGGGCTTCATCTTGTCGCCCAGCGACATCTCCGGCGCATGCTGCGTCGACAGCACGACGGTGTCGATGCTGTGCGGCTTGCCGTCGACGTAGCGCATCGTCACCTGGCTCTTGGCGTCCGGACGCAGGAAGGGCAGGCGGCCGTCCTTGCGCAACTGGGCCTGGCGCTCGACCAGACGGTGCGCGTAGTAGATCGGCGCGGGCATCAGCTCCGGCGTCTCGTCGCAGGCGTAGCCGAACATCAGGCCCTGGTCGCCGGC
>Ga0065165_1000476_pt1 | contig 62550 bp, 57 predicted proteins | sample AraplaMF_Cvi_mMF_FD_63813 | JGI IMG/M metagenome (GOLD analysis project Ga0065165, IMG submission 63813) | Arabidopsis root microbial communities from the University of North Carolina, USA - plate scrape MF_Cvi_mMF (version 2) (version 3) | ecosystem: Host-associated > Plants > Roots >...
CGTTGTTGCTCCCTCTCCCGCTTGCGGGAGAGGGCGGGGGTGAGGGCCAGCGGCCGTGGCAGTCAGTCGTCGTCCAGCGGGAAACGTGCCCGCCAGAAGTCCTGCAGGCGCGGATCCGCGTCGACGCGCCGCACGACCGGCGTCATCGTCGGCGCCATCTCGTAGAAGCGCTCACGCCACGGACCGAAGCGCGACACGACCGCCACATACAGGTCCAGCACCGACAACTCCTCGCCGAGCAGGTAAGGCCCCGGCGCGATCTGCGCGTCCATGACGCCCCAGCAGAACGCGATGCGCTCGTGGACCGCGTCGACGACCGCATCGCGCTGGTCCGGCCTCGCGCCGATGCGCGTCACGTCGGGCTTGATCCAATGCAGCGAATAGATCGCCGACGACACGAACACCATCCAGCGCAGGAATTCCGCCCGACGCGGATCGCCGATCGCGGGTGCGAGCCGCGCCTGGGGATGCGCGTCGGCCAGATGGATCAGGATGGCGGCGCTCTCCGTCATCACGCGGCCATCCCCGTCGACCAGCGTCGGGATCTGCCGCATCGGATTGGCCGCGCCGACGCGCACGCGCGCGGCCTCCGCCTCCCAGGTCGCGCCTTCGACCAGCTCGAACCCGATGCCCAGCAGGGTCAGCGCCGCCTCGACCGCCGTCGAGCCCGAAGCCGCCGATCCGAATAGCGTCCATCCCATGTCGCGCCCCGCTCCAGGTCGAAAGACCTGCATTGTCGGCGACCTCCGGCCGGCGCCTGGCCCTCGCGCATGGCCGCCACCGCCGACAGATTCGCTTCAGAGACCGGACAGGTTTCTGAAGGCGCTGGCAGGCATCCTGCGCAGCTTCGCGCGGGGGCCCCCAGGGCCGTCCCTCCCCACTCCATGAAGAACGAGAAAGCCAACGCTCATGGACCGCCGCCAATTCTTCCCCCGCCCCGCCGTCGAGGCGGGCACCAACCGCTGGGACTGGGCGCTGCTGCCGCTGGTGCTGGCGCTGCTCGTGCTGCTGGCCTACGGCGCGGCGCAGATGGCGCGGCCCTTCGCGCTGGGCGATCCGCTGCCGCTGTCGCTGGATCCGTCCCATCTGCCCTACTACCTGCTGCGCACCAACCTGCGCATGCTGGCGGCGATGGTGCTGGCGCTGCTGTTCAGCGGGGTCTTCGCGGTGCTCGCCGCCAAGGTGCGCGCGGCCGAGAAGGTGCTGGTGCCGATGCTCGACATCCTCCAGTCCATCCCCATCCTGGGTTTCCTGTCGATCACGGTGACCGGCTTCATCGCGCTGTTCCCCGGCAACCTGCTGGGCGTCGAATGCGCGGCGATCTTCGCCATCTTCACCTCGCAGGCCTGGAACATGGCCTTCAGCCTGTACCAGTCGCTGCGCACCGTGCCGTCGGAGCTCGACGAGGCCGCGCGCGTGTTCCAGCTCTCCGGCTGGCAGCGCTTCTGGCGCCTGGAGCTGCCCTACGCGATGCCGGGCCTGCTGTGGAACATGATGATGTCGATGTCGGGCGGCTGGTTCTTCGTCGTCGCGTCGGAGGCGATCTCGGTCTCCGACCAGAGCATCAAGCTGCCGGGCGTCGGCTCCTACATCGCGATGGCGATCGAGGCCCGCGACCTCGGCGCCATCGGCTGGGCCATCGTCGCGATGCTCGTGGGCATCGTGCTCTACGACCAGCTGGTGTTCCGGCCGCTGGTCGCGTGGGCGGACAAGTTCCGCTTCGAGGACAGCGGCACCGACACCGCGCCCAACTCCTGGATGCTGAACTGGCTGCGCCGCACCGCGTTCACGCGCCGCGCGGCGGCCTGGGCGGTGGACCGGCTCGAAGGGAGCCTGGTCTGGTTCCGGCGTCACCATGACGGCACCTCGATCCGCGCGCGGCCGCGCATCGCCAGCGCCACCTGGACCCGGGCCTGGGACGCGGTGATCGCGGCGGCGGTGATGGTGGCGCTGTACCACCTGGTCCGCTTCGTGCACACCGAGGTCGGCTGGTCCGAGGCCGGCCATGTCTTCCGCCTCGGGATGCTGACGCTGGTCCGCGTGCTGGTGCTGATCGCGCTGGCCGCGCTGGTGTGGGTGCCGGTGGGCATCTGGATCGGCATGAACCCGCGCTGGTCCGGCCGGCTGCAGGCGGTGGCGCAATTCCTGGCGGCCTTTCCGGCGAACCTGCTGTTCCCGGTGGTCGTGGTGCTGATCGTGCGCTGGAAGCTCGACCCGGACCTGTGGCTGTCGCCGCTGATGATCTTCGGCACGCAGTGGTACCTGCTGTTCAACGTGATCGCGGGCGCGTCCAACATCCCCGCGGAGCTGCGCCACGCCGCGCGCAACCTGGGCCTGGGCGGCTGGCTGAAATGGCGGCGCTACCTGCTGCCGGCGGTGTTCCCGAGTTTCGTCACCGGCGCCATCACCGCCAGCGGCGGCTCGTGGAACGCGAGCATCGTGGCCGAGTACGTCTCCTGGGGCGACACCACGCTCAAGGCCCACGGCCTGGGCAGCTACATCGCGGAGATGACCGCGCGCGGCGATTTCCCGCGCATCGCGCTGGGCATCGGCGTGATGTGCCTCTTCGTGATGGGCCTGAACCACTTCGTCTGGCGCCGCCTGTACCGGCTGGCCGAGGACCGCATGCATCTGTGAACCCTGATCCGTGAGGAGACCGGCATGACCGCATCCATCATCGAACTCCACGGCGTGGGCAAGCGTTTCCGCTCGGCCGACGGCCATCCGCGGCCCGTGCTGGCGGACGTCGATTTCCATCTGCGCGAAGGCGAGATCGTCGCGCTGCTGGGCCAGTCGGGCTCGGGCAAGAGCACGCTGCTGCGACTGATGGCGGGCCTGGTGCCGGCCGACGCGGGCCAGGTGCGTTATCGCGGGCAGCCGCTCTCGGGGCCGGCCCGGGGCATCAGCATGGTGTTCCAGTCCTTCGCGCTGTTCCCGTGGCTGACGGTGCGGCAGAACGTCGAGCTCGGGCTGGAGGCGCGCGGCGTACCCAAGGCTGAGCGCGAAGCCAAGGCCGAGGCGGCGATCGCGCTGATCGGGCTGGGCGGTTTCGAAGGCGCGCTGCCGCGCGAGCTGTCGGGCGGGATGCGCCAGCGGGTGGGCATCGCCCGCGCGCTGGTGACGGAGCCGGACGTGTTGCTGATGGACGAGGCGTTCTCGGCGCTGGACGTGCTGACCGGCGAGCGGCTGCGCGAGGACATCCTCGAGCTGTGGGACGGCGGGCACATGCCGACGCGGGCGATGCTAGTGGTGTCGCACAACATCGAGGAGGCCGTGATGATGGCCGACCGGGTACTGATCTTCGCCAGCGATCCGGGGCGGATCCGCTGCCAGCTGTCGGTGCAGCTGCCGCGGCCGCGGAATCCGGAGAGCGCGGATGTGAGGGCGTTGATCGACGAGGTCTATGCGCTGATGACGGCAGGCGCGTCGCGGCCGTCGCGCGCGGCCGGGACGGTGGACGCGGCGGCGACGCCGGTACCGCTGGCGGAGCGTCTGCCGGCGGCGGATGTGGCGCGGATGGACGGTCTGCTGGAGCTGCTCGCCGAGCCGCCCTTCGACGGCCGGGCGGACCTGCCCCAGCTGTGCGAGGAGGCGGGGCTGCCGGACGCGGAGCTGCTGCCGGTCGCGCATGCGCTGGCACTGCTGGGGCTGGCGCAGCTGGATAGCGGCGACCTGCAGCTGACGCCGCTCGGGCGACGGTATGTGGAAGGCGCGCATGGGCTGCGGCGCGATCTGTTCGGCCAGCAGTTGATCGCGCATGTGCCGCTGATCGCGCACATCCGGCACAGCCTGGAGCAGGAGCCCAGCGGGGAGATGCCGGACAAGCCGGTGCTCAGACTGCTGAGCGAGCACCTCGACGACAGCGAGGCCGACGCGGTGCTGCAGACGGCGGTCACGTGGGCGCGGCATGGCGAGGTGTTTGAGTACGACTACAACACCGGGGCGCTGCGCCTGCCGACGGGGGATGAGGAAACGGCGACGCGCTGAAAAGGGCTTCAGCACTGCCACCGCCGCTGGCCCTCACCCCTGCCCTCTCCCGCAAGCGGGAGAGGGAGCCCCCCCGGCCGGCTCGGCGCATTCTCACTCCCCGGCAGGCTCGGTGCATTCTCACTCCCTCTCCCGCTTGCGGGAGAGGGTGGGGGTGAGGGCCAGCGGCCTCGGCAGTCAACAGGCTCCCTGTGCGGGCCGGCCGACGGTGGGTCAACCGAGCAGGCGATCACTGTGGGTAGAGTCGGACCATCGCATCTTCGATGCCCGCCGATGAAACGCCTTGCCCGCCACCGGTTGAAGTCCTTCAGCGTCGAACGCCTGCTGCGCCATGCGTTGCGGCATTGGCATGCCGATGAAGGATGGCGCGCGATCTCCACCTTGCAGCGACGCGGATCGCCGGCGCTGCTGGCGCGGCTCGGCTCGCTGTGCGCCAGTCCGCGTGTCCGCCGTCGCGCCGTCGGCTTGTCGATCGCCGCGCAGCTGGTGCGGCGCGAGCATGGCCGCGAGGTGATGTTCGCCGAAGAGGAAACGCAGCAGCTCCTGCTGCGCGGCCTGTCCGATCCGCATCACGACGTGGTCCGCGCTGCCGTCGCCGGGCTCGGTCACCGACCGCACGGCGCGAGCGTCCAGGCCCTGCTGAGGCTGTCCACGCATCCGGACAGCAAGATGCGTTGGCAGGTCGCGGTGGCGCTCGGTTCCTACGAGGAACCGGAGGCGATCGAAGGCTTGATCCGCCTGTCCTCGGACCCGTCGGACGAGGTGCGGGACTGGGCCACCTTCGGCCTGGGCTCGCTGCGCGACGACGACACGCCGGAGATCCGCGAGGCGCTGCGTCGGAACCTGCGCGACCGGGACGAGGACGTGCGAGGCGAAGCATTGGTGGGGCTCGCCCGGCGAGGCGATCACGACATCGTCGACGTGCTGATCACGCAGCTCACGCCGGAGTGCCACATGTACGAGCTGGACGCGGCCGAGGCGATCGCCGATCCGCGCCTGGTCGAACCGCTGCAGGCGCTTTCCCGGACCGCGCCGCGTTCGTGGACCGCGATCTGGCAGACCCACCTGGATGAAGCGCTGGCGGCCTGTTCGAGTCAATCCGTCCCGGTGGGCACCGAACGCAGCAGCGCTTCCTGAACGTCCGCAGCCGCGGGTCTCGGCCGCTCGTCCTTCGAGATCTCCGCGAGGTTCGCGCCCTCGTAGGGCTCGTGGATCGGGCCGAGCACGAAGCGGGCCTGGAGCTCGCGCAGCATCACGTGCGGCTCGATGCAGCGCACGCCGACTGCGGCGCAGACGTCCGGGATCTTGATCTTCTTCTTCGAGCCCTGAGCCGACTTTTCCAAAGTCACGACCGTGTCACCACGCGCGAGCCCATGAACCACGAGGTACATGTCCGCGGAGTCCATGAACTCAAAGAGCACGGGATCCAGCAAGCCCTGCTTGTTGACCCATTCCACGACGGCGTGGATGGCCATGGCCACCGTGTCATCCGCGTCGAGCCAGAAGCCTGGCGACTGCGCGGCAACCCACGGCACGATCACCTCGTCGGTCAGTTCGTCGCGTACCTGGGTCACGCTGAACACTTGACCATCCGCCTGGCTGACCGTCAGCCATCGCCAGAAGGCAGGACAGAAGTCCATGCCGTAGTAGGTCTTCCGGGCTTCCAGGAACACGTTCGCGTCCAGCAGATAGGCCATCTCACACCTCCAGATCAAGGGATCGGCCGATCGCGTCAAATACGTCGGTGGACTTGATGCCCAGCATCCGGAACGCCGACATGAAGGTCGTCGACGTGCCGCCCGTGTTGCAGATCAGGGCGCGGGTGAACGTGCGGCTTGACCCCGTGGCGACGGCCAACCAGCCATCGATGGACGGCATCGACGGGACGACCAGCTTGTTCGCGGCAACATGCCGATGAAGCCGGGCCACGACCTCCCTCGCAACGGCGTCGCAGAATCGCGGCATGCTTGCGTCGCTGCGGACCGGAGCCGCCGCAGTACTGACGCCCGACTGCCCGAGCCACACCAAGGCGAGGTGCCTGGCGAGCGTCAGGAGTTGATCGTCCTTCCCCTGCCGCTCGTTGAGAACGATCACGGGCGCCAGCTCGTGAGTGAGGGTGAGACCAAGCACCTCCTCCGCGTCGAACGGACCGGCGCCGCCTTCCATGCCCCAGGGGCTCGTCATCACGAGAATGCCGGCGGCCTCCGCCATGTCGACGACAACGTCGAAGAGATGGTTCCGCGGCTCGGGCCAGAAGCAGGTCCTTCCGCGACTCCCGAGGAAGGCGACGATGGATGCCGCCGCAATGCGCGGGATGCCGTTCACCGTCACGCTGCCGACGAACGGGAGCGGATCCTCTCCGAGTTCGATCAGGTAGTCCCGGTACCACTCCTGACGCACTTCGAACGGGTGAACCACGGAATCCCAGCAACGCGGACTGGGTGGCCAGGGTGTCGGAATCTCCGGGGCCAGAAACAGGCGCGGCGGGTTGACCAGGTGTTCGAGGGCCACCCGCTGCGACTGGCCCTTCAGATGTGCTTGTTGCATGGGCCCATTGCACTGCGCCTCGCCCCGCAACGCGATCCTCAATTCGTTGGTGGATGCGGGCGCAACACCAGCGGCAGATGAAGGTCGGTGGACCTCCATCGATGCCTGATCTGAGCGATGCCTGATCCCTGGAATCAGTCGGTCACGACGGTCTCCGGAGCGTTCGCCTCAGAGACTATTGATCACCGTCAGGCGATCGCGCGCGATCCGCCCCCACGCAAATCTGCAGCCGTCATTCGCTGCACGCACAATGGATGTCTTCTCCGGCTCCCGACGTCGCGTCCCATGCTCCCCCGCATCAGCGAAGAGATCACCTTCCGCAAGCTCGAGATCCTGATCACGTTCCTGGAGAGCGGCAGCCTCGCGCGCGCCGCCGAGCGGCTGGGCACCAGCGCCGTCAGCGTGCACCGCGCGCTGCATTCGCTCGAAGCCGGCACGCGCTGCGCGCTGTTCCGGCTCGAGGGCCGCAACCTGCAGCCCACCGACGCCGCCCACGCGCTCGCCGACGTCGCCCGCGAGATCCTCCAGCGCATGGACGAGGGCATCAACGCCACCCGCGCCATCGCCGGCTACGGCGCCGAACGCATCCGCATCGGCTCGCTGTACTCCCTCACCAGCGGCACCGTGCCGTCGATGATCATGGCGCTCAAGGCCCGCAAGCCCGACGTGCAGGCCGAGCTGATCCTCGGCTCCAACTCCGACCTCACCCAGCGCCTGCGCGACGGCACCATCGACGCCGCCGTCATGGGCCAGCCCGAGGCCGCCCCCGAGCTCGAGACCCACGCCCTCTTCGACGACGACGTCTTCTTCGCCGCCCCCGCCCAGTCGCCCTATGCCGCGATGAGCGCGATCGACCTGCGCGACTGCGCCGAGGAACGCTTCGTCAGCCTGCAGGAAGGCTTCGTCACCTACAGCCGCTTCGTCGACGCCTTCCGCATCGCCGGCTTCGAGCCGCAGATCGTGATGAAGACCAACGACATCTTCTCGCTGATGAACCTGGTCGGCGGCGGCATCGGCTGCACCCTGCTGCCCGGCCGCATCCGCGGCGTGCTGCCGCCCAGCGTGCGGCTCATCCCGCTCCTGGAGCGCTACGCCGTGCGCCAGACCATCGCGCTGTGCTTCCTGCGCACCCGCGAGCGCGACCCCAACCTGCTCGCCCTGCTGGCGGCCAGCCGGACGCTGAAGCTCGGCAGCCACTGAACGGCACACCCCCATCTCCGGGGGTCGCCGGGGCGTCCGGACCCCTGTCCGGCCCCGCCCGCCGGCAACCGTTCCGCTCCCCGTAATCGTCCCGCGCGGCGGTTGATTGATCCGGCGCGATGGCGCCCGTAACTTCCGCCTCCATGGACCGCATCCCCATGGACACCAAGGCCCGCGACCGCGCCGCCCGGCTCGCCGCGGCCCGCGAGGCGCTCGGCGCGCGCCTGGCCGGACGCCGCGTGGAGACCGACGCGATCGTCGACCTGCTGCACGCCGTGCTCAAGCCCGGCGACCGCGTCTGCCTCGAAGGCAATAACCAGAAGCAGGCCGACTTCCTGGCCAAGGCGCTGGTCCGCCTCGACCCCGCGCGCGTCCACGACCTGCACATGGTGCAGTCGGTGCTCGCGCTGCCGGAGCACCTGGACGTCTTCGAACGCGGCATCGCCGGCCTGCTCGACTTCAGCTTCTCCGGACCCCAGGGCGCGCGGCTCGCGAAGCTGCTGTCCGCGGGACGGCTCAGGATCGGCGCGATCCACACCTACCTCGAGCTGTTCGCGCGCTACTTCGTCGACCTGACGCCCAAGGTCTCGCTGATCGCCGCGCAGGCCGCCGATGCCCACGGCAACCTCTACACCGGTCCGAACACCGAGGACACGCCGGCCATCGTCGAGGCGACGGCCTTCTCCGGCGGCATCGTCATCGCGCAGGTCAACGAACTGCTGCCCGAAGGCACCGCCCTCCCCCGCGTCGACGTGCCGGCCGACTGGGTCGACTTCGTCGTGCGCGCGCCGACGCCCAACTTCATCGAGCCGCTGTTCACCCGCGACCCCGCGCAGATCAGCGAGATCCAGGTGCTGATGGCCATGATGGCCATCAAGGGCATCTACGCCGAATACGGCATCCAGCGCCTGAACCACGGCATCGGCTTCGACACCGCCGCGATCGAGCTGCTGCTGCCGACCTACGGCGAATCGCTCGGGCTGAAAGGGAAGATCTGCCGCCACTGGGCGCTGAACCCGCATCCCGCGCTCATCCCCGCGATCGAGGCCGGCTGGGTCGAGTCGATCCACTCGTTCGGGTCGGAGCTCGGCATGGAGGACTACATCCGCGCCCGCTCCGATGTGTTCTTCACCGGCCCCGACGGCAGCCTGCGCAGCAACCGCGCGTTCAGCCAGGCGGCCGGCCACTACGCCTGCGACCTGTTCATCGGCTCGACCTTGCAGATGGACCTGATGGGCAACAGCTCGACGGCGACGCTGGGCCGCATCGCCGGCTTCGGCGGCGCGCCCAACATGGGCGCCGACGCGCGCGGCCGCCGCCACGCCAGCCCCGCCTGGCTGAAGGCCGGCGAGCAGGCGCGCGGCCACCTGAGCGGCGCCGCCGCGACCCCGCGCGGACGCAAGCTGGTGGTGCAGATGGTCGAGACCTTCCGCGAGCACATGCAGCCCGCCTTCGTCGAGCACCTGGACGCCTGGGAGCTGCAGCGCCAGGCCGGCATGGACCTGCCGCCGATCATGATCTACGGCGACGACGTCACCCATGTCCTCACCGAGGAAGGCATCGCCAACCTGCTGCTGTGCCGCGACGACGCGGAGCGCGAGCAGGCGATCCGCGGCGTCGCCGGCTACACCGCCGTCGGGCTGGGACGCGACCGGCGCGCCGTGGAGAACCTGCGCGACCGCGGCGTGATCCGGCGGCCCGAGGACCTCGGCATCGACCCGCGCGAGGCCACCCGCAACCTGCTGGCCGCGCGCGGCATGCGCGACCTGGTGCGCGCCTCCGGTGGCCTCTACAGGCCACCCAAGCGCTTCCGGAACTGGTGAGCGACGCCACGACAACACGAGAGACGCACCATGACGCCCATCCCGCCGGGTCTCGAGACCCTGGACTTCCGCTTCGACGGCGTACGCACCGTGCCGGCCTTCGCGCCGGTGCTGGTCGGCGTGGTCGGCTCGGGCAACCTCGAGGTGATGCTGGAGCCGGACGCCGGCGCCGGTTGCGCCGTCCGGGTGCAGACCTCCGCACGCGGCTTCGCGCCGATCTGGCAGGCGGTGCTCGACGACTTCCATCGCCGCCACGGCCTGTCCGGCGTGCGCGTGTCCATCAACGACATGGGCGCCACGCCGGCGGTGGTCAGCCTGCGCCTGGACCAGGCGGTGCAGGAGCTGCGGCCATGACGCAGGAGCGCCTCATCTCCTATGCCGAGTGCTCCGCCCGCGAGCGGCTGGCGCTGCTGCTCGATCCGGGCAGCTTCCACGAATGGCTGCCGCCGCGGGATCGCGTCACGAGCCCGCACCTGGCGCAGCTCGGCGTGCCGTCGGCCTTCGACGACGGCGTCGCGGTCGGACGCGCCGCGCTCGACGGCCGGCCCGTCTTCGTCGCCGCGCAGGAAGGCGCGTTCATGGGCGGCGGCGTCGGCGAGGTCCACGGCGCCAAGCTCGTCGGCCTGCTGCGGCGCGCCCTGCGCGAGCGGCCGGCCGCCGTGCTGCTGCTGCTCGACTCGGGCGGCGTGCGCCTGCACGAGGCCAACGCCGGCCTGATCGCCGTCTCCGAGGTCATGCGCGCCGTGCTGGATGCGCGCGACGCCGGCATCCCGGTGATCGCGCTGATCGGCGCCGCCAACGGCTGCTTCGGCGGCATGGGGATCGTCGCGCGCTGCACCGACTTCGTCGTGATGAGCGACCTCGGCCGGCTCGCGATGTCCGGCCCCGAGGTCATCGAGGCCTCCCACGGCGTCGAGGAGTTCGACGCCCGCGACCGCGCGCTGGTCTGGCGCACCAGCGGCGGCAAGCACCGCTGGCTCAGCGGCGACTGCGACGCGCTGGTCGAGGACGATGCCGCGGCGTTCCGGCAGGCGGCGATCGCGGCGATGGCCGCGCTGCCGGCCTCGCGTCCGGTCACGCTCGACGCGCTGGAGGCGGAGCATGCGCTGCTCTCGAACCGGCTGGCATTGCTCGAAGGCACCGTTGCCGACGCTGGCGGCGACGACGCGCTGACCCTGTGGACGCGGCTGGGCGTCGCGGACGCGTCGCGGATCCCGGACCTGGAGGTCGCGGACGTCGTGTCCTTGCGTCCCGCGTCCTTCGGAACGTCGCAGGCCTGAACGGCCGATCGCGGCAGGCGACACGAAGCGGGCGACACGAAGCAGGAGAGACGAACATGGATTGGAAGACCTTGACCACGACGCTGTTCGGCTCGGCGGACGGGCTGGCGCTGGACGGCGATTTCCTCCACGGCGAGGTCGAGTTCGACGGCGCGCCGCTGACCGTCGTCGGCACGACGAACCACGCGCCGATCGGCGTGAAGCTCGCGCTCGCGCAGGCGCGCGCGGTGCTGGACACCGTGGCCCGGCATCCGGGCCGGCCCCTGCTGCTGCTCATCGACACGCAGGGGCAGCAGCTGCGCCGCCGCGACGAGCTGCTCGGCATCAACCGGGCGATGGCCCACCTGGGCATGACGATCGACCTCGCGCGCCGGCGCGGCCATCGCGTGCTGGGACTGGTCTACGACCAGGCGCTCTCGGGCGGCTTCATCACCTCGGGCCTCATCGCCGACGCCTGCGACGCGCTGCCCGAGGCCGAGATCCGCGTCATGCGCATCCCGGCGATGTCACGCGTGACCAAGCTGCCCGAGGAAATGCTCACCGCGCTGTCCCAGTCGAATCCGGTGTTCGCGCCGGGGGTCGACAACTACGTGGCGATGGGCGGCGTGCGCCGGTTGTGGACCGGCGACCTGCGCGACGCGTTGCGCCAGGCGCTCGCCGACGCGCCGGCCGACGACCGCCGCGCGATCGATGGCGCCGAGCGCGGCGGGCGCCGCCTCTCGGCCGGGGTGACGCAGCGCGTCCTCGATGCCGCGTGAGTTCGCCATGACCCGTCTGCACCGCCACCAGCTCGTGCATCCGACGCCCGCGGCCTGGGAGCGGCTGCGCGCGGGCGCCCGCGACAGCGTCGAGCGCGAATGCCTGACGCTGTGGGCCTCGCGCGGCCTGCCGCTGGTGGTGACGCAGCAACGCTGCGACGCCGGCGTCGATCCGGCCGTCATCGCCATGGGGTTGTCGGCGCCGCTGCGCTGGGAATCCCGCCGCATCGGCGTGAGCGCCTCGCGCGGCGAGGTGATGTTCTTCGACGAGTTCCCGGCCGCCCGCACGCTCACCCGGCTGCTGCCCCCGCCCGCTCGCGCTGCCTGGGACGCGCTGTGCCGCGCGGCGCAGGCCTTCGGCGTCCAGCCGCGGGTCTACGGCAGCTACGGCTGGCAGGCACTGACGGCGCTGGCCCACGTGCGGGCGGACTCCGACGCGGACCTGTGGGTCGGCGTCGGCGACGCCGCGCAGGCCGACCAGATCGCCGCCCTGCTGGCGGAGGCCCAGGTGCCGGGACTGCGGCTCGACGGCGAACTCGTCTTCGACGGCGACAACGCCGTGTCCTGGCGCGAATGGCTGACCTGGCGCGCGGGCGGCGTGCGCTCGATCCTGGTGAAGTCGCTCGTCGGCAGCCGGCTCGCCACCGAGCTGGGCGACATCGTCCGGGACGTCAAGGCGGCGGCATGACGCCCGAGGACATCGGCCGCGCGGCGGCGGCCGCGCTGCACGACGAGCTGGCGCTGTCGCCCAAGCCCGGGCTGGTCACCTTCACCAGCACCGGCAGCCACCGCGACATGGACGCGCGCACCTTCATGCGCAGCACGTCGTCGCTGCGGCCGTACTTCGTCCGCATCGCGCGCCTCGGCGCGGACGGCGCGGCGTTCGACGAGCTCGAGCGCGCCGGCATCGCCGCCGAGGCCCGGATGCTCGAGGCCACCGGCGGCATCAACACGCACCGCGGCGCGATCTTCCTGCTGGGCCTGCTGTGCGCCAGCGCCGGAGCGGTCGTCGCCGCGCATCGGCCGCTCACGCCGCGCAGGCTGCGGGCGACCCTGATCGATCGTTGGGGCGGCGCGCTGCGGCAACGGGCCTTGCGTCCGTCCAGCCTGCCGGGCGGCACCGCCGCACGACGGCTCGGCCTGCGCAGCGCGTCGGAGGAAGCCGCGCTCGGTTTCCCCGCCGTCTTCGAGACGGCAGTGCCCGCGATGCGGTCGGCACTCGCGCGCGGACTGCCGCGCGAGGGGGCGCAACTCGACACCCTCTTCCACCTGATGGCGGTGCTGGACGACAGCAACCTCGCGCATCGCGGCGGGCTCGAGGGTCTGCGCTTCGCCCAACGCGCGGCGCGCGGCTTCCTTCAACAAGGCGGCGCCGCGACGCCCGGCGCTGGCGAGCGCGCCGCAGCCATCGCCGCTGACTTCGAAGCGCGCCGGCTCTCGCCCGGGGGTTCCGCCGACATGCTGGCGGCCGTGTGCTGGATGCGGCGGATCGGGGCCTTCGCCGCAATCGACGAGGTCGATGTGGTGCCGGCCCGTCTCGCCCTGCCATGAGCGTCGCCGTCGTCTTCAGCGGCCAGGGGAATCAGCATCCCGCGATGCTGCCTTGGCTGCACGATGACGCCCTGCTGGCAGACATGAGCGCCCGGCTGCGCGTGCCCGACTGGCGCGCTGCGCTCGCGGATCCGGCATGGGCGCGCATGAACGCGTACGCGCAGCCGCTGATCACCGCGACGGCCCTGGCCGCATGGTCTCGCATCGAACCGTTGCTGAGGGCCGCTTCCATCGAAGTCGATGGCCTGGCCGGCTACAGCGTCGGAGAGCTCGCCGCCTGTTCGGCGGCCGGGGTGTTCGCGGCGGACGAGGCAATCCGGCTCGCGGCGCTGCGAGCGGCGCTCATGGATGAAGCGGCCCTGGCCCGGCCCGGCGGCCTGTGCGGTGTCACCGGCCTCGCGGCGGTCGACATCGAGTCCGTCCTGCGGAACACACCGGTGAGCATCGCCATTCGCAACGGAGAGGACTCCGTCGTGATCGGCGGTCCGCTCGGCGCCGAGGGACTCGACGCCGCCGAGGCGGCACTCGCCGCGCGAGGCGCGCGCTGCACGCGCCTGGCCGTCTCGATCGCGTCGCACACCTCGCTGATGCGGGCCGCCTCGGAGGCATTCGCCGCCTCGCTTCTCGACGTCGGCACGCAGACGCCGGTGCTGCCGCTCTTCGACAGCGACGGCAATCGCAGCTGGAACGCGGACCGGGTGCGCGCGGGACTGTCGCGCCAGATCGCCGCCACGGTGCGATGGGACGAGGTCATGGACCAGCTCGCCGCGCGCGGGCCGTCCTGCGTGCTGGAGATCGGCGGCGGGCAGGCGCTCGCGCGGCTGTGGCAGCAGCGGCACGCCGCGATACCGGCGAGGTCCGCGGACGAGTTCCGCACGCTCGACGGCGTGCTCGCGTGGATCGAGCGCTGCGCCGCGTGAGGCGTGCGTTGCGCCATGTGAGGGTGCTTCAGGCGTCCACGTACGCCGCCGCGATCATCTCCCCGGCGTTGATGGGTGACGGCTCATCGACGCGCGGCGTGTAGATCATTTCCCCGGCGCGGATGGCCGAGCCGGTGAGCACGCAGATGCCGTCGCGCTTGGACGGCACCATGTCCCAGATCTGATAGCCGTAATGGCAGGCGCCCGGATCCGACCAGGAGATGGCTGCGGTGCGGGGCGTCGGGCGGTCGAGCACGTGGATGGTGGGAGCCGCCTTGGGCTGGCGCGTCGTGCTGGGCGGCGGCGCATCGGGCACGCCGCCGTTGCCCAGCCACGCCACGGTGCGCAGCCAACCGTCCCGGGTTGGATCGCCTGCGAGTTCCCTGTGCATGCCGCACCGCCTTTCCCATCCGCCGACAATCGGCGTCAAAGCCTGAAATAATTCAACGCGTGATGAATATAACAAAGGCGTGACGCTGGATGAACAAGACCCCGAAGTCGGCTGGGGCGCCGCGAAGGCGCGGGCGGCCGAGCGCGGACTGTGCGCAAGGCGCGGACAACCTGCTGCGCACGGCGCGGCGGATCTTCGCGCTGCGCGGCTACGAGGCGGCCAGCGTGCGCGAGATCGCGCGCGAGGCGCAGGTGGACCCGGCCTTGATCGCGCATCACTTCGGATCGAAGGAAGCGCTGTGGCTGGCGGTCGTCGAGCAGATCAAGGCGCTGATGGACCCGATGCTGCAGACCGCGGCGCAGCTGCGCGGCGATGCCTCGCTGGGGCCTCGGCAACGCGTCGAGCGCTGCATGCTGTCGTTCATCGACCGCGTCTTCGAGTACCCGGACATCGGGATCTTCTTCTCGACCGCCGCGACCGAGGAAGGCGAGCGGCTCAACGTGCTCGTCGACACCATCGTGCGGCCCTTCCATGACGTCTGCCTGCCGCTGTTCAGCGATGCGATGGACGCCGGCGAGCTGCACCGCTGCGAGCCGGCGCTGCTCTTCTCGGTGCTGATGAACGGCATCAGCAAGACGGTCGCCTACGCGCATGTGATGCGCGCGGTCTCGACGCTGCCGGACGACCCCGCGCGCTTCAAGCGCGAGCTCACCGGGATCATGCTGCATCTGTTGCGCTGAGCATCGGATCGTCTTTCCTTCCCCGGCGGGATACACAGGCATACGAAACCCGTATCGCGATCCGGCCGGTCCCAGAAGAATCCGCCCCATCGCAGCATCCCGCTGCAGGCCAGGAAAGGATTCCCCCATGCGACCGACCACCCGACGTTCCCTGTTCCCGCTGCTGCTCGCCGGCGCCTCCGCCGTGGCGGCGGTGGCGTTCTCGCTGCCGCCGATGACCGCGGACGCGGCCGCGGCGTCGCTGCTCGGCGGCACCCCGGCCGGCAAGCCCGGCAGCGTGGCGCCCCCCTTCACCGGCATCGACAACTGGATCAACAGCCCGCCGCTGAAGATGGACGAGCTGCGCGGCAAGGTCGTGCTGGTGGACTTCTGGACCTACACCTGCATCAACTGCCTGAACCAGCTGCCCTTCGTGAAGGCCTGGCATGAGAAGTACAAGGACCAGGGCCTGGTCGTCGTCGGCGTGCATTCGCCGGAGTACGAGGAAGAACGTTCCACCGCCGGCCTGAAGGAGGCGATCGCGCGCCTGAAGATCCAGCACGCGGTCGCGCAGGACAACGACTTCAAGACGTGGAAGAGCTACAACAACCGCTACTGGCCGGCGCTGTACCTCGTCGACAAGCAGGGGAAGATCGTCTACTCGCACTTCGGCGAAGGGGCGTACCAGCAGACCGAAGCCAAGATCCAGGAGCTGCTGAAGCAGCAGGGGTGATCGGCCCCGCGCCGATCGGGAGGGACGGGACTCAGTCCCTTCCCTCCACAGCCATCGAGAGCACGTAGCCTTCGCTGCGCACCGTCTTGATGTACTTCGGCTCGCGCGCGTCGTCGCGCAGCCGCTGCCGGATGCGGCTGACGAGCAGGTCGATCGAGCGCTCGAAGAGCTCGGCCTCGCGGCCCTGCGTGAGGCTGAGCAGTTGGTCGCGGCTCAGCACCCGCTGCGGATGGTCCAGGAACACGCGCAGCAGCCGGTACTCCGCGCCGCTGAGCGGCACCACGGTGCCCTCCTGGTCGACCAGGTGACGCTCGATCGTGTCGAGCACCCAGTCGCCGAAGGCCAGCCGCGGCGACTCGTCGGTCGAGCGCATGTTCGGCGGCAGCATCCGCGCGCGCCGCAGCACCGACTTGATCCGCGCCAGCAACTCGCGCGCCGCGAAGGGCTTGGCGAGGTAATCGTCCGCGCCCATCTCCAGGCCCAGGATGCGATCCGCCTCGTCGCCGCGCGCCGTCAGCATGATCACCGGCGTCGCCTTGTGCTTGCCCGCGCGGAGGTCGCGGCACAGCGACAGGCCATCCTCGCCCGGCAGCATCAGGTCCAGGATCACCAGGTCCACCGGACCGCCGCTCTCCAGCGCGATGCGCATGTGCCGGCCCGTCGGCACCGCGGTCACCTTCAGGCCGTTGCGGGTCAGGTAGGTGGTGAGCAGCTCGCGGATCTCGCGGTCGTCGTCGACGATCAGCACATGATCCGGGGTGGGCGCGGTCGTCTGCATGGCGGTCTGGCGGAAGGCGTCTATCGGGATGAGCCGCAATGTACCGGCACCGGGCCCTCCCTTTGTCCACGCAGGCAATGTTGTGTCTCCGGTGCGGGACACGGATACACGGCAATACAAAGGCGCCCACAAGCGCGGCGGCCAAGCCTATAAACCTGCCTGCGGGGTTCAGTACTGCCACCGCCGCTGGCCCTCACCCCTACCCTCTCCCGCAAGCGGGAGAGGGAGAAAGAAGGGGCCGGCGTCCCCCTCTGCCACGCGCTCGCGCAAGCGAGAGAGGAGAAGGAAGGGGGCGGCGTTCCCCTCTGCCACTCTCTCGTGCAAGCGGGTGAGGGAGCAGGAAGGGGCCATCCATTTCACGCTTCGGAGACCTCTCGTGAGCCGCGTCATCGACTACTTCTTCGCCCCGCACAGCCCCTGGACCTACCTCGGCCATGAGCGCTTCGCCACGATCGCGCGCGACGCCGGCGCCACGGTGCGGCTGATCCCCGTCGATCTGCTCAAGCTGTTCGCGGTCTCCGGCGGCCTGCCCCTGCCGCAGCGACCCGTGCAGCGCCAGGCCTATCGACTGCTGGAACTGCGCCGCTTCTCGCAGCATCTGGGCATGCCGATGAACGTGGAGCCGACCTGCTTCCCGGTCGCGCCGCACAAGGCCGCGCGACTGATCATCGCGGTCGACCAGGCCGACGGCGCGGACGCGGCGATGCGGCTGACCGGCGCGCTGCTGCGCGCGGTCTGGGAACAGCAGCGCGACATCGCCGACGACGCGACGCTGGTCGCCCTCCTCGGCGAGCAGGGCCTGGCCGCCGATCGACTGGAACGGTCGACGCAGGACGACATCGGCGCGCAGTACGACGCCAACACGCAGCGCGCCATCGACGCCAGCCTGTTCGGCGCGCCGAGCTACGTCATCGACGGCGAGCTGTTCTGGGGCCAGGACCGCCTGGACTTCGTCCAGCGCGCCCTGGCCGCCGGGCAGGCTTGAGCGTGGCCATGAAGGACGCAGCGACGGTGGCGCCGGGCGCGGCATCGAGGACGGGGGACACCGCCCAGGCGCCGGGTCGCCGCTTCGGCCCGCGCACGCTGTTCGCGCGCGTGTTCTGGCTGATGGTGTTCGGCATCGCGATCGCCCAGGCGATGGCCTACGTCGCGATCCGGCAGGAGCGTTCGATGGCGCTGCGCACGCTGATGATGTCCGGCGTCGAGCGCGACATCGCCACCGGCATCGCGGTGCTCGACCGCCTGCCCGCGGCCGAACGCGCCGCCTGGCTGGACCGGCTCGAGCGCCCGAACTACCGGTTCGCGCTCGCCGACGAGATCGACCCGAAGGCGGGGCCGGTGGAACGCACCGACTTCAACGGCCCCTTCGTCGACGCGCTGACCCAGGCGATGCGGCCCTTCCACATCGAGCGCGCCGTGCAGCTCGGGGTGAAGCGCTATCAGTTGCTGGTCCGCCTCAACGACGGATCGGCCGTGACCGTGCACGCGCGCCGCGTGGACATGCCGGTGCCCGAGTGGGTCATGTGGGTGCTGGGCGCGCAGCTGATCGTGCTGGCCGTCTGCAGCTGGATGGTGGTGCGGCTCGTGACGCGGCCGCTGAAGACACTGGCCTCGGCGGCGGACGACCTCGGCCCGGACCTGACGCCGCGGCTGGTCCCGGAGGAAGGTCCCGCCGAAGTCGCGCATGCGGCCCGCGCGTTCAACGCGATGCAGCAGCGCATCGCCGGCTACACGGCGGAGCGGGTGGAGATCCTGGCCGCGATCTCGCACGACCTGCAGACACCGATCACGCGCATGCGCCTGCGGGCGGACCTGATGGCGGACGAGGAGCTGCGCGACAAGTTCCGCAGCGACCTGAACGCGATGCATGCGCTGGTCCGCGAAGGCGTCACCTACGCCCGCACGCTGCACGGCACCTCGGAGCCCTCGGCCCGGCTGGACGCCGGCGCGCTGCTGGCGAGCATCGTCGGCGACTACGAGGACGCGGGCGAGGCGGTCAGCCTGCACGGCCAGGCGGGAGCGCCGATCATGGCCCAGCCCCAGGCGCTCAAGCGCATCGTGGTCAACCTGGTCGACAACGCGCTGGCCTTCGGCGGCCAGGCGGAGATCGAGGTCAGCCGCAGCGGTCCGCAAGACCCGGCCCCGCAGCTCGCGATCGCGGTGCTGGACCGGGGGCCGGGCATTCCAGAGGACCAGCTGCAGGCGGTGTTCAAGCCCTTCCACCGGCTGGAGACCTCCCGCAACCGGGACACCGGCGGCACCGGCCTCGGACTGGCGATCGCCCAGCAACTCGCCACCGCGATGGGGGGAAGCCTCACCCTGCGCAACCGCACCGGCGGGGGGTTGGAAGCCCGGCTCGTGCTGCCCGCCGTACTGTCCACGGCTTCTGTGGACAAGTCTGTTGGCTCAACGGGCAGGGATGCTGCAAGCCGTTGATTCGTCACGAGAATCATTGCAGTGCCGCGAAATGAGGCAGTGATCCGGAGGGGCTATCCGAAGCACACTTCGCATGCCGCCGGACTATCCCCGCGCGCTGTGGACAAGTCTGTTGGCTGCCTCTGCAGGGGTAGAACAAGTGCTTGTTTTCAAAGGGGAAAACTTGCCGTGCTTCAAAACGAGGCAGCTCGAAGACGCGGGCGAGGGGCGCGCGTCAGGTCTTGACTCGACCCTCGCAGGCCTCGGCAAAGTTCGCTCCTCCGCCGAAGTTGCTCACAGTGCCCACCGGTTGTGCACCGGACCGCCGGACTGTCCACGGCCGCTGTGGACAAGTCTGTTGGCTGCCCGGGCAAGGATGATGCAAGTGCTTGTCGGGGCAGGGATTCTGTTGCTGTGCTGCGGAATGAGGCAGCCCCCTTCGTGCGGAGGCCAAGCGCGGGCTCTCCACGACGCAGGAGGCCTCCCTCCGGGAACCTCCCGCATCATTCCGGCCCCACCAGGACTCGCTGGTCGCGGGCCTTGGCATGCCCCCGGCGCTCAGGTGATCCGGATGCCGAGGTTCGGCAGGCCGTCGATGTGGCAGTCGATCACGTCACCCTTCACCACCGGGCCGACGTTCTCGGGCGTGCCGCTGTAGATGATGTCGCCAGGCTTGAGTTCGAAGGCGCGCGACAGCTGCGAGATCTGCTCGGCCACGCTCCAGATCATCTGGCTCAAGTCCGCGTCCTGCTTGGTCTGGCCGTTGACCTTCAGCCAGATCGCCCCCTTGGACGGATGAGCGCCGAGCTTCGCGATCGGATGGATCGGGCCGATCGGCGCGGAGTGGTCAAAGCTCTTGCCGATCTCCCATGGCTTTTTCTGGTCGCCCATGCCGCGCTGCAGATCGCGGCGCGTCATGTCCAGGCCGATCGCGTAGCCGAAGACGCATTCGAGCGCCTGCTCCGGCGCGATGTCGCGGCCGCCCTTGTGCAGCGCGGCGACGAGCTCGCACTCGTAGTGATAGTTCTTCGTGAGCGTCGGATAGGGATGGTCCGCGACCGTGCCCGGCGCGACGTACTGGATCGCGTCGGCCGGCTTCTGGAAGAAGAACGGCGGCTCGCGCGTCGGATCGCTGCCCATCTCCCGCGCATGCGCCGCATAGTTGCGACCGATGCAGTAGATGCGGCGCACCGGGAAACGCTGGTCGCTGCCGACGATGGGGATCGTCGTCTGCGCGACCTCGAACGGCGTCTTCGCCGTCGACTGCGCCTGGCCGGGCAAGGCGCAACCGGCCACCGCGCCGGCGGCCATCGCGGCCGAAGTGTTGAGCAGGGAACGTCGGTCCATGTCGGTCTCCTTCGAGGTGTTGTCGTCCGACGCGGAGCGCCCCTGGCGGACCCCCGCGGCCGTTGCAGCGTAGGCGCCGCCACCCGGTCACGCTTCCGCGTTTCCCCTCGAAGCGCGACACGCCGGGCGAGACCCGCACGCCGCATGCGTCGCCCGAAGCGCGCATGTCGCCACCACGGCGCCCGGACGTCAGACCGGCGGCATCTCGCTCAGGCGGCGGCGTCCTCGACGATCCGCTCCACGATCAACTGCAGGCTCTTGAGCACCGGCACCGGATCCCCCGCGTACTGCGCCTGCACGATCGCGCCGTCGACGGCCAGCGAGAGCGCCGCGGCGATCTTCCTGCGCTGTCGCGAGGCCGGCAGCAAGGTCCCGATCGCGTCGGTCATGTCCTGCTTGTGCCGCCGGGTGATCTCCACCGCCTCGGGCAGCACCGGGCCGATCTCGCCCACGCCGTTGAGGAAGGCGCAGCCGCGGAAATCGCCCAGCGCCTGGCCGCCGAACCACTCCGCCATCGCGGGGATCAATGCACCCGCCCCCTTCTCCGCGCCGCCGTAGCGCGCCAGCGCGCCGGTGAACCAGCCCATCCAGCGCTCGTGCCGCAGCTCGAGGTAGGCCAGCATCAGGTCGTTCTTGCTCGGGAAGTGCCGGTAGAAGGTGACCTTGGTGACGCCCGAGGCGGCGATCACCCGATCGATGCCGGTGGCGCGGATGCCCTCGGCATAGAAGAGGTCGTGCGCGGTGCGCAGGATGCGATCGCGGGCGGGCAGATCGCCGATGTCCACGCGGGCGTCGGTGTCGTTCATCACGTCATTGTAGACAGACCTGTCTACATTCGCCAGAATGCGCCGCGTGGACGAAGTAGACAGACTTGTCTACATGAGTCCGACACCCCGCCGACCGGTCTCGAGACCGGTGCGAACCAGCCATCCACCCACTGCCTCGAAAGGTTCAGTCATGGAAACCCGCCCGCCCCTGCCCCCGTTCACCCGCGAGACCGCGATCCAGAAGATCCGCCTGGCCGAGGACGCCTGGAACAGCCGCGACCCGGCGCGCATCGTGCTGGCCTACAGCCCGGACACGAAGTGGCGCAACCGGGCGGAGTTCCCGCAGGGCCGCGCCGAGGCGCAGGCCTTCCTGGAGCGCAAGTGGGTGCGCGAACTGGAGTACCGCCTGATCAAGGAACTGTGGGCCTTCGAGGGCAACCGCATCGCGGTGCGCTTCGCCTACGAGTGGCGGGACGACGCCGGCAACTGGTATCGCAGCCACGGCAACGAGAACTGGGAATTCGACGCGCAGGGCCTGATGACGCACCGCCACGCGAGCATCAACGACCAGCCGATCAAGGCCGCGGACCGCAAGTTCTTCTGGCCGCAAGGCCGTCGCCCCGACGACCATCCCGGCCTGAGCGAACTGGGCCTGTAATTCGGTCTGGGCACGGGCGTTGCCGAGGTCGGACTTCAAGGAGTCCGACAACATGAACAACCCGACCCCGATCGCGGCGCGCCGGCGCGCGCCGCGGATGGCTTTCGCCGCGATGCTCGCGGCCCTTGGCGCCCTGCCCCTGGGCGCGCATGCGCAGGAGGCGTCCTCCGACACCTCCTCCTGGCGACCCAACCGATTCTTCGTGCAGATCGGTGCCTATGACAAGGTGCAGTCGCTCGATGCCGGCCTGGCCTGGCTGACCGGCTTCGAACGCCATTGGGGCGACAAGACGCTCAACATCGTCACGACGTCCCAGATCGGCCGCTGGTACCTGGACCGCGAGGCGCGCTACGACCACAAGGCCTACTGGCACATCGGGCTCACGCCCGCACTGCGGCTGACCTGGCCCGGTGAGCGCCGCTTCCACGTCGAGGCCGGCATCGGCCTGAACGTCGTCAGCCCGGTGTTCCACACGACGGACAAGCGCTTCAGTACCGCCTTCAACTTCGGCGATCACCTGGCCGTCGGCGGCCTGCTCTTCGGCCCGAAGGCCGGCGAATGGTCGCTGCGCTTCCAGCACTTCTCCAACGGCAACATCGCGCGGCCGAACCCGGGCCAGAACTTCGTGCAGCTCCGGTGGAGCCAGGCGCTATAGCCGCGGCGGCCGCTCACCGCCAGTCGCCGCTCATCGTCCGGCGGCGTCTTCCCGCCACCGGCTCGGCGAGCGACCCGTCTGCCGGAGAAAGAAGCGCGTGAAGTACGCCGGATCCGCGAAGCCGAGGCCGTCCGCGATCTGCCGGACCATCAGCGTCGTATAGCCAAGTTCGCGCTTGGCCTCGAGCAGCACGCGCTGATGCAGCACGTCGAGCGCCGAGCATTGCAGGTGGCGACGACACAGCCGGTTCAACTGCGTCGGCGTGATGCCCAACGGGGACGCCAGTTCCGCGACCGCCGGTTGACGCCGGTAATGGCGTTCGACCTGCTCTCGAAAGCGCGCGAGGTGTTGCAGCGCGCGGCCCTCGACGGCGGCGTGAGGCGCGGCCTCCGCGGCGCCGAAACGCGCGGCCTGCGTGACCAGCAGGGCCACGGCGTGGTCGAGCGCGGGGCCGCGCCAGGCGCCGGCGCCCGCGTAGTCCTCCCGCAAGCCGTGGCCGACCGCGAACAGCGCGCGCGTCACCGTCGCGCCGCGATCGAGCGCCACCAGCCGCGGTTCGGTCAGACTGTCGAGCAGGTCGGGCAGATGGTCGAGCAGCGCCCGCAGCCGGCCCTGGTCGAGGGTGACCACCACCCCTTCCGTCTCCCGCGCGAACCGGAACCCATGCACCGCCAGCGCTGGCACCCAGACCAGCGCCGGTGCGCGCAGCACGCGCTCCGCCTCATCCATGCGGACGGTGACCCGGCCGCGTTCGATCAGCAGCAGCTGCACGAGCGCGCCGTGACGGTGCGGCTGGATTTCCCAATTGTGCAAGCGGCTGCGATCGGCGATCGACTCCAGATGCAGGCCGTCCAGCGCCGGTGCCCGGCGATCCTCGCCGTAGAGAGCATACACGGGCGTCGCCCCCTTGGAGCGAGCGTTCCGCACAGGCGTCTTGTCGGCAACCATGGGTTCCGATTGTGCAAGCCGAGGACGGAGTCGTCCATTCCCCGCGATCCGGCCGGCCCGTAGGCTGGCACGCATCGGAGACAACATCCCGACGCCCTCGGGAGCGCCTTCCCATGAAAACTCTACGCACGCAGGTGCTCATCGTCGGCGCCGGCCCCTCAGGGCTGCTGCTCGGCCAACTGCTACACCGGGCAGGGATGGACGCCGTCATCCTCGAACGCCAGAGCGGCGACCACGTGCTGTCGCGCATCCGGGCCGGCGTGCTCGAACAGGGCACGGCCGACCTGATGGACGAAGCCGGTGTCGGCGCGCGGATGCATGCGCAAGGCCTGGTGCACGACGGCTTCGAGCTGGCCGTCGACGGCGTGCGGCACCGCATCGACCTGCGGGCGCTGACCGGCGGCCGGACGGTCCTGGTCTACGGGCAGACCGAAGTGACCCGCGATCTGATGGACGCCCGCGCCGCGGCCGGGCTGACGACGCTGTACGACGCGGCCGACGTCCGCATCGAGGACTTCGACACGCCCACGCCGCGCGCCTGTTGCACCGTCCGGGGCGAACGGGTCGAGATCACCGCCGACTTCATCGCCGGTTGCGACGGCTTCCACGGCGTGTGCCGCGCGAGCGTGCCCGCCGCGGCGATCCAGCACTACGAGAAGGTCTACCCGTTCGGCTGGCTCGGCCTGCTGAGCGACACGCCGCCGGTGTCCGGCGAGCTGATCTACAGCCGCCATGCGCGCGGCTTCAGCCTGTGCAGCATGCGATCGGCGACACGCAGCCGCTACTACCTGCAGGTCCCGTCGACCGAACGCGTGGAGGACTGGAGCGACACGCGCTTCTGGGACGAACTGCGCGCGCGGCTCGATCCCGAGGCGGCGGACGCGCTGGTCACGGGACCGTCGCTGGAGAAGAGCGTGGCGCCGCTGCGCAGCTTCGTCGCCGAGCCGATGCGCTTCGGCCGCCTCTTCCTCGCGGGCGACGCGGCGCACATCGTGCCGCCGACCGGCGCGAAGGGGCTCAACCTCGCGGCCTCCGACGTGCGCTACCTGTCGCAGGCGCTGATCGAGCACTACCGCGAACGCAGCGACGCCGGCCTGGACCACTACTCCGCGCGCTGCCTGTCCCGGGTGTGGAAGGCCGAGCGTTTCTCGTGGTGGCTCACCAGCCTGATGCACAACTTCGACCAGGAGCCGGCCTTCCAGGCGAAGCTCCAGACGGCCGAGCTGGACTACCTGCTCGGCTCCGAGCCGGCGCGACGCGTGCTCGCCGAGAACTACGTCGGACTGCCGCTGTAGCCGCAGCATTCGCAGCAGTCTTGTCGCGACCCTCTGACGCTCGGGGCCTCAATGGCAACGGGATCAATCCTCGATGACGCTGAGGAAGTGGTCCAGGATCACGAAGTGGTCCTCGAACATCGTCGATTCCATCGCCGCCAGCTCGTCGCGGTGGAACCAGCGCGCCTCCTTGACGTCGTCGCTGCCGACGACCTCCGGCAGCGTGCCCATCTCGCCGAACTTGAAGTGATGCGCCATCGTGATCAGTCGCCCGCGCGCGCTGCGCAGCGGATCCTCGAAGGTCGCCACCCCGTGCAACGCCGCGAGGATGGACGCGGGCATCAAAGGGAACCGCGTCTCCTCGATCAGCTCGCGGATCGCGCAGGCGACCAGCTTCTCGCCACGGTCGAGGTGGCCGCCGGGCACCGCCCAGAGGTCCTCGCCGAACGGTCCCTTGCGGCGCACCAGCAGCACGTGATCGCCGACCGTCACCACCGCGTCGCCCGTCATGTAGGCGACCGCGGTGTACTTCCTGCGATAACTCGCGATCGCCGCATGTTCGGCCTTGCGCCTCGTGTACTCCGGCAGCCGGCTCCACGCCTGCAGCCAGGCCCGCACCGGCGCGCTCACGTAGGGCGCCATCACCGTCAGCGCGGCGTCGGGATCGTCGGCCTCGAAGAACACCTGCCGCATCGCCGTCGCGTCGACGTCCGCCAGCCGGTCCACCAGCTGCTGCCGCCAGCGCGGGAAGTTGTTCAGGTAGTAGCTCGTGTGGTCCTTCTGGTGGCCGACCAGCACGATGTCCGCGTCCTCGCCCGCGATCGCCCGCACGCCCATCGTGACCGCCGCGTTCCAGCGCTTGTCGTCGAAGTAGTCCCGCACCGGCAGCACATGCAGGCGCTGCCGCTGCTCCGGCGTCAGGTTGGCCAGCAGCATCTGCCGGCGCTCCCCATGGACGAAGGGATTGCGCGGATCGCGCGCCTTGTGCGAGGAGCCCAGCACCGCGATCACCTCGTCGGCGAGGCCGAAGGCGGCCTGGAACAGCGCCTCCTGGCCGAGGTGCACGAGTTGCCAGCGTCCGACAACGACGGCGACGGTCTTGCGGGTCATGCGATTCCTTCCTGGATTCAATAATGCCGCGCCGCGATCGGCAGCTGGCGGCCGCTGCCGAAGGCCCGGGCGCGCAGCCGCACGATCGGCGGCGCCTGGCGGCGCTTGTATTCGTTGCGGGCGATCATGCCCTTGATCCGCGCGACCAGCGCCTGACCTTCGTCGTCTGCCCGCAGCCCGGCCACCGCGGCCTCGGCGGCGGCGCGTTCGTCCGGCGCGAGGCGCTCGCCCTCGAGGAGCACCTTGAGGACCTCGTCGAGCAGCTCGTACGGCGGCAGGCTGTCCGTGTCGCGCTGGTCCGGCGCCAGCTCGGCGCTGGGCGGCTTGTCGAGGATGGACGCCGGGATGAGCTCGCGGCCGGCCGTCTCGTTCAGGTGCCGGCTCAGCGCGAACACCTCCGTCTTGTAGAGGTCGCCGATCAGGCCCAGGCCGCCGTTGGTGTCGCCGTAGAGCGTGCAGTAGCCGACGGCGATCTCGCTCTTGTTGCCGGTCGTCAGCAGCAGGTGCCCCTGCGCGTTGGACACGGTCATCAGCAGCGTCCCGCGCACGCGCGCCTGCAGGTTCTCCAGCGCGAGGCCGGCGGGGCGAAGCGCCAGCGTGCTGCCGGCCATGGTGTCGCCGACCTGCCGGACGATGTCCTCGATCGGGCAGACGTCCAGCGGGATGCCGAGGTTGTCGCAGAGCCGCTTCGAGTCGTCGACGCTGCCCGCGGAAGAGAAGCGCGACGGCATCGTGATCGCCGAGACCTTGTCCGCGCCGAGCGCCTCGACCGCCAGCGCCAGTGTCAGCGCCGAGTCGATGCCGCCGGAAGACCCGACGATCACCCGCTCGAAGCCGCAGCGACGCGCATAGTCGCGCAGGCCGAGCACGATCTGGCGGCGATAGAACGCCATCGTGTCCAGGCCCGCGGGGGCGGGCGGCAAGGGTCCGCCGTCGCGGGCCGCGAAGAGACCGCGATCCGTCTCGAAACGCAGCGTGACGACCTGGGACTCGAAGCGCCCGGCCTCGAAGACCACGCCCGGCTCCGGCTCGATCGCGAAGGACGCGCCGTCGTAGACCAGCTGGTCGTGCCCGCCGACCTGGTTCACGAACACCAGCGGCAGCCGGTGCCGCCAGCAGGCGGCGCGGAACACCGCGTGGCGCTGCTCGCGCTTGCCGACGTTGCTGGGGCTCGCGTTGATCGAGACGACCAGGTCCGGCGCCGCGTCCGCCAGGCGCTGGAACGGATTGACCGCGTAGTCCCTGCCGTCGTCGTTCCAGCCGTCCTCGCAGATCATGAAGCCGACCTGCGTGCCGCCAATCCGCAGCACGCGGGCGACGTCGGGGCCGGGTTCGAAATGGCGGCGCTCGTCGAAGACGTTGTAGGTCGGCAGGAGCTGCTTGTGGTATTCGAGCAGCACCTCGCCGTCGCGGATCACGAGCAGCGAGTTGCGGAAGGCCTTGCCGGCGCCCGGGTTGCGGGTGGGCGCGCCGACGACCCAGTACAGCGAGCCGACCTCGCGCGTGGCCGCCAGCAGCGAGCTCATCGCGCGGTCCAGGCGCTGGCGGAAGTCGTCGTCGTCGAGCAGGTCGGCCGGGTAGTAGCCGGTCAGCGAGAGCTCGGGGAAGACGACCAGGTCCGCGCCGTCGTGGCGCGCCTGCCTCGCGGCGTCCAGATGCAGCGCGAGGTTGCCGTCCAGGTCGCCGATCGTCGGGTTGATCTGGGCGAGGGTGATCTTGAGCATGACGTCGCTCCTTTCAGCGGACCTTCACCTGGAACACCTGCCGCAGGTAGTCGAGGAAGGTCTGGTCGTCGCACAGCGTCTTGCCGGGCGCATCCGACAGCTTCGCGACCGGCTGGCCGTTGCAGCGCACCAGCTTCATCACGATGTTCAGCGGCTTGGGCCCCAGGTCATTGCTCAGGTGGGTCCCGATGCCGAAGCCCACCGGCACGCGTGCAGCGAAGTGCGCATGCAGCCGGAAGGCCTCGTCGCAGTCCAGGCCATCGCTGAACACCAGCCGCTTGGTGCGCGGATCGATGCGCAGCGCGGCGTAATGCGCCAGCGCCTTCTCGCCCCACACCACCGGATCGCCGCTGTCGTGCCGCAGGCCGTCGAAGAGCTTCGCGAAGTACAGGTCGAAGTCGGCCAGGAACGCGTCCATGCCGATCACATCGGTCAACGCGATGCCGAGGTCGCCACGGAACTCCTGCACCCAGCCTTCCAGCGCCGCCTGCTGCGACAGCCGCAGCTGCACGCCGACCGCCTGCCAGGTCTGCAGGTACTCGTGCGCCATCGTGCCGATCGGGACCAGGCCGTGGCGGCGCGCCAGCTCGACGTTGGACGTGCCCTTGAAGACCGCCGGGATCTCGCGCCTGAGCGTGGCGACGACCTCGTCGTGCCAGTCGCCGGAGAAGCGCCGGCGCAGGCCGAAGTCGAAGAACTCGAACGGATGGGCGGCCTCACCGAGCCTGTCCGGCACGGCCGCGGCGTACTCGCGCAGCCGGACCGTCTTCGCCGCGAGCCGCGCGCGGCCCTCGGCCAGCACCTCCTGTTCGCGCCCGGCGCAGAGCCGGCGGAAGTACAGCTCGTTCACGATGGCAAGCACGAAGATCTCGAACCCCATCACGTGGACCTGCGGGCCCTTCGCGACGATCACGAGCTGACCCGCCTCGGCGCCCTCGCCCGGCCGCGCCTCGATGAAGCGGCGCTGGAAGCGGAAGATACGCAGGAAGTCGATGAAGTCCGGCTTCATGAAGCGCAGGCCGCCGAGGTAGGCGAGTTCCTCGTCGCTGAAGCGGAGCGTGCAGAGGTGGTCCAGCTCGCGGTTCACCGCGTCGCCGAGTTCCGCCAGCGGGAAGGCCGGCGTGTTGCGGCAGACGAAGCGGTACTCGGCGTCGTTCGCCGGGAAGGCATGCAGCAGCGTCTGCCACATGGTGAACTTGTAGAGGTCGGTCTCCAGCAGCGAGCGGATGACAGGGGCGTCGTTCATGGCGTCGCTCCGCTCAGGCCGACAGCAGGCCCAGTGCCTGCGCTGCCGTCATCGTCCGCACGCCCAGCGCGCGGGCGCGCTCGACGAAAGCCGTCGCGCCCGCCTCGAAGCCGCCGACCGGACTCATCGCATCCTCGATCAGCACGATGCGCGCGAGCCGCCCCGCGTCCATCTCGGCGAACAGGTCCTCCGCCGTCGCGGCGACGCAATGGCTGCTGGCCTCGCCGGCGATGAAGGTCAATCCCGGGAAGTCGACGATGCGGTCGACCAGCGCGCGGTTCGTCTGCGTGCGGGGGTCCGCGGCGACAGGCACCTCGGCGCGGACGGCGCTGTACTGCTCGGTCATCGGGTTGAGGCCCTTGAGCACCTTCTCGACCGTGCGCAGGCGCGTCGCTTCCCATCGGCCGAGCGCCTCGGCGAGTTCGCCGTGCACGTTGTGACCCCAGGTGCCGACGACACAGTGCGTCGGCCAGACCATCAGGACGTACTTCTTCGGGCTGGCTTCCAGGGCGTCGATGTAGGCCAGCACCTGGTCGCGCAGGCCGGCGTCGCGCGGCGCGAAGCGGCCGGCACGGACATCGGCCGCCGTGATCGGCGTGAACGGCGCCACCGGGTGCGCGACGCCCTCGCCAGTCAGCTGCTGCCAGAACGCCGGCCGCTCGATCGCATAGACCGGATGCGAGTCCAGGGTGACGACGATGTCCGCGATCGCGCCGCCCGCCTGATCCACGAGCGCGGCCAGGCGCTTCATGTCCGCGTCGGCGCCGGTCACCGGCAGCGTCGCGCCGGGGATGTCGCAGAAGTCGTTTTGCGGGTCGACGATCAGCAGTTGGAGGGCTTGGGTCATGGAAGCTCCGATTTCGTCCTTGTCAATTCGTGGCGCCAGCATAACCCACTTCGTGCTTGTTTGCACTAAGTAGACAGATCCCAGTGCGAATCGCCTTGCAACCAGGTGTTGCGCGATGTCCCAATGATTCCAGGATGCGTTCGCACGCTCGGTTTGACGCGCGCTCGCGTTGCGGAACATAATTCGTGCCATTTCGCACTAAGCCATCTTCCACCGTGCCTTCCGTGGACTTCGAACGCCCCATCGTCACCGTCGACATCGTCCTGCTGACGCTGCGCGAAGGCGCGCTGCACGCGGGCCTGACGCAGCGGGACAAGGCGCCGGCCCTCGGCGCCTGGACGCTGCCCGGCGGCTGGGTGCACACCGACCAGGACCAGGACGCCGACGACGCCGCCGCGCGCATCCTGCGCGAGAAGGCCGGACTGGTCTCGCCCTATCTGGAGCAGCTCCGCACCTTCTCGGGCCAGCACCGCGATTCGCGCGGGTGGTCGCTGTCGGTCAGCTACTACGCGGTGGTGCCGGTCGACGGGACGACGCGTGTGGCCGAGGCAGCCGAGGCAGCCGCGGCAGACGAAGCCGACACCGAGGTGCCGGGTCTTGCCGACAGGCGATTCCGCTGGGCGCCCGTCGACAGCCTGCGCTCCCTGCCCTTCGATCACGCGGAGATCCTGCGCCACGCGGTCGAGCGGGTGCGTTCGAAGACGCTGTATTCCTCGCTGCCGATCCACCTGATGCCCGCCGAATTCACGCTCGGCGCGCTGCAGCGCACCTACGAGCAGGTGCTGGGCGCCGAGCTCGACAAGCGCGGCTTCCGCCGCCGCATCGAGGAACTGGATGTGATCGAGGAGATCCCCGGCGCCTTCACCAGCGGCGGCAGCCACCGGCCGGCGCAGCTGTTCCGCAAGAAGGCGCATGCGCCCGCGCTGAAGACCGTGCCGAGCAATCTGGCGGTCGGCTGAGCGCCGACGGCGGTGCGAGCATCGTGCGGGTCGACACTGGAAAATGCGCCCGCCGGCCCCATGTGTCGCTGGCCGTCCGTCGCCCGCATCGGCCAGGAACGCGCAACATGACGCACACACCGGGAAGGAGCGCCCGACATGAGCCAGTTTGAATTCGATCTCGTGGTCATCGGCGGCGGATCCGGCGGCGTTCGCGCGGCCCGCATCGCGGCGCAGCACGGCGCCCGCGTGGCGATCGTGGAGAGCGCCAACTACGGCGGCACCTGCGTGCATCGCGGCTGCGTGCCGAAGAAGCTGCTGGTGCAGGCCAGCAAGTTCCCGCGCTCGGCCGCGTCGGCCCGCGGCTACGGCTGGAGCGCCGAGGCCGGCGAGCTGGACTGGCGCCGCCTGATCACGCACAAGGACACCGAGATCGACCGGCTCGAGGACGTCTACGAGCGCAACCTGCAGGGCGTGGGCGTGCAGACCTTCCATGCGCATGCGCGGGTGCTCGATGCGCACACGGTGCAGATCGACGGACAGGACCGCCGCCTGACCGCGGCGCACCTGCTCATCGCCACCGGCGGTCGCCCCGCGACGCTGGACATCCCCGGCAGGGAGCTCGCCATCACCTCGGACGAGGCCTTCCATCTGGCCGAGCTGCCGCGCCGCGTGCTGGTCGTCGGCGGCGGCTACATCGCCGTCGAGTTCGCTGGCATCTTCCGTGGGCTGGGCAGCGAGGTCGACCAGGTCGTCCGCGGGCCGCGCCTGCTGGGCGAGTTCGACGAGGACATCGCCCAGGTGCTGGCGCGCCACATGACGCAGCAGGGCATCCGGCTGAACCTCGAGCAGGAGATCACCCGGATCGACAAGGCCGCCGACGGCCTCGCCGTGACGACCTCGACGGGCTCCCGGCTCGACGTCGACCTGGTCCTGCTGGCGGTCGGCCGCCGCGCCAACACGGACGACCTCGGCCTGCAGTCCGTCGGCGTGGCGATGGATGAGCGCGGCGCCGTCGTCGTGGACGAGTTCGGGCGGACGAACGTCCCGTCCATCCACGCGATCGGCGACGTCACCGACCGCATCAACCTGACACCGGTGGCGATCCGCGAAGGCCATGCCTTTGCCGACCGCCTGTTCGGCGGGCTGGACGTGCCGCCGTTCAATCGCGAGACCGTGCCCACCGCCGTCTTCACCACGCCGGAGATCGGCGTGGTCGGCCTCACCGAACAGGCGGCGCGGGCGCGCCACCCCGACCTGCGCGTCCTGACGACGACCTTCCGCGCGATGACGCAGGCCTTCGGCGGCTCGCCGGACCAGGTCTACGTCAAGGTGCTGGTCGACCGCCCGACCGATCGCGTCGTCGGCGTGCACCTGCTCGGCGAAGGCGTCGCCGAGATGGTCCAGTTCATCGCGGTCGCCCTGAACGCCGGCGCGACCTGGCAGCACTTCCGCGCCACCGTCGCGCTGCACCCGACGATCGCCGAGGAGGTCGTGACGCTCAGGGATTGAGGCCCCCGAGAGGACTCAGCGCGCGCTCAGTCCCTTGAGCAGCGCCTCGTGGAACTCCTTCGGCGACTCGACCTGCGGCGAGTGCCCCAGCGCCGGGAACTCGACCAGCGAGGCCCCCGGGATCATCTTCGCCGTCGAGCGGCCGAGCGTCGCGTAGTCGCCGAGCTGCTCGGCGATCTCCTTCGGCGCGCGCACCGCGCCGGGCGCCGTGCGGTCCTTGCCCCCGATCATCAGCAGCGTGCGGACCTGCAGCCGCGGCAGCTCCTGCACCACCGGCTGGGTGAAGATCATCTCGGAGGTCTGCGCCTGGTTCCAGGCGACCTGCTCGCGGCCCGGCCCCGCGTACTGGCCCGCGGCCATGCGCACCCAGCGGTCGTACTCGGGCTTCCACCGGCCGTTGTAATAGAAGCGCAGCTGGTAGGCCTTGATGGTCTCGGCCGTCGTCTTCAGCTCCTGCGCGTAGAGCTGGTCGATGCTCGCGTACGGCACGCCGGCCGCCTGCCAGTCCTCGAGTCCCAGCGGATTGACCACCACCAGCAGCTCCACCTGCGCCGGATAGGCGAGCGCGAACCGCATCGCCAGCATGCCGCCCATCGAATGCCCGATGACCGTCGCCTTCGCGATGCCCAGCGACTGCAGCAGCTCCTTCGTGTTGGCCGCGAGCTGGTTGAAGCTGAACTGGTAGCCGGTCGGCTTGCTCGACGCACAGAAGCCGATCTGGTCCGGCACCACGACGCGGTAGCCCGCGCCGGCGAGCACGACTATCGTCTGCTCCCAGGTCGCGCCGCAGAAATTCTTGCCATGCAGCAGCACCGCCGTGCGGCCGTTGGGCTGGCCGGTCGGCGCGACGTCCATGTAGACCATCTCGAGCGGCTGGCGCTGCGTGGTCAGCTTGAAGCGCTGTTGCGGATACGGATAGTCGAAGCCTTCCAGGCGCGGGCCGTAGGCCGGGGTGTCCGCGGCGGCCGCGGCAGCGGGGGATGGCGTCTTCGCGTCCGGGGCGGTCTGCGCATGCGCTCCGAGGACGATCACCGAGAGCGCGGCGGCAAGCAGGGTCTTCATCACGGGCCACTCCAATCTTGACGGCAGGCGCGCCGGAGCGAGCAAGCGTCGTTCCCTGGGGCACCCCGTCCGGCCATTTCAAGGCCGGTCAAGATAGCCGAAGCTGCCGTGGTCGCGGATCTCCTCGGCCGCCAGGCGTGCGGCCTTCATCGCGTGTCTGAACAAGGACATCGCCAGGCTGACGCGCTTCACGCCCGCGTCGCCGAGCTCACGCACCGTGAACGAGCGCCCCGGGATGCCCGCCATGAAGTTGACCGGCTTCGTCACCGACGCGCAGACCCGCCGCACGGCGTCGAGGTCGGGCAGCAGCGGCGCGAACAGCACATCGGCCCCGGCGCGTTCGAAGCCCTGCAGGCGGCGGATCGTGTCGTCCAGATCGTGGATGCCGTGGAGGAAGTTCTCGGCGCGCGCCGTGACCACGAACGGGAACGGCAACGCACGGGCCGCCGCCACCGCGGCGGCGACGCGTTCGACGGCCAGGTCGAAGTCGAGGATGGGCGGGCCACCTTCGCTGGACGAGTCTTCGACCGAGCCGCCCGCCGCGCCTGCCTCCGCCGCCAGACGGATCGTCAGCGCGCAGTCCTCGGGACGATGGCCGAAACCGTTGCCCAGGTCGGCGCTCAGCGGCAGTGCCGTCGCACCCGCGAGCAGCCGGACGTGCGCGAGCGTTTCATCTCGGCTCAACTGGCCGTCACGCCGTCCGACGGCCTCGGCCGCCGCGGCGCTCGAGGTCGCCAGCGCCTCGAAACCGGCGGTCTCCAGCATCCGCGCCGAGGCGATGTCCCAGGCATTGGCGATCACGAAGGGGCCGGGACGCTCGTGCAGCGCCCGCAGCGCGACGGCCTTCGCCCGCATCGATTCGGGCGAGCGCCCTGCGCCGGGCTCGCGGCCGGGCTCGGAGGTGGACGATGAAGTGGACGCGGATGTGGACGCTGAAGTGGGCGGCGTGCTCATGACGGGCCTCGTCGATGGAACAGACGACGGATGCTAGGCCCCGCTCCTGCCGCCGTCTGGCAGCAATCGGACCTGTTCCTCTGGCGCCGAGCCGCCCCAGGCCGGCTGGGTCAGCCGTTCGATCGCGAAGGGGCGACTACCTCCAAAAGGGTGGCGGTCTCGCCACGGAATTCCCGGTCTTTCCCCGGAATTGGGGCGCTCCGCGCGTTCAGCGCCCCGTAGGCCCCATCCACAATGTTGCGAACCATTCGCATTTGATAACGTATCGCGTTACGCTGAATTTCTTGATCCGCCCCATGCCCTCCCCTGTCTTCCGCGCCGCCGCGCCCCGCCTGTCCCTGATCTCCCTGTCCGTGCTGACGATGCTGGCGCCGCTCACCGCCCGTGCGGAGGGCGAGCCGGGCCCGGCGGCCGCGGCCGCGGCCGATGTGCCGGCCACCGCCGCGGGCGCGGCGCCGCAGAAGAAGCTGCTGGACGAAGTCGTCGTGACCGGCGTGCGCAAGAAGACCTTCGCGGCGGAGACGGTGCGGGTCGGCGCCTTCCGCGACCAGGACCCGCTGGACGTGCCGCTGACCAACAGCGTGATGTCGCGCGACCTGCTGGACGCGCAGGCCGCGCAGGGCCTGTTCGACGCGCTGAAGAACACCGCCGGCGTGACCCGCTCGCAGGTCAGCGGCTCCACCTACGACAACCTGTCCATCCGCGGGATCATTGTCGAGAACCGCAGCAACTACCGCCTCAACGGCAACCTGCCGGTCGTCAACCTGATCGACATCCCGCTCGAGAACAAGGAGCAGGTCGAGGTCCTCAAGGGCGCCTCCTCGATGTACTACGGCATGGTGCCGCCGTCGGGCATCGTGAACTTCGTGACCAAGCGCGCTGGCCCGACGCCGGTGACCTCGCTGACCACCACCGTCAACGACCACGGCGGCGCCAAGGTCCACATGGACATCGGCCGGCGCTTCGGCGAGGACGGCGACGTGGGCCTCCGCGTCAACGCGGCCACCAGCAAGGAGGAGACCGGCATCGCCCGCTACCAGGGCGACCGCGACGTGCTGACGCTGGCCGCCGACTGGCGCGCGACGTCCTGGGCCAACTTCAAGCTCGACGTCGAGCACTACCGCAAGAACACCAGCGAGCAGGCCGGCATCCAGCTGCCCGCCGCCGTGAACGGCGTGATCACGCTGCCGCGCGTGCCGGACAACACCACCAACCTCGCGCCCGAGTGGGCCCGCTACGACGCGCAGGCCGACAACGTGCTGTTGCGGGGCGACTTCGCGCTCAGCGACGACTGGGTGCTGAGCGTCGAGACCGGCCGCGCCCGGACCGAACGCGACCGCAACAACACGACCTTCATCAACTACAACCCGCAGACCGGCGCCGGCACGGCCAGCGTCAACGTGCTGAAGGGCCAGAAGTACACCAACACCAACCACCGCGTCGAGGCCATCGGCCGCTTCGACACGCTGGGCATCGGCCACGAGCTGACCTTCGGCGCGACCTACAACCGGCGCGAGTCCGCCGGCTGGATGAGCGGCACGGCCACCGCGCCGCAGAACCTGTACGCGCCGGTCGACATCGCCCAGCTGACGCCGACGCTGCGCCAGGCCGGCTTCCCGTCCGAGATCAACGACCGCGGGCTGTACGCCTTCGACCGCGTCTCCATCGGCGAGCAATGGCAGTTCCTGGCCGGCGTGCGCAAGACCGTCTACCGCAGCGAGGCGACCAGCCCCACCGCGCCGGTCAGCGTCTACCGCGCCGACAAGGTCACGCCCAACTTCTCGGTGATGTGGAAGCCGATGAAGCAGCTGAGCGTCTACGGCAGCGTGCTGCGCGGCCTGGAGGAGACCGGCACCGCGCCGCTGACCGCCGACAACGCCGGCCAGGTGCTGGCCCCGGCCGTCAGCAAGCAGCGCGAGCTGGGCGTGAAGGCGCGTGTGGGCGAGGTGCTGCTGCAGACCGCGTTGTTCCAGACGGATCGCGCGCTGACCACGACGATCAACCGCGTCTACCAGATCGGCGGCGAGGCGCGTTACCGCGGCCTGGAGTTCTCCGCCAGCGGCGAGATCGGCCGCGACTTCGCGATCGTGGCCTCGGCGCTGCTGCTCGATGCCGAGATCACCAAGGTCGGCACCACCAATGCCGGCGAGCTGGGCCAGTCGCCGGAGAACACGCCGAAGAACACGCTGAGCCTGTTCGGCGAGTACCGCCTGCCGATGGTGCCCGGCCTGTCGCTGAACGCGGGCGTGTACCACTTCGGCAAGCGCGCGGTGAACAACCTCAACCAGGGCTGGGTCGGCGCCTACGAGACGCTGTCCATCGGCGCGCGCTACCAGTTCCGCGTGATGGACAAGGCGGTGAGCCTGCAGGCCAACGTGGACAACCTGACCGACAAGGACTACTGGAGCACCGCCGGCAACAACCTGCTGGGCGTCGGCGCGCCGCGCACGCTGCGCCTCACCGCCAAGGTCGACTTCTGATCGGCGCCGCCAGGAGATCCCAGCCATGGCGCTGATGACCGCCCGCCGCGTCTGGATGTGGCTGCACCGCTGGATGGGCCTGACGTTGGGGATGCTGCTCGCCGCGGCGGCCCTGCTCGGCGCCTTGATGACGGTGCTGCGCCCGCTGGACGAGTCCCTGCATCCGGAGCTGTTCCGCGCACCCGTGCATGACGCGGCGCAGGCCGTCGTCGCTTCCAGCACGCCGTTCGAGACGCTGCGACGCCGCGTGGCCGAAGAATTCGGCGCCAAGGCGACGATGACCATCCGCCCGCCGCGCGAGGACGGCGAGTCGCTGCGCGTGTCGGTTCGCTCGCCGGACTGGGCGGGCACGATCTACCTCGATCCGGTCAGCGTGGTCGAGCTCGGCCGCCGCGGCGAGGCCGAGGGGGTGGCCAACTTCGTCTTCGAGCTGCACAGCGAGCTGCTGCTCGGCGACACCGGCAAGGCGGTGCTGGCCTTCACCGCGCTGGCCTACCTGCTGCTGCTGGTCACCGGGCTGATCCTGTGGTGGCCGATGAACGCGGCGCAGTGGAAGCACGCGTTCAAGCTCAGGCTCGACAAGGGCACGACGCGCAGCCTGTTCGACCTGCACCGCTTCGCCGGCGCGGTGCTGGGCGTGCTGGTGGCGGTGACCGTCGCGAGCGGCGCCTGGATGGCGTACCGGCCGATCGGCGGCTGGCTCAACGCGCTGGTCGGCGTGGAGGCGGTCAAGCCGCCCAAGGTCGGCAAGGACCACGGCGAGCGCGTGCCGCTGGACCAGACCGTCGCCGAGGCCCGCATGCGCTGGCCGGGCGCGCAGCTCGGCTTCATCCAGCTGGGCGCTGCCGACACGCGGCCGGTGCGCTTGCGCTTCAAGCTGGCGGGCGATCCGCACCCGAACGGACTGTCCTCGATCTGGGCGCATCCGGTCGACGGCCGCGTGCTCGCCCAGCAACGGCTGGACGAGCTGGACCTCGCCGTGCGGTCCACCGCCTGGATCTACCCGCTGCACGCGGGCGAACTCTTCGGCGTGACCAACCGCGTCATCACCGGCCTCCTGGGCCTGGTGCTGTTCGGCATGGGCGTCACCGGAGCGTGGCTGTGGTGGCGGCGTCGGCGATGAGACGCCGAACCACCGGGGCGCCGAGGCGCCGGTCGCGAGGCTCAGCCGCGGATCAACTCATCCACACAGCGCGCGACCAACACGCTGTCGGCATCGAAGTAGTGCGTGTGCGCCCCCGCGCCGACGCAGAGGTCCTTGCGCGGCGGTTCATCGAGCGCCGCCGCGCCCGGCGCATAGAACGCGGACTGGCGGACCGCCTGCGGCGACGCCGGCTCCCAGATCCAGCGTCCGACGTAATCCCCCGCGGCGAAGGCGTTGGTCCACTTGTCGATGCCCAGTTGATCCAGCACCGGTCCGGTGCGGACCCAGTGGTACAGGTCGGGGAAGCGCGCCGCATAGAGTTGGCGCAGCGGGCTGCCCGCCGTGAACAGGTGCACCTCGATGTCCTGCAGCCATTGCCCCAGCCGCCCCGCGCGGCTGTCCGGATCGCGCATGGCGCGGTAGGTCAGGTAGCGCAGCAGGTCGGCGGTGATCACCGTTCCCTGGCTGTGCGACACGATCACCACCCGTGAGGCGCCGTCCCGCTTCAGCTGCTCCAGCAGCGCCACGTAGCGCGCGAAGATGCGGGCGCGCGGGATCGCCTTGCGCGGGAACTCCCGCAGGTAGTTGTCGACGTCCAGCAGCGCGTCCAGCGGCGCCCGCAACCAGGGCGCGTATTTGGACAGCGTTCTTCCGAACAAGGTCAAGGCGCCCAGTGCCGACACCGAGCCGATCACGAACGGCGCCAGCAGCGACTGGGACGCGAAGCCGGTGCCCGAGATGGCCTGCTTCAGGTCCGCCGCGGTGAACGGCGGCACCAGGCGCAGCAGGTCCAGCAGGTAGACGCCCCCGATGTAGGTCGTGGCCAGCGCGCTCGCGATCGCGAGCAGCGCGATGTAGTCCTCGAGCCGCTCGTAGCCGCCGGTCAGCCAGCGCCCCAGGTTGCCCGCCGTCCCCACCCCCCGCTGCAGTTCGGCCAGCACGCTGGGCAGCAGTGACACCAGCACATAGGCGAGCAGCGCCAGCAGCAGCATCGCGACCAGGAAGAAGGTCGCCGTGCTGTACACATACCGCAGCGTCAGGAAGCTCTCCGCCGGCAGCGCGCGGACCAGGTCCGCGGCACGGTGCTGGAAGCCCCAGGTGTCGCTGGCGACCTCGAACTGGAGGTCGAACAGCCACGGCCGGTAGCCCCACTTGCCGGCCGCGCGCTCCAGCACCTGGTGCCCGGCGGCCCAGATCACCATGCCCACGGCGGTGAACGAGGTGACGGAGACGAACAACCCCAGCCGCGCCGTCGCGACGCTGGCCCGGGCCGCGTCGCCGAGCCCGGCCTGCCGCACGCCGTACCAGGTCCACGGCACCAGCAGGGCCGCGGCGACGATCCACCAGATATAGGTGCCCATCAACATCAGCTCGAAGGCCCGCAGCGCCGCCGCGGTCCACCAGGTCCAGGGATCCTGCTCCGGCGGCACGCCGAGCAGGACGACCGCCATGGTGGCCAGGCTCGCCGCCAGGAAGAGTCGGCCGATCAGCCGTGTCGCGGCGAAGCGCCGGTCCGCGAGGGCCAGGCCGGCGTCGCACAGCAGCACCAGCGCGGCCAGCACGATCACCCCCAGCACCCAGCCCGCGGCGGGCAAGGTCAGCACGAACGCGGCGGCCGCCGCCGCCAGCAGCAGCACGCCGCGTCCCGGCGCCGATCGCACGTGGCGATAGACCAGCCACCAGAACCCCAGCGCCGGCAGGCCCACGGCAAGCAGGGTCCGGACACGTTCCGCCGCCTCGCCCCGCGGGTCGTCGTTCAGCACCGACATCACGACGATGAAGGTCCCCAGGAGCAGCGCCTGCAGGAACAGGTTGGACAGCAGGTGGGCCAGGGACCAGTCCAGCGCCGTCTGCAGCCACGACAGCCGCGCCCAGCCCCGGCGGATCCCGACGGGCGCCTCGGCGGCGTCGGCCGCGTGACGCGCCTGGTCGATCGTGTCCCGCGCGAGCTTGGACAGCCGGAACAGGATGGTGAACAGCTCGGTCAGGATGCTCGGCAGCGCGCTGGACAGTCGCGACAGGTCGGCCCAGTACATCTCATGCAGATCCACCTGCTGCGTGGAGCGTGCCTGAGCGTCCTCCCGCGTCATGCGGATCCGGTGCCCCACCACATGCTCCGTCCCGGCCCCGCCGCGTTGCGCCTTGAAGAGCAGGTAGTCGGTGAAGGCGATCCCCGCGTCCGGCTCGCCCTTCAACGGGTCGCCCGGGGTCCGCGGCGTCGCCCCCTTGGCGGCGTGCGCGGACCGGACGGTCGACTGGTAATGCAGGGCCTTGGCCCGGTCCTCCCCGTCTCCCTGGGCCGACGCGTCCATCCAGCCGGTCCGCTGGAAGTCCGACCGCAGCGACTGCCGCAACGCCTTCATCGGCGAGGGGGCCTCCTCGGGATCGCGGGCGGCCGGCACGCAGCCCTCGAGGACCGGGACCTGGAGCAGCAGGCAGTCGCAGGTCCCGCCGAGATAGGTCACCTGCGCCGGCGGACGGGCGGTCAGCAGCGCCGCCAGGCCGCGCACCGTGTCGCCCGGCGCCTGGTCCGCGACGCCGTGCACGGCGACGACCGCCACGCGCCTGGCGGCGGTTCGGCCGGCTGCCGGTCCCGCGTCCGTTGCTCGGGACCCGCGCTCCGTGGTCGTCCCCGGCGCCTCCCGCGGGCCCGCCCCTGGCTCGGTCATGGCATCCCCCCTTCCAAGTCCTCAGGATGGTGCGCCGGGCTCGCGGTGTCACCCCCCTTTGGAAGGGACAGGTGCCGGCAGCTTTTCCCGATGCCCCGCCATGTTCGAGCAAGACCCGGCCCCGCGTCCGGGCGTCCCCGACGACGGCGACGGACTCACCCTGCCCCGGGACTCTCATCTGCCCAGCGTCGTGCGCACCGCCTCCATCACCCCGGTGCGCCCCCACCTGATGCCGCTGTACCACCTGCCGCCTTCGCCCATCCCGCCGACCCCGGTGGGGATGCCCGCCCCACCGGCCGGACCCGCCCACCCCGGCGAGCCGCCTGATACCGACGCCTCGCCGCTGTCGGCCTCGGCGCCCGACGCACCGGGCCTGCGGGCGCTCGAGCGCCGCTGGGCCCATTCGATCGCCGCGCATGCGCTGTGGTCCCGCCAGGCGCCGATCGTCCCGCTGTTGCTGGACTGGCTGCGCGACGCCGAGCCCATCGCCCGCCGGCTCGGACCGGCGATGTGGCGGCACTTCGCACAGCATCTGTTGCAGCACGCCAGCAGTCGCGACCTGCGCGCGATGGGACTGGACGAGCGCGTCGAGTCGCGCCTGTGGAGTTCCTGGCCCGAATGGCGGACCGCCGGATTCCGGATCGCGGATGCGCCGGGCCGCCTGCACCGGGCCGTCGTCTGGTGGGAGGACGGCCGCACGCCGGAGTTCCCCGACACCGACCGCGTCTTCGAGATGCCCTACGGCGCGGCGCTGTGGCTCGACGGCCGGCTGCTGCCCTATCCGCAGGAGCTGACCTTCGGCTGCTCGATCAACGGCTCGGGCGAGTGGATCGACGACCGCTACTTCGTCGTCGACGTCGACGGCCCGCCCGAGCACCCCGACTACGTCGAGGAACTCGCCAACGGCCGGGGCTCGGTGCTGAGCCTGCTGGTCGTCGATGCCAGGCACCGCACCTGTCACCTGCTGAACCCGAGGGCCCACGAGCCCTGGCTGCGTCCGCGCATCACCGTGCAGGCCGACGGGCGCTGGCGCATCGATCCGGGCACCGACGCCGGCGACGCCGACACGCTGTACGACGAGGATGCCGACCGGCCTCCCGTGCCGTCGCGGCTGATGCTCCCCTCGGACCTGCCGCCGGCCTCGATCGAGGCCGAGATCCCGCCCGAGGAGGCCGAGCCGCGTTCGCTCGCGCCGGCCTGGCGCCATGTCGTCGACGCCTGGAACACGGACCGCGACCGCCTGGTGGGCCTGCTCGGCGAGATGAACTACGAACTGGCCCTGGACAGCTTTCGCGATGCGGCCTTGGGAGGGTGAGCGGGGATCTCGCGGTTCATGCGGCACATGCGGCACGTGCGGCACATGCGGCACATGCGGCACATGCGGCACATGCGGCACATGCGGCACATGCGGCACATGCGGCACATGCGGCACATGCGGCGAATGATCAGCCGGGGACAGCCACCCAGCAGCCCGCGTTGACGCGTCCCGTGGCGTCGCACGGATGCCGCGGGTCCCATCCCACTGCCACCATGCAGTCCCTGATCGCTTTCTTCAGCCGATCTTCGCCGTGACTACCCACGACGAAGCAGGTTTTCCGATCAAGGACGTTTTTATTGAACAGCACTCTGAAGATGACCCGCGCCATTTCCGATGAGATGCCCGTCGAAGCGTCCCCGTGTCCTGCGAGCACTGCTCGTTGATGCAAGTCCAGCCTGTTCTGCCGACTGTCGTACCCCAATGACGGCCGCAATACGCCGCGCTTCACCGCCTCGTCGAGTCGCGCCTCGGCCTCAGGACCTTGACCGGCCTTCTCGTGCGCCGAGATGACGGCGGTGTAGGACACCACATCCGGGGTGAGTCCTGCCTCCTCCAGGCGATCGAACCACTCGCGCGCGCCCTTCGGATCGGCAGCCTTCTCGTGCGCCGAGATCACGGCGTTGTAGGACACCACATTCGGCTTGATCCCTGCGTCCTCCATGCGATAGAACCACTCGCGCGCGCCCTTCGCATCCCCGGCCTTCCCGTGCGCCGAGATCACGGCGCTGTAAGACACCACATTCGGCTCGATCCCTGCGGCCTTCATATGCTGGAACCACTCGCGCGCGCCCTTCGGATCGGCAGCCTTCTCGTGCGCCGAGATCACAGCGTTGTAGGACACCACATTCGGCTTGAGCCCTGCGGCCTTCATGTGCTGGAACCACTCGCACGCGCCCTTCGGATCCGCGGCCTTCGCGTGCGCCGAGATCAGGGCGCTGAAAATGTGGACATCCGCCCGAACCGACTCTCCGGTGCGCGGATCGACGGCCCGATCCAGCTCCCGTAGACAGGCATGGGCAGCGCTCGTGTCCCTGCCGCACCTGCGGATGCATGAACTCGTCGCTTTCAGCACAGCCGTCGCATCACAATACCCGGCGAGAAACCTGTCCACGACATCCGCGTTGGGCGCACGCCGTCCGCGGAATTCTTGCTGCCTGCGCAGTCCGGCCACGCCGGGCCGTCCTGGCGCATGGCCGGGCATCCGGCCGAGCCGCCCGCGTGGAAATCCGACCACCTCCCACGCCTCCTGTCCGGACGGCGTTGCCTCGTGCGGTAAGCCTCCCGGACGCAGAGCCTCTGCGCCGTCGTTCGCCGGATAGATGCAGCCCATGCCGGCTGCCAGCGGTGCAAATGCCATGAAGCGTCCTGTCCTGTGTCCTGATGTGAAGGACTGAACAAGTGCTTATGCCAACCCACAGAGTTCCACGTGACAACCTGCTCGGCGAGTGAACTACGAACTGGCCCTGGTCACCTTCCTTGACGCCGCCTTGGGCTGCTGAGGGGCCGCCGCCTCGCGGCAGCAGCTCATGAACTGCTCCGCCGCCGGCGACGGCCGGCGGTTGCGCAGCGTCAGCAGGCCGACCGGCGGCAGCTCGATCGGTACGTCGATCGGCAAGGCCTTGGCCAGTCCTTCCTTGGCCAGGTAGCGCGCCACGTTGTCCGCCACGAAGGCCGCCGCCCCGCGCTGGCGCAGGAAGGTCAGCGTGACCAGGAAGGACGCGCTCTCGACGATGTCGCTCGGCGGGTCCAGCTGCTGGGCATAGAACATCTGGTTCAGCTTGATCCGCGACGAGGCCCAGGGCGGCGGCATCACCCACGGCATGCGGGCGAGTTCGGCCCACGGCGGCCGCTTCGTCCTGCGCGCCGCGGCCAGCGGATGGTCCGGCCGCACGACGATGCGCATCGCCTCCTCGACCAGCGGCTCGGTCGCCAGGTCCGGCGCGGCATAGCCGGGCTCCAGCCGGGCCACGATCACGTCGAGCTCGCCCACGCGCAGCCGCGGCAGCAGGCGCGTCAGGTCGCCTTCCTCGATGTGGACAGTCGTCAGCGATGAGTGCCGCTTGAGCCGCTCGACGGCGCCGGCCACCAGGCCCGGTGTCGCCACCACCATCGCGCCGACGCTCACCCGCCCGGCCGCGCCGCTGGCCACCGCGGCGATCTCGTCGCGGGTGCGCGCGTAGTCCGACAGCACCGACCGCGCGAAGCGCACCACCGCCTCGCCGAAGGGCGTCGGTTCGGTGCCGCGCGTGGAGCGGGTGAACAGGTCCAGCCCGAACATGCGTTCGACCTCGGCCAGCGACTTCGACACCGCCGGCTGCGTCTGCGACAGGAACTCCGACGCGCGGCCGAGGTGGCGGAACTGGTCCAGCGCAACCAGCATCTGCAGGTGGCGCAGCTTCAGGTTGGAACGGAGGACGCGGTCGATCTGGCTCATGCGTCGATCTTAGGACCCTGGCGATGCTTCATTCCGTTCATGACATGAAGGCAGTCCAGTTCTTCAATTGAGCCGCATGGAGCGGATCTCCACAATGCGCCGCAAAGAGTCCTCGACCGACGAGGCCCCCCAGCCGCAAGATCCTCGAGCCAGGAGACAAGACATGACCATCCGCATGGACCGCCGCCGCGTCCTGATCGCCGGCGCCGCCGGCCTCGGCGCCAGTGCCCTCGCGCTGCCGCGCCTGGCGAACGCCGCCGCCTATCCGTCCGAACGGGCCATCACCTTCATCTGCCCCTGGCCCGCCGGCGGTACCGCCGACGTGACCATGCGCGCGTTGTGCATGGCCGCGGGCAAGGTCCTGGGCCAGACCGTCATCATCGAGAACCGCGCCGGCGCCTCCGGCATGCTGGGCACCAAGGTGCTGTCGCAGGCCAGGCCCGACGGCTACACCATCGGCCAGGTGCCGATCTCGGTGACCCGCTTCGCGCAGCTGCGCACCGTGCAGCTCGATCCGCTCAAGGACTTCACCTACCTCGCCCGCGTCAACGGCCAGACCTTCGGCCTGGTCGTGCGCGCGGATTCGCCGTGGAAGACGCTGGCCGAGTTCGTCGCCGCCGCCAAGGCCAGGCCCGGCCTGGTCACCTACGGCAGCGCCGGCATCGGCGGCGCGACGCACGTCGGCATGGAGGAGTTCAACCTGCTCGCCGGCATCCAGCTCAACCACATCCCCTACAAAGGCGGCGCGCCCGCGCTGCAGGACCTGCTCGGCGGCCAGGTGGACGCGGTGGCGGACTCCACCTCGTGGGCGCCGCATGTGAAGTCCGGCAAGCTGCGGCTGCTGGTCACCTGGGGCGCCACCCGCACCAAGGACTTCGCCGAGGTGCCCACGCTCAAGGAAGCCGGCTACGACCTGGTCGTCGACGCGCCCAACGGCATCGGCGCGCCCAGGGGCATGGATCCGGCGATCGTCGCGAAGCTGCGCGACGCCTTCCGCAAGGCGACCGCGGACCCCGACTTCATCGCGACCTGCGACCGCATCGACTCGCCGGTGATGTACCTCGACCAGCCCGACTACGAGAAGTACATCGCCGCCACCTACCGCAAGGACACGCAGCTGATCGAGCGCCTGAAGCTGCGGGAACTGCTGGTGAAGGGCTGAACATGACCACGACCGGGATCGTCGCCGGGACCGCCGCCGAGCCGGTGACGTCGGCCGGCGCCACCACCTCCGACGCGGTCGCCGCCGCGTCCGCCGCGATGGCGACGGCCTCGCCGCTGCTGCGCCTGCACCGCGACGACAACGTGCTGGTCGCGCGCCAGCCGCTGACGCTGGGCCAGGCGCTGCCGGAATTCGGCCTGCGCCTGAAGGCGCAGGTCCCTGCCGGCCACAAGATCGCGGCACGGCGCATCGCCGCCGGCGAACCCATCCGCAAGTACAACGCCGTCATCGGCGTCGCCGCGCGCGACATCGAGCCCGGCGACTACGTGCACGCGCACAACATCGCGCTGGTCGAGTTCGACCGCGATCCCGCCTTCGGCGCCGACGTGAAGCCGGTCGACTACGTGCCCGAGGCCGAACGCGCCACCTTCCTGGGCATCGTGCGGGCCGACGGCCGCGTGGCGACGCGCAACTTCATCGGCATCCTCGCGTCGGTGAACTGCTCGTCGACGGCGATCAACCGCATCGCCGAGCACTTCACGCCGGAGCGGCTGAAGGACTTCCCCAACGTCGACGGCGTCGTCGCCTTCGCGCAGACGACCGGCTGCGGCATGTCCTCGCCCAGTCCCCACTTCGACCTGCTGCGCCGCACGATCGCCGGGTATGCGAAGCATCCCAACCTGGGCGGCGCGCTGATCGTCGGCCTCGGCTGCGAGCGCAACCAGGTCGCCGGGTTGATGGAATCCCAGCATCTGGTCCCCGGCGAGACGCTGAAGACGCTGGTGATGCAGGACACCGGCGGCACCCGCGCCACGATCGAGGCCGGCATCCGGGCCGTCGAGGCGATGCTGCCGATCGCCAACCGCGTGACGCGCCAGCCGGTCAGCGCGGCCCACCTGAAGATCGGGCTGGAGTGCGGCGGCTCGGACGGCTTCTCCGGCATCGGCGCCAATCCCGCGCTGGGCGCGGCGATGGACATCCTCGTGCGTCACGGCGGCACCGCGATCCTGTCGGAGACGCCGGAGATCCACGGCGTCGAATACATGCTCACCCGCCGCGCGGTCACGCCCGAGGTCGGCCGGAAGCTGCTCGACCGCCTGGCCTGGTGGGAGGACTACACCCGCGGCCACAACGGCCAGTTCAACGGCGTCGTCGGTCCCGGCAACCAGGCCGGCGGCCTGGCCAACATCTTCGAGAAGTCGCTGGGTTCCGCGATGAAGGGCGGGACCACGCCGCTGCGCGCGGTCTACGAGTACGCCGAGCCCATCGACGAACCGGGCTTCGTGTTCATGGACTCGCCGGGCTACGACCCGGTCGCCGTCACCGGCCAGATTGCCAGCGGCGCCAACCTGATCTGCTTCACCACCGGGCGCGGCTCGATGTTCGGCTCCAAGCCGGCGCCGACGATCAAGCTGGCCAGCAACACGCCGATGTACACCCGCCTCGAGGACGACATGGACATCAACTGCGGCCTGGTCATCGACGGTGAACTGACCATCGAGGAGATGGGGCAGCGCATCTTCGAGCACCTCCTGCGCTCGGCCTCGGGCGAGCGGACCAAGAGCGAGCTGCTCGGCCTCGGCGACCACGAGTTCGTGCCCTGGCACCTGGGCATCGTGAGCTGAGCTTCCCTTCTTTCAGCCTTCCAGCCTTCGAGGCTTCCCATGCAGACGCAGAACCACATCGCCGGTCGCTGGTGCGACGCGGCCTCGGGCGACCGCTTCCCGGTCGTCGATCCCGCCGATGACAGCCTCATCACCGACGTCCCGGACAGCCGCGCCGACGACGCGCGCGCCGCAGTCGATGCGGCGCACGCGGCCTTCTCCACCTGGCGCCTCGTGCCGGCCAAGCAGCGCGCCGCCATCCTCAAGCGCTGGAACGACCTGATCCTGCGCGACCAGGACCGGCTGGGCGCGCTGATCTCGCGGGAGCAGGGCAAGCCGCAGGCGGAAGGTCGCGCCGAAGTCGCGTACGCGGCGAGCTACGTCGAGTGGTTCGCCGAAGAGGCGACGCGTGCCAACGGCGAGGTCATCCCCGCGCCGGTGCAGGGCCGCCGCATGCTGGCGTTGCGCGAGCCGGTGGGCGTCGTCGCGGCGATCACGCCGTGGAACTTCCCCGCCGCGATGATCGCCCGCAAGGTCGCGCCGGCGCTGGCGGCGGGCTGCACCGTCGTCGCCAAGCCGGCGGAGGACACGCCGCTGACCTCGCTCGCGCTGGCCGAGCTGGCCGTCGAGGCCGGCCTGCCGCCGGGCGTGCTCAACATCGTCTGCGCCTCGCGCGAGCGCACGCCGGAGGTCGTCGACGTCTGGCTGGCCGACGCGCGCGTGCGCAAGCTCACCTTCACCGGCTCGACGCCGGTCGGCAAGCACCTGGCGCGCGCATCGGCGGCGACGCTGAAGAAGCTCTCGCTGGAGCTCGGCGGCAACGCGCCCTTCATCGTCTTCGACGACGCGGACGTGGACGCCGCCGTCGAGGGCCTGATGGCGGCCAAGTTCCGCAACGGCGGCCAGACCTGCGTCTGCCCGAACCGGGTCTTCGCGCAGGCGGGCATCCACGACCTGTTCGTCGAGAAGCTCGCCGCGCGCGTGCGGGCACTCAAGGTCGGACCGGCGAGCCGTCCCGACTCGCAGATCGGTCCGATGATCAATGCCCGCGCGCTCGACAAGATCGAGCGCCACGTCGACGACGCGGTCGAGCACGGCGCGCTGGTCATCACCGGCGGCGAGCGCGTGCGCAACGACGTCGCGACCGGCCCCAACTACTTCGCCCCGACGGTGCTGACCGGCGCGACGACCGCCATGCTGCTCTGGCACGAGGAGACCTTCGGCCCGGTCGTGCCGGTGTTCCGCTTCGCGACCGAGGACGAGGTCGTCGCCGCCGCCAACGACACGCCCTTCGGCCTGGCGGCCTACTTCTACACGCGCGACATCGCCCGCGCCTGGCGCGTGGCGGACGCGCTGGAGAGCGGCATCGTCGGCCTGAACGAAGGCGCGATCGCCGCCGAGTCCGCGCCCTTCGGCGGCATCAAGGAATCCGGTTACGGCCGCGAGGGTTCCACGCACGGCCTCGACGGCTACCTCCACATCAAGTACGTTTGCCAGGGCGGCTTGTCGTGAGCGTTCCCAGCGCCCCGACGAACGCTTCGACGCCCGCTTCCAGGAGCGCCTCCATGAACTTCTCCAACACCTTCAAGCAGGGTCTGGCCGCGCGCCGGCCGCAGGTCGGCCTGTGGCTGTCGATGGCGCAGGCCTACAGCGCCGAGGTCTGCGCGACCGCCGGTTTCCAGTGGCTGCTGATCGACGGCGAGCATGCGCCCAATGAACTGACCAGCACGCTGCAGCAGCTGCAGGCGGTGGCGCCCTACCCCGCGCATCCGGTGGTGCGCGCGGTCAACGCGGACAAGGACGGCATCAAGCAGCTGCTCGACATCGGCGTGCAGACACTGCTGGTGCCGATGATCGACACGGCGGAGCAATCCGCGGCGGTCGTCGCGGCGACGCGTTATCCGCCGCTGGGCGTGCGGGGCGTGGGCGCGGCCGTCGCGCGTGCCTCGCGCTGGGGCCTGCGGCGCCAGTACCTCGATGAAGCCGACGGCGACGCCTGCGTGCTGGTGCAGGCCGAGACCGCGACGGCGCTGAAGAACCTCGCAGCGATCTGCGCCGTGGACGGCGTCGACGGCGTGTTCATCGGTCCGGCGGACCTCGCCGCGTCCATGGGCCATCGCGGCAACCCGACGCATCCCGAGGTGCAGGCGGCGATCGACGGCGCGATCCGTACCATCGTCGCCAGCGGCAAGGCCGCCGGCACGCTGACCGGCGATGCGACGCTCGCCCGCCACTACCTGTCGCTGGGCGCGACCTTCGTCGCCGTGGGCATCGACGTCACGCTGCTCGCACAGGCCACGCGTCGCCTTGCGGCAGACTTCGACCTCGCCCCGCCGCTGCCGGCGCCGACCGGCTCGCCTTACTGAACCCCGGTGAACCCAGACTCGGGCCCCTGTTGAATTCACGATCGAGAGCACGACCATGAGCAAGACGTACAAGATCGCCGTCATCCCCGGCGACGGCATCGGCAAGGAAGTGATGCCCGAAGGGCTGCGCGCGCTGGAAGCCGCCGCGAAGCGTTTCGGCATCCAGTTCGAGTTCACCCACATCGAGTGGGCCAGCTGCGACTACTACCAGCAGACCGGCCAGATGATGCCGGACGACTGGAAGGCGCAACTCGAGGGCCAGGATGCGATCTTCTTCGGCGCGGTCGGTTGGCCGGCGACGGTGCCGGACCATGTGTCGCTGTGGGGCTCGCTGCTGAAGTTCCGCCGCGAGTTCGACCAGTACATCAACCTGCGTCCGGTGCGCCTGTTCGACGGCGTGCCCTGCCCGCTGGCCAACCGCAAGCCCGGCGAGATCGACTACTTCGTCGTGCGCGAGAACACCGAGGGGGAGTACACCAACCTCGGCGGCGTGATGTACGCGGGCACCGATCGCGAGATCGTGATCCAGGAGTCGGTGTACTCGCGCTTCGGCGCGGACCGGGTGCTGAAGTACGCGTTCGACCTGGCGCAGGGCCGCGAACGCAAGCACCTGACGGTCGCGACCAAGAGCAACGGGATCGCGATCTCGATGCCCTGGTGGGACGGCCGCGCGGACGCGGTCGGCGCGGGGTATCCGTCGGTGACGGTGGACAAGCAGCACATCGACATCCTGAGCGCGCGTTTCGTGCTGCAGCCGGGGCGCTTCGACGTGGTGGTGGCGTCCAACCTGTTCGGCGACATCCTGTCGGACCTGGGTCCGGCGACCACCGGCACGATCGGCCTGGCGCCGTCGGCCAACCTGAATCCGGAGCGCAAGTTCCCGTCGCTGTTCGAGCCGGTGCACGGCTCGGCGCCGGACATCTACGGCAAGAACATCGCCAACCCGGTGGCGATGATCTGGTCGGGCGCGCTGATGCTGCAGTTCCTGGGCGAGCAGGCCGCGCACGACGCGATCCTGAAGGCGATCGAGCAGACGCTGGCGTCGGGTCCGCGCACGGCCGACCTGGGCGGCACGGCGAACACGACGGAGATGGGCAAGGCGATCGCTGGATTGATCTGATCCAACACCGGACGGTGGAGTCTTCCCGGCGATCCACCGAGGCCGGGGTGACTCCCTCTCCCGCTTGCGGGAGAGGGTGGGGGTGAGGGCCAGCGGCCGTTGCATGCCACCACCCCGGGCTTCCGTACTTCCACCGCCGCTGGCCCTCACCCCTGCCCTCTCCCGCAAGCGGGAGAGGGAGCAAGAGGGACCGAGCGCGTCAGAGCCAGCCGGCCTTGCGGAAGCGCCAGAAGAGGACGCCGCACGTGGCGGCGATGACGCCGAGCGCGACCGGATATCCGAACCGCCACTTGAGCTCCGGCATCACCTCGAAGTTCATCCCCCAGATGCCGGCGAAGGCCGTGGCCGCCGCGAAGATCCCCGCCCAGGCCGCCAGCCGCTTGGTGGTTTCCGAGTCCTCGATCGCCGCCATCGACAGGTGCACCTGGATCACCGTCGTGGCGGTGTCCCGCAGCGAATCCAGCGCGGTCTGCATGCGTTCCAGGTGGTCATAGACATCGCGGAAGTACTCCCGTGTGTCCTCGCACACCGGCGGCACGCGTCCCCGCACCAGCTTCCCCACCGCATCCAGCAGCGGCGACACCGCATGCTTGACGACGGTCACCCGCTGCTTGAGCTCATACACCCGCCGGATGTTCTCGCGCGTGACACCGGGCTCGAAGATCTGGCCCTCGATCGCCTCGAGTTCCGCTTCCAGCGCCTCGATGACCGGGAAGTAGCGGTCGACGACCGCGTCCATGATCGCGTACATCACGAAGCCCGGACCGCGCTTGAGCATGTGCGGCTCCTTCTCCGCGCGTGCGCGCACGCCCAGCAGGCTCTGCGCGACGCGGTTGCGGATGGACAGCACGAAGTTGCGGCCGACGAAGATGGACACCTCGCCGGTGCAGAGCTCGTCGGTGGGCGTGAACTGCACCGTCTGCATGACGGCGAACAGCGTGTCGCCGTACTCCTCGATCTTGGGCCGCTGCTGGCCGTGCAGCGCGTCCTCGACGGCGAGTTCGTGCAGGTCGAACTCCTCCTTCATCGCGAGGACCTCCTCGCTCGACGCGTCGCGCAGGGCGACCCAGACGAAGCAGTCGGGCAGCTTGAGGTAGTCGCTGATCTCTTCCGGCTTGATGTCGGCCAGCCGGCGGCCGTCGCGATAGGCGACACAGTTGATGAGCATGGGATGTCTCGCTCGTTCTTGCTTCCCCCGAGCGTAGCCCGTGCGGGATCAAGGCGACATCAAGAGAAACCGAGGGGAAGACACCCTGATCGTGGGGCCGCTTCAATCGGGCAGCAGCTCCAGCACCTCATCCCCGTGGCCGTCGCGTTCGCCGGTGGGCCGCCAGCCGAGCCGCCGATAGAAGCCATGGGAGCGATGCGCCGGGTTGTCCGAGCATCCGAGGAACAGCCGCCGGTACCCCAGTCCGCGCAGATGCGCGACCGTCCGATCCAGCAGCGCCCGGCCGAGGCCGCGGCCCTCGTGCTCGGGCAGCAGCGCGAGCACGACGATCTCGCCGCTGCGCGCGTCGCCGAAGCAGTAGCCGGCGAGCACGCCGCCGGACTCGGCGACGAAGCCCGGCAGTTCGCCGTCGCGGACCTGTCCGGACCACGAGGTCTCGGTGATGCCCAGCTCGGCCAGCCGCGCGGCGGACACCGCGTTCTCGCGCGTGCGGCCGCGCAGGTCGATGCAGGCGGCGATGTCGGACGGCAACGCGGGGCGGAACGAGACGCTCATGGGGCTTCGTGATTCAGCAGGTCGAGGTAGGCGGTGTACACGAAGATCGGCTCTCCTGCCGTTCCGCATGCCGTCCGCAGGATGCCGAGGTCAGCCAGAACCGCCGCGCCGCGATCGATCGACGGGACGTCCAGACCGCTGACCGCGGCGATGTCGGCTCGCCGCGCGACGGGCCGACTGAACAGCGCATGGTGCACGCGCAGCGCATCTTCGTCGCCGCCGGCTTCGCGCCGTATCCTGGCGCCATCGTGGACGTAGAGCCGGGTGATCGCAGCGGCGAGGTCCACTGCCTGCGCCGACGCCACCTGGACACCGGTGGCGAAGAACCACAACCACTCCTCCCAATCGCCATGCAGGCGGACCTGCTGGAGCAACTCGTAGTAGTCGCGTTGATGGGTCTTGAAGAACACGGACAGGAACAGCACGGGCTCGCCCAGGACGCCCTCGGCCACCAGCATGAGGGGAATCAGCATGCGACCGACCCGCCCGTTGCCGTCCAGGTAGGGATGGATGGTCTCGAACTGGAGATGGGTCAGCGCCGCCTTGCTGAGCGCCGACATGCGCTCGGGCTGGCCGTTGATGAAACGCTCCAGGTCGGACAGGCACCGCGCCAGCCGATGTGGCGGTGGCGGCACGAAGGTCGCCTCCGCCGCCGATCGTGCGCCGATCCAGTTCTGCGTGCGACGAATCTCGCCCGGCGCCTTGCCCGCGCCGCGCCCGTGCTGCATCAGCCTCAGGTGCATTTCGTTCATCAGCCGCGTGCAGATCGGCAGTCCGCGCCGCAACTGGTCGAGTCCGTGTTCCAGGGCCGCGACGCAGCTCGACACCTCGCGCACATCGCTCACGGGCACCCCGGGCGCGCCATCCGCCTCGTACAGCATCAGATCCGCCAACGAGGACCGGGTGCCCTCGATCCGCGACGACAGGACCGCTTCCTTGCGGATGTTGCTGTAGAGCAGGACCGAGGGGTCCGGCATCGTCATCGACAAGCCGTCCAATCGCCCGAGCGCCAGATGCGCGCGGTCCAGGCACTCCTGCAGATCGGTGTCGAGGATCAGGGACGGACGAGGCGGCAGGGGCGTCGGCACGAAGGCCTGACACACTTCGCCTCCGGCGATCGAATACTCATGGCAACCAGCAATTCCGCGACGCATCAGGCACTCCGTTGTCAACGAGCCCGCCATGCTCCGCTTCGCAGCGGAAGTTTCAATGACTGCGATGCGCTATGCCTCTACTCGCGAAGGTCGCCACTCGCGCAGGCGTCCGCGGTCCATCACGCCGATCCAGTCGCCCATCGCCTCGGCCTCGCCGGCATCGTGGGTGACCATCAACGCGGTCTGGCCGGCTTCGCGCAGGATGCCGCGCACTTCCCCCACCAGCCGGTCGCGCGTCGCGCCGTCGAGGTTGGAGAACGGCTCGTCGAGCATCAGCAGCCGCGGCGACGGCGCCAGCGCGCGGGCCAGCGCGATGCGCTGCTGCTGGCCGCCGGACAGCTCGTGCGGCATGCGCGATCCCAGCTCGGCGAGCCCGACCAGCGAGAGCAGCTCCCGCACGCGGCGATCGCGCTCGGCGGCGGGCCGGCGACGCAGGCCGAAGCCGACATTGGCCGCCGCATCCAGGTGCGGGAACAGGGCGATCTCCTGGAAGAGCAGACCGACGCCGCGATGCTCGGGCGCAAGGTGCACGCCGGGGCCCGACAGCTCCTGGCCGTCGAGCATCACCCGTCCCGCGCTCAGCGGCTCGAAGCCGGCGATGGCGCGCAGCGCCGTGCTCTTGCCGCAGCCCGAGGGGCCGAGCAGGCAGGCGATGCCGCCCAGCGGCAGCGTCAGCGACAGGCCGTCCAGCACGTCGGCCGTGGCGCCGGGGTAGCGGACATGGATGTCCTCGAGGGCCAGCGTGCTCATGTCGCTTCCTTCATCGCAACAAGCGCGGTGGGCGCGTCCACCGCCGCGGGGGGATCGGATCGGGGCGATGCCGGAGCCGCCGGCCCCGCCGGCTCCCGGCTCAACAGCAGCACCGCCGGCAGGCCCACCGCCACGATCAGCAGCGCCGCGAGCGCCCCGTGTTCGTAGCTGCCGCGCGCGGCTTCGGCATAGAGCAGCGTGGGCAGCGTCTCGACGTTGGCCGGCCGCAGCAGCAGCGACACCGGCAGTTCCTTCATCACGTCGATGAACACCAGCAGCGCGCTGGCCGCCAGCGCCGGCCGCAGCAGCGGCAGGTGGACACGGCGCAGCGTGCCCAACGGCGATTCGCCGAGGCAGCGCGCGACCTGCTCCAGCGAGGCCGGCACCCGCGCGAGGCCGGCCTCGATGCCGCCCATCGGCAGGGCGAGAAAGCGAATGGCGCCACCCACGAGCAGCACCATGCCCGTGCTCATCAACGGCAGTCCGGGCAGTCCCAGCAGCCCGGCGATCCAGCCGTCGACGGCCAGCGCGGGCGGCAGCAGGCCGATCGCCAGCACCGTGCCCGGGATCGCATATCCGACGGCCGCGCCGCCCAGCCACCAGGCGCGCGCGCCGCCGCCGCTTCCCGTCGAGCGGGCGGCCCAGGCGACGATCAGCCCCGCGCCGACCGCCGCCGCCGTGACGCCGAGCGCCAGCCCGCCCGAATGCATCGCGCCGGACACCACCTCGGTCGACAGGCCGTGGCCTTCCGCCGCGCGTTTCCACGCCAGCACCGCCAGGTGCCCCGCCGGCAGCACGAAGCCGATCAGCACCGGCAGCAAGGCCGCCGCGGTCGCGAGCCACGCCGCCGCGCCGCGCAGCGGATGCCGGGGCGCGGGCCGCATCGCCCGCACGCTGCCCGCGCGCTGCCGGCGCCGCCCCTGCCGCTCCAGCCACACGAGCAGCGCCACCATCCCCAGCATCGCGCAGGCGATCTGCGCGGCCGCGCCGAGGTCCGAGCGCGTCACCCAGGTCGTGTAGATCGTCGTGGTCAGCGTCGTCACGCCGAGGAACTCGGAGGCGCCGACATCGTTCAGCACTTCCAGCAGCACCAGGCCGACGCCGACCGCGAGCGCGGGCCGCGCCATCGGCAGCGCCACGCGCCGGAACGCGCCCCAGGGGCCTTCGCCGAGCAGCCGCGCCGCCTCCATCAGCCGGGCCGGCTGCGTCGAGAACATCGCGCGCATGCTCAGGTAGACATAGGGATAGAGCACCGCCGACAGCACCAGCACCGCGCCGCCCATCGAGCGCGCGTCGGGCAGCCGGAACTGGCGCGGCGAGTCGACGCCCAGTAGCGCCCGCACGGCGCCCTGGAACGGCCCCAGCGGATGGAGCAGGTCCACGTAGCTGTAGGCCGCGATGTAGGTCGGCACCGTCAACGGCAGCAGCAAGGCCCAGCGCAACCAGCCGCGGCCGGGGAAATCGACGCGCGTGACCAGCCAGGCGCAGCCGGTGCCGACGAGCGCCGTCAGCAGTCCGGCACCGGCCAGCAACACCGCCGTGTTCGCCGCCGCGCGGGGCAGCACGTGCGCGAGCAGGTGGGCCCAGTGCGCGCCGCCCGCGCCCAGCGCGGTCCAGGCCAGCGCGGCCAGCGGCGCCAGCGCGACGAGCGCGATGGCCAGGGCCGTCGCGCGCCACAGCGGCCCGGCCGCGCGGGGCCGGCCGAGGGCCATCCTCACGTCCTCACGTCCTCACGTCCTCACGTCCTCACTGGTCGAAGGCGACCTTGTCGATCAGCAGGCTGGCCTGCTTGCGGTGGCGTGCGATCTCGGTCAGCGGCAGCGCGTCCGCCTTCACGGGGCCGATCGCCGACTGGATCAGCGGATCCAGCGTGACGCCGGCGCGGACCGGATACTCGTGGTTGGTCTGCGCGTACAGCTGCTGCGCCGGCTCCGACACCAGGAACTCCAGCAGCGCCTGCGCGGCGGCCTTGTTCGGCGCGTGTTTCGCGACGGCGGCGCCGCTGATGTTGACGTGCGTGCCCGCGCCCTTCGCGGCGAAGGTCGGCTTCAGCACCTGGATGCCGTCGCCCCACTTGCGGGCGTCGCTGCCCGGCTTGGCCGACTTCATCTGGCCGACGTAATACGAATTGGCCAGCCCGACGTCGCAGATGCCGCCGAGGATGTCGCGCGCCACGTCGCGGTCGCCGCCGGTCGGCTTGCGGCCGAGGTTGGCCTTCAGGCCGCGCAGCCATTGCTCGGTCTTCGCCTCGCCGTCGTGCGCGATCATCGCGGCCACCAGCGCGGTGTTGTACGGATGCTGGCCCGAGCGCGTGCAGACCTTGCCCTTCCACTTCGGGTCGGCCAGGTCCTCGTAGCGGATGGCGCCCGCCTTCAGCGACGGATCGGCGTAGAGCACGCGGGCGCGCATCGACAGCGCGGTCCACTGGCCGTCGGCCGCGCGCAGGTTCGGCGGCACGGCGGACTCCAGCGCCGCCGACTTCAGCGGCTGCGTCACGCCGCCCTCGACCAGGTCGATCAGGTTGCCGACGTCGACCGTCATCAGCAGGTCGGCCGGCGAGCGCGCGCCCTCGGCCTTGACGCGCTCCAGCAGTCCGTCCTTGACGAACACCGTGTTGACCCGGGTGCCGGTCTTCGCCGTGAAGGCGGAGAGCAGCGGCTGCACCAGCGCGACCTCGCGCGTCGTGTAGAGCGTCAGTTCGCCGCCGGACGGCACGTCGGCCTGGGCGGCGACCGGCGCCAGCGCGGCGATGGCCAGGGCGAGCGCCGAGGCGGCACGGATCGGGGAGCAGGTCGGGGCTGAGCGGCGCATCGTCGGGTCTCCTTCTTGGTGGATGAGAATTCCTCTCATCTTGGAAGAGGCGCAATGTAGGCGCCCGGTCCGCCCGGCGGAAGGAGACAAAAGCTGCGAATGCCAGCAGGGAATACCGGGGCCTGCGGCGTCAGGTCGCGGTAGCGGTCTGCGGCAGCGCCCTGGCGCCGGCGGCGATGACCTCCGAGATCTCGCCGATCACCTGGCGCAGCCAGCGCTGGGCCGGATCGGGTTCGGCGCGGACATGCCAGACCTGGCTGATGTCGATCCCGCGCAGCGCGAAGGGCAGCAGCCGGCAGGCCAGTTGGCCGGCAAAGCCGGTCGCCGGCACGAAGCTGTCCGGCAACACCGTGATCAGGTCGGACTGCTGCACCGCCATCGTGCCGGTGAAGAAGCTGTTGACTGTCATCGCGACGCGCCGCTTGCGGCCGATCATCGCCAGCGCGTCGTCGACGAAACCGTGCGCCCGGCCCGCGAAGCTCACGCGCAGGTGCTGGGCCTCGCAGTAGGCGTCCAGCGTCAGCGCGCCGGGCGCGGCCAGCGGATGGTCCGCCCGCATCACGCAGACGTAGCGGCTCGCGTAGAGCGCCTCGCGCCGGAAGGCGGCGCTGTCGTCCTCCACCAGCAGCTGCTCGGTGAGGTCGGGGAAGAAACCGATCGCGAGGTCGGCCCAGCCCTGCTCCAGCAGCTCGCGCGGGTCGCGCGTGGTCAGCGGCACCACGCGCAGGCCGACGTGGATGCCTTCGTCCAGGAAGCGCCGGGACAGCTGCGGCACCACCAGCGCCGCGGTCGCGTCGGCCATGGCCAGCGTGAAGCTGACCGTGTTGCCGGCGGCGCGCGGGTCGAAGACCTGCGGCTCCAGCACCTGCTGCAGGCTCGAGAGCGCCCGCCGCACCACCGGCCAGAGCGCCTGCGCGTGGGGCGTGGGCTCGACGCCCGTGGAACTCGGGATGAACAGCTCCTCGTGGGTGGCCTCGCGCAGGCGCCGCAGCGCATTGCTGACGGCCGGCTGGGTGATGGCCAGCCGGTGCGCGGCGCGGGTGACGTGGCGCTCCTCCATCACCACGTCGAAGACGCGCAGCAGGTTCAGGTCCAGCGTCCGGAAGTTGACGGGGCGGGGGGTGCTCATGGGCGGATGCTAATTCCGTCACGGGTCATTTCCGCCAGTGATGACGCGATTCCGAAGCGCAATTGGCGTGCCCTACGTAAAAACCGCAATATCTCGGCCATGGCGCAAGGGAAGTCCCCAAGCGCCCCCCAACACCTCGGAAGGAACCGCCATGACCACCACCACGCTGAACATCCATGTGATGGCTGCCGACGCAGCCCGTGCCCGCACCGCGAGCGCCGCCGGGGAGCGTCTGGTGGGCCTGGCCCTGCGCGCCGGCCACGCCGTCGTCGACTTCGTGCATGCCGCCGTCGAGCTGCGCCCCCGCGAGGCGGTGCTGCAGGCCGCGGCCGAGCAGTCGGCCGAGCGCCCGGACCTGGCCTTCTCGCTGCGCCGCGTCGCCCGCAACGGCTGGATGATGTATTGATCGCTCCGTCGATCCGAACGGTGTTTCTTCAGGACGTCTGACCCACGTCCGCTCCTGCAGGGAAAGGCCGGGCCGCGAGGTCCGGCTTTTTTCTTTGTCGCGGCGACGCCGCACATCGGGTGGCGAGCGACAACCGGCCTGCCACTTTCTGCAGGGCTGGAATCGTGATCCGTCAAAGACGGCAGCGATGACGGCGCCCCCAGTCCTGTATTGATCTTCGTCAAGCCCCTCTCTCGGCAGCATCGATCCCTCGTTGTTGAAGACAGAGGTGAACGATGCAGTACCTGACGAATGTGGTCATCCGACCGCAGCTGGGTCTGGCCGAGCCGGACTCGACCTACCTGGCGCCACGGCCCAAGCCGCCGAAATGGACCGAGCGCTCCCGGCAGATGTTCGACTTCATGGACATCCCCGTGGAGTTCCGGGACAAGGTGCCGTATCGGCGAGAGTTCCTCGACGGGTACGAGCCCAACGCGGACTCCCTGCTGCCGCCAAGCCTGGCCGAATCCCTCCATAGGACCGCGTGTTGGGACAACGGCCCGCATCATTTCGATGGCGCGCTGTCCGTGATGACCGAGTTCCTGACGGAGTTTTGCTGGTCGTCCTCGAAGCTGGAAGGCTGCCGCTTCACGATGGCGGAGACGGCCGCGCTGCTCCGCCTCGACGAGCAACTCGCGACGGAGGCCGCCGAGCGGAGCGAGGAAGCGCGGATCGTCGTGAATCACAAGCGAGCCCTCTCGCTGATGGTCTTCGAGACCCATCCGCACCGCGTGAGCGTTCCGCTGCTCCGGGGCCTGCAAGGTCGCCTGATGGCGGGTCTGCTGCCGGCCGGACGATGCGGCCGCGTGCGGGACATCGAAGTCCACGTCACGGGGACGTCCTACCAGCCGCCACAGATTCCGGCCCTGCTCGACGAACTCCTCCAGCAGATCGCCACCAAGGCGGCGGCCATCCGGAATCCGGTCGAGGCCGCGTTCTTCCTCTGGATCCATGTCGCCTACCTGCAGGCCTTCGCCGACGGCAACAAGCGCACCGGTCGCCTGTCGGCCAACATGCCCCTGCTGGCCGGCCACTGCGCACCGCTCAGCTTCGGCGGCGTCGAAGCGAGCGACTACGTGGTGGCGATGCTCGGCGTGTACGAGCGCAACGACGTGTCCGTGGCCGTCGATCTTTTCGAATGGCTGTATCGAAGGTCGATGCAGAAATATCCGTGGATGTTGAGCTAACAATCGACGGATGTCCCACGTCTCCCTACTCGACGCCGCTGGCTTCGCCGGCGCCCATGCGCTGGCGATCTACGGCGTGCTGCTGGTCCTGGTCACCGGCACGACCTGGCTCGTCGCGCGCGCCTTGCTGCCGGACCGTCGCGGGCCCGCCGCCGCGCCAGAGCCGCTCTCCCCCGCCGCCTTGCTGCTGCGCTTCGCGGCAGGTTTCGCCTTCCTCGTCGGCGGCGCGATGCTGTTCGCCGAGATCGCGGAAGCGCTGCACACCGAGCAGACGCTCGGCCGGCTCGACGAGGCCTTCATCGTCGCGATGATCGAGCACGTGCCCGACCTCGCGCTGCGGGCGTTCTACCTGATCACGTTCATCGGCAACCGGGAGACGCTGATCACGCTGGGCATCGCCGTGGCAGTGCTGCTGCTGGTCCTGCGGCGTCGCGGACTGGCGCTCGGCTGGAGCCTCGCGATGCTGGGCAACGGGGCGCTGAATCCGACGCTCAAGCTCGTCTTCGAACGCGCACGGCCCGTGCATCCGACGCAATGGCTCACGGAGGAAGGCTTCAGCTTTCCCAGCGGCCACAGCTCCGGATCAGTGATCGCGATGGGCATGCTCGCCTATCTGGCCGTGCGCCTGCTGCCGCGCCGCTGGCATGTGCCGGCCTGGATCGCGGCGGCGGCGCTCGCGTTCTCGATCGGCGCCAGCCGCATCTTCCTGCGCGTGCACTTCCCCAGCGATGTGGTCGCGGGGTTCGCCTCCGGCGCGGCCTGGCTCACCGTGTCCATCGTCTGCATCGAACTCGCGCGCTGGGCGCGTCGCAGACGCGTCCGGGCTTAGGCCAGCGTCGTCGACGCCACGCGCTGAAACAGCCCCACGGTCTCGTCGACGTCCCAGCGCTCGACCACCGCCGCGCTGCCGGCGCCGGTGGCCTGGCCCGTGCGGATCACGTTCACCGAGTTCGGAATGCCGCCGCGCACGCGGGTGCTCAGCGCCGTGCCCGCCTGCACCGCCCACACGGGACGCGGCAGGTCGTTCCGCCGCTCGTGCAGCGGCAGCACATAGGGCAGATGGATGTGCCCGCCGACGATCGCGTCGACGCCGGCCTCCGACCATCGCCGCACGGCCTTCGAGTGGCCGCGCAGCAGGTTCTCGAGGTCCGCCTTCCGCGTGACCGCCACCGGCTGATGCACCGCGATCAGCCGCAACTGGCCGGGCCGGGCGCGCGCGAGCCGCTGCGCGGCGCGCTCGATCTGCCGGTCCGAGACCTCGCCATTCGTGTGCCGGTAGCGGCGCGTGGTGTTGAGCGCGAGGACCAGCAGATCCTCGGTCTCGAACTCGCCGTCCTGCGCCGCGCCGAATGCGCGCTCATAGCGGCGGTAGGGATGCAGCAGCCGCGTCGCGACCGCGTAGAGCGGAATGTCGTGATTGCCCGGGATCACGAGCTTCGCCGGCACGCCGAGCTTGTCGACGAAAGCCTTCGCGCGGGAGAACTCCACCGGCCGCGCGCGCTGCGTGATGTCGCCGGTGAGCAGCAGCAGGTCGGGCCGCAACTCTTGGCACAGGCGCTCCAGCGCCCCCTGCGCCATCGGCCGCTCGGTGCCGAAGTGGGGATCCGACATCTGCAGCACGACCGTCATCGGGTCGGCTCCATCCTCGTCGCCGACGTCGCCTCCGGGTCCGGGGCCGGCGCGGTCGTCGCGGATCCGTCCATGGCGGAGGAGGCCTGCGCCTGGCGCCGTTCTTCCGCCAGCCCTTCCGGGCGGATCAGCATCAGCGGATGCGGCGCGACCTCGAAGCGCACGGGCAGGCGCATCCACAGCACCTCGCCGTCGGTGGCGACCTTCACGCGCCGGGCGCCGAAGCGCCGGCTGCGCACGGTCAGGCGGTTGAACGGGAAGTTGACGATCTGGTCGGCCTCGCCGAGGCGCCCCATCGCGCCGCGCGCGAGCAGCTTCAGCAGTCCCCAGCGTCCGACCGGCTTGAGCATCACGCCGGCCAGTTCGCCGCGGTCGATCGCCTGCGCCTCGGGCAGGCCGACCTGCTCCATCTGCAGCGCGTTGTTGCCGACGAAGACCGTCGGCGTGCGCACGCTGCGGGGCTGGCCGTGCAGCTCGATGGTCAGGCCCAGGCTGCGATGGCCGCGCAGGATGGTCGCCAGCACGGCACCGGCCGCGATCAGGCGGCTGCGGCCGAACTTCTGCTTCCAGACCTCGCGGTCCTCGAGCGACTGCGAATAGAGCCCCAGGCTCGCGTTGACGAGGAAGACCCGCTCGTTGAGCAGGCCGACCTGCACGGGCGTGGGCGCCTCGTCGAGCAGCACGCGCAGTGCGCCGTCGATGTCGGACGGGATGCCGTGTGTCCGGGCGAAATAGTTGAAGGTGCCGCGCGGCAGCACGCCGAAGGTGCAGCCGCTGCCGAGCACCTGTTGCGCGACGCAGTTGATGGTGCCGTCGCCGCCTGCGGCCACGACCACGCCGTCGACCTCGCGGGCGAGCCGCACGGCCTCGCGGGCCGTCTCGGCGAGGCGGCCCGGCCCGTCGACGGGCAGCAGATGGCACTCGCGGCCGGCAGCGCGGCAGGCGGCCTCGACCGCGGGAGCGACCTCATCCCGGTCGCCGTGACCCGAGGCGCGGTTGAACACGACGAACAAGGGCGGAAGTCGGGACGCGGTCGGCTCGGTCATGGAGGGCAAGGGCGCGGCGGCGGGAGCGGAAAGGGACACGATACCTGTCCGGCAAGCCGGGCGCCTGGAGGGAGGACTGCCGAGGCCGCTGGCCCTCACCCCTGCCCTCTCCCGCAAGCGGGAGAGGGAGTTCTTGCACCGAGCTGGCCCACTTGCGGGAGAGGGAGTTCTTGCACCGAGCTGGCCCACTTGCGGGAGAGGGAGTCCTTGCACCGAGCTGGCCCACTTGCGGGAG